>Ga0157370_10001059_pt1 | contig 34597 bp, 32 predicted proteins | sample C35metaG_FD_113463 | JGI IMG/M metagenome (GOLD analysis project Ga0157370, IMG submission 113463) | Corn rhizosphere microbial communities from Kellogg Biological Station, Michigan, USA - C3-5 metaG | ecosystem: Host-associated > Plants > Roots > Rhizosphere > Soil | place: USA: Michigan... | reverse complement strand
GATAATTTACTTTATTAATAATAGAAGATATGGAAAGTAAACGTCAGCAAAAATTTGCAGGAGTACTACAGGAAGAATTGGCGCAGGTTTTTCAGCGTGAAGGCGGCGCATTTTTGCCGAACACACTGGTTACCATTACCCGCGTACGGGTATCGCCGGATTTAGCCGTAGCAAAGGTTTATCTTAGCTTTTTCAATACCACAAATACTATATTATCGATCAATACCGTTAATTCACATGCCGGAGAAATCCGATATAAATTAGGTGCCAGGATCCGTCATCAGGTGAGAGTAGTGCCAGAACTTACCTTTTTTGTAGATGATACGAATGAGTACGTAGAGCGCATGGATCATATTTTTGAAAAAATTGCGAAAGAGCCAAGGCAGCCAGATGAAGAGGCTGAATAGTTTTTTTAATCTGTCAAGCCCTGAAGATTTTACGCCCGCATGGTAGCTATACCTGCGGGTTGTTTTTTTTACCACTGATATTAATATCAATTTGATTTTATCATGAAAACATATGAGCAAGTCATTCTTGCAAACACAAGCTCGATAAATAAGGTTATTGATTTCGACATCAACCGAGATCAGCTTTTAAAACTAGATTTTACAGATCAGAACACAGAACTAACGGATGAAACTTTAGCAGATACTGATTTGTTCTCCAGCTGGGTAGATCAAAAACTTTTAAAGCATAAAGCTCGTTATGGAATTGGAGGTTACAATGAACATCGAACCATATATACCCGAAGTGCACATTTTGATACTGGGGAAGAACCACGCAGGTTACATTTAGGTGTAGATATTTGGGGGCCTGCAGGAACTGTGATCTATAATTTTTATGATGCCACCGTTCACAGTTTTGGAAATAACAATCATTTTGGAGATTATGGAGCGACCATTATTTTATCATATAGTATCGACGGTTTTGAGTTTCATGCCTTGTATGGGCATTTAAGTCTGGAATCTTTAAATGAGTTGAAGGAGGGAAGCTTTGTTCCTGCCGGAGCGAAAATAGCAACATTGGGAACAAAAGGAGAAAACGGAAATTGGCCGCCTCATTTACATTTTCAAATTATAAAAGATATGAATGGTTTAAAAGGAGACTATCCCGGCGTGTGTAAATTCAGCGAACGGGAGAAGTATTTGTTAAATTGCCCGGATCCTAATTTAATTTTAGCGCTTCAGTTTAAAAATTCAATGCCTTAATGATTGCCTAGCTAATCTTTGGGCTTCCTATTTACGTAAATTAGAATTATGAGAGTGCTTTTAATCAGTTGCTTTGTTTTTATTAGTGTGTTTGCCGCTGCGCAAGTACAGTTTAAGTCTGCTAAAGGGAACTTCACTGATTTCTTGAGGGAAAACACGATCTATCCTTCCTTTTCAAAGGCTAACTGTATCCAGGGAGTAGTGAATGTCAGCTTTAAAATAAATGCACAGGGAAGGATTTATTCTTCAAAAGTAATTAAGGGTATTTTGACCGATCTGGATGATGAGGCTTTGAGATTAGTGCGCTTAAGTAGCGGTAAATGGCAGGTACCATCTGGCTACGATACCACAACAGCAGTGGTTATTCCTGTTAACTTTAAACTGGAAGGCTTCAATTGCGAAGGAAAGTCGAGTTCTGCAATGGAAGCGGCGATTAGAGCTTACCAATCGGAAGAAGCTTTAACCAATTCAGTGATCAACTTTTATAAGAATATTGAGAAGGCCAAGCCCGGTCAGGAGGTTCAGTTTATCGCCATAAAAAAACAATTAGGGATTGATGATGAATACCTCAATTCGAAAATAGAAACAGGGTTACAAAAAATTAAACAAGGCGATAAGCAAGGTGCCTGCGAAGATTTTTCGTTTGTTAAAAACATGGGAAGTAATTTAGCCGATGCTCACCTCGCGAAATACTGTAAATAGATGAAAAACACAGTTAGGTTTTTTGCGGTTCTAGATCTGATTAGCATCATTTTATTGGGGAAACAGATTTGGGGAATTATTACCCATATTCATGAGGTTCCAGATCAGTGGGTTTCGCAGGTAAAAGTATGGCTAACGCTGTTTTTGTTTGTGCTGCTTTTTGTTTCTGCAATTGGCCTCCTGATGTTTAAAAAAATCGGGTTTATTGCTTATTATATCCAATTCCCATTTCGACTAATTGTCTGGATTTTTTCTATTGGTTTCATCACCTATTTACCGGAGTTGCTAAATTTAAATGAAGCTTGGTTTAATATTCTCTTTCGCGTTTGCTTTATTGCAGAGTTTTTTAGGTTGTACTTTACTATTCAGATGCACAGGAGGTATTTTCAAAAGCATCATTTATCAACTCAGTAATTTAAAGCCTGAGCGGAAGGTATTGCCCGCAGATTACAGCGATTATGCAGATCTGGATGAGAAAATCACAAAAGATGAAGGGTTCAAAGGCTGGAGCGCGGAACAATTTTATATGTTTTGATAAGCACATGTTAGAAGAAATAAGTCAAGATTAAGTTTCCTATTACCTATTTCCCAACTATCCGTTCTCTATTTCCTATTCCCCATTATAACGCTGCAGGCTATAAAATCACCGTTACTGAAGCTGGCAAAATCTCTGCAGTTACTTCATTTACTTTTCCCACGTATTCTCCGTCGATCTGGAAATGGGCTTTATGCTTAGAGGAGATTTTTACTTTTGAAGTTTGAAAAACCTCAATCTTTTTAGGGTTGAAGGGCAATTTGGTGAACCATATTTTCAGAATCTCCAGGTAAGAATAATCTTTAACTACGATGATCTCGAACAATTCATCATCAAGCTTCCCGTCTGGATTAATCTTTAACCCTGTGCCATACATGGTGGCGTTTGCAATGGCCACCATTGCTGCTGCGGATGTAAACGTTTCGCCTTTAATGTTCAATTCAATCTGCATTCGCTTATGGTTCCATAAGGCATGCCAGGTTGCTTTTGCATATCCCCACATTCCACGTTCCGGCAGGGTATCGAATTTCTTCACCAGATAAGCATTGAAACCAAGATCAGATAAGTGGATGCAAATTTCGTCATTAAGCTTTACGGTATGAATTTTTTTAGGTTTGCCATTAACTACCAGATCGAGCGCCTCTTCGATATCTGTAGGAATACCTAATTCTTTCGCCATTCCATTTGCAGATCCGGCCGGGATAATTCCTATGGGAACATCCGTATTAAGTAAACATTCGGCAACAAGTTTTAGTGTCCCATCGCCGCCAACTGCTACCACCCGATCTGCATTGGCTTGCGCTATACTTTGTTTAATTTTTTCAAGAGAACAGTCCTTAGGTAAATCAAATAATTCGATTGATACTTCTTTTGATGAAAAGTGTGAAGAAATTACTTCCTTTAAATTGATATCGTGGCTACCTGAGCCGGGATTTATGATAAATAGTAATTTCATGTGCTTAACCTAATGGCTTACAACACAAACAACTTTTGTTAAACTCTGTTTTAATATCAATGAATAAATCTGTAAGTGTAAAAGTTTATCATGGTTATGGACACAAGCATAACCTGGTTGTGTATGGTCATGTGTTTAAGCGCAAATCGAAAGTAAAGCAGATTTACAGCAATAATATCTTTGTCAATATCATTCACCTTTTAAAATTATTCATTTTAAAACCGTATCCATCAGTAGTGGTGCAACTTCAGTTTTACGGACAAACCATTTATCAAAAGACGGAGAAAGACGGTTTTTTTAAGTTCGAATGGGAAGCTGAAGAAGATGTATCGGCCGGTTGGCATTACGTAAAAGTGGCTGCTGTGGATCAGGAAGAAAACATTTTGAATACAGGGGAAGGTAAGGTTTATGTGCCACACATTACGCAGTATGCCTTCATCTCTGATGTTGACGATACCGTGATGATTTCGCACTCTGCAACAATTGGTAGAAGGCTTAGAGAGCTGTTTATCAAAAATCCGCATACGCGAAAAACATTTCCGGATGCAGCAGATCATTATCAGCAGCTTGCTTTATCGCATACTAAGCCCGATCAGCCTAATCCGTTTTTTTACGTAAGCAGCAGCGAGTGGAATTTATATGATTACCTGCTTGAAACCTTTCGGTTTAATAAACTTCCGGATGGTGCCTTTTTGCTCAATACTTTAAAAAAATGGAGTGATTTATTGAAAACTGGTAAAACCGGTCATGAAGGTAAGTTACTGCGGGTGATGCGTATTCTGGATGCTTTTCCAAATCAGAAGTTCATTTTTTTTGGCGACAATTCACAACAGGATCCGCAAATTTATACCCAGATTGTGGAGAAATATCCTAAAAATATTGAAGCAATTTATATCCGCAATATCAGGACTGAAAATCGGGATCAAACCCTTGAATTATTAAGTAAGGCAAAAGCGAAGAACGTGAATACCTGTTTATTTAATACGAGTGATGAGGCCATTCAGCATTCTAAAACCATTGGTCTTATTCAATAATCAATATGTAGCGTTTCTATTATACCGTTAAGAAATTGATTTGCCAAATGGTGTAAAGGCAAGGTTCATAAGTTTGAAATGTTGCCTTCCGAATGGAATGCCAATGATGGTGATGCAAAATAAGATTCCAAAAAATAAATGGGTAAGCGCAATCCAGAAACCGCCACATACCAACCAAAGGATATTCATGATGGTAGATAAACAGCCCGTATTGGATGAAGTATCGGTAATTTTTACCCCAAAAGGCGCAAGGCCTACAATCGCGAATTTGAAACATTGAATGCCAAATGGGATGCCCACAATCGTTAGGCAAAGGATTAATCCGCCAATAATATATTCGAAGAAAATAAAAATTCCACCAAAAATAACCCAGATAATATTGCCTAAAAAGTTCATTTTCTATTTTTAATTTAAGATTGCTTTCAGCGGTAAATGTTACACATCCCTAAATGATTCTTCTTTTTTCAAAACTTGTTTTTTCTTAATTTACAGGCACACACAAAAGAAACAGATTATGAAAAAAGTATTAATTCTAGCTACACTTGTAGCTGGCTTTGCATCGGCCGATGTTAAAGCACAAACTGTAAATGGCGTTCGTTTAACGGATATCAATACAAACTATATTCAGGTAAGGGAGATTAAAAGGACGTTTGCACAGAAAGTCTTTGTCTCCGTTGAATATGGGCAAATTGCAGATGATTTGAATAATACCTGCATTAAGGATGATTTAGGTAAAAAAATGGAATTTGATTCTGCGCTTGACTTTGTTAACAAGGCTAAATCTTATGGCTATGAACTATTTCAGGTTTTTTCTGAACGCCAATGGAAAAGCGATAGTAAGGCGGTTTATGTTTTAAAACGAAAATAGTCATAAGAAAGGAGGGAACAGGTTTCTTATTCCTGCCCGGGTAACCTAAACCCGATAGTAATGAAAACGCCGGCAATTTTTTCTATTGCCGGCGTTGTAATGAATAGCGGGACTACTGCAACCTAAGTACTACAGGCTTTGCTTTTCAAATTATATAAAATCTAAGGTGTTAAATTTCTTATTTAGGATTTCACCATTACTTACATCCAGCCATTTGTCCAATATGGTGCCGTAAACCTCACGAAAATCCAGCTGATATTTTAAGTCGCCACTGTCTAAATCACTTAAGTTCGGTGCCGCATTGAAGATGCCTTGTTTTTTAAGACGCCCACCAAATACAAACATGTTATTTGCCGTTCCATGGTCGGTGCCATTACTGGCATTTTGCGCTACGCGGCGACCAAATTCTGAAAATGTTATTACCAAAGTATCTTCCAGTTTGTTATTTGCTTTTAAATCTTTAAGAAAAGATGCCATGCCTTCACTGTACTGTTTTAACAAATTGCCTTGTTGGGTGATTTGATTAACATGCGTATCGAACCCACTAAGAGATACATAGTAAACCCTGGTTTTTAACCCCGATGAAATAAATTTTGAAACCGTTTTAAGCTGGTTAGAAAAGCCAGTATTAGGATAAGTAGCTTTAGATTGGTAGATTTTAGAGGTATTTTGAATGTAGCTCGCAGACGACTGGGTTTCGATCATGGTTTTATATAAATAACCTAAATTATCTTCATCCAGGTGTTCTTTATCACTTTGTAATACCGCCTTGAAAAAGGGATTATTCGTGTTGCGGAATAATGCAGCGGGATCTTTCAAGGCAATTCCCTTTTTCGTCTGGCCTTTCATGGCTAACGACAATGAGTCGTCTACCTCAATGGCAGTGTATGGGAATTTGCAGGTTTGGCAATTGCTATCCAGGTAACGGCCAATCCAGCCGGTGGAAAGAAATTGGTTACTGTCGCTACCTGTTTGCCAAATATCCATAGATCGAAAGTGTGAACGATCTGGATTTGGATAGCCAACATCATTGATAATCGTCATCCACCCCTGATCATAAATCTCTTGCAAGGCAGCCATATTTGGATTCATCCCTTGCATATCGTTCAGCTTAATTACTTCTTCGGGTTTAATGGCAATGTTCTTTCTTTTTTGATAATAAATATCGTTTCCAAAGGGGACTACCGTATTTAAGCCATCATTGCCGCCTGAAAGTTGTACCACCACTAAATTTTTATAAAGGCTTAACTCGTCTAGGGCCATCGCTTCCAGCGGTTTCATAAATGCAGGAACAAATAGTGATCCTGCTGCAACAAACCCTGTATTTCTTAAAAAATTTCTTCTGTTCATCTCCTTATTATTTAAGGGTTAGCCCAATTGGTATTCGGGCATACTGGTAATTTCTACTGCTGTGCTTCTGAGGCCTTTATTATCGCTTACCATTTTTACTATCTTATCATTTAGTTTCGGCTGTAATAAAAACTCGGTGAGTTCGAGCGGTGAGATATTTTTAGGTAAAGTATCTATAAATTTAGGCCAATCGGCATTTGCATTGACATAAGATTTTGGTTTAGCCTTTGTGTTTGAATTTACCGTAGCACTTCTATTTAAGGCAATTACAGCTTCGTCTTCCGGGTCGGCTTTTCCGCTAAAATCAATCTCGCCGTCGTTTAATACCAACGATGGAATCCGCATTCGCAACATTAATGAAGAGCTGTCGATCCAGCTTTGTCCGCCCGGCCAACCTGCAACATTAGGTGGGTTAAAAAGATATTGGCCCAAACTACTTTGTAATTGAATGAGTATTTGAGGTTTGTTATAGGTTACATAAAACTCGCGGCTCAGGCCGACTAAAAACTCTACCGGTGATTTAATTTTAGTACCCACATTTTCTGAACTATAAAACCAATCAGCCGTGAACATTTTTTTAACCAGTTCTGAAATCTGATAGTTGGAAGCATAAAAATGACTGCCAAGTTCTTTCACATGATCTTCATTGGGTTGATCATTTACGAAGAATTTATAAATTTTTCTGGCGATAAAGGTAGCTGTTTCTGGTTTTTCTAAAATGAGATCAATGATGCTTTCCCCATCGAAATTTCCTGTTTTGCCAAAAAAAGTTTTAGGGCCATCGTCGTGCAGATTTTCGCGGAAGATAAATGTTCCGTCTTTATCATACATCCAGCCGGTAAAAGATCTGGCAGATTCTTTAATATCATTTTCTGTATAGTTCCCTCTGCCCAAGGTAAAAAGCTCCATCAACTCACGGGCAAAATTTTCATTTGGTTTGCCTTTCCTGTTTTGTTGGTTGTTGAGGTACTGCAACATGGCTGGTGATTTTGAAACTTCTACGAGCAATGTTTTGAAACTTCCCAACCCATGTTTTCTTTGAATATTGTTAAGTTGCTGTGCATAAAGCGGATCATTGCTGCGGCAAGCAAAATGTCCATGCCAAAAAAGGGTCATCTTTTCGCGAAGGGGAGAGGTGGTACTGATCATTTTATTTACCCAGGCAATGTTCAAGTCTTTGCTCACTTCATTCTGCATCCGAACAATTTCCTGGCGCATTTTCTTTTCTTCATCGTTAAGATCTTTCTTTGCATACAGGCCAGATTGAACCAGCATTTGACGTTTAGATTCCATCCCGTCAACTAAGGTTATCAAATCGTTAGCCTTTGGTTCTTTGAGCAGGTCTGAAACAACCTTATTAATATTTTTTCTGCTGAGTTTTTGTAAATCGGAGTAAGAAATCCCAAATCCTGCTCTGTTATAAAGATGCTTTACTTTGATGAAGTTTTCTTTTGCGCTCATAATAAACAGTTTAACTGTATGACATAATTTAAACGCCGGGGTTTAATCATTATTTTCTTTCTTATTTTTGAGCATGTTTTTTCAATTGCCAGACCATGAAATGGTTTTTCCCGACCCAGCTTTGGCTGAAGAAGACGGTTTACTCGCCATTGGCGGCGATTTAAGCATGGAACGACTGCTGTTAGCTTACTCAAACGGTATTTTTCCCTGGTTTAGCGAAGGTGAACCAATTCTGTGGTATTCGCCGCATCTGAGATGCGTAATATATCCCGATCACATTCTGGTGAGTAAAAGCATGAAAAAAGTATTGCGTGATGAAGTATTTAAAATCACAGTTGATACTGCATTTGAGGAAGTGATTTTAAATTGTGCAAAAACGCCAAGGAAAGGCCAGGATGGAACCTGGATTACCAATGAGATGCAGGATGCTTACATTAACCTCCATAAAAATGGCTATGCCCATAGTGTAGAGGTATGGCTGAATGATCGATTGGTAGGTGGTTTATATGGACTAAAGGTAAACCGTGTTTTTTGCGGGGAAAGTATGTTCAGTACGGCTAGCAATGCATCAAAAGCCGCATTAATATATCTTAGTAAACTAAATATCGACTTAATTGATTGCCAGATGCCAAACGATCATTTGATGAGTTTAGGAGCTGAAATGATAGATAGAGTTGTTTATATGGAAGTACTTCAAGCTGAATAGGCGCTTTATTAACTAAAAAAACCTGCAAAGGTGATTTGCAGGTTTTGAAAATTATAGGTCTCTAATCCAAATGTTTCTGAAACTAATCGGCGGACTTGGATCACCATGATCTTGGAGTTTGATAGATGCTGCACCATGTTTTTTATATTCCGGAGCACCAATCCACCTGGTTTCACCTTTTACAACAAAGTTGTTTTGTAACAATACACCGTTAAGGATTACTGTTACAGTTGCAGGTTTTAAAACAGATCCATCTTCATTAAATCTTGGTGCATTCCAGATGATATCGTAGTATTGCCACTCGCCTGGTTTTTTATTCGCATTGGCTAATGGGATGCCTTGTTTATAAACACTTCCAGTTTGCCCGTTTACATAGGTTTTATTGTTGTAAGAATCCATGATCTGGATCTCATAACCATTATCTCCAGGACCGGTAGAAGCTAAAAATACACCGCTATTTCCTCGGGCCTGGCTCGTTCCGGTAATATTTGCAGGGATTCGCCACTCCATGTGAAGCTGATAGTCGGTAAACTTTTTATTGGTTTCGATATTCCCTGTGCCTTTTTTTACGGTAAAAAAGCCGTCGTCTATTGTCCAGGCAGCAGGTTTTGAAGGATCATTAACCGAATGCCAGGCATCCAGATTTCTGCCGTTAAACAAAATTGTGGCGTCAGACGGTGCTTCCTGAGGGAGGCCCCCCGGAGTAACAGTTTTAGGAACTGGTTCCCAAACTTCTGTTTTAGCAGCTTCTTTCGCTGGATCTGTTTTTTTATCCTGCGCTAATGCCGACATACCAAATAAAGTTGGAATAAAAAGTAGTGCGTATTTGCTCATAATTGTAGGTTATCTTTTTTAAAGTTAACCAGTTTATTAAGAAAAGGAAATTTCGTAGTCAATTTATTACGCTAAATCGTCAGCAAGATACGTTTCCCTTACAATGATTTCGTCCGGTGCCAGTTCTTCACGCTGTTCTTGTAAATCTTTTAGCGGGCAATAACCGGTTAAGCCTCTATACAGTAAGCCTGCGCCAGCTGCAGCACCCGTTAGTGCAATTACAGGGTGTGAAAATACATTTGTTAACCCTTTAAAAAGCAGGTATGTTCCGGCTGCGCCAGATAACCAGCGTTCTGATCTTGAAATGTTTTGAAATAATTCAGGGTATTTCCAGGCCTCTTTTACATTGTCAATGGCTCTATTTAAATTTTCGTTTTCCATGATAGTAGATTTTTATTAACTACTTAACAATTAGAAAATGATAGAGTTTTAAAATGATAAAGAGAATTTTATAGCGTTTGAATCTAAGTCTAGTTTAAGATGTCCCTGATATCATCTTTGCTTAAAGATTTAAAGAAACTTTCTTCGGTGGTAATTAAGGAATTTGCCAGTGTTTTTTTGCGGTTTTGCAAAGCCAGAATTTTTTCTTCTACCGTATCTTTTGCGATGAATTTATAGATAAAAACCTTTTTATCCTGACCAATTCTATGCGTTCTATCAATAGCCTGTTGCTCTACCGCAGGATTCCACCATGGATCTAGAATAAACACATAATCAGCCTGGGTTAGGTTTAAGCCCACTCCACCAGCTTTTATAGAAATTAAGAAGACCTTTAAATCTGTATTCTGCTGAAACTCTGATACAATTTCACCACGGTTGCGTGTAGAACCATCCAGGTACGCAAAAGGAATGTTTTCTGCTTCGAAATGCTTCTTGAAAATATCCAGGTGCTTTACAAATTGCGAGAATACCAGCACTTTATGTCCGCCTTTAAGCACATTATCCAGGGTGTGAATTACGTTTTCAAACTTACCTGAATCCGATAGATATGTGCCATCAATCATAATCGGGTGGTTGGCCAGTTGGCGTAATGCCGTTAAACCCTGCAACAGCTGGACTTGCTTTTGTGCAAAAGTTCCATCATCCATGCTTTGAAGTAAATCATTGCGGTAGGCTGATTTTGTTTTCTCATAATAAGCTGCCTGATCTTCGCTCATATCGCAATAGATGACCTGTTCCGTTTTTGGCGGCAATTCTGCGGCAACTTGCTCCTTGGTTCTGCGCAGCACAAAAGGCTTGATAATGGATTGTAGTTTCCGCGCTTTTTCTTCATCCTTTTTCTTTTCAATTGCCTGCACATATTCCTCATTAAAAAATGCCTGAGTACCTAATAAGCCTGGGTTTAAAAAGGTAAGTTGCGACCAAAGATCACCTACAGAATTCTCTACCGGTGTACCGCTCAAAATAAGTCTGTGTCTGGATTTTAGACTTCTTACTGCTTTGAACGACTTAGATGCAGGGTTTTTAATATTCTGACTTTCATCCAGAATTACATAATTAAAATAAAAGTCTTTCAATTCCTCCACATCAACTCTTGTTACGCCGTAGGTGGTGATAATGATGTCGTAATTGGCAAAAATGGCTACATTTTTATTTCGATTACTACCGGTGTGGGCATAAATTTTGAGCTTAGGTGTAAACTTTTTAGCCTCTGTTAACCAATTATAAATCAAGGATGTAGGCATAATGATGAGAGAGGTGCTTGGAGTAGCCGCCGCCTGATCATCTTCCTTTACTTTTTGCAGCATGGCCAGTGTTTGGATGGTTTTACCCAAACCCATATCATCTGCCAGGCATCCGCCAAAATTATATTCACGTAAAAAGCTAAACCAGTTATACCCTGCTTTTTGATAATCGCGAAGACTACCTTTAAAGTGTACGGGCATTTGTGTATCGGCAATGTCCTCAAAATCTGTCAGGCGCTGAAGCTTACGTTCAAGTGTAATATTTGCAAGGCTATCTTCTGCTAAATCGTTCAGTAAGCCGATATGATGTTTTTTTAGTCTTAGGTTTTTACCGGTCTCCGCTAAACTAAATAAACTGCCATATTGAGTGAACCATTTTTCAGGAATTATCGCCACTTCCCCATCTGGGAGAAGGAATTCTCTCCTTTTATGAAGAATGTGTTGTTTAAGGGAAAGAAATGGAATCTGGTATTTTCCAAACCAAACTACCGCGTTAATATCAAACCAGTCGTTTCCTTCTTTAACTTCTAAATCGATTTTGCTGGTGCCAAATACAAAACGTTTCTGACCGGTAGCTTGCTCAATTTCAAAACCAAGGGATTCGAGCATTTCAATGTGTTCATTTACCCAGTTAATTGCTGCATAGCTTGGATTTTCGTCGCTACTTACCACTTCCAGATTATTGAAAAGTGCACTGGCCTTTTTTAGGCCCAGCGAAAGGAGTAAATTAAATTGTTTTTTCTCCCATTCCGCAGAACGTTTAATGCGGTGGAAGATATAGTTATCTGCTGTTTTTTCCAGACGCACGGTAACTTTGTGTGCGTTTTCCACAGAGAAATTATATTCGCCATATTTAAAGTATAATTGAATCTGCGATATTCCACCATCTACATAAAGAACCTTGATCACGGGTGTCGCTTCAAACTGCTCCGTTCTGATTTCGAAACCTTCTGCGTAAACATGATGTTTTTCAATTAATGGCGCTACGAACTTTTCAAAGTAGGTAGCTTCTGTAGATTTAGGAATGGCAATATATCTTTTGGCCAAAAATGGCTGTAGTTTTTTGCCTTCAATATCCTGATCAAAAAAGTATAATACATCATTCAGTAATAACCATGCAGGTTTATTGCTGATGATTTGCGCTTCTTTGAACATAAATTCAATGCGCAGGTTCTGATATTTAATGGTTGGAAAATACCGGGTTTCGGTTTCGTTTCTTCGGAAATGGAAGAGAATTGAAGCGGGTTCGGTCGCCAGTTCGATTTTACGTTCCACAGGCCAACCATCTTTATCCATTATGTAAAGTTCATTCTGGACCTTTAATATTTCGAGTGCCTCAGCAAGCTTCTTTTCTATTTTGGGCCTAACGCTTTCGTAAAACTTATCATCAAAAATTTTAGCAAAAAATTCAGTCGGCCTGATCAGCTTTTTATAATGTTTTTTAATGATTGAATCCTGTTCGATATCATCAAGAATTTTGATCAGCTTGTAATCAATATCAGTTAAGCAGGCTTTGAATTCTTCTGCCGTATGGGTAAAAATTCTTTGATAAGTGAAGGAGAAATCACCATTTGGATTAAGTTGAACAATATGAGGTTCAATTAAATAGCCCATGTACTCATGTTTACACAGTGAGTATACAATTTTACAAGGTTTTGAGCTATCTACGCGTAACATTAAATGGTTTAAAAAAAGATTAAAAGGTAGCCTCTTAAAAAACTTTAAACTTACAACATTTTTAGTATTACATCAAAAGATTGTAACAATTTTGGTGAAAATTGTTTTTTTTGGTTCACAAGTCGATTTTAGTTAAAATTTTATCAGCACTGATTGTTTCTTTGCCTAGATATGATTTAAATCTTCTCGTCTCGAACCTGGTGATCTTTGTAAAAAATTGATAGAATTTCCTGATCAGTTGGGAAGGGAGCTGCTCTTTGCTCAATTTTATAGTTTCAAGCCCACTCTTAAAGTTTCAATTCCAATCATTTTAGCTAAAGTAGATGTTATTGAGTAATCAGGATATCGTATTTCGATAATAAACCCGCTAATCCCGACTGAGAAAATCTGGCTTTTTTAATTCTGTTTTTATCCGGATCGATGATGTAGTGGGTTGCCGTTCTAAAATCGGTTTTTTCGAGATTGGTTCTGTCGAAAGTTGCATGAAGGAAATCGCAGTATTCGAAGCTCGAGTTGCTTAAATCGGCTTCTGTAAAATCTACTTCGTGAAGCTGGTTGTTTTTAAAAACCGTTTTCTTAAGTTTTAATTTATAGAAGGAAGAATGATCCAATTTACAACTATCGAAGCTAAAGGCTAAGCCGAAATCGGTACAGTTTTCAAAACGTAAGCCGAGCATTTTGCAGTCTTTGAAATTTACATCATTGAATGAGGTTTTAGTTAGCGCAGCTAGGCTTAGGTTACAGGAAACGAACTCACAATTTAAAAACCTGACTCCACTTAAATCTGAACCTGAAAAATCACAATAATGGAATTTGCAATTTTCATATTCGCCCTTAAGCAATGCAGTTATGGTATAATCTTCTTTGTTGAATGTTTTTTCGGCAAAATAATTTTCGGACATGGATGTAGATTGAAGGTACAGCGAAGATAAAGTTATCCGATCAACTTACGAAGTTTGAACGGAACGTTTGTTCTTGAATTTTGCCACGCTTCCAGCCTTTGAAACTTCGCAAGGCAAAAAAAATCCCCCAAATTGCTTTGGAGGATTCGTATTTCAGATGTAGATCTTCGATTGGCTCAGATCAACTGTTAATTTCTATTTTGTTGCGTACATTACTTCTTTCACCGCTTTAACTACTTTATCAGCATTTGGTAAGCTGGCTGCAATTAAGGTTGGAGAATATGGAAGTGGAACATCAGCACAAGTGATACGTAAAACCGGAGCATCTAAGTAATCGAAAGCTCTTTTTTGTACCATGAAAGCAATCTCTCCAGAAAGTGATGCCAGAGGCCAAGCTTCTTCTACCACAACTAAACGGTTTGTTTTCTTAACAGATTCGATAATAGTATCGTAATCAATTGGGCGAACAGTACGTAAATCGATCACTTCAACATTAATTCCTTCTTTTGTTAATTCTTCTACAGCAGGGTTTACTACACGGGTTAACATTTTACCGAAGGTTACAATGGTAACATCAGTGCCTTGTTTAGTCACGTTAGCTTTGCCAAATTCGATATAATATTCTTCTGCAGGAACATCGCCTTTATCGCCATACATTACCTCAGATTCCATAAAAATAACAGGATCCGGATCAATAATAGCTTGTTTTAATAAGCCTTTAGCTTCATATGGAGTTGATGGAATCACTACTTTTAAACCTGGAGTATTAGCAAACCAGTTCTCAAAGTTTTGTGAGTGTTGTGCACCTAACTGTCCGGCGTTACCTGTTGGGCCGCGGAAAACCATAGGACAAGAGAATTGACCACCACTCATTGATAAAATTTTAGCTGCACCATTGATGATCTGGTCGATGGCTACCAATGAGAAGTTAAATGTCATAAACTCTACAATTGGAATAAGGCCAGCAGTTGCGGCACCAGTTGCAATCCCAGCGAAACCTAATTCGGCAATAGGGGTATCGATAATACGTTTAGCACCAAATTCATCAAGCATACCCTGACTCACTTTGTATGCACCGTTATATTCTGCTACTTCTTCACCTAATAAAAAAACGCGGTCATCTTTACGCATTTCTTCTTGCATGGCTTCGCGTAGTGCTTCTCTAAATTGGATTTCTCTCATTGTAAATTTTAATAACGGTGGCAAATATAATTATTAATCGCTTTGAAACCAAAGGCAATAATGCGTGTATTTTGTAATAATTGTAGTAAGTTGTTTGGGCGTTTTTACCGGGTTATTAAGGCTTTGTCGTTATTTTTCAGAAACTGAAATTTAATTTCGCCCCAGCATGATTAATGCTTGTTTTGTATCTGTATTTATGAGTTTACCAGAATATATTTAGTTCAGCCAGGGATTAAGTATGAAGTGTTTAATTCTAATCATATTAATGATTTGGATTAATTAGTCCATAAATTTCACTGTCTAAGAATTTTCCTTTGAAATAATAATCCTGTCTGAAATGTGCTTCTTTTACGAAACCGTGTTTAATCAATATCTGTCTGGAAGCGTCATTCCGGGTATTAATATTAGCTTTGATCGTATGTAAATTCATCGTTTCAAAACCAAAATCAATTGCGGTTTTCAGGGCTTCTGAAATTATCCCTTTTCTCCATAAATCCGGATGAAGCATGTAGCCAATTTCTGCCCTGTGGTTGGCGTAGTCTGTTTGCCAATAGCCAACCGTTCCGATCATTTGCGTAGGATTTTCTTTCAAAGCAATTACCCAGGCTAAATTATTTCCATCTTCAAAAGCATCATTGAACTTGGTAATTACGGTTTGTACGGCCAATAAATCTTGAGGCCGCTCTCTATCAATATATTTCATAACTGCATCATTGGTACGCAAGGCATATAATGCTTCGGCATCAGAAATATGGTGTTCTCTTAGGATCAATCTTTCTGTTTCGAGGACAGGGAACTTAGTGAAGTTTAGTGTGAGCATTTTTAATCCCTTTTTAAATCGAATTTATATTTATCAGCGAATTCGTTCAATTCTTCTGTAAATGATTTTTTGCTATGGTGTTGCTCTTGATTCTTTATATAGTTTGCTACAATGGCCATGTTTGATTCACTTACTGAAACTGCAAAATAATCATTTTGCCAAATAAAAGTTTCATTAATAAGCTTGTTTTTATTTATCCAGAAAGCTGATTCACCTTTAATAAGCTGCGCTATTTTGGCTATACTCTGCTCACTTCCAATTGATATGAGGCAATGAAGATGATCGGTATGACCATTAATAGCCTGCAGGAAGATCGATTTTTCTTTACAATTTTCGATGATATGATTAAATAATTTATAGCGGATGTTCTTGGTTAAATAGGGATGTCGGTTTTTAGTTGAGAACACGAGGTGAACCCAAATTCTTACATACGACATATGGTGGTTTTTAATTGAATCTAATATAGCGTTTTTAATGCAATCAGCTAAAGCAGATCGCTATGAAATGGATGGTGCATATAGCGAGTGTTCTATAGCAATTTGGATAGCTTTCATTGCCATTGGTTTCAACCAATGGAGTTTTGGTGAGAATTATATTGATGAGGCAATCAGCTAAAGCAGATTGCTGTGAAATGAATGTTGCATATTGCAAGTGTTCTATAGTAATTTGGTTAGCATTCATTGCCATTGGTTTCAACCAATGGAGTTTTGGTTTAATATTATAATGCAATCAGCTAAAGCAGATTGCGATGAAATTGATGGTGCATATAGCGAGTGTTTAATAGCAATTTGGTTAGCATTCATTGCCATTGGTTTCAACCAATGGAGTTTTGGTTTAGTATTATAATGCAATCAGCTAAAGCAGATTGCGATGAAATTGATGGTGCATATAGCGGGTTGTATTAATAGTGATTTGATCAGCATTCATTGCCATTGGTTTCAACCAATGGAATTTTGGTGAGTATTATATTGATGAGGCAATCAGCTAAAGCAGATTGCTATAAAATGGATGGTGCATACAGCGAGTGTTCTATAGCAATTTGATCAGTATTCATTGTCATTGGTTTCAACCAATGAATCTTAGTTGAGTATTATAATGATGATGCAATCAGCTAAAGCAGATTGCTATGAAATGGATGGTGCATATAGCGAGTGTCCTATAGCAATTTGGTTAGCATTCATTGCCATTGGTTTCAACCAATGGAATTTTGGTGAGAATTATATTGATGATGCAATCAGCTAAAGCAGATTGCGATGAAGTGGATGGTGCATACAGCGAGTGTTCTATAGCAATCTGATTAGCATTCATTGCAATTGGTTTCAACCAATGGAATTTTGGTGAGTATTATATTGATAAGGCAATCAGCTAAAGCAGATTGCAATGAAATGGATGATGTCTATAGCGTGTGTTTAATAGCAATTTGGTTATCATGCATTGCCATTGGTTTCAACCCATGGCATAATAGATCGCATTTAGTTGAAGCAACATTCTGTTTAGTTCATATTTATTACCTGTGATGTCTTTTTTGATAATTTATTTGCCGAAGAGTGTTTTATAAATCGAATATTTATAGTTGTCTTCTATAGCACTAGCTACAAAATATGGCGATTCAAACAACTCCGTTAGTTTTTTTCTCAATTCGGCTAAAAATTCAGGTTTAATTTCTTCCAAAAATGCTCCGGAAAGTGTTTGTCTTCCAGATTTAAACCATACTCCATCTACTGCCATCGTTTTCACGACATACAAGTTTGGCTCTACACAGGTTTTGCCGGAGAATTGTTCATATACATAGGTATAAAGTAAAGTTTGAACCAAGGCTTTATTAATGTGTTTTCCATCAGAGTTAAATAATTCTGCTACATCTTTGAAAGCTAATTTATCACTTCCGGTTTTGTAATCAATAATTTTGGTGATGCCATCTTTTACGTCAACCCGATCAATGTAACCGAAAATTTTTATATTCGCGTCTTTGCCATTCAAAGGGAAGCTAATCTCTGCTTCAACTTTTTGCTCCAGACTGATGATATGAAAAGGTGCTTGAGATTCATCCTGGTTAACGATGATATTTACATAAGCATCTACAATTGATAAAATCACTTTCTGCATGCCTTTATATTCCATCACCTTATCGGGGTGGTTAAACATTACGGCGTTAAAAGCCTTTTCAATTAGCGCGGGTACTTGCTTTCTTTTTTCTTTTATCCGTTCTAAAGTAATTTCCGCTTTACTCAGATCCTGATAAAAGTATTCCATCACTTTGTGCAAAATAGAACCAATTTCATTTGCTTCCACTACGGCACTAACTTCTTTAGGTTCTTTAATCCCGGCAATATAATTAAAGAAAAAATCTATCGGATTGGAAATATATTGTGTTAAAGCTGATGGCGAAAGCACCTTCTTTTTGTCGAGGTATTTTTGTAATGTTTCCTGAATAAAAACATTACTTTTTTTCTCTATCCGTACCTCTTTGAAAGGTTCGGTTTTTACATCCAGGTTAAGTTCATTGTAATTAAAACTGAATCCGCTTTCATATTCCAGCTGTCTCAAAATTCTACTTGCCTCGCCGGTGGTCGTTTCATCTGTTAAGCTATTGTAAACAAAATTGATGTCTTTTGCCCTTTGCATCAGGCGGTAAACCATATAAGAAGAAATCGCGTCGAGATTTTCTAAAACCGGCAGTCCATAAACGCGGCGGATAGAATCTGGGATAAAGCTATTGCCAATGGAAGATTTTGGAATAATGCCCTCATTGAAGCCCAGGATCACTACTTTGTCGAAATTTAGATTTCTCGTTTCGAGCAATCCCATTAGCTGAATCCCATTAAGTGGATCACCAGAGAGCGGTACAGCAATCGCTTGCAAAGATTTTTGCACCAGGTAAATTACGAATTGGATTTCTTCGTTACCGATGTGTTTGCCGAATGTATCATGCAGGCGGTTTAACTCCTGAATGGTTTTAACAAACAACTCGGCATCAATTTTTTTGAGTGTTTTAGCATTCGATAAACGAGTCAGAATGAAATCTAATACATCAAGCAAGTATGGCACAACTTGTTTCGGACGATCAATTTTTCTGTAAAAAACCTCAAATAATCCACTTTGTCTAATCAACCGCTCTTGCGCAATTTCAACTTCATTTTCTTTCAAAAGAGCAGTTAAAATTTTATCACGCATTTTTTGAGTTAATCCGGTTAGCGGATGAGTTAGAAATGCTTCAACATTTTTATATGAAATTTTTCCTGTATGAATAATTTCAAGTTGTGATGAAAACCATAAATCTGCCAGGCCAAAAATGCTCGAGGTGGATAGGGCAAAACCCATAGTTACATTGAGGTCGATTTCTTTACCGTTGCAGGCCGTTGGGATGGTTTGCAAGGCCGGGAGCAACAAACTTTCATCAGCCAAAACCACAACGGTAGAACCAATTTCGCTGCTCGCATCATAATCATCTGCTAGAATGTTATTTAAAATCTTTGCCTGTGCAGATTGTCCCTGAACCTTGAAGACATTTACCTGGTGTTCATCTGTTTTAATCAAACTTGGCTTATTTTCGAATACGTTTTTCAAACCAAGCTGGTTTAGGTTTTTTCTCAAAAATAACCCTGCTTCCTGCAAAGGATCATTTACATAATACTCATCGGCATCGAAATAAAACAAAGCCTGATCAGCTTCTTGCAGTTGTGTGAAAATCTTTGCTTCGGCACTGGTTAGTGCATTGAAACCGACGAAAATAATTTTCCCTTTTTCAAAGTTAACGGGCAAGTCTTTCTGAGTGTCAGTACCTTCAGCCAAATGGCGATAAACGTATCCATTTGTTAAATATTCCTGTTCTTGGAGGGATGCATGGAACTTATGATAAAGTTTCGGCATCCGGCGCCACATCTTGATAAATAGTTCTTGCTGTTTTTTATGTTTTCCTTCCGAATAAGAAGTCCAGAATTGTGATAAAAACTGGTATTGCTCCGGGCTTAAGTAATCAAAGTCTTTGTTGATAATCGAAATATCTTCCAAGTCGCGGTATAACTTCCCGGCATCTACCAGATCATTATCGATTTGAGTGAAATCACTTAAAATAATCTTCGCCAGCGGAAAAAATTTATGACTCGAAATGGGCTCCAGCTGTTCTTCTGCCAGTAATTGATTATATATTTTATGCAGCGTAAAAAACTGAAGGTAAAAATCGGCAATCTTAAATTGCGTTGCTGTAGCAAAAAACTCCTGTATCGTGTAAAAAGAAGGACTAAAAAATGGTTTTTTAATTATATCCGCCAAGTATTTCTGCATATAGGCAGAAGGACGTTTGTTATTGAAAACGATAGCGCAGTGCTGGAGGTTAGCGCCAAACTTCTCAATTAAATCTTCGGCAACTTCTTGTAAAAAGGGTTTCATTACACTAGTTTTAGTTTACCGCTAACGGCGTAAAATAAATAGGTTTTAACATGGCTATGTCCCATATCCAGCAACAGGTTTTTATAATTTTCTATCTGTTCAATATGTTTGTCGCTTTCGGTAAGCGTAAATTTATAATCCAGAATAATCACCTCATTTTCATTAAATAAAATGCGATCCGGGCGATGGAGTTTACCGTTTGCATCTATAATGTTTTTCTCTGTGATACTCTCTGTCGCGCGGTTAAGCACTGCTTTTAAGTCAACATTTTCCAGCACTTCCATCGCTTTTTGTTTCAAATTTTCTTTCTCATCTTCCTGAACAATTCCATCTAAAACCAACGTGGTGATATACTTATCAACTTCTTTTTCGGTACTGGCGTTAGCTAAAATATCATGGAGTAAAGAACCCATCCTGCCCGATTTTTCAATATTCACCAAATGCCTCAAGTGCTTTTCTTCTGAAGGAATGTATAACTCGGATAGTCGCGTGGTGGTTGGGTAATGCTGTAAATCGATGAAGTTAGCTTCTTCGTTTTTGCCCTCCACGGAAATATAATCTACAATTTCATATACACCGCTTTCATCAAAATCTTTGTCGAAAGTTAAGTTAATTACATCTCCCATATTAGAAAGTTTCAACTCTTTTTTAGCCATTGTGGCGATGTAGAGGTAATCTTTCGAACGTGTTGTAGCTACATAAAGCATATTCAGTGCATCCATATTATTATAAAGAAGTTCTTCATAATAGGCTTTTGCAATGGCCGAATCTGCTAATGCTTCATTGTATTTTAACGGGATGCCTTTAAGTTCTTTATAAACCGTTTCTTCTGATGATACCCAAAAAGTTCCATTTGCTTTTCCTTTAATTTCCCAATTGCAAAATGGAACGAAAACCGCTCTGAACGCTAGTCCTTTAGATTTGTGGATGGTAATAATCTGGATGGCATCGGCACCTTCGGGAGAAGGCAAAGATTTTTTGATGCCATCTTCTTCCCACCAGGTTAAAAATGCAATAATGCCTTTTTCTCCGGTTTTTCCAGCTGTTGCTGTTAAATCTCTAAAGGCCAACAAATATGGTAAATGGGCAGTTAATGTTTTTAAACCATAACTTTCTATTAATATCTCCACCAATTCTGGGAGCGGCAATTGCAACCAGCTCTGCCAGTTTTCGCAAAGGGAAGGCGGCAGCACTGCTGATAGTTGGCTTAGTGGTTTGCTGGTTAGGTTAATGTAGTGATTGGCATCTGGTGCTTTTTCTTGTAAAGAATGATATAATGCAATGCAATTTGCCTTGTAAAGTGCGCTTTGAGCTTCTAAACCAATCAGTACTTTTAAAGTATTGATGATTAATTGAATTGCTGAGTTATTAGAAATTAATAAGGCATCGCCTGATAATACCGGTAGGTGATGCTCCATTAACTTGCGAACTGTAAGTAAGGCCTCACTGTTCGATCGTACTAAAATGGCAATGTCTTTTAAAGCATAATTGTGCTGGTTTCTGAGTATTTTTATTTCTTCAATAATATCATCTAAAGCGATGTCTCTGAAAACAGTCTCCGTAAAACGGGCTTCATCTGGCGCATGGTCTTTGCTGAATTTTTTAATTTTTATGGTTCCGCCCTTCAGAGTGTTAGAGGCAAAGTTTTGTGTAGATGCGCCATAAATATCGGTGATAATACTGGTATAATGCTCACCCGCCCACCAGCTTGAAATTGTTTCTGGTTTAGTAGCTAAATTGCTATTGAGTTCATTTTGTAAAGTAAGCGGGATGGCGCGATAAAGAAAATTATTGAACGTGATAATGTTTTCTGTACTGCGGTAATTTTCTGCTAAACTATCTTCCAAAACATTATCAATGCCCACTTCCCGCTTCGCGTGTTTATGCAAAATGTTCCAATCACCGTTTCGCCAGCGGTAAATTGATTGCTTGGTGTCGCCAACTATTAAGTGATCAATCTGGTCTTCGCTCGGCGTAGCCATGGCATTGGTAAGCAGCGATTTAAAACTTCCCCACTGACTGGTTGAAGTGTCCTGAAATTCATCAAATAGAAAATTGCGGTACCTGTTTCCTACCTTTTCCCATATAAATGAAGGGTTATCGCCTGCATCCTCGGTAATACCGGAGATTAATTTTTGCGCATCGCTGATTAAAAGGTTTTCATTTTCTGCGCGGTACTCTTTTAAAAGCACAGCAATTTCCTGCATCAGCCTTAGGTAATACAGGTTTTTATTGAAGGCGATGGCCAGGCTGTAATTCGGTAGATGGGTGAGGTAATGGTTTTTTAACTGTTTTAGCAGCGGGTTTACCACTTCAAAAGCTTCGGGGAAATTTGCGTTCTTTTGAAACCACTCTTCAGGTTCATCAATATAATTAAAAAGTGGTTCTACCTTTGAAAAATCGCCACGGGCAACCAGGATGATTTTTGCCAGGCTGCTTCTTGATTTGCCTTTTAGGTGCTCATTTTCTACCCCAATTACATTTAATGCTTCATTGGCTTCTGTTGCTATGCGGATAATTTCCTCTTCAAAAGTTTTGATTTCCGCTTTGGTTACACTGATGTATTTTTTGAAAAGTTCATCGATGTTTTCTAATCCCAAAGCGGAAACTGCATCTTCGAAAACCTGAAACCGCTCCGAGAAAATTTCGCCGATCAGGTTATAAAGTTCAAACTTATAGTTCCAGCTTTTATTATCACTAATGCGTTCGATGGCCAAATCGATAATCCATTGCAAGAGTTGTTTATTGGTATCTAAAGCCTCATCCAGTTTGTTTACCAGATCATCCTTCACCTTATCATAATTCATTTCTAAATTATAATCAGCATTCAGCCCGAGTTCAAAAGCAAAACCACGAATTACTTTTTGTACAAAACCATCAATGGTACTTACCGAAAAACGGCTATAATCATGAAGGATTTTTCGATAAATTTTATCCGCTTTAAATTGAAGTTCCTGCGGCGTTAATTGCGGATAAGCCGCCAATACCAATTTTCGGTAATCATCAATTTTTTTTGATGGATTGCCTTTTGCCAAGCCAAGCAAAACCTCTAAAATTCTGGTTTTCATTTCTTCTGTAGCCTTATTGGTAAAGGTTACTGCTAAAATTTCGCGGTATTTATTGTCGCCAGAGAAAAGCAGCGTGAGGTAATGGGCCGTTAAGCTAAATGTTTTACCGGAACCTGCAGAAGCTTGAAGAATTTTAAGTGGTTTAGGCATGACGTTTTTTGATAGGGGTGAGCATAATTTTTATAATATTAGTTAACCACAGATATACAGGATAGACACAGATAAAAAAAGATAAATTCATAAGTGATATTTCTAATATAGCTTATCTATTTTGTTTTTATTATTTAAGCGCTCAAATCCGTGTTTCATCTGTGTGTATCTATGGTTAATTAACCTAACTTTTTTGTGGCCTTCTTTTTGGCCAAAGTCTTATGGCTGATTCTTGCCGGCCTTTCGGCCATTTCGATTTTTAAGCCAAGTAGGTCGCGTATGACAACTGATGCACAGGCGCCACCAAATGCTGCGGGCAGATAAGACACTGTGCCATAAGCCGAGCGTTTGAAATTACTGCCATCCGTCATAATCATGGAATTCTTATCCATCTGCTCTGTGGAGAATACGGCTTTAATTTTATTGGCATTCACCAACTTATTCAATCGTTTTCGAACATAACTGGCAAAAACACATTGATAAGTATCTGGCAGCATGGCAATTCTCAACCTTGTTGGATCCATTTTTCCGCCCGCACCCATAGAGCTTACAATCGGAATATTCTTTTCCAAAGCTGTAGAAAGCAAGGTGATTTTTGGCATTACACTATCAATGCAATCCATGATATAATCGAATTTCGATTCTAATATTTCACGGCATTTCTCTGGCGTAAGAAAAGTATTTACCACATGAAGCTTTAGTTCAGAATTAATGGAAAGTAAGCGTTCCTGCATAATTGCAGCTTTACTTTCACCATGGTTTGTGGCTAGCGCTGGCAACTGCCTGTTTCTGTTGGTTGGATCTACCACGTCGCCATCTACAATGGTCATTTCGCCTATACCAGAGCGACAAATAAACTCTGCAGCAAAAGAACCCACACCGCCTAAACCGATAACCAAAACATGTTTCGATTGCAGTTTTTCTATTCCATCATTTCCAACAAGTAAGGCTGAGCGCGAAAGCCAAGAAACATCTGACATATTATTCTATTTTAATCCCGATATCGCAACTGGCGTAGAAGGTTTTCAATCTTTGACCAAGTAAGAAATCCGGGTGAGTTTATATTAAATCTAATTTTTTCCAGTCTGCAAAAATACGCGCTTTGAGTTCATCAACACTACGGTTTTTCAAATTGGCTGCGGCAATATAAATTTGATCAACCGGCGTTTCCGAATCATCAGTTTCTAAAAAGAAATGATCCATTTGCTGAAGCAGCTTCGCTGCACCGGAATTTTCTGTTAAAATTGCCGCACCGAAAGAAAGTAAAAAACCCTTATCTAAAAGCTGCCGGCCTAATTCCTCTTTTTTGTTAAATCCATGAATAATCATCGGAACAGTCACTTTAAGCGTGTCTTTTACCTTAATCAATTCAGCGAAAGCTTTAACACAGTGCAAAATCAATGGTTTTTTTAATTTTTCGGCCAATTTGATCTGAGCTTCCAGGATGATAATTTGATTTTCCATTTTTTCTCCTCTTAATTTATCCAAGCCACATTCACCAATAAGTTTTACATTAGGTTGATTGGCCAAAATATTTAAATATTTCATCTGTAGTTCCAATCGATCAATTGAAGCATACCAGGGGTGAAGACCTACAGAAATAGGTTTGGTTTTTGGCATAGCCAGAAAGATATCGTTGGTAAGCGATAAACTTTGGATGCTATGAATACCATTCTGCTGTGCAGCCTTGTGTGTATGTAGGTCTAAAAAATCCATTAACAATCAAAGATAGGCTTTGTGAAAAATATTTTTACTGTAAAGAAATTGTGATTAATTTATAAAAATAGCCGGCTTTAGTACTTTGCATTACTATATTAAGAAATATGAAAAGATTATTCATTTTAATGGCTGCCGTATTTATTTCTACAGCGGCGTTTAGTCAGGCGAAAACAGAAGGTGTACATATTTATAATCCTGAAGCAAATGCAATGGCTGATTTAAAAGCTGCTACGGAAAAGGCTGCGAAGTCGAACAAACATGTATTGGTGCAGGTCGGCGGAAACTGGTGTACCTGGTGTATTGCTTTTCACCAGTTGGTAGATACGACCGCGGTGTTGAAACAAGCGATTAATGAAAATTATGAATACGTTCTGGTCAATTGGGATAAAGATCATCACAATGATGAGGCAATGAAATATTTAGGTTTCCCAAACCGATTTGGTTATCCGGTTTTTGTAGTGCTGGATGGAAAAGGGAAAGTGCTTCATATTGAAAACTCTTCTTACCTGGAAACAGATGAAGTTGGCGCAAACGGTAAAAAGAAAGTTGGCCACGATGTGAAAAAAATCACTTCATTTTTGAAAGGCTGGACGGTTGCAGCAGTTAATCCGGAAACTTATAAACCAAAGGTTAAGTAAGCTGAAAGGTAAAAGACTAAAGCAAAAAGCCGCAAATCGTTTAATTGATTTGCGGCTCTTTCATTTAGTCTCGTGAATCTTCGTCTTTCAAATCATCTACGTTTAATTCGTAAGATGGTCTCGATGCTTCATCCGCTTGTTCCAGTTTATCTTTATCATATTCGATACTGATATCATCGCCAGCTATTTCATTGATGTGATCTACGTCATCCTCTCTACGTAAGGCATCGTTCGGATCTTCTGAGTAATTATCTTTTGGGTCTATCATAGTGTTAAAGTTTTATTCTTAGATAATGACTTTAAGAAAGAAATTGTTTTAGCTTTTTGCCTGAATACTAAAAATCATAACCTTCGATTTCAATCGTAGGAAATTTAGCCATCAACTATGAATCCTAACCATAAACAAAAAACGAACAACGATTAGCGAAAAACAGCCAACGAACTTATAATCCATCTCCAAATTTGTAATTCGGCAATATGCTTACCGGTAATTTTCCGGTAGGGGCTAAACGGTTATTAATTACTGCTGCGGCAGAAATTTGCATGTAATCTTCTTTCTGATAAGCCACTACTAAACCTTTACTTTTTTCTAAACCTGGTAAACCAGCAAGATTATATGGATTGGCAAATAATGCAAATACAGCATTTTTACCAGACAGTTCTTTAATAAAGTTTTTAACACCAGTATTCAGGGGGATATTATTTCCGGGCCTGGCACGGGAATCGTGAATACCCACAATTATCTGGTCGAAAGCACCAATTTCGCGCGCTACGTTAGAAATTTGTGTAGCACTGGCATCTTTATCCAAAACATAGTAAACAGAATTGTAAAACCCTTTAGAAACTTCTTTTTGAAATTTAGTAACTGAGGGAACGCCGATACTGATAATTGCTGTTCTTCTGATAGGAATCATATTCTTAATATGATCTTTACCTTTAAGCAGCGTTACGGATGCATTGGCGAGTTCCTGTACCAAAGCATTACTTGCATTGCGGTTTACACCGGCAATGAGGCCTTTGGTCACTATGGTGTCGCGTTTGGCTAAACCTGCCCAATACTTTGCTGTTAAGATCTTACGTACACTTTCATCAATGGTTTTAATGTCAATTCTGCCGTGACGAACTGCTTTTCTTACCAGTTTAATTGCCCTGTCGCTATTTTCGGAAAGCTCCAGAATATCGTTTCCAGCAATAATGCCAAGTAAATCGGCTTCACCATTTTTAAAATATTTTACTACCCCTTTCATATCCATGGCATCAGAAATAATGAGGCCTTTGAAACCTAATTTCTGCTTCAAAATGCCCGTAACAATTGGCTTTGATAAGGTTGATGGTAAATTTTTAGTAGTATCCAGCGATGGAATATTCATGTGTGCAATCATAATTCCCGATGCGCCTTGTTTAATCAGTTCTTTAAAGGGATACATTTCCAAGGTATCTAAACGGGTAGGTCCGAACGTAAGTTGCGGCAAATCGTAATGCGAATCTACATCGGTATCTCCATGACCGGGAAAATGTTTAAGCGTGGTGAGCAAACCGGCATCCTGCATGCCTTTCATGTAAGCACCGGTTTTAGTAGCTACATTATATTTATTTTCTCCGAAAGAGCGGTAATTAATTACCGGATTTTTAGGGTTATTGTTAATGTCAGCATCTGGAGCAAGGTTCATTTGCATGCCCATACGCTTAAAATCTTTCGCAACTTCCTGGCCCATTCTATAAATAAGATCTTTATTTTGGATAGCACCTAATGTCATCTGGTAAGGGAAAGAGATGGTGCTGTCTAGCCGCATTCCTAAGCCCCACTCACCATCGTTCGCTACAATTAACGGTATATGGCTTACCTTTTGATAAGCGTTGGTAGCCAATGCTTGCCTCACCGGGCCACCCTGAAAAAAGATTACGCCTCCTAGCTGCTCTCTTTTAATTACCTGACCAACAGAATCGGTATATTTTTGACCTAAATTGGTATGTGCACGTACAAAAAACATTTGTGCAATGCGCTCCCTGCGATTTAATTTGTTGAAAACAGAATCTACCCACTTGGGTTGATTGGCTAACATCTCTAAATAGGATTGCTTTTGTGCGTTGGCAGAAAAGGTGATTACGCTGCAAATTGCAAGGAATAGTAAGTTCTTTTTCACGAATGTGTTTTGTTGAAGTGCTAAATTAATAATCAAAACCCGAATTAAACAAAAACCAATCCAAGTAATTGATTTAATACAAAAAATTGCAGTGTCAAGGATTGCAAATTCCTTCATTAAATCGATTTTTTAATCCCATTTGGCAGGGCTTTTTGAAAAGAGGGAGAGGGGAGAACACAACATCAATCGAAAAAAATAAAAACCTATTAATGTTTTAACGGTTTGTATAATAGCGCTCAGCAAATTAGTATTCACTTAATTTTATAGTTATGAAAAATACGGGCACACCAAAAAACAATCCAACTGTTCAGGGAAGTTCAATTGCCGACAGAGCAAATCACGATGTTAAGACAGATAAGAAAATGCAGGGCATTACCAATGGCGGTGGTCAGCGGTCTGATCAAACCTCAAACCGGGATAATCAGCGTAAAGTAGATAATAAAAAGTAAGGCTTTTTGCTTTTAGTTATAGAGGATGATGGCGCCTAAGGAGCCATCATCCTTTATTGTTTAAGATGGTTCTTTTGCCAGCTTAATAATATCCCTTCCTTCCAATATCCTTTTCTCATTATTGTGGCTTAGCCCATTAATCATTGCATCTCCAAGTTCTTGCATGGTGCAGAATCCATTTTTTGAAATTGCTCTTCCAATAGGGAATAACCAATTAATAAATTGATAAAACTTATGTGCGTATTTCTGTTCTTTAATAGGCTTAATAAAGCCCGGGCGGAGATTAAATACCTGCTGAAATGGAAGCTGCATCAATTCTTTTTCAGTTTTGCCTTTAACTTTTTGCCAACTTAATTTGCCGTTAGGATTAGTGCCACTACCAGAAACATAGCAGAAGGTCATGTCTTTATTTAACCTGCTCAAGGTTTCGGCAGCATGCATTGTTAAGGTGTAAGTCATCTTAAAATAAGTATCTTTATCTATACCCACAGATGAAATTCCTAAACAGAAGAAACAAGCATTATAACCGGAAAGCTGGTCTTCAATAGGGGAGAAGTTGAAAAAATCCTGATGGATAATCTCTTTCAGTTTTGAATGTACATAACCACAAGATTTACGGTTAATTACTAAAACCGCATCAATTTCAGGGCTTTTTAAACAGCGAAGTAAAACCCCTTCGCCAACCATTCCGGTTGCACCTGTAATAATTACGCGATTTTCACTTCTTGTTTTTCCCATATTGATTTGCCTTTCATGTTTTTCAAATAAACTCATCAGCCTGCAATTGGTTTCAGATTAAGCAATAAAAAAGGCTTCGAATCCGTTCGAAGCCTTTAATAATTATCTAATTTCTGTGCCTTGCATTTTATAGTCTTTAGGTGGCTCTGAACCCAAAAGGTGTTGTACAAAGTAATCCCAGCGACGCCTCATCATGTATGGCGAGTAAGGGCCGTAACCATGTGCACTATTCGGAAAAATGACCAGATCAAACGATTTGTTCGCTTTTTCCAAAGCCTCTACTACCAGTAATGTATTGTATGGAGGTACATTGTCATCCATCATTCCATGTACTAGCATGAGTTTTCCTTTTAAGTTTTTAGCATAGTTCTGATTGGCCTGTGCTTCATAATCTACATTTTCTGCTAAGCCATTGTAACGTTCGCCCCAATCATCCTCATAGTTTCTGTTATCATGGTTGCCAGATTCAGAGATGCCAACCTTAAAGAAATCCGGATAACGGAACATGGCCGTTGCTGTAGCGAAACCTCCACCAGAATGGCCCCATATTCCAACTCTGGCGGTATCAATCGGGTATTTAGTAGCCAATTGTTTAATGGCAGAAATTTGATCGGCCAGGGTATTGGTAGACATGTTGCCATAACTCATATCATGGAAACTTTTTGAACGGCCGGGGTTGCTCGTGCCTTCAATTAAAACGACAATAAATCCTAATTCTGCCAGTGCCTGATGATCTCCACGAGAGGCTGAAAATGACCAGCTGCCCACGCTTCCGCCCTGCGGACCTGGATAAATATAATCGATTACCGGATATTTTTTACTTGCATCCATTTTCGATGGCGTAAATACTAAACCATAAATATCGGTTTTATTATCGCCCGCTTTTACTGAAACAGGTATTGGTGCTTTCCAACCTGTTGCTGATAATCTTGAAACATCTGTTTTTTCTAAAGGCGTAATCAGCTTTCCATTTAAGTCTCTCACAACGGTGGCGTTTGGCACGTCGGGTTGTGAGTAGCTATCAACAAAATAGTTTTCAGATGGAGATAAACTTACCATGTGGTTGCCAGGTTCTGGTGTTAAATCGGTAAGGTTTTTACCATCAAAACCAATTTTGTAGAAATGGCTGAAATAAGGATTGATTTTATCGCTGCCGTTAGCACTGAAATAAAGGGTACGGCTTTTTTCATCTACCTTAAGCACACGGGTAACTACCCAATTTCCTTTTGTAATCTGGTTTTTTACTTTGCCTGTTGTTGCATCGTAAAGATATAAGTGTCCCCAGTTATCACGTTCAGAGTACCAGATTATTTCTTTGGATTCTGGTAGATATCTCCAGTTAATGGCGCCCTGGCCAGATTCGTATTGTGTTTTAACCGTTTCTTCAAAAACTTCTCTAACGGCTCCCGTAGCAGTATTTGCAATGCGGAATTTTTCATTTTTATGATCGCGTGATGTAGAAACAAATGCTACTTCTGTGCCATCTGCTTTCCAGTCGATATCATCAAACGTTCCGCTACTGGAAATATCATCGCTTAGCGTAGCACGGTGTGGATCTGGTTTAATATTTAAAGAAATGACTTTTGGATTTTCAACATCAATAATCACCCTTCTAATGGTTGCAATTTGCTTATCACCGGGCAAAGGATATTTCCAGGCTTCAAATTTCGGTGCACCAACATTGGTGGTAACGAGATACATATCGCTTGAATGTCGCTGATCCTGTTGAAAAGTAGCGATTTTCTTAGAATCTGGTGACCAGCGTAAAATCGGCCCATCACTGTGTTTCCAGCCAGCATTATCTGTGGCATAACCATAATCTTTAATTCCATCTGAAGTAAGTTGAGTAAGTTTTCCGCTGGCAACGTCTTTTACATAAAGGTTATAGTCCTTAATTAAAATTGCTTTTTTGCCATCGGGCGAAGTCACTTCATTTCCGCCACCGCGTCTTCTGCCAAATGTGGGAGGGTTTTCGTTGCGATATGCTGTTGTTAAGGTTTTGGTTTTTTTAACAGGATCTACCAGATATGTTTCTGATCCTTTAGCCGTTTTTTTGGTATACCAGAATTGATCGCCGGCCAGCCAGTTTGGCTGCGAAATCGTATTATCAATAAACTTTGCGGTGTTGTAGCCCATAAAACTTTCGGCACGTTGATAGTCTTGATTGGTAAGTGTTTTTTGCTGGGCGCTGGATGTAACTACTATTGCACAAGCAGTTACGGTAAGCCAATATTTATTCATCATCTTCGTTAGTCTCTGCTGATAAAATTAGCACTGTTTTGTTAATCGTTTAGTATTAATGCTGATACAAAAAAGCAACACTATCCACCTAATGGCATCTTTCCCGGGGTGAAGAAAGGGCGCAAGAGAAATAGGATTCAATTAAACAGATCGTGAAACAAGTTCAAGAAGACGATTTTTGAGTGGAATCTTCATCACGTGGATGCATAAAGAAGTAATTTATTTTTCACCAGAGATCGCTTAAGCAGATGAAGGATCTGCTTCGCAATTCGGGCTCTGCTTTTTACGCGAACCAGTTAAGTATTGATTAAAACGGATCTTGATGGTTGATGAATGCTGCAAGTGAAGCAACTGGAAAACAAAAAATCCTCAACTTTTTAAAGTTAAGGATTTTGTTGCGGAATGGACGGGACTCGAACCCGCGACCTCCTGCGTGACAGGCAGGCATTCTAACCAGCTGAACTACCACTCCGTTTTTGCTGTTGTATTTAGAACTTATACTCTTTCGAGGATGCAAACATAGGAACTAAATCTCTTTTATTTGCATGACAATCCATTTTTTTAACGGTTATTTCATAACTCGCTGATTGTTATCATGAATAATTTCTAAAGAACGATTTGCCAGGTGAAAACTGGTTGTTTTATGCGGAGAGGGCGGGATTCGAACCCGCGGTACCTTGCAGTACACACGCTTTCCAAGCGTGCTCGATCGACCACTCTGACACCTCTCCGATACTGGATTGCAAAAATATAGTTTTTATTGACATTTACACCAATATTTTTAAGAATCAAAATGACTTTATTTCAGCCTGATTAAAACAGAATATAGTCAAAACTACGTAACGCATTGTAGTCGCTAATCATAATATGCTTTAAAAATAAAGGCAAAAAAAAACGTCCTGCAAAAGCAAGACGTTTAATAGGAGTGTCATTGTAATTAATCAACCACTGTGATTTTTAACATGTTGGTTTTTCCTTTAGCTTCCATCGGGATGGCGGCTGTATTAATCAGGATATCACCTTGTTTAACTAATTTTTTGCTTTTTAAGATATCATTAACTTCAATAATGGTATTGTCAGTACTTTCCCAGTTATCGTAGTAAAAACCTCTAACGCCCCAAAGTAAGCTTACAGCATTTAACAAAGATCTGTTACTCGTAAAAATGAATGTTAAAGCTTCTGGCCTGTGACTTGAAATTTCAAAAGCAGTATAGCCGCTTAAAGTCATTGAAACAATACCAACAGCATTTGTTTGTTTTGCTAAGAAGCAAGCAGAATCGCAAATCGCATCACTTAAGAAAGATGGAGATTTTGGTTTTAAAAATTTATCCGGATTGAAAGGATAATTGTTTTGTTCGATGTTTTGAATAATTTTCTGCATCGTTTCGATTACGATTAAAGGAAATTCTCCAACAGAAGTTTCACCACTTAACATTACCGCATCAGCACCATCCAAAACCGAGTTAGCCACATCATTTACTTCCGCACGGGTAGGGCGGGGAGTAGTGATCATGCTTTCTAACATTTGAGTCGCAACAATTACAGGTTTCGAAGCCGCTCTACATTTAGCAACAATCATTTTTTGTAACAATGGAACTTCTTCCATCGGGCATTCAACACCCAAATCGCCACGGGCAACCATAATACCATCAGATACTGCAATAATCTCATCGATATTGGCAATTGCTTCCGGCTTTTCTATTTTAGCAATTACACGAGCTGTTTTACCACGCTCAGCAATTATGTTTTTAAGTTCGATAATATCTTCCGCCTTACGAACAAAAGATAAACCAATCCATTCTACGTCATTTTCAAGAACAAACTCCAGGTTTTCTCTATCTTCCGGTGTTAAAGATGGGATAGAGACTTTTGTGTTAGGAAGATTTACACCTTTTCTGGAGGTTAAGATACCACCGTGAACAATCTCACAAAGCACTTCATCTTTCAAGTTGGTAGAAATAACTTTCATTTGAAGTTTTCCATCGTCTAAAAGGATAATCTCTCCGGCTTGAACATCCTGAGGGAAACTTTGGTAAGTGATATAGATTCTTTCTTCGTTACCGATACACTCGTTAGTTGTAATAATGGTCGTTTTACCATTAATCAGGTTAATACCACCTTCTTTAACTAAACCAATACGAATTTTCGGACCTTGTAAATCGGCAAGGATACCAACATTATAGTCGTATTTTTTGTTTAGATCTTTAATAGTATTTAAAACCGCCTGATGATCTGCTTGCGATCCGTGTGAGAAGTTTAGACGGCAAACATCTAAACCAGCGTTAAACATACTATATAATACTTCTGGTTTTGCTGATGCTGGCCCAAGCGTGGCAACAATTTTAGTTCTCGAATGAAAAGGTTTCATTTAATTAATTGATTTTAACAATGCAGTTAATTTGTAGCGCTAATTATTATTAAAAATAATTAAACTGCATTAAGTTTTATATATTTTGTTCTTTGTTTCGTCGTTTATAACCATCAAATATAGTGTATTTAATACACCAAGTATATAATTTTTATATTACCAAATTCTCCTTACTCTTCAGTTTGGTTGGGTCTATCTTTGCAGCTACCTGAATATCAGGCAGTTTGTTAAGTCCGTTTATTAAATAATTCAAATCTTCCTGATCAATAAATTCTTTTATGATGATAAAAAAATCAACATTTCCCATCTCCGGAACGAGCAGTCCGTCGCTGCTTCTGTTGCTGATTAAATAATATTCTATCTCGCCTTGCTCGACAAAAAAGTAATATTTAGAGAAAGACCAGGCTGGTTCATCAATGTTAAAAAATATTTCATGGTCCTCAATTTTTTCAAACTGAGTATTCAAACGCGTATTAATTTTGTGGCATAGTACGTAGTCTTTCAGGGGTGCTGTAATCGCAATGAGTATAAAATCAAGGTCTAACGTCAGTTTCAGGTAAGTTCTGTTCAAATCGAAATAATTATTTACAGAACGAAATTAAAAAACTAATTCTATATTCGCTTGTTATTTCAGAGCCAAATGATGGTAGTGAAATAAAAACATTTGAAAATTGTAAGAATTTATTTTTCTTTGCACAGAATTATTTAACCATTAAATTATAAAATTATGTCTGATATTGCTTCAAGAGTTAAGGCTATTATCGTAGAAAAACT
>Ga0157370_10001057_pt1 | contig 34651 bp, 30 predicted proteins | sample C35metaG_FD_113463 | JGI IMG/M metagenome (GOLD analysis project Ga0157370, IMG submission 113463) | Corn rhizosphere microbial communities from Kellogg Biological Station, Michigan, USA - C3-5 metaG | ecosystem: Host-associated > Plants > Roots > Rhizosphere > Soil | place: USA: Michigan... | reverse complement strand
ACGATGCTGGTTTTCGGTTCTACTTACTTCCGTAATTTCCCGCATTGGATGAGTACAAATCCTAAGGCCAATGAATGGAAAGAAGCCGTTCACGAATTTGAAATTGGCGGCTGGGATCCTGCGCATTTTGTAGATGAAGACGGGAAACTATATATGTATAACGGGAGCAGCAATGTGTATCCTTTATACGGTGTAGAACTGAACCGAAAAACTTTTCAGCCGGTTGGCACCAGGAAAGAGCTTTTGCTTTTAAACCCGGAGCGTTTTGGCTGGCAGCGATTTGGTGAACACCTGGACAACACTTTCCTGGATCCTTTTATGGAGGGTGCCTGGATGACCAAATACCATGGCAAATACTATTTGCAATATGGTGCCCCTGCAACCGAATTCAGTGGATATGCTGATGGTGTAGCCGTTGGAACAACACCGCTTGGCCCCTTTGAGCATCAGTCTCTTCCTTTTTCTTACAAACCGGGTGGATTTGCACGTGGTGCAGGACACGGGGCTACTTTTCAGGACAAATGGAACAATTACTGGCATGTATCTACTATGGTCATCGCCGTTAAAAATAATTTTGAACGCCGCATAGGAATCTGGCCCGCAGGCTTTGATAAAGACGATGTGCTGTATATGGATGCTGCCTTTGGGGATTACCCGCATTACCTCCCAACTAAAGGTGCAGATCATCTGACCAGTGGTTTCACCGGCTGGATGCTGCTGAATTACAATAAGCCTGTACAGGTGTCTTCCACGTATGGCGCCTATGCAGCCAATAATGCTGTTGACGAAAGTATCCAGACTTATTGGAGTGCAGCGACAGCAAACAAAGGAGAATGGATTCAGTCTGACCTGGGCAGACTTTCTACCCTGCGTGCCATCCAGATCAATTATGCAGATCAGGATGCGGAATTCTTAGGGAAACAACAGGGCGTTTATCATCAGTATACACTCTGGTATTCCGAGGACGGCAGAAAATGGAAAGTTCTGGCCGATAAAAGCAAGAACAAAACGGACGTTCCTCATGATTATATAGAACTGGAGCAACCAGTTAAGGCGCGCTTTGTTAAGCTTGAAAATATCCATATGCCTACAGGAAAGTTTGCCATTAGCGGATTACGTGTTTTTGGCAATAGTGATGTTCCAAAACCAGCAGCCGTTAAGGGCCTGGTGGTGCTGAGAACAGAAAAAGACAAACGCAGTGCCTGGATCAAATGGACAGCAAATAAAGATGCCTATGCCTACAACCTCTATCTGGGCACATCGCCGGATAAACTCTATAACAGTATAATGGTGTACAATACCAACGAATACTGGTATAAGGGAATGGACAAGGAAAAGCCCTATTATTTTAGCATAGAGGCCATAAATGAAAATGGTGTTTCTGAACGAAGCCCCGTAATGAAAGTGAATTAAGCATATGATGAGACGATTTTATCTTTTAGTGTTGACCTTGCTGATCTTTGCCGGACAGCAATCGACCGCACAACAAAAACCCGCATTCTGGAAAGAGATCCAGGATTTTAAACATAGGGACAGTGTGGCCATGCCTGCAAAAAACGGCATCTTGTTCGTTGGCAGCTCTTCCTTTACCAAATGGACAGATCTGGAAACTGTTTTTAAAAATTATGGTGCCATAAACCGTGGTTTTGGGGGGTCTACACTGGCACAGGCTGATTTTTATATTGCAGATCTGGTTTATCCGTATCAGCCAAGACAGGTTGTGATTTACAGTGGAGAAAATGATATCGCAACTGATGGAGTAAGTGCAGAGGAAACTTTAAGCCGTTTTGCCACTTTCTTTACCCATATCCGCAATAAATTTGCTGATGTTCCGGTATTGTATATTTCCATAAAAAACAGTCCGTCGAGGGTTCAGTATGCCGAAACGATGATACATACCAATGCACTCATCAAGGAATACTTAGGCCATTATAAGAACACCCGTTTTGTAGATGTAAACAGTAAAATGCTGAAGAACGGCCAGCTGAGACCAGAATTATTCCTGGAAGATATGCTGCATATGAAACCAGAGGGTTATGCCATCTGGATTAAAGAAATTACACCCTTACTGATTAAATAAAAAAGAACACACATATAAAAACAAGTATATACTCATGAAAAAAGCGACCTCCTTATTCTTAGTGGCTGCGCTCTTTAGCTCAAGTGCTGTATTTGCACAGAAGAAAAAAAACACAGCCAGTGCCGATCAGAAGATGAATTCCTATATCAGTAATCTGATGTCTAAAATGACACTGGATGAAAAGATCGGCCAGTTGAACCTGCCTTCGGTAGGTTTTGACGTTACAGGTCCTATACTCAGTCAGGGTGTAGATGAGAAAATCGAAAAGGGGCTTGTTGGTGGTGTTTTCAACACTTATACACCGGCAGCTGTTAAAAAACTACAGGATCTGGCACTTCAGAAATCGCGTTTAAAGATTCCTTTGCTGTTTGGTTATGATGTGGTGCATGGCCATAAAACCATTTTTCCTATTCCTTTGGGTTTAAGTGCAACATGGGACATGAGCCTGATTGAAAAAAGTGCCCGCATTGCAGCAAGAGAAGCCAGCGCCGATGGATTGAACTGGACCTTCTCTCCTATGGTGGATATTGCAAGAGATCCTCGCTGGGGACGTATGTCTGAAGGTTCGGGAGAAGATCCTTATTTGGGTTCCCTGATTGCAAAGGCTATGGTGAAAGGTTATCAAACCAATGACTTGTCTAACAGGGATGCTATACTGGCCTGTGTAAAACACTTTGCCTTATATGGTGCTGCTGAAGCTGGAAGAGATTACAACTCTACAGACATGAGCCTGAACAAAATGTACAATGATTATTTCCCTCCTTATAAAGCAGCGGTAGACGCTGGTGCAGCCTCCGTGATGGCCTCTTTCAATGACATTAACGGAACACCGGCTACGGCCAATAAATGGTTAATGACGGATGTACTGCGTAAGCAATGGGGCTTTAATGGTTTCGTGGTGACAGATTATACTGGAATTCCGGAACTGATTGCTCATGGTCTGGGTGATTTAAAAACCGTTAGTGCCCTGGCCCTGAATGCAGGTGTTGATATGGACATGGTTGGCGAAGGGTTTTTAGGTACGCTGAAGGAATCTCTGAAAGAGAAAAAGATCAGCATGGCAACTATTGATCAGGCTTGCCGCAGGATCCTGGAAGCCAAATATAAATTAGGCTTATTTGAAAATCCTTACAGATATATCAGTGAAGAGCGCGCACAAAAAGAGATCCTAAGCGACAACAACAGACTGGACGCGAAAGCCATTACCCGTGCTTCACTGGTTCTGTTAAAAAACAATAATCATGTTTTACCTTTAAAAGGTAATGCAAAAATTGCCCTGATTGGTCCTTTGGCAGATAACAAACGGGATATGATTGGCAACTGGAGTGCTGCAGGCGATTGGAAAAAAGCGGTTGGCATTCTGGAAGGTTTGAGAAGATATGCACCCCAGATGGACATTACCTATGCTAAAGGCGCTAACCTGGTTGACGATCCTTCCATCTTAAAACAGATCAACAATAATGGTGCTGATATCGTGGCAGATGAGAAATCTCCGGAGCGTTTGATGGAGGAGGCGGTATCTGCAGCTAAAAAATCAGATGTTGCTGTGGTGGTATTGGGTGAAAGTGCAATTATGGGTGGAGAAGCCACCAGCCGCACCAACCTGGACTTGCTGCCTAATCAGAAAGCCTTGTTAAAAGCCATTACCGCAACAGGAAAACCGGTTGTACTCTTGTTAATGAACAGCCGGCCGCTGACCCTGGAATGGGAAGATGCCAATGTAACTGCCATTCTGGAAACCTGGTTTGGTGGTACAGAAGCTGGAAATGCCATTGCTGAGGTGCTGGTTGGAAATTATAATCCGGCTGGAAAACTGACAGCTACATTTCCAAGAAGCGTAGGACAGATCCCATTGTATTATAACCACAAAAGTACTGGCCGTCCGTATGTTGGAGATCCGCTGGATAAGTTCAAATCCCGTTATATTGACAGCCCTAATGACCCGCTGTATCCTTTTGGTTATGGTTTAAGTTATACCACTTTCAGCTACTCGCCTGTTTCTCTGAACGCTAAAGTAATGAGTCCCGCAGGTAAGTTACAGGCCTCTGTTCAGGTAACCAACAGTGGCGATTATGATGGTGAAGAGGTGGTACAAATGTACATCCAGGACATTTATGGTTCGATTACCCGCCCGGTTAAGGAACTGAAAGGTTTTCAAAAGATATTTCTTAAAAAGGGAGAAAGCAAAACCGTTACTTTCTCCATCGGTATAAATGATCTGAAGTTCTATAATGCAGAATTAAAATATGCAGCTGAACCAGGTGATTTTAAAGTTTTTATTGGCACAAACTCAAGAGATGTTGCAGAAGCGTCATTCACTTTGGTTAAATAAAAGTCAATATTTTATTAAATTGGTTAAAACCCGGCGAAATATCTGCCGGGTTTTTTATTTTTATTGGAAATTGATTAAATACATTTATGAAACCATCTCATCTTATTTTAACTGTTCTATTTGCCGTTGCAGGATTGCAGGCTGGGGCGCAGGATTTTAGCAAATACGACAAAGGTCTGTATCTGAGTAAAAAAGATACACTGGCGTACCGGATCCTTTTTCCCGAAAACTTTAATCCGCAGCAAAAATATCCGGTGGTTTTCTTTTTGCATGGCAGTGGAGAACGTGGAAGTGATAACCAAAAACAACTGGTTCACGGAGGCAAGCTGTTTCTGAATAAAGACCTGCGTAAAAAGTTTCCGGCTATTGTGGTTTTCCCTCAGTGTCCGGAAAAGGATTTCTGGTCAAATGTTCAGTTTAGTGAGGACATGACAGGTAAGGACCGGTTTAATTTCCAAAAAGGTGGAAAGCCGACAAAGGCTATGCATGCTTTATTAGGGATGATTAAAAATATACTGGATAAGCCTTATGCAGACCGCAATCAGGTCTATATCGGCGGATTATCTATGGGCGGTATGGGAACTTTTGAGGTCCTGAGAAGGGAACCAAAGATGTTCGCTGCAGCCATTTCAATTTGCGGCGGGGATAATATTGCCAATGTGAACAGGTATAAGAAAGTTCCTTTGTGGATTTTTCATGGTGGGAAGGATGATGTTGTGAGCCCGGAATTGTCCAAAGAGATTGCAGACCAGATGAAGATTATCGGAAAGGAAGTGAAGTATACTCTGTATGCGGATGACAATCACAACAGCTGGGATTCGGCTTTTGCTGAACCGCAATTGTTGCCATGGTTGTTTTCTCACAAGAAAAAATAGCTTTATAAAAAAAGGTGTCCAATAAATATGGACACCTTTTTGCATTTTATATACACTGGAATTTATTCTTCCATGTTATGATATACAGCTTGTACATCATCATCCTCTTCTAATTTGTCGATCAGTTTGAATACATCTGCCGCCTGCTCTTCTGTTACTGCTGTATGAGATAGGGCGATGCGCTCCAGTTTTGCACTTTTCATTTCCAGACCAAGGTCTTCCAGTGCTTTTTGCATTTTACCGAAATCTTCAAAAGCGGTTTGTACTACAGCAATATCGTTTCCTTCTTCATCTGCCTCCAGATACAATTCTTCCAAACCCGCATCAATCAATTCGAATTCCAGTTCTTCCAGGTCTTTTTCTCCCGGTAAAAATCTGAAGATGGATTTTCGGTTAAAAATGAAGTCCAGGGAACCTGTTTTACCTAAAGTTCCACCAGTTTTGTTAAAATAGCTGCGCACATTGGCTACGGTTCTGTTGGTATTGTCTGTTGCTGTTTCTATTAAAACGGCAACGCCATGCTGTGCATATCCTTCGTAAACGTATTCTTCGTATCCGTTTTCATCCTTGTTGGATGCTCTTTTAATCGCTGCATCTACCCTGTCTTTAGGCATATTTACAGCCTTGGCATTTTGAATAGCGGTACGTAAACGTGAGTTGGTGTCTGGGCTAGGGCCACCATCTTTCACAGCCATCACGATCTCTTTACCGATACGGGTAAATTGAACGGCCATTTTTGCCCAGCGTTTAAATTTTCTCTCTTTTCTAAACTCGAATGCTCTTCCCATTGTTATTTATAAGCTTTAATTACTTACTACTTTTTAAGTTATCCAACATATCTATGGTCATTTTGGCCAGATCAAATTCCGGCTTCCATGCCCAGTCTTTGGCAGCAAAGCTGTCGTCTATAGAACGCGGCCAGCTGTTGGCAATTTGCTGGCGCGGATCATTTTCGGTGTAAGTTAATTTAAATTCCGGAATATGTTTCCTGATTTCAGCAGCAAGTACCTCAGGTGTAAAACTTACGCCGCCAAAATTATAGCTCGAACGGATAGAAATTTTGCTCGCTTCTGCATCCATTAATTCAATTGTTCCACGGATGGCGTCGTCCATATACATCATCGGAAGTTCCGTTTCTGCAGAAAGGAACGAAGAATATCCTCCTTTTTTTAGCGCATCGTGGAAAATATGGATAGCATAATCTGTTGTTCCTCCTCCTGGAGCAGCTTTCCAGCTGATCAGCCCCGGGTAGCGGATACTGCGCACATCCAAACCATATTTTTGATGGTAGTACTCACACCAGCGTTCACCGGCAAGCTTACTGATACCATATACCGTATTCGGGTCCATTACACAAAACTGCGGAGTTTGGTCTTTTGGTGAATTAGGGCCAAAAACGGCAATGGAACTTGGCCAGTAAACCTTAGCCGTTTTATAAACCAGTGCCAGATCCAGTATATTCAGTAAACCATTCATGTTCAGGTCCCAGGCCAGTTTTGGATTTTGCTCTCCGGTTGCTGATAATAATGCAGCAAGGAGATAGACCTGAGTGGGCTTGTATTTCTGAAAGATGCTGTTTAAAGTTTCTTTCTCCAAAACATTCACGAACTCAAACGGTCCGGCATTCTTTATATCATAATCTGGTCTGCGGATATCGCAGGCCACAACATTACTTTCTCCATAGGTCTTTCTCAAAGCGGTTACCAGCTCGGTACCGATCTGTCCGTTTGAACCTAGTACTACTATTTTTTCAGTCATTAAAATACGGTTTTGGCAAAGGTAAAAAAATGGGGGATATTTTGTTAACACCGCATTTATGAAAAAATACACAAAATGCAGATCCGGAATAAGGAGGAAGATCAGATCTATAGAGAAAGAACGCCTTAAAACTGAATTACATACTCGCAAAAATGAAATAATTTATATATTTATCCTAACCAAAGTAAACGTGTTTCTTATAAGGTGTAATGGCAGAACAGGAACAATTTGATGAGTTATTTTTTCGCCTGAGATCAGGAGATAAACTGGCTTATGAAAAAATTTACCAACTGTACAACAAGGACTTGCTTCACCTGGCCTTTAGAAAGACCAGGGACAAAATAGTCGCAGAGGATCTGGTGCAAAACATTTTCATCTCTGTTTGGGAAAAGCGGGAAAGCCTTAAGGTCCAAAATGGCTGGGCGTATCTGTATGGAGCATTAAAATATGCCATCATCAATCACATCCGTGCACAGGTGATGCAAAATAAATTCATCTCCGCTTCAGAGAACAATTATATGCCGGATCAACAAAGCAGTTCCAGCCTGGCCGAATTCCATGAACTGACCAGCCTGATAGAAGAGGGTATCAATACTTTACCAGAGAAAACACAGAAGATTTTCAGGTTAAGCCGCTTTGAACACCAATCCATTAAAATGATTTCTATAGATCTGAAAATTTCGGAAAAGACTGTTGAATATCACATTACACGCTCCCTTAAATGGATCAAGGGTTACCTGAAGAATCACTACCTGTTTATCTTTATTTTTTTACATCTGTAAATCAATACATTACAAATATTATTTAAAAAAAAGATCATCAGGACTAGGGTTATGCCAGTTCTGTGTTACTTACCGTTATTAACCAAATATTAGGTATGGACAAAAGATCTTTTTTAGATTTATTAGACCGTTATCAGAAAGATAATTGTACAAAAGAAGAAAAGCTTAAGGTAGACCGATGGTTCTCGTCCCTTCATGACACGGAACAACAAGAGCTTTCTCCGGAGGAAGTTTCCATGATCAGTTCGAGAATATGGTCTTCACTTCCACACCATAAAGATATACCTCTTGCTAAACAGAGAAGGATCAGTTGGCTAAAACTCCCGGCAGCCGCAGCTGTTCTGGCATTGGTCTTTTGGGCGGGTTTAACTCTTGTCAACAGAAATTATGCGGAACGTTCTTTTAGAAATGAAAATGCCGGTGAACAATTTCTTTCCAAAACCAATACTTCAGATCAAATTCAAACCCTGGAATTAAGTGATCATTCTGTGGTTAGTCTGCAACCGGCAGCGAGCATTACCTATCCCAAAAATTTTACCGGAAATAAAAGACCTGTATACTTAAAAGGTAATGCCTTTTTCTCTGTAACTAAAAATCCGGCAAAGCCATTTTATGTGTATAATGACCGTGTAGTTGTCAGAGTGGTCGGTACCAGTTTCTTAGTTAGATCAGCCAGGGGAAATACAGCAGCACAAGTGGATGTAAGAACAGGTAAGGTACAGGTTAAAGAGAATTTAAAACAAAACTTTATCTCCTCTTTCCTGCCAAAGCGGTCTAAGAGTGTCTATGTGACACCAAATCAAAAGGCCGTATTTGATGAAGATCATCATCAACTCAGTACTACACTTGTTGATCACCCGGTCGTTCTGACTGTACCACAGAATGCAGCGGTTCTCCCGCAATTCAAATTTTCCGAAACCAGTCTGAAAGATATTTTAAACCTTTTGTCGTTGGCTTATGGAATCCAGATCAATGTGGAGGATAAGGGCATCTATGAATGTACATTTACCGGAGACATTGATCAGAAAGATTTGTACGAGCAGCTTAACCTGATCTGTCAGTCGATTTCCGGTTCGTACAGAATCGAAGGGACGGCTATCCTGATCAGCGGCAAAAAATGCAATTAAACAATCAACCAAATAAAACCATTATGAAAACAAGTACAACAACAGGCCATTCTCCTTAAGAAACACTTTAATCCTTAAATACCATAAAAAAATGAAAGCCGGCAATGTGGGGCATTGCCAGCTCATTAAGATACATTGAAGCAATGTACCCTGGTATTTCTATGTCCAGTAAATCCGATTATTTAATGAACAACGATTAAAGTTAGGAAACCTGCAGCAGATTACAAACTAAAAAGCGTGTAACGTTTGCTGAGGTTTCCGTGACTTTAATGAAAAACAACAAAAATGACTACGAAAAAACTTATTTCTATAGCGGTACTTGCAATGAAATATTCTATTTATCAAATCTGCTTTATGGTTCTGTTTACCTGTGCTGCTGTTGCAAAGCGCGCAGATGCCCAGGGTGTTCTTGACAAAAGAATATCTTTAAAGGCCAGTCAGCTGGAGATTAAATCAATTATCGAGCAATTGGAACAGCAGGCAGACGTAAAATTTGTGTACAGTGCAAAATCCATCAATTCTGCCAGGAAAATATCGGTTGCGGCCAGCCGGCAAAAACTGGGTGCTTTTTTAGAAATGTTCCTTAAGCCTTATGATGTAGATTTCAGGATCATCAAAGACAGGATCCTCTTATATTCTACGCTTGATGCAGACAAAGCGCAAACATCTGTAGCCGAAGAGATTGTATCTGGTAAGGTAACCGATAGCAAAGGAAATGCCTTACCTGGTGTAAGTGTAACCATTAAAGGCACAAGCAACGGAACAACAACGGATGCTGGCGGAGCCTTCTCTTTAAAGGTGCCTTCACCAGGCAATTACACCATCACTTTTACGTATGTAGGTTATATTTCGAAGGAAATGAATGTAGATTACAACGACACCAATAAGATCATCAACATTACGCTTTCTGATGATGCCCTCCAGCTGGAAGGTGTAGTCGTGACCGGCGGGGGTAATCCTAAAAAGAAACTGGAATCCAGCGTAGCCATAACTTCCATTAATAACAAAGATATTTTAACGAGGGCTCCATTAAACAGCACTGACCTTTTGAAAGCCATTCCCGGACTCACCGTAGAAAGTACTGGTGGAGACGGTCCGGGTAATGTTTGGGTACGCGGATTTCCGCAGCAAGGTGGTTACATTTTCCTGGGGGTTCAGGAAGATGGGCTGCCTTTGCTCCCAACGGGTTTCAACTCCAATCCTTCCATTGACCAGTATTATAAAACAGACCTGACCATTCAAAACATTGAGGCCATCAGGGGAGGAAATGCTTCTATTATACAGGCTAACACGCCTGGCGCTGTGGTGAACAACATCAGTTATACTGGTGCCGAACAGGCTTATGGCCAGTTTAAGTTTACCACTGGTTTGTCACAGGACTTATACCGGGCTGATGGAAATACCGGAGGCAAGATTAGTAATACCATCAAATACAATATTGGAGGATTTTACAGACGGGATAATGGAGTGGTTTCTCCTGGTTTTTCGCCAGCTAATGCTGGTGGACAGGTTAAAGGCAACATGACCTTTAATTTCAAAAACAACAAGGGCTTTGTCAGAGTGTATGGAAAATACCTGAATGATAAAGTACAATGGCTGTTGACCAGCTATTATCCATATGATGGCACGGGAAAGCCAACAAAATATAGGTCTTATGACATGGTTACGCAATCCATTACGCCTTTACAAACACAATGGGACTATAATGATCCGACTGGAACGGCACATTCTTTTAACCTGAAAGATGGAATCCATACAAAACTGGGTTCGGCTGGTTTCCAGTTTAATTATCTTACCGACAAAGGCTGGCAAATCGTAAACAATTTCAGGTACCAGAAAACACATACCAATAGTACCTATTCTGTTCCGAGTGGTATCAAGGCCAGGACCGCAGCAAGCCCCTATTATTACATCGGTGGCAGTGTGGCGCCTTTTAATGAGGGAGATCAGGTGATCACTTCTTCTGTTGCAGCCCAGATGAACAAGGATGTGCAGATCATTGATTATCTGGATCTGAAAAAAACGGTGAACAACCACAGCTTATCTATTGGTGCCGGAATTCATCAATACAACCGGGACGATCTTCGTTATGCCTTCCGCTCCTATTCGGAATTTAAGGAAAATCCTAATATTCTACTGGCTTCCCCTTCTGACAACAGCAGGACTCCTCAAACCAAAACGACAGTTATCGGAAATACCAGGACACTTTCTGTCTATGCCAGTGACGAGATCAAACTGGATGAGCAATGGAGACTCGATATCGGGCTCCGTCTGGACAATCAGAATGTAAAGGGAAAAAGACCTTTCTACGCCTTCAATGCCGACGGAACGCCAAATTACAAAGCGGCAGCGGCACCAGTTATTGCGGCTTATACACCCTATGATAAAACAATAAATAACTGGGCCGCATCTGTGGGAACAAATTATAAGATTGGGAGTACTTCCAGTTTGTTTGCCCGTATAACAAGGGCTTACAATGCTCCAAATATCGGCGATTATAATGCAACAGCCTATAATGAGGCCAATATCAAAGACCGTCCGGTATACCTCGCAGAACTGGGTTATAAATATGCCAAAAATAATCTCGCCATATTTGCATCGGGCAGTTACTCTGCAATCAAAAACACCTCTCTGACGATCAATGTTCCAACAATTAGCGCGGGTACCCAGGCTTTAATCGCTTTTGGCTCAACCCGTACCTGGAGTGCAGAATATGAGATTTCTTATAAATTATTTAAACCATTGAGTTTAAGGTTTACCGGAACTATCCAGGATTCTAAATACACTGATTATACAGCCTCTACCCAATCAAACAGCGCTGTAATGGCTGAGTTTGGTGATAAAACTTACAGTTTTACGGGCAACAGAACAGAAAGGGTACCTATATTTAATACAGAGTTGTCTGCCAATTATGACTATAAGAAGGCTAATCTTTATTTGTCTGCTACTTATGTCGGTTACCGTTTCACCTCGCCCAGCGATAGCTACAAATTACCTGGTTATATGGTGATGCGGGGAGGAATTGGTTACAATTTCACTAAGCAAATTGCCGCGAGATTCTGGGTGGATAACCTGACCAATGCGAAAGTATTAACTGAAGGTGACGTGAGGGGAGATCAGTTCCGTGACTTTTCTACTGTACCTATTGGTACCCTTATGATTGGCCGCGCCTTGTTGCAGCGTACCTACTGGGCTTCTTTAAGCTATTCCTTTTAACCTTTAAATTCTTTAGAAGATGAACAACAGACGATCTTTTTTACAGCAGGCAAGCCTGCTGTTAACTGCAGCCGCTTTGAGCCCTGTGTTTCTTTCCCGGGCGGCCTCGACAATAGAAAACCCTTTCCGTAAAATTGGCATACAGCTATTTACACTACGGGACCTGCTTACCAAAGATGTTGCCGGCACCATCGCTCATATAGCAAAGATTGGCTACAATCAGGTAGAGACCTACTATGGCTATCCCGGGCCATACGCAACGAAAGGTTTCTGGGGATTGGATGCGAAAGCATTCAAGTCCCTATTGAACAGCCACAACCTAACCACGCCTTCAGGACATTACAACTGCCTCGCATTTCTTACCGACGGAAATAAAGATGTGCTAAAGGAACAGATAGAAACGGCAGCAATTACCGGCCAGGAATACTATGTAATTCCTGGTCTGCCCACCTCCATCAGGCAGGCAGGTACACGTGAAGATTACCAAAAAATGGCAGGTTATTTTAACGAAGCTGCAGAATTAGCAAAAACACATCAGCTCAAGCTGGCCTATCACAACCACAACTTTGAGTTTAAAGATTTGGGTAACGGGCTTACCGGTTACCAGGTATTATTAAATGAAACAGATCCCGCGCTGGTAAATTTTGAACTGGATCTTTTCTGGGCAATTAATGCTGGCCTGGATCCACTTGATCTTTTTAAGCAGTATCCAGGCCGGTTCAAAATGTGGCATGTAAAGGATATGGATAAAACAGACAAAAATGTTTATACAGAAGTTGGGTCTGGTTCTATAAACTTCAAAGCTATTTTTGAAAAGGCCAGATTATCAGGTCTGGAACACTTGTTCATTGAGCAGGATGTGATTAAAATAGACCCCTACAGGAGCATAGAGCAGAGTCTCGGGTACGTAAGGGATTCATTAATTAGATAATACATTATTTAGAAAGAATCTATTTAGTAACAAAATCAATATAAACAAAACTGATTTGGTGTAAATATTACACTTTCTGTTTGGAAATTCCTATTTTAGAAGAACTAACACACTTAGGACCTAATTATTTAAAAACCAAATTTAAATCACTATGGATAGAAGAGACGCAGTTAAAAGTGTAGCTTTTTTACTCGGAGGCGCACTTTCTGCTACTACGATTGGTGTTTTTCTGGAGGGCTGCAACCCATCAGGGAACAAAGACAACTCCAAATTATTTTCTCCTGACCAGGAAAAAGTAATTACAGAAATTGCCGATATCATTATTCCAACCACCTCCTCACCAGGGGCAAAAGCTGCAGGCGTTGGACCGTTTATTTCCATGATGCTTAAAGAATGTTATCCGGAAGAAGCTCAAAAAGCTTTTGTGAAGGGCTTAGACGATCTGGAGGCCAGTTCTAAAAAAGAATTCAGCAAATCCTTCCTGGAGCTTGATGTTAAACAAAGACAACAGCTGCTGGGCAAACTGAGGGATGAAACCATCGCTGCCCAAAAGGCGGAGAGTGACAAAACTGAAGCGGAAAGAAAGGCAAAAGAAAACACTGTGGTCCAAAAACCAGAGAAAGAACAGGCAGGTAAACCTATGGCGGCTAAAGAAAAGAAGCAAGGCACGCCTTATTTCTTTGCCATTGCCCGTGACCTGACTTTACTGGGTTATTTCACTTCTGAAATTGGTGCAACTCAGGCTTGTGCTTATCTGGACATTCCTGGCCATTATGATGGAAACATACCTCTGAAACCTGGTCAGAAAATTTGGGCAACATAATTTAACAGAAAAACAATGAGTAATTTAAATACAAAAGCAACCGCACAAAATACATATGATGCCATTGTAGTTGGATCTGGAATAAGTGGTGGATGGGCAGCTAAAGAATTAACAGAAAAAGGTTTAAAAGTTCTGTTACTGGAAAGAGGAAGGAACATTGAGCATATAAAAGATTATACCACGGCGATGAAAAAGCCCTGGGAATTTGAACACCGCGGCCGTTTAACGGAGGAACAGAAAAAGACACACCCGGTACAGATCAGGGACTATCCTTATCAGGAATTTAATGAGAGTTTTTGGGTAAATGACCTGGATTGTCCGTATACGGAGGTAAAACGCTTTGACTGGTACAGAGGTTTCCATGTAGGTGGAAAATCACTGATGTGGGGACGTCAGAGTTATCGTTTGAGCGACCTGAATTTTGAGGATAACCTGAAAGATGGCCATGGTGTAGACTGGCCTATCCGCTATAAAGACCTTGCCCCGTGGTATGACTATGTAGAACGTTTTGCGGGCATTAGCGGAAGTAATGAAAACTGGCCTGCCCTGCCAGATGGACAGTTCCTTCCTCCTATGGAAATGAACTGTGTGGAAAAGGAAGTGAAGAAACGCATAGAATCGAAATGGAATAAATCCAGGATCATGACCATTGGCCGTACAGCCAATTTAACGGTAGAACATAAAGGAAGAGGAAAGTGCCAGTACCGCAATTTATGCAGCAGGGGCTGTCCTTTCGGGGCTTATTTCAGCACGCAGTCTTCTACGCTTCCGGCAGCTGTTGCTACAGGTAATCTGACACTTCGTCCTTATTCGCTGGTAAATCAGATCTTGTACGATAAAGAAACTCAAAAAGCAAAAGGCGTATTGGTGATCGATTCAGAAACCAATGAACATATAGAATATTTTGCAAAAATCGTCTTTGTGAACGGATCAACTTTAGGTTCTACTTTTCTACTGCTGAATTCTACATCTGCAGAATTCCCGGACGGTCTGGGTAACGGCAGCGGGCAACTGGGCCATAACCTAATGGACCATCATTTCCGCTGTGGTGCATCTGGAAGAGCAGAAGGCTTTGACGACAAGTATACCTATGGAAGACGGGCCAATGGAATTTACATTCCACGGTACCAGAACATGGGCGGAGATAAACGCGATTATGTAAGGGGTTTTGGTTACCAGGGCGGTGCTGGCCGTGGCAACTGGCATAAAGAAATTGCAGAAATGGCTTTTGGTTCAGAATTTAAAGATCTGATGACCACTCCTGGCGAATGGAGCATGGGACTTGGAGGTTTTGGTGAATCTCTGCCTTATTTTGAGAACCGCGTTTATATTGACAAAACCAAGAAAGACAAATGGGGACAACCCGTTCTGGCTATCGACTGTGAGTTCAAAGAGAATGAGCAGAAAATGCGTGTGGATATGATGAACGATGCAGCTGAAATGCTGGAAGCGGCAGGTATAAAGGATGTACATACTTATGATAATGGTTCTTCTCCGGGCATGGCCATTCATGAAATGGGAACCGCCCGTATGGGACATGACCCTAAAACTTCGGTACTTAACAAATGGAACCAGATGCATGAAGTGAAAAACGTATTTGTGACCGATGGTTCATGTATGACTTCTGCAGCTTGTCAGAACCCATCATTAACTTATATGGCCTTAACCGCCAGGGCCTGTGATTATGCGGTAAGTGAGTTAAAGAAAAATAATATTTAATGGCTTCAGGAAAGATAAGAATGGGCATGATTGGCGGTGGGAAAAATGCCTTTATTGGAGCTGTCCACCGTATAGCAGCTCATATCGACGGACTCATAGAGTTGAGTTGCGGCGCATTGAGCTCTAATCCGGAAACTGCAAAGGCATCCGGCAGGGATTTATTCCTGCCGGAAAGCCGTAATTATGGAAGTTATAAAGAAATGATCGAAACAGAAGCCCGTCTTCCGGAAGATCAGCGCATGCATTTTGTAAGCATTGTAACCCCAAATTTTGCACATTTCGAACCAGCTATGATGGCTCTGGAACATGGTTTTCATGTGGTGATCGATAAGCCGATTACCTTAAGCCTTGAAGAGGCAAAGAAACTGGAAGAAAAGGTACAGGAAACCGGGCTTTTGCTTTGCTTAACTCATACCTATTCGGGCTATCCGATGGTCAAACAGGCCAGACAGATGGTGAAAGATGGGAAATTTGGTAAGATCAGAAAAGTATGCGTGGAATATCCGCAGGGTTGGCTAAGTCTGCCTTCAGAAAAAGAAGGAAATCAACAGGCTGCCTGGCGGACTGACCCGGCCAAAAGTGGTAAAGCTGGTTGTATGGGCGATATTGGGACACATGCTGCCCAGCTTGCTGAATATATTTCCGGACTGGAAATCACCCAGCTTTGCGCCGATCTGAACCGGGTGGTAGAAGGCCGCAGGTTAGACGATGATGGGAATATCCTGCTCAAGTTTAATAACGGGGCCAACGGCCTGCTGATGGCTTCACAAATTGCTGCGGGAGAAGAAAATGCTCTGTTTATCCGGGTTTACGGAGAAAAAGGTGGCCTGGAATGGCATCAGGAAGAGCCCAATACCCTCAAAGTAAAATGGCTGGATGCTCCTTCGCAACTCTATCGTGCCGGACAAGGATACCTTTCTTCTTTTGCAAAACACAATTGCAGGACACCAGCCGGTCATCCGGAAGGATATCTGGAGGCCTTTGCCAATATTTACAGAAATTTTGCTTTAACCTTAAACAGCCGTTTAAATGGCACAGAACCTACAGCGGAGATGCTCGACTTTCCGGGCGCTGCTGAAGGGGTAAGAGGGATGGCATTTATAGAAAACGCAGTGGCCTCTGGCCAATCAGATCAGAAATGGTTTGACTTTAAAATTTAATCGAATGACAACAATTAAAGGACCCGGAGTTTTTTTAGCACAGTTTATAGGAGAAGAAGCTCCTTTTAATTCATTGGAAGGAATTTGTGCCTGGGCAGCTGATTTAGGTTTTAAAGGCCTGCAGATCCCTACCCTCGACAGCCGCTTCATCGATCTTCAGCTGGCAGCAGAAAGTAAGACCTATGCAGACGAACTGAAAGGCAGGATCGCTGCCTATGGACTGGAGATCACGGAACTTTCTACCCATCTGCAGGGACAGCTGGTAGCGGTAAACCCGGCCTATGACCTTGCTTTTGATGCTTTTGCACCCGAACAATACAGAAATAATCCTAAAGCAAGGACGGAATGGGCTGTTCAGCAGTTAAAATATGCGGCCAAAGCATCTGGCAATCTGGGCTTGAATGCGCATGCTACTTTTAGTGGTGCACTGTTGTGGCATATGTTTCACCCATGGCCTCAAAGACCTGAAGGATTGGTAGAAGCTGGTTTCACAGAACTGGCGAAGCGCTGGATGCCTATATTAAATGAATTTGATCAATATGGAGTGGATGTATGTTACGAGATCCATCCGGGTGAGGATCTTTTTGACGGGATCACTTATGAGATGTTCCTGGAGAAAGTAAACAACCATCCCCGCGCCTGCCTGCTGTATGACCCCTCCCACTTTGTGCTTCAGCAACTGGATTATATTCAGTACATTGATTTTTATCATGAAAGGATCAAGGCTTTTCATGTTAAGGATGCAGAATTTAACCCAACTGGAAAACAAGGTGCTTTTGGTGGTTATCAAAGCTGGGCCAACCGGGCAGGACGTTACCGTTCACCTGGTGATGGGCAGGTCGACTATAAAACCATTTTCAGTAAACTGAGCCAATATGATTATAAAGGCTGGGCTGTAATGGAATGGGAATGCTGCATTAAAGATTCAAATGTAGGTGCACGGGAAGGTGCGGAGTTTATTAAAAATCACATAATCCCGGTTACCAGCCGCGCATTTGATGATTTCGCTTCTTCTGGAGGAAATGAAGATTTTAACAAAAAAATACTGGGTCTAAGTTAAAGAACTTGGTATCCATTAAAGTTTTATCAGGCAATAAAAACAACACACAATGAAACGAACACTTTTTATTTTAGGCTGTATCAGCCTTGCACTGGCTTCATGCGGAGGACATGATACATCCAAATCGACTGAGGATACCACGACAACAACCAGCAGCACTGAAACTACGGCAACTGCCCCTGCTGCTTCAGGGACAACGCTTCCTGGAGAAAAACTAGTAGCAAAAGCAGATTGTATTGGCTGCCATAACAAAACCCAGAAAGTTATCGGCCCATCTTATGTGGATATTGCGGCTAAATATCCGTCAAATGACGAGAACATTAACCATTTAGCAGATAAGATCATTAATGGTGGTAAAGGCGTTTGGGGAGAAATCCCAATGACACCTCACGCGAATCTGAGTAAAGACGATGCCAAAGAAATGGTCAAATATATCCTATCCTTAAAAAATTAGTCCCAATTCATTTCATCATGAAAGAAGAAATCCAAAACAAAGATGCAGGAAGAAGGGCCTTTATTAAATCTGCAGCGGTCGCGACCGCTGCGTTTATGATTGTGCCAAGACATGTACTTGGTGGAAAAGGCTTTCTTGCGCCAAGTGACAGGCTTTTAACCGCCGGTGTTGGTGTGGGCGGAAAAGGTGAATCTGATATTGCCAACTTCTATAATAGCGGAAAGGCCGATATTGCTTTTTTGTGCGATGTAGATACCAGGAGGGCAGCAAACTCCGTAAAGAAATTTCCGAAAGCAAAGTTCTATAAGGACTGGAGGGAAATGTATGACAAAGAACATAAGAATTTTGATGCGGTCTCTATATCGACACCAGACCACAACCATGCTATACAAACCCTTGCTGCGATGCAATTGGGTAAACATGTATATGTTCAAAAACCTTTAACGCATGATATTTACGAAGCCCGGGCATTAACTGCCGCGGCTAAGAAATACAAAGTGGTTACCCAGATGGGCAATCAGGGGGCATCAAATGATGGCCCAAGGCAAATGAGAGAATGGTATGATGCCGGACTGATTGGAGATGTACATACGGTATACGCCTGGACAGACAGGCCGGTATGGCCGCAAGGGATTGCCTGGTCTGAAAATAAAGCGGAAGTACCTGCTGAACTGGACTGGGATCTTTGGCTGGGTACAGCGCCTTATAAAGATTATGTAAATAAACTGGTGCCTTTTAACTGGAGGGGCTGGTGGGATTACGGAACCGGTGCGCTGGGCGATATGGGTTGTCATCTGTTGGAGGCACCTTTCAGTGTCCTGAACCTTAAATATGCAAGTGAGGTGCAGGCCAGTGTGGGTTCTGTCTATGTTGATGAATTTAAGAGGGGTTATTTCCCGGACAGCTGTCCGCCATCAAGCCATGTTACTTTAAAATTCCCTAAAACGGATAAAACAAAAGGAGACATTACCGTACATTGGATGGACGGCGGAATCCAGCCGGAAAGACCGGAAGAACTGGAGGCCAATGAAACCTTTGGCGACGGAGGAAACGGAACCCTGTTTATTGGAACTAAAGGAAAAATGATGAGCAGCACCTACAGTGCTAATCCAAGACTACTTCCATTAAGCAAAAATAAAGATATTAAAGTACCGGAAAAATTTGCACGCGTAAAAGGTGGTGCAGATGGCCATTATGGCCAATGGGTAGAAGCCAGTATTGCTGGTTACGGAAAACAACCGGTAAGTTCCCCTTTTGAAATAGCAGGACCACTTACGGAAGCTCTCCTCATGGCCAATCTTGCCATCAGAGGTGCCGATATCCAACGGAAAAATTCAGAAGGCAGGGCTTACTTTCCGGGCAGAAACATCAAATTGCTTTGGGACAATGCCAATATGAGAGTGACCAATTTTGACGATGTTAATCAATATGTGAAACGTGAATACCGTAAAGGCTGGTCTTTAGGGATATAATTAAAGCTGAACAAGATGAAGAAAAAGATAATATCTGCATTGCTGCTCACCACCTTCATTGGTGGTGGCTCTGCTTTTGCGCAGAAAAAAAATACAGGTTGGGTAAAACTCTTTGACGGAAAAACCACTCAGGGCTGGCATACTTATGGAAAAACGAGTGTTGGCCAGGGCTGGAAAGCGGAAAATGGTGCATTACATCTCGACCCTAAGGCAAAACAAAATGATGGCGGTGATTTGGTTACGGATAAGGAATACAGTAATTTTCACTTAAAACTGGAATGGAAAGTAGCCCCTAAAAGCAATAGCGGAATTTTGTTCTATGTGCATGAAGATCCTGCAAAATACCAGCAAACTTATAGCACGGGACCTGAAATGCAGGTATTGGACAATGAAGGTCATCCGGATGGAAAGATTACAAAACACCGGGCCGGAGATCTGTATGATCTGGTTAAAAGCAGTTCTGAGCCTGTTAAACCCGTTGGTGAGTGGAATAAAGTGGAAATCATCAGCAAACAGGGTAAACTGGAATTTATACTCAATGGCGTAAAAATTGTATCTGCTACGCTATGGGATGAGCATTGGAAACAACTGATCGCAGGAAGCAAATTTGCAACATGGCAAGGTTTTGGTACTTATAAAACCGGAAAGATTGCTTTGCAGGATCATGGTGACGAGGTGTGGTACCGCAATATTTCCATTAAAGAACTATAAATTTAAAGATCAAGACCTAACCAAATATGAATTTAACCAACCGAATTAAACTGTCCGGGATGATGTTCCTGGAATTTTTTATCTGGGGATCCTGGTTTGTAACCCTGGGTACATTTCTGGGCAGTAATTTGAATGCATCGGGCGCACAAAGCGCTTCTGTATTCTCCACACAATCCTGGGGTGCGATCATTGCTCCTTTTATTATAGGTTTAATTGCAGACCGATATTTCAATGCAGAGAAGATTCTTGGTGTGCTCCATCTTATCGGTGCTGTACTCATGTACCAAATGTACAATGCAACAGACATTTCGGTATTTTATCCCTATGTCCTTTCTTATATGATCTTGTTTATGCCTACGCTGGCACTGGTCAATTCTGTTTCCTTTAACCAGATGAAAGATCCTGAAAAGGAGTTTTCTGTGATCAGGGTATTTGGAACGCTCGGCTGGATTGCAGCTGGTTTACTGATCAGTTTCATTTTTCACTGGGATACCGAAGCAGGTACTAAGGATGGATTGCTTAAAAACACTTTCCTGATGGCTGGAATTGCTTCTCTGATACTGGGTCTGTACAGCTTCACCCTACCTAAAACTCCACCTAAGGGGGCTTCAGGTGGTAAAGTGAAAATTTCAGAAATCCTGGGTTTTGATGCCTTAAAATTATTGAAGGATAAGAATTTTGCCATATTCTTTATCTCTTCTATTCTGATCTGCATCCCTCTGGCCTTTTATTATCAAAATGCTCACCCCTTTCTGTCAAATGTAGGTATGGACAATCCTACAGGAAAAATGACCATCGGACAAATTTCCGAGGTGCTTTTCCTGTTGCTGCTTCCTGTATTTTTTAGTCGTTTTGGTTTTAAAAAAACCATTTTGGTGGGCATGCTGGCCTGGGCAGTCAGATATGCCTTGTTTGCGTATGGGAATGCCAACGACCTCAGTTTTATGTTGATCATAGGTATTGCGCTGCACGGGATCTGTTATGACTTTTTCTTTGTTTCCGGACAGATCTACACCAACTCAAAAGCAGGCGACCAATATAAAAGTGCTGCGCAGGGATTAATCACCCTGGCCACTTATGGCGTTGGTATGCTCATCGGTTTTGAAGTAGCCGGGATGATCACAGATACCTATAAAGCAGCGGATGGGGCATTTGACTGGAAAATGATCTGGATCATTCCTTCAGGCATTGCAGCTGTCGTATTCTTATTGTTTGCAGTCTTCTTTAACGATAAGGACAAAATTAATGAACCAAGCGTCTAAAGATTTATTTATGAAACCGGAAAACAGCAGGAGAACTGCATTAAAAAATATAGTGGTAGGAACGGTAGCCTTAGGTGCCTCTGGTGCCTTGCAAAGCTTTGCTTCAGAAAAAGAATCTGTTTCAGATTCATTAAAAGGAAATATCAATCATGCGGTTTGCCGCTGGTGTTTTGGCGATATAGATCTGGATACCTTATGTATAGAGGCCAAGAAAATCGGCATCAAAGGAATAGACCTGGTGGGCCCCGCAGATTGGCCAACCTTAAAAAAACATGGCCTTTATTCGTCCATGTGTAATGGTGCAGAGATCAACCTGGTCGACGGGTTTAATGATCCTCAGTTCCATGACACCCTGGTTAAAAATTACTCTGAAATGATTCCTAAAGTGGCAGAAGCGGGCTATAAGAACCTGATTTGCTTTAGCGGGAGCCGTCGGGGTAAGGATGATGAAACCGGCTGGAACAATTGCGTAACAGGTTTAAAAAAAATCATTGGCCTTGCTGAAAAACACAATGTGGTTTTGGTGATGGAATTGCTGAACAGTAAAGTGGACCACAAAGACTATCAGTGTGACCATACGGAATGGGGTGTGGAACTGGCCAAAAGGTTAGGATCAGAAAACTTCAAACTACTGTACGACATCTACCATATGCAGATCGATGAAGGAAATGTGATCAGCACAATTAAAAAATATCATCCTTATATAGCACACTATCATACCGCGGGTGTTCCCGGAAGGCACGAAATCGACGAGAGCCAGGAATTATTTTATCCGGCAATTATGAGGGCCATTAAGGACACAGGTTTCAAAGACTATGTGGCCCAGGAATTTATCCCGGTACAGAAAAACAAAATAGAATCTTTAAAAACCGCCGTAAAAATTTGCGACGTCTAATCCTTGTAGATATGAACTCACGAAGAACTTTTATTAAACAAACAGGCCTCGCTGCCGCTGGTGTTTTACTCATGCCGTCCCTCGCCTTTAAACCCTCTAAAAAGAAAGTGGGTATACAGCTGTATTCTTTAAGGGATCAATTGCCTAAAGATGTTAAAGGAGTGATCCGAAAAGTGGCCGAAGCTGGTTACAAAGAAGTAGAAACTTATGGGTATTCTGTAAAAGATAAATTCTGGGGACTGGATCCAAAGGCTTTTAGAAGTCTGCTCAATGAAACCGGGTTGAAAGCACCAAGTGGTCATTACGGTATGGACAATTTTATTCAGACCGGAAATGCAGAAGAGTTAAAAACATATATTGAGGCAGCAAATATTGTTGGCGGAAGCTACATCACCGTACCATGGCTGGGAGATGAGCTCCGGAAAGATCTTGATGGGTTTAAAAATGTGGCGGCAAAGCTCAATCAGGCTGCTGAACTTTGCAAAGCATCGGGCTTGAAACTGGCCTACCACAATCATGATTTTGAATTTAAATCTCACGATGGTAAAACCGGCTATGATGTGCTGCTGAAAGAAACAGACCCTAAGCTGGTCCAGTTTGAAATGGACTTGTATTGGGTGGTCAGGTCTGGTAATGACCCGGTCAAGCTATTTGAAGAACATTCCGGACGGTTCCCTATGTGGCATGTAAAGGATATGGATAAAGCAGATCCCTCGCACAATACAGAGGTTGGAAACGGAAGTATAGATTTTAAAGAAATCTTTAAACATTCCAAGCTTGCGGGTTTAAAGCATGCCTTTCTGGAACAAGAAAACAATTACGTTCCGGATCCATTTGAGAGCATCAAAAAAAGTTATAGCTATATCAGTTCTCAATTAATGCCTTAAGAATGAAGTTTTTTCCTCATATTTGAGGCATAGAATTTATTAAATCAATTATTTAAAACCAAGAACAGATTATTCAATGAAAGTCGCAGTTGTAGGTGCCACAGGCTTAGTAGGCACTGTTATGTTAAAAGTGTTAGAAGAACGTAATTTCCCGTTAACCGAATTAATTCCGGTTGCATCAGAGAAGAGTGTAGGTAAGGAAATCACTTTTAAGGGTAAGAAGTACGCTGTGGTGAATATGGATACTGCGATTGGAATGAAACCGGATATCGCTTTATTTTCTGCTGGCGGAGATACTTCGTTAAAACACGCTCCCCGCTTTGCTGAAGCTGGAACAACCGTTATTGACAATTCTTCTGCATGGAGAATGGATCCTTCTAAAAAATTAGTGGTTCCTGAAGTGAATGCAGATACTTTATCGATAGATGATAAGATCATTGCCAATCCAAATTGTTCTACCATTCAAATGGTTGTGGCTTTAAAACCTTTACACGATAAATATAGAATTAAACGTGTGGTGGTTTCTACCTACCAAAGTGTAACCGGTACCGGTGTTAAAGCGGTAGAGCAGTTGATGAACGAACGTAAAGGTATTACTGATGGCCCGATGGCTTATGCATATCCGATCGACCTGAACGTGATCCCTCAGATTGATGTGTTCCAGGAAAATGGCTACACTAAAGAAGAGATGAAAATGATTCTGGAAACCCGTAAAATCATGGGTGACGACAGCATCCGTGTAACTGCAACAACAGTAAGGATTCCGGTAATGGGTGGTCACTCTGAGTCGGTAAACATTGAATTCGAGAATGATTTTGATGTGAACGAAGTAAGGGAATTACTTGCTAAAACAGAAGGAATTATAGTGGTAGATGATATTGCTAACCTGAAATACCCTATGCCAAAAGATGCACATGAAAAAGATGAAGTATTTGTTGGCCGTATCAGACGTGATGAATCTCTTCCGAATACTTTAAACCTATGGATCGTTGCAGATAACCTTCGTAAGGGTGCCGCAACGAATGCAGTTCAGATTGCAGAATATTTGTTAAGATCAGAACTTATTTAATTATACCTTTTTGAAATGTGATGCCGGACAGCCTGCTGTTTAGCATCACATTTTTTTTATGGATAACCTGTTCAATATGAAGTTTAAGCACTTCGCTCTCCTGATTTTTCTTCCTTTATTACCTGTTAAGGGATTTACCCAGAGTCCTGTTCAAAAGCTGGAGGCAGCTTTTCAGGAATTTACAGCTGATCCGCAAACCAGGTATGCCATAACCTCTCTTTGTGTACTGGATGCGGGAACTGGTAAAGTATTGTTTGCACGAAATGAAAATATAGGTCTGGCTACGGCTTCTACTCTAAAGACCATCACGTCTGCAACAGCTTTCAGTTTACTGGGCAAAGATTTCAGGTACCAGACCACACTGTCTTACAGCGGTAATATCAGTAATGGGGTTCTGAAAGGAGACCTGATCATTACAGGCAGTGGTGACCCTACCCTGGCTTCTTCCAGGTATCCGCAAAGCAAAGAGAACAATATTCTGAATCAATGGGTTGCTGCAGTTAAGGCTGCGGGGATCACCCGTATAGAAGGCCGCGTGATTGGCGATGATACGGCCTGGGGTACCTCTTCTACACCTGAGGGCTGGATCTGGCAGGATATTGGCAACTATTATGGGGCAGCACCCTCTGCGTTGACCTGGAGAGAGAACCAATTTGACATCCACTTAAGGGCAAACCGCTCTGAAGATCCGGCTGTATCGATACTGAATATCGTACCATCCATGCCTTATCTTAAAATTGTAAATGAGCTCAACGCCGGAGCAGAAGGCAGTGGAGATAACGCTTATGCCTATTTACCTCCTTTGTCTTCTATTGCCTATTTGAGAGGAAGCTGGGCATTGGGCATCCGAAAAACAGGGATTTCTGTGGCGCTTCCGGATCCTGCTTATGATGCTGCTTTTCGTTTACAAGACACGCTGAAACGTCTGGGCATTTCCAGCACACAGGAAGCTGTCAGCGGTCGAAAAATTCTGGTTGATAACGGAAAAATACCTGCCGTTACCGAGAAGATCAGCACCATTTCTTCCCCATCTCTAAGTGAGATGATCTATTGGTTTAATAAAAAAAGTATTAACCTTTATGGGGAAAACTTGTTAAGAACCCTTGCCTGGAAAGCAGGAAAACCTGCAACCACCAAAAACGGGGCTGCTGTTGAAACCGGCTACTGGGCCGGCAAAGGACTGGATAAAAATGCATTGAATATCATCGATGGCAGTGGGCTTTCGCCTGCAACACGGGTTACCACCAGCGCCATGGCGAGTGTATTGTTCCAGGCCCAGAAAGAAGACTGGTTTTCCGATTATTACAGGTCCCTTCCGGAAAATAATGGCATGCAGCTGAAAAGTGGGACCATCAGTGATGTATCTGCTTTTGCTGGTTATTATACTGACCCGGCGGGCAGAAAATATATTATTGTAATCAATGTCAATAATTACTCTGGCTCAGGGATCAATAAAAAATTGTTCCGGGTACTGGATGCCTTAAAATAGCCGGGACCGACATTATCATTTTTATTAATAAATTGCATCTTTTAATGCCAATCATCAATTTCATAAAATATACATCCATGAACAGATTTTTCCAGGTAGCCTGTTTTATATGCTTTTGCACACCGCTTTATAGCCAGAATATGCCAGTATCGGGCAATAATTCTTTTCCGGCAGAAATTGTAAACACAAGTATTCCACCTGAAATAGCCATTATTCCGGAGCCCGTTCTGATGACCAAAAGTTCAGGGCATTTCATTTTACCGGAAAATGTAATGGTACAAGCTATGGCCACTCCGGAAATGAAATTTGTAACAGATCATTTGCAGGAAAGAATCTCCACAGCTACAGGCAGCTTCATTTCCACCAGCAGTAACGCAGCTTCGGCTATCATTAAGCTGGTCCTGAATGAAAGAGCCAATGCACAGCTGGGGAAAGAGGGTTATCAGTTATCGGTAACACCAACACAAATTACCATGCGTGCAAACACAGAAACAGGGCTGTTTTATGCAGTACAAACCTTACTGCAATTGTTCCCAAAAGAAATTGAATCTAAAGATCTGGCCAAAGATGTGCAATGGAAAGTGCCCTGCGTAGAAATTACAGATTATCCTAGGGTAGGCTGGAGAGGCCTTATGTTTGACGTGGCCCGTCATTTTTTCACCAAAAATGAGGTAAAGCAATATATCAATGCCATGTCAAAATATAAATACAATATTCTGCATTTGCATTTAACTGACGACGAAGGCTGGCGGCTGGAGATTAAAGGTTTGCCTAAACTGACTGAAGTTGGGGCCTGGAATGTTAAAAAAATAGGATCTTTTGGCGAATTTACGCCTCCGGCAGCAGATGAACCCAGAAACTACGGTGGCTTTTATACACAGGACGATATCAAAGAAATTATACAATATGCCAAAGAAAGATTTGTGAATATCCTGCCGGAAATAGATGTTCCGGGGCACAGTCTGGCCGTAATTGCTTCTTACCCTGAGTTGTCCTGTACGCCAGGCGCAGAGAATTATAAAGTTCGGTCTGGTGAAAGGATCATGGACTGGTCCAGGGGCGCCCCTCCAATTGCTTTGGTAGACAATACACTTTGCCCGGCCAACGAAAAGGTTTACCAGTTCCTGGATAGTGTAATTACACAGGTAGCGGCCTTATTCCCTTTTGAATACATCCATATGGGCGGTGATGAGGCACCAAAAAATTACTGGGAAAAAACGCCGGCAATTTCAGACCTGATGAAAAAAGAGGGACTGAAGAACATGCAGCAGGTTCAGGGTTATTTTGAAAAAAGAGTTCAAAAAATCGTAGAATCCAAAGGAAAGAAATTCATGGGATGGGATGAAATCATGGAAGATGACCTCTCTCCCGGCGCTGCAGTAATGAGTTGGAGAAGTGTAAATGCGGGGATTGACGCTTCGCTTAAAAAACATGAAGTCGTGATGAGCCCAACCGCCTATGCTTATCTGGACTATATGCAAAGCGATGTAATTGCTGAGCCTAAAGTTTATGCAAGCTTGCGACTGAGCAAATCTTATGAATTTGACCCTATCCCTGCCGGAGCCAATCCTCAGTATATTAAAGGCGGTCAGGCCAATTTATGGACCGAACAGGTCTACAACATCAGACAGGCAGAATACATGACCTGGCCAAGAGCATTTGCGATTGCGGAATCCGTTTGGTCTCCAAAAGAGAAGAAAAACTGGCCGGTGTTCTTCGCGAAAGTAGAACAACATTTTAAGCGTTTTGACATCGCTGAAACGAAATACGCGCCAAGTGTCTATGACCCCATATTTAAGGTCAGCAGATCAGCGGACAAGCAGTTACTAATTGATCTGAGTACTGAAGTAGATGGTTTGGACATTTATTACAGCTTTGACAACTCCTACCCGGACAGGTTTTATCCTAAATACACAGAAAAAATCACGGCCCCTAAAGATGCGACGTTACTCAGGGTCATCACTTACAGAGGAAAAGAACCTGTGGGCCGGATGTTAAATATGCCAATTGACGAATTAAACAAGAGAGTAGGAAAGAGATAAGGTTTTGAGGTATTTTATTCATATAGGCTATCATGGGCTGCGGTATGGCGGCTGGCAAAAGCAACCAGGCGTTGCGAATGTACAGGGGGTTATTGAAACCGCGCTGACCCAGATCTTAAAAACCCCCATATTTATCAATGGATGTGGCCGCACGGATGCACAGGTGCATGCCAGCCAGTTCTTTTTCCACATGGATGTGGAAAAAGAATGGGATTTTGACCTGCAGTTCCGGCTCAATAAGCTCCTGCCGCATAGCATTGCTGTATTTGATATTTTTCCGGTAGATGACCAGCGGCATGCCCGTTTTGATGCAGTGATGAGGTCTTATGATTATTTTATCCATACCTACAAAAATCCTTTTCTGCATGGGCTGAGTTCCTTTTACCTGCTTAAAGACCTGGACCTGGACAAAATGAAGCAGGCCGCAGCCTTGCTCCCTCAATACAAAGACTACCGGGCCTTTTGTACCAGCCCCGACAAATATGAACATACCATCTGTAATGTGATGTCGGCACGTTTAATGGCAGATGAAAATGCAGACCGGATCAGGTTTCAGATTTCTTCAAACCGCTTTCTGGGTAAAATGATCCGGATCATTATGGGACAATTGTTAAAAATTGGCCGTGGTGTAGTGAGCCTGGATGAATTTGAACACCATCTGATCAGCAGGGAAACGCCTGAACTGATCACTCCGGCCCATCCCCAGGGGCTTTATTTGTCCCGCGTGGTTTATCCCTACCTCAATATTCCGCCCAGAACTGCCTTTTCTGCTATACTCCAGAATCAGGACGACACGCTATGGAAAACGATTTAAACTTCTTATTTTAAGCAGATTAACCTTTGATAATATCAAATTATTTATCTAACTTTAATAGAGGACTTCGCTAAAATGAAGGAAATCCATGAACGTTATTCATAAAATCGAACACTGGGGCGATATGCACAGAGCTAAATGGCTCGACATTGTCAGAATTGGACTGGGCTTACTGATCTTTTTCAAAGGGATTGCGCTGATCAGCAATAACGCTGCTTCGCAGGAATTACTTCTTCAAAATAATGTTTATGGATTTTCCGGACTGATGGCCAGCCTTGCCATCCATATCGTGGCTTTTGTCCATCTTGTTGGCGGCTTATTGATTACTATTGGTTTGGTTACCCGTTTTGCTGCCGTAATCCAGATACCCATTTTATTATGTGCCATATTTTTTGTCAATATTTCCAGAGGCTTTTCTATGCTGAATTCAGAATTGTGGCTTTCCGTGATTGTACTTCTATTACTTGTTTTATTTTGGGTGGTGGGATCAGGACCTTTTTCAACCGATGCTGCTATGAAAAAAAGAGCAAGGGTTAAAGACTAGGGATCAAGGATTCTAGAGACTCTGCTGTAAGGCTAATGCCATTAACCACCAGGGAAGCTTTCCTGTAAAAAGGATTCCTTTCTTCGAGTTTCTGTGTAATAAAATCAACAATCCCCTGTTCATCAAGATCCTTTAGCAATGGCCGCTTGGCTTTTCCGTTTTCCAGTCGTTTGGCCAAAGCTGTTGGTGACATTTCGATGTAGACGGTAAGGCCGTTAAGGTTCATCCAGTCTATATTGTCGAAATAGCAAGGTGTACCTCCGCCTGTAGCTATAATTGAATTTTGCTGGTATGGAAAGGTTTTCAAAGTTTGGCTTTCGAGCTCCCTAAAGGCGGATTCTCCATGCAGAGCAAAATATTCACCCACACTTTTACCTGCTTGCTTTTCGATTTCGTGATCCAGATCTACCAGTTCATACCCCAGCCGGGCAGATAATTTTTTGGCCAGTGTGGTTTTTCCACAACCCATAAATCCTGTTAAGAATATCTTCATTTTTTATACAAGCTTAACCCTTGGATCCACCAGGGCATATAATACATCTACTAAAATATTGATCACTACAAATATAAAAGCTATAAATAATATAGAGCCCATCACTACCGGAAAATCAGACATTTCCAATGCATTCACTGTTGCCCTCCCTAGTCCGTTATATCCAAAAATATATTCTACGAAAAAGGATCCGGCCAATAAGGAGGCAAACCAGCCTGAAACAGCTGTAATAATAGGATTGAGTGCATTTCTAAGGGCATGTTTATAGATAATGGTATAGCGGGACAAACCTTTGGCCCTTGCGGTTCGGATATAGTCCTGTGAGAGCACATCCAGCATGGTACTTCTGGTGAGCTGGACAATAATGGCCAGCGGACGCAGGGCGAGTGTAAACATGGGCAGAATTAAATTCTTCCAGGTCATTACCTCTCCCTTAAAAGGATCGTAACTGTACAGACTGCCCGACATGTTTAAGCCGGTGTAATCACTTAACACAAAACCAAACAACCAGGCAATAATAATACCGGCAAAAAACGCTGGTGCAGAGATACCCAGTACGGCCAGGGCATTTGCAGTTTTATCCACCCAGGTATCTTTATAGAGTGCAGATACCACCCCAAGCAGGATACCAGCTGTGGTGGCTACAATCATGGCGGTGAGGGCAAGAATAAAAGTATTGGGTACCGTTTCTCTGAGTATAGCGGTTACATCCCGTTTTGTTTGATAAGAACGCCGCAGGTAAGGCCATTTCAGCACCAATACGCCCGCACCTATCCGAAAGAGTTTTACATAATGGTACTTTTGCTGATTTTCTGCCGTGTATTCATGAAAGGAGAATGGAGAAAGATCATTGATGTACAGCAGAAATTGTTCTGGTTTGGACTTGTCCAGACCGAATTCCTTTCTTACAGCTTCCAGTGACTGAACATCAGACCGCTGCCCCATGGTCATCCGTGCGGGATCACCGGGTAAAATGTTAAACAATATGAAAACCACTACAACTACCCCTGCAATGACTGCAAGCCCGTAAAGGAGCTTTTTAAGGGCATATTGAAACATGGTTATTTACTGAAATATTGATCTGCCAGTGTATCAAATGAAGGGATGGTATTGTAATGCCACTTATTGATGACCACTCCATTTTTTAGCAGCAGAATTCCAGGATTGGCCCGTACCATACTTTTTAAAGGCACCGCATCACCATAAAATACTTCTGTAAACAATTTCATCCTTTTGCTCAGGGCATCGGCGTCCTGTGCAGAATTGGAGGTAAGCAATACCGTTCTGATGTTATATTGCTCAGTGGCATTGAGTGCAAGTGCATTCAATTTAGCCAGCGCTTTTTCATTAACATCGTCCAGGTTATAAGCTACAATGATCAGGTTATAATAAGGGTTTTCTATCAGTTCTTTGGTGTAATTTGTTCCGGAAGCATCACTGATCACCAGATCCTTGATCTTAGGTTCATATCCTTTTTTGATCAGTTTTTTGTCTGGCTCTCCAACAATTTCCCAGGTGGTATCTTTCCAGATCTCTGTTTTCAGGTAATCTTTATCTGAAATATCTTTCTTCTCCCCTGTTTTCTTATTCTTCATGTGATACATCAGCTGATACTCATCGGGTGCAGCACCTTCAGGGATCTTCATCAGTTCCGGCAGGTTTGCCCCTATTTTGTAAGGCAGGAAATCCAGAACCGGCAGACAGCTATAAGTATAAACCGGAAAGATCAATGCGGCCAGTATGATGACCGCAGAAACAGTTTTCTGTTGTGTTGCTTTTGTTAAAACAGGTTGTATACTTTTTCTGTGCTTATAAATAAAAACAATCAGGATCAGTAAAATGATGTCTTTGCTGAAAGATTGCCATGGAGTTAAAGGAATCGCATCGCCAAAGCACCCACAGGAGGTAACTACTTTAAATGCCGCCGAAACAAAGGTAAGGAAGGTGAAAAATATAATGATGGCCAGCAAACCAGCACCTACCTTTTTCCCCCAGAAGCCGAGCAGCAGCAGGGCACCCAAAACAACCTCCAGAACACATAGAAAAATAGCAATACCAGTTGCAATACCACTTAAAAACGGAATGTGGAAAACTTCGAAGTATTCCTGGAGTTTATAACCAAATCCAAGTGGATCATTGGCCTTAATTAAACCGGAGAAAATAAACAGGATACCAACAAATATTCTTGAGAAGTTTAAAAAAATTTTGCTCATGGTTATTTAACCTCTAATTTGATCAACGCAAAAACTGCATAATTTAACATATCCTGATAATTGGCATTGATGCCCTCAGAAGCCAGGGTTTGCCCTTTATTGTCTTCTATTTGTTTAACCCTTAAGATCTTCATCAGGATAAGATCTGTCAGGGAACTGATCCGCATATCTCTCCAGGCCTCGCCATAGTCATGATTCTTGGCAAACATGAGGTCTTTGGTTGCCTGAACATACAGGTCATACAACTTTTCTACTTTGCTGAATTCCAATTCATAGGGATCCTCTTCTGTAAGTTCCAGCTGCATGAGTGCAATAACACAATAATTTACAATCCCAATATATTCTGAGGTGATATCTTCCCCTACCTTCGAAATTTTCTTCTCTTCCAGAGTTCGGATGCGCTGGGCTTTGATAAAGATCTGGTCTGTAATAGATGCCGGCCTTAGGATGCGCCAGGCTGTCCCGTAATCTTTTGTTTTTTTTAAAAAAAGCGATTTACAAACCGCAATTACTGAATCGTATTCCTGTGAAGTGTTTGCTGCCAAAACAATTAAAATATTTAGTTTAAAGCTGTTTAATACTGTATTTTTGTATCAAACAATGGCTAAAGATACATTTTTAAACCGAAAGCACACATTAAACCTGCAAGGTCAACTGCTAGATCTGACCAGTCCTTGTGTGATGGGAATATTGAATATTACTCCGGATTCCTTTTACGGGGAAAGCAGAAATTTCAGCATAGATGATGCCTTACTCAGGGTGGAAAAATACCTTCAGGAAGGCGCTTCTTTTATTGACATCGGTGGATATTCCTCCAGACCGGGCGCCAAAGATGTCAGTACACAGGAAGAGGTAGACCGGGTAGTACCCGTAGTTGAAGCCATTTGCAAACAATTTCCCCAGGCATTTTTATCCATAGATACTTTTCGTGCAGAAGTGGCAAAAAAAAGTATTGAAGCCGGCGCCCATATCATTAATGATATTTCGGCAGGTGAACTGGATCCTGACATGTTTGGTACAGTGGCGACGTTAAATGTGCCATATATCCTGATGCACATGAAAGGTACACCACAAAATATGCAGTTATCCCCAAGTTATCAACATGTAACCCTCGAGGTTGTGGATTACTTTGTGGATAAGGTGGAAAAGTTAAGAAAACTGGGGGTAAAAGACCTGATCCTGGACCCGGGTTTTGGTTTTGCCAAAAGTCCGAAGCACAATTATCAGCTGCTCCGGGAAATGGAAGATCTTCATCTTTTTGGATTACCGCTTCTGGTTGGCTTCTCCAGGAAATCTATGATTTATAAGGCACTGGATACCACTCCTGCAGAGGCGCTGAACGGAACCACAGTACTTCATACCCTCTCCTTGCTTAAAGGTGCAAAGATACTTCGTGCGCACGATGTACGTGAGGCCCGGGAATGCATTATCCTTATTGAAAAAATGCAACAGGCCTGATGCTTGTTTAAAAATTCACTAACTTGTGAACAATGAAAGGTTTTGACTTCGATTTTTTAAAAATAACCCCTACAGATGTTATCGACATCATTTTTGTCGCGCTGCTGATTTATTATGTCTATAGTCTGATCAAAAATACGCTTGCGGTGAACTTGCTGCTGGGGATGCTGATCATTTTGTTGCTGTATTATGTAGTGGATGCACTTCACATGAGACTGCTTTCGACCATCATCAACAAATTCATGAGTGTCGGGATCATTGCATTGATTGTGATCTTCCAGCCGGAGATCAGGCGGTTTTTATTGCTGATTGGGAAGAACACTTTTCTGCAGAAGAATAAAGCCTGGTGGGGTTATCTTTTTGGCAATAAAGAGATTGAAAGAGATAACCTGGCACGAATTAAACCGATTATTGATGCTTGTAAGAGCATGAAGAAGTCGAGGACCGGCGCATTAATTGTATTTGTGAAGTTCTATGACGACCAGCTTTTTGCCAACAGCTGTGAAATTATAGATTCTAAGATTTCCAAACGTTTACTGGAAAGTATATTCCAAAAGAATAGCCCGCTTCATGACGGCGCAGTAGTGATTGCCGAAAATAAAATAAAGAGTGCCAGTTGCATCCTTCCTTTAACAGATAATGATAACCTCCCTCCTCAGTTTGGTTTGCGCCACAGGGCGGGGATTGGTATTTCGGAAAACACGGATGCTGTAGCGGTTATTGTTTCTGAAGAAACTGGTGAGATTGCCTACGCAAAACAAGGGCGGGTAAGAATGAATGTTTCCTTTGGAGAACTGGAAAAACTCCTGAACAAGGATTTTTAGCTACTTATACTGTCTGAAATCTTTATTATATTGGTATAACCAAATCAAAATCTAATGAAGATCTTAAAAGGAATTCTATTCACAGTGCTGGGCCTGGTGGTTCTGGCACTTATTGTTGCCATCTTTGTAAAAAAAGAGTATACCGTAGAACGGGATATCGT
>Ga0157370_10001055_pt1 | contig 34671 bp, 29 predicted proteins | sample C35metaG_FD_113463 | JGI IMG/M metagenome (GOLD analysis project Ga0157370, IMG submission 113463) | Corn rhizosphere microbial communities from Kellogg Biological Station, Michigan, USA - C3-5 metaG | ecosystem: Host-associated > Plants > Roots > Rhizosphere > Soil | place: USA: Michigan... | reverse complement strand
GTCATCCTCGCGAAGGCGGCGGTCCGACGATTCGGAACCAGAGTTTTGGAGCGAAGTGGGGGAGCGGGTTCGCCACGCAATGGACACCCGCCTCAAATGTTTTTCCCGGCTTGGGATTCTGGATTCCGAATCGTCGGACCGCCGCCTACGCGGGAATGACGGTGGTGTTTGAAAAATCCTCCGTCATCCTCGCGAATGCGGGGATCCAGAGTGGGCAAGGGGAAATGCGATCCTTCCGAAATACTGGATTCCGAATCGTCGGACCGCCGCTTTCGCGGGAATGACGGTGGTTTGTTCGGGATTTCCGTACTTCTGCGATTCGTCAGTCCAAACAGTGCCGTCCCTCAAAACCTCCGTCATCCCCGCGAACGCGGGGATCCAGAATCCCAAGCCTTACACGCTAGATCGGCGAAAGTATTCACTAGGCACCCCTTGCCGAGCGACAAAGGCAGCGAGGTAATTCACAAGCCAGATCAAAAGCGCCGATTGAGGCTTGATCTGGAGACGGCCCACGGCAGTTGGGCCTCAAATAACATGCGCCAACTGAAGCTCAGTCAACGCCTCCCCCTTCAACCTCCCCAACTCCGCATCCCGCCGATCCCTCGGCCGCCCCAGCGGTACATCGAGACCGAGTCGGATACTGCTCGGCTGCTGACTCCCCATCACCAACACCCGATCACTCAAGTACAGCGCCTCATCCACATCATGCGTCACCAACAACAACGCAATGCCATGGTGCTGCGCCAACTGCAGCAACAAATCCTGCAACTTCATCCGCGTAAACGCATCCACCGCGCTAAACGGCTCGTCCAGCAGCAACACCTGAGGCCGCGAGTACAGCCCGCGCGCCAGCGCTACACGTTGCGCCATGCCGCCTGAAAGCTGCTTGGGCAAGGCGTCGGCAAAACCGTCCAGGCCCACTTCAGTGATCAGTTGCCGCACCCACGGCGCGTCGTAGTCGGCGCCGGCGCTGAAGCCGATGTTTTGCGCCACGGTCAGCCACGGCATCAGACGGGGTTCCTGGAATACGAACGCCACATCGGCGCCCTGCTCGCTGCGGCTGACGGCGCCGCTGAAGTCGCGTTCAAGCCCGGCGGCAATGCGCAGCAAGGTGCTTTTGCCGCAGCCGCTGGGGCCGAGCAGGCTGACGATTTCCTGGGGGTCCAGGTGCAGGTCGATGTTGCGTAACACGGTGACCGCGTCGAAGTGCTTGCGCTCGATGCGCACGTTCAGAAGGGCCTGCGCCATGCTCAGTTCTCGGTGGGGCCGGCGCTGTTGCCGGTGAAGGCGTCGCGCCAGGCGAGGAAGTGCTGTTCGAGTTTTGCCAGTACGCCGTCGCACACTTTGCCAAGCACGGCGAGCACGATGATGGCGGCCAGCACGATGTCGGGACGCGAGGTTTCGCGGCCGTCGGTGAGCAGGTAGCCCAGGCCCTTGGTGGCGGCGATCAGTTCGGCGGCGACGAGGAACATCCAGGCCAGGCTCATGCCGCTGCGCAGGCCCGTGAACAGGCCGGGCAAGGCCGCTGGCAGCAGAATGCGCCGCGCCAGTTGGGTGGCGCTGAAGCCGTACATTTGCCCCACTTCCACCAGTTTGCGGTCGATGTTGCGGATGGCCGCTACGCCGTTGAGGTACACGGGGAAGAACGCGCCAATGGCGATCAGCACCACTTTTGAGGTTTCGTCGATGCCCAGCCACAGCAGCAGCAACGGCACCCACGCCAGGCTCGGAATCGCGCGCAGGCCGGCGAAGGTGGGTTCCAGATAGGCTTCGGCCTCACGGCTCAGGCCCACCCAGGCGGCGGCCAGAAGCGCCAGGCCGGCGCCGATGGCAAAGCCGGATAACACGCGAAGCAGGCTGGCGCCGATGTGGTTCCACAGCTGCCCACCGGCCAGGTCGCGCAGGGTCAGGGCAATGTCGCTGGGTGCCGGCAGTTGGTACGGCGGCACCCAACCGATGCGCACTACAAACTCCAGTGCCAACAGCGCCACCACCGGCAGCACCAGGCCCTTGGCGCGGCGTTTCCAGGCAGCGCTGTCGAACGCCGGCTTCCAGCTGCGCTCGGTGGACAGGGGCAGGGTTTTGCTTTTGCTTGTCATAGGGTTGGCCCTAATGGATGCAACTGCCGCCGTACCATCATTCGTGGAGGAGCTCTGTTGGGCGGCATGGGTCGTTTACTTGGCCGCAACAGCCTGTTTGCTGAACGACGGTTCGATCAATTGATCCACCACGGCGTTCACGTCCACGCCTTTGCGTACCAGTTCTTCGGTCAGCAGAATCGGCGCGGCGGCTTTGAGGGCGGCGATGTGTTCGGCGCCAGGCTGCGAATTGCTGAAGTCGGTGCGTTGCAGTTGCAGCTTGGCGACGTCCAGCGGCAGGCCGGATTCTTTGGACAGAATCTGGGCCAGCTCTTCGGGATTTTCCTGAGCCCATTTGCGCGCTTTTTCGTAGGCGGTAATCACTTTGTCGATGGCTTGCGGGTACTGCTTGGCGAACGTCTCGGTGACGTTGATGACGCCGTAACTGTTGAAGTTGACGTTGTGGTACAGGATGCGCGAACCGGCCTGCAGTTGGCTGGCGGCCAGCAGCGGGTCGAGGCCGGCCCAGGCGTCGACGTCGCCTTTTTCCAGGGCGGTGCGGCCGTCGGCGTGTTGCAGGTGCACCAGCTCCACGTCGTTTTTGCTCAGGCCGGCTTGCTCCAGACTGCGCAGGGTGAACAGGTACGGATCGGTGCCTTTGGTGGCGGCGATTTTGTGGCCTTTGAGGTCAGCGACGGTTTTGATCGGCGAGTCTTTGGCCACCACCAGTGCGGTCCATTCCGGGCGGCTGGCGATGTACACGGTTTTGATCGGGCTGCCGTTGGCGCGGCTGAGCACGGCGGCCAGGCCGGCGGTGGAGCCGAAGTCGATGCTGCCGCTGTTGAGGTATTCCAGGGCGCGGTTGCTGCCTTGGCTGAGGGTCCAGGTCACTTTGCTGCCCTCGCCCACGCTCTGTTCCAGCCAACCGAAGTGTTTGAGCACCAGGCTGGTGGGCGAGTAGTAGGCGTAGTCCAGGCGCAGCTCTTTGGGCAACGCGTCGGCGGCCTGAGCGATGTGCGCGCCGCCAAGGGCGGCGATGGAAGCGCCCAGCACCAGGCCGGCAGCGGAAAAGAAACGAGCCAGGCGGCGCGTGCGGTACGGGGTGCTAGCCATGGGAAAACTCCTTGTGATGACGGGGCGACCGTTCTTTGCTTATTCCTAAAAAGAAGGAATAAGCAGCGAATCGCTATTCACAAGGAATATTGCAGCACTCATGCCAACCCCTGCAGCCAAGAGGCGGCGCGGGGTTGAGCACGTTGTGCGGTCATGTTTGCTGTTAGGTGGCCAACAGCCTGTTGATCCGGTGTTGCTGGAGCAACAGTTGCGCAGCAAACAGTGGTCAGAAACCGAGGGTGGCTGAGACCAGGTACGTACGAGGCGTCGACAAACTCAAGCCCGGTTCGCTGTCGTCGGAAGCGCCGGCCGAGGCCCAGTAGCGCTCGCTCATCACGTTCTCGATGCCGGCGCGCAGGGTGATGTCTTTTTCGGCTGCCTTGAAGGCGTAGCGCGCGCCCACGTCGTAGCGTTCCCAGCCGTCGATTTGCTTGCTGTTGGCTTGGTCGAGGTACTGCGAGCTGGAGTGAATGCCACGCGCGGTGAGGGTCAGGCCCGACACGCCGGGCACGTCCCATTCGGCGCCGAGGTTGACGTTGTATTCCGGGGTGGCCGGGGCGCGATTACCGTCTGCCACGCCGCCGACGGTGCCGGTCAGTTCGCTGTCGATGTACATCAACCCGCCCATCAGGCGGAAGCCTTGCAGCGGCTCGCCAAACACACTGAGTTCAATGCCTTTGTTTTCCCGCTTGCCGTTGGGACCGAATACCCGCGAGGTGGCGTTGGTTTCGTAGGCGGGCTGTTTGATGCGGAACGCGGCGGCGGTCAGGGCGAAGCTGCCGAGGTCGTACTTGGCGCCCACTTCCACCTGACGGCTGATAAACGGCGGGAAGATTTCATCGCTGTTCACCGACGTCGACGGCGCGATCTTGCCCTGGCTCAGGCCTTCCATGTAGTTCGCGTACAGCGAAAGCTCGTCGGTGAGTTTGTACAGCACGCCACCGGACGGCGAGACCTTCTCTTCATCGTACGCGGTGTCACCTTTTACGTCGTTGGACCAGTCGTCCACCTGCACCCGCTGCCAGCGCGCGCCGAGGGTGACCAGCAAGCGGTCTTCGAAAAAGCCCAGGGTGTCTGCAAGCGCCACGCCGCTGAAGCGGTTCTCGGTGTACACCTCGGCGTCGGCGCGAATCGGCCTGGTGGGTGTCGGGGTTTGCACCGGGTTGTAGAGGTTGCTGGTGGCGTTGGCGTAGCGCGCGCCGCCGTTGGTGAAGTCCATGTAGAAGTAGCTGGCCGACAGGTTCAGTTCATGGCTGACCGGGCCGGTGTCGAACCAGTTGCGCACGCCGGCGGTGGCGGTGCGTACCGACTCGTCGCGGGTGAAGTCGCGCGGCTGGACCACAAAAGCACCGGCGTCGTTGCTGACCGGCACGTTGTGGCGCAGGAAGTCGTGGTTACTTTCCCGCGCACCCACGGCGCCGTAGGCCATTAACGAATCGCTGAAGTCGTACTCGGCGTTCACTGCGCCGAAGGTGTCTTCGGTGCGTGCCTTGGTCCACGACTGCGCATAGTTGTGGCGCACATCGTCGGCGTCCGGCACCTTCGCCGCCGCGCCAATCAACACGCGCTCCTGTGGGGCGTCGGTGTCACGCTCGGTGTGGCCGATGTCGGTGGAAAGGCGCAGGCGGTCGCCGCGAAAATCCAGGCCCAACACGGCCATTTCACGGTCGACGCTCTGGTGATCCCATTCGGTGTCGCCGGACTGTTTCACGCCGTTGAAACGCAGGCCGAACTGGTTGCCGTCGCCGAAGCGCCGACCGATGTCCACGGCGCCACCGACCTGGCTGTCGGAGGCGTAACTGCCGGTAAATTCGGTCAGTGGCTTGTCGTCGGCGCGCTTGGCCACCACGTTGATGCCGCCGCCCACGCTGCCGCGCGGCGAGATGCCGTTGATAAGCTGGCTCGGGCCTTTGAGCACGTCGACGCGGTCGGCCATTTCCATGTCGATGGAGTACGTCGGCAGGATGCCGTACAGGCCGTTATAGGAAACGTCGCTGTTAAACAGGCTGAGCCCGCGAATGGTGAACTGCTCGAAGCGGCCACCGGCCGGGTTGGTGGCGCGCACGGACGGGTCGCTGGCGACCAGGTCGTTCAAGGTGCGCGCCTGCTGATTTTTCACCGCCTCGCTGGTGTAGGTGGTCATGCTGAACGGCGTTTCCATAAAGTCACGCGAGCCGAGCAACCCTTGCGAGCCACGGCGGGCGATCTGGCCGCCGGCGTAGCGCTCAGCCTCGGCCGCGTGCTGGCCGCCGGTGATGCTGGTGGGCGCAATTTCCACGGCGCTGCCCACGGGCGCAGCCGGCACCACGGTGTAGGCGCCCTCGCCCGCTTGCTGCAACTGCAAACCGCTGCCTTGCAGCAAGCGCGCAAAGCCTTCTTCCACGCCATAGTCGCCGGACAGGCCGGGACTGTTGCGGCCGCTGACCAGCGCGGGGTCGACGGAAAGATTGACACCGGCCTGGCTGGCGAAGCGGGTCAGCGCACTGCTCAGGCTGCCGGCGGACACCTGAAAGCTGCGACGCGCGTCGTCGGCCAGGCTGGGCACGGCGTGCAGCGCTCCGGCCAGGCTGAGAATCAGGCCCAGTTGCGACAGCGGGCGCAAGGCGAAAGGCAAACGGTTGGGACGATGAGGCTGGACGACGGACATGGAGGATCGCTCTCGATTTAATTCACTTGCCTGGAATGACCGGCGAGATGAAAAAAAGGGACAGCCTCAGCCCACATTATTTTTGAGCGGCGCTTTTTTCGGCAGCAGCGTCACCCAGTAGCGCGTGCGCGATTGCACCTCGACCGGCAAGGTGGCGGCCAGCAGCGCCAGCACCGTGTCGGTGTTGTCGAGGCGGAAACTGCCGGTCACGCGCAGCCCTTCAAGCTCCGGCGACCAGCGCAACAGCCCTGGCCGAAAACGGCTCAGCTCACGCAAGAAATCGCCCAGCGCCTGGTTTTCGGCCACCAGCACACCGTCGCGCCAACCCGGCTGCGACACTTCAAAGCGCCGCACCGGGCTGATGCCGCCGATGTTCATGTCCACCTGCTGCCCTGCACGCAGCACCAGCGGCGCGCCGTGCAACGGCTGCACGCTGACCTCACCGGCGTATACCGAAAGGTGGCAGGCGTGCGCATTGCGGCGCACGCACAGTTCGCTGTTGGCGACCGCGACGTGCCCGTACGGCACTTGCACGGTCAGTGCCTGGTGGCCGGGCACCGTCAGGGCAAGCTCACCGCGCAGCAAGGTGACGGTGCGGGTGGCCAGATCGAGGTTCACGGCGCTGTCGGTGCTTAGCTCAACGGTGCTGCCATCGGCGAGCAGCCGACTGCTGCGCTCGCCGATGGCGGTGTGCAGGTCGGCACTCCAAACGTCCAGCGGCAACTGACGACTGATCAGCCAGCCGGTCGGCACCAGCGCCGCCACCGCTAGGGCGCGTTTGAGCGCGGCGCGGCGGGCCAGGTCGGGACGGTCCAGCGTGGCCATGGCCAATTCTGGCGGCACGCCGCTGAAGCGTTCGCGCAGCATCTGCGCTTTCTGCCAGGTGGCTTCGTGGTGGGAATGGCTGTTGCGCCACTGTTGCAGGCGGCGATGGTCGTCTTCGGTGGCGGCGCCCGACTCCAGCAATGCCAGCCAGCGCGCGGCGGCGCGGGCCACGTCGACGGCTTCGCTTGCCGGCGAGGCGCGCATCACAGCTCCACCAGCAGGCAGTGTTCGTAGGCCTGGGCCATGTAGCGCTTTACCGTGCGCTCGGAAATGCCCAACTGCTCGGCGATGTCGCGGTAGCCGAGGCCATGCAGTTGGCTTAACAAAAACGCACGACGCACCGGCGCTGCCAGGCCATCAAGCAGTTCGTCCAAGGCGTGCAGGGTTTCCAGCAGCAGCCAGCGCTGTTCCGGTGACGGCACGCATTCTTGCGGCAGCTGCGCGAGCGCTTCCAGATACGCCTGTTCCAGGCTGCGGCGGGTGTAGAAGTTGCTGAGCAGGCGTTTGCCGACGGTGAGCAGATAGGCGCGCGGTTCGCGTAAATCGGCGAGCGGCTGCGCGCTGGAGAGCACGCGCAAGAAGGTGTCCTGGCTGATATCCGCCGCATCCCAGGCATTGCCGACACGGCGCCGCAACCAGCTTTCCAGCCACGTGCGGTGCTCGCGGTACAGCGCGGTCAGGCCGTGCTCCGGCATGTGCGCCGGCGTTGAGGCGACTTCAGTCATAGCGAGAGGCTCTGCCTACGAAACAAATGAGATTGATTCTATTTAAGGCAGAGCGTCATACCAAGCGATTTTATAAATCCAGGCGTTTAAACGCCCGCTGAACCCCCGTTATCACGGCACGATGTCAAACACGCGCGCCGGGAACCCGCTGCCCTTTTCAATCTTCGGAAAACTCACCACAGCCAGCGCACCGGCTTCGGGCACTTGGTCGAGGTTATTGAGCAGCTCGATTTGGTAGTGGTTCTTGCCGAGGATGTACGACTCCAGCGAATAGTCGTCTTTGCTGGTGGCAATGCCAGGGTCGGTATCGGTGGTTTCGTGGCCCGACGCGGTAATTTTTCGCGTTTCGTACAGGTACACCAGCACCTCTTTGCTCCAGCCCGGATAGTGCGCCACGCCTTTGTCGTCGAGGTTTTGAATCTTGTCCTGGCTCGGCCAGCGCTTGGACCAATCGCTGCGTAGCGCCACAAACGCGCCGGCTGGAATGGCGCCGTGGCGTTTTTCCCAGGCTTTTACATCGTCGAGGGTGACGGTGTAGTCCGGGTTCTTTTGCACCTGCTGGTGAATGTCCAGTACCACCAAGGGCAACAGCTGCTCGGTCACCGGAATCTGGTCGACGGTGCGCAGGCCGGTGTGGAAATGCGCGGGCGGATCAACGTGCGTGCCCCACTGCCCCACGTGGGAATACAGGTCCACCTGGAAGCCGTCTTTCTCGATGGTGTAGAGGGTTTTGCGCTGCGCCGGCTCGAAGCCTTTCCAGTGCGGAATCTGCTCGTTATAGCTGTGGGTGAGGTCGACCCACTTATGGCTTTTCAGCGACGCGTACACGTTCCATAAACCCGGCTCGGCGGCGCTGGCCGTGGCGGTGTACAGGGGCAGTAAGGCGGTGGCGGCTAACGCCAGAATGCGCAATGACATCGGTTTCTCTCCTTGATAGCGTTAGAGCAGACGGTAGTTTCCCTTCGGCTCAACGCAAAAAATATTAGGAATAAGAACATGACGTCCAAGCACTTAATCGAATATGAAAATGCCAATGCGCGCGTACGGGCGGTGTACGACGACATCAAGCAAACGCGTCAGGTTGATCAGGTCAATAACTTCTGGAAATGCATCGCCGCGCACCCCGACACCCTGGAGCGCACCTGGCAGAGCCTCAAGCAGGTGATGGCCCCGGGCGCGCTGGACGCCCTGACCAAAGAACTGATTTACGTCGCCGTCAGCGTGACCAACAACTGCCCGTATTGCATTGGCTCGCACACCGCGAGCGCGCGCAAAGCGGGCATGACCGACGAGATGTTTGGCGAGCTGCAGGCGGTAATCGGCATGGCCAACGAAACCAATCGCCTGGCCACCGGCTACCGCGTGCCGCTGGACGATGCCTTTAAAGACTGACCGTGCGCCCTACACGCTGACAAACACCGCCGACGTCCAGATGCGCGACTGGTCGCGCTGGCGTGCGGTGATAAACAGCGGGTGCTCGCGCGCCGAATCAAGCGCCAGGTCGTCGAGCCGAATGCGCCCTTGCACCTCGCGGGGCAGCGGCTGTTCGGTGACCCGTTCCAGCGCCACTTGCAGTTCCGCGCCCGGCAGTTTTTCCACCACGGCGCCCTGCTCCAGCAACTGCGTGCCCGACACCTGCACCTTCACGGTCGGCGCGTGCACATGGGGATGGGGCTGCAACGGATCGCCGACTTTCACGTAGGCGTCCACGCGACTGGTAAGGCTGATGCGCGCGCCGGCCAGTTGCGACAGTTCAATTTCCAGGCTGTCGGTGTCGCCGTTGGTGTCGGTACGAAAGGCCAGCGTGGTGGCGTTTTTGCGCCACACGGTTTGCTCCGGATGATCGGCACCCAGGAAGTTGAAGCCGTTGATAACCGCGCCGGTGATCTCGATTTCGCCGCTCCAGTACGCGCCGCGATAACGGTCTTTGATCCGCGCGCCGCCCAGACGAACCCGCACGCGACGGCTGGAAAGCCCGGCTTCTTCATGCAGGTTGCGCGACCAGATGCACTGCTCGCCATCAAACAATTCCACCTGCTCCCAGCCGGCATCGCCAAGCAGGCGGTAGTCCAGGGTTTGTCCCGGTTCGGCGCGCAGCACGTCGCCCATCAACCGCTCACCAACCTTCACCACGCCCACGCTGCGCTCGCCGGTGGTGGCAAAGGTGTGCCGGGCGCGCAGCGCTTTGCCGACGCCGGCGCGGTCGAAGCTGTCGGCGATTACGCCGGTGAGGCCGCCGCGCGAACCAAACACCGCCGTGGCCGGCACGCCGCCGCCGCAACGGCCTTGGTGCTCGTCACTGTTGGCCGCCGCACCCACGCGGTAGCCGCGCTGCAAGGCTTCGGCGTACACCCAATGAAATTGCCCCCAGGCCGAGCCCACTTCAATCAAGCGTTCCAGCTCGGGGTGATGCCAGTCCAGGTTGCAGCGACGCCCACCCACGTGCGGCATCATCAAATGCCCTTCGGGGTTTTTCGCGTAGGCCGCGTACAACTCGTCCACCGGCCAGGCGCCGGGCTTGATGGTGCCGGCGGTGAATTCATTCCACTCGAACGAGCGCACCAGGCGGCCCTGCGCGTCGAAGGGAAAGTCCGGCTTGCCGTCATGCAGGAACACCACATTGCGGTCGCCGCCGGCGCAGGAGTTGCCGCACCACTCGGTGCCCGGGTAGCAGACAAAACGGCCCGGCTCGTTGAGTTCGCCGATCAGCGCCACGGCGGCGTCCCAGCGTTTTTCGGTGATATTGAAATCGTTGGCGGTGTAACCCAGCACATCGAGGCCGGCCACGTCGCGGCCATAGCTGAGGTTATAAAGCGTGTCGTTGGTGCCCACGGTGTCATCCGAATGCACGTGCAAGTCGGCATACAACGGGCGAATGCCGGCGCCCGCTTCGTCGACGTTGATGTACGCCTGTGCTGGGGCGATGCCCGGCTCGTAGGGCTGCACACTCACGGACCACTCGCCCACTGCTTCCAGTTTCAGCGCGGGCACACGAACCACCGCCCAGCCTTCGGCCGCCAAGGTGATGGGCAGCGCCAGGCTGCTGCCCTGCGGACCGTTGAGCAGCAAGTTGCCGGTCAGCGGCAAGTTGCGGCAGGCGTTGCCCCAGGCATCGTCGGCGCGTATCAGCACATCAAATGGCTGCCCCTGACCGACCAGACGCGGCACGATCACCAGCAGGCGCTCCGGCACGCCGGGCACGATATCGAGCAGCAAATCGCCCGGCACTTCGGCAAATTTCGAGCTGCCCAGCGGGTCGATAAACAGGCGCAGGCGGAAGTCTTTTTCGACAAAACTCTGCACCCGTGTGCCCGCCCCACCCTGGCGACGGTCGCCGATGCGAATGACGATGCGGTCGCCGGGGTTGAGGTAACCGTCCACGATGTCGATCAGGATGGCTTTTTGAAACGGCCGCTCGTGGCCCTTCTGGTCGAAGCGCACGTTCAGGTGCTGCACGGTCGCCGGGCTTTGCCCTGGCACCAGCTCGCCCGCCTGGTATTCGGCGCTCACGTAGTTGGCGGCGGTAGGGTCGGAAGTCTGGAACAGCGCCCAGTCCGAATAGAATTTGAACGCGAGTTTGAGCCAGGCGCCGTCGGCCAGGCCGCTGGCGCCCACCTCGTAGACAAAGGTGATTTCGTCCCACTGGCCGGCCACCAGCGTGTGCCGGTCGCAACGGATGCTGCCCAGAAACGGCCGCGCCTTGTTGCGCGCATACAGGCCGACGGGGGCGGTGTATTCACCGGCTTCACGGGGATCGAACGTCTGGCTCACGGTAAGTCCTCTTGATCAAAAAAGAATGCAGCGGCGCGCCCGTTCAGGCGGCGCGCCACGCTTGGTAGTGACGCTCGATACGGCGGAACACCAAGGCTTCCATCAGCCAGGCGAGCAAGCCGATCAACACGATGCCCAGCAGCACCTGGCTGCTGTTGCCGATCTGCCCGCCCATCGACACCATCCAGCCGATGCCTTGCGAGGCGCCGATCATTTCGGCGGCCACCAGCGCGCGCCAGCCCTGGCTGAAGCCAATGCGCAACGCGGCGGTGAGAAACGGCAGCGACGCCGGCAAATACACAAGGCCCAGCAACTGCCAGCGATTGGCGCCCAGGGTGCGAGCGGCGCGTACTTCGCCGTCACGAATGCCGAGCACGCCTTCCTGAATGGTTACGGCCATGGGGAACACGGCGGCGATAAAAATCACCAGCACGATGGAGAAAAAACCAAAGCCGAAAATGATCAGAATCAGCGGCGCCCAGGCGATCGGCGGAATGGCCATAAACAGGCTGTTGAGCGGCGAGATGAAATCGCGAAAACGCCGCGACAAACCCGCCGCCCCGCCCAACACCACGGCCACCAGCACCGCACTGAAAAAACCGGCCAGCTCTTCAAGCACGCTGGCTTTGAACTGCTTCCACAGCGAGCCGTCGTCAATCCAGCGCAGCGCCTCGGCCGCCACGGTCCACGGCTGCGGCAGCACGTAGCTGGGAAAGCGGCTGGCCAGGGCAATCCACACCAGCAGCAAAAACGGCAGCGAGGCCCAGCCCCAGTTGGGGGTTGGCAGTGACAGGGAGCGATTCATGGCTGGACTCAACGCGAGGCTTTTTGCAGGTACGAGGTGTCGACCAGATCCTTGAGGGGAATCTGCGCGTCCATGAATTTCAGTTCGTTGGAGTAGTTCATCAGGCGCTGGATAAACGCCAGGTCCGAGGCTTGCAGCTCGGCCGACCAGCCCAGACGCTTGCGCGCTTCCGCGACAATTTCCACGCCGCTGACGGTACTGCCGTCGGCGCGTTGCACGGTTTCCAGCTTGAACGCCTCGGCAATGATCGCGTTGGCCTCAGCTGGGTGTTCGTTGAGAAAGGCGATGGCCTTGCGGTGCGCGCGCAGCAGTTTCACCACGTCATCGGGGCGCTGTTTCAAGGTTTCCGGCAGACCGATAACCACGTACCACGGGTAATTGGGCAGCGCCTGATTCACGTCGAGCAACAGTCGCGCCGAGCCGCGCAACAGCGCCTGGCTGACAAAGGGTTCCCAGGTGAAGGCCGCATCGACAATGCCGCGCTCCAGCGCCGCGTTCATATTGCCGGGCGGCATATCGACGATTTCGACGTCGGTGTCTGGCTGCAACTTGGCGTTTTCTTTGAGCACGTAGCCGCGCAGCAACACGTCCATGCCGCTGCCCTTTTTCACCCCGGCCAGCTTGTGGCCTTTGAGTTCGGCGAGGCTTTTGATCGGGCTGTCGCTGCGGGTCAGCACGGCGGCCTGGCCGTAGTTGACCTTGGCCAGGATCACGCTCTTCAAGCCGCGCGCATACCACTGGTACACCGGCGGCGTGCCGACGTAGGCCACGTCCAATTCGTGGGCCGCGAGCGCCTGTTGAATCACCGGGCCGTCGCCCAGCGCTTTGATGTCCACCGCCAAGCCTTCGTCGCGGTAATAGCCCTGTTTCTCGGCAACGATCACCGGCGCGTTGGCCATGGCCATCACGTAGCCGATACGCAGCGGTTCAGCAGCCTGGGCGCCGCCCAGCCAGGAAGTAGCCGCCAGCGCGACGGGCAACAACAGTGCTTTGATCATGGAATTCTCGATATCAGGAAGTGAGTTCAGGAAGCGACGGCGACTGCGCCATGACGTCGCCGATGCGTTCCATCAGCTCGTTGCGATAGTCGAGAAAAGCCGGCAAGCGGCGGGTGTCACGGTTGGTGCGGGGGCGCGGCAAGTCGATGGCGAGCTCGCTGTGAACGCCCCCTGGGGCAATGTTCAGCACCACCACGCGGTCGGCAAGAAACACCGCTTCGTCGATGTCGTGGGTGATGAACAACACGGTCTGGCCCAGCTCGGCCCAGAGCCGCAGGGTTTCTTCATTCATGGCGTTGCGGCTGATGGCATCGAGCGCCGCGAACGGTTCGTCCATCAGCAGTACCTGCGGCTCCAGCGCCAGCGTGCGAGCCAACGCCACGCGCTGTTGCATACCGCCCGAGAGCTGACGCGGCAGGCGCTCGGCGGCCGCTTCCAGGCCGACCAAACGCAGGTAATGCAGCGCCCGCTCACGTTGCGCCGCCACGCTCTGCTCGCCGGCCACACGCAAACCAAAACGCACGTTTTCCAGCGCGCTTAGCCAGGGAAACAGCTGCGGGCTTTGGAACACATAACCCAGCGCCGGCAACTCCGGGCGCGCCGCTTCACCGTGCACCAGCAAGCGTCCGGCTTGCGGTTGTTGGAAGCCGCACAACAGATTGAGCAAGGTGGTTTTGCCGCAACCCGACGGCCCAAGAATGGCCACGAACTCGCCTGGCTTGGCGCTCAGGCTGAAGTCGCGAAACACCACGTGGCCGTTGGGGTAGGCAAAATGCGCGGCATCGACCTGCAAGGCGGGCTGTGACAAGGCGAACTGTGGCATGGCGAGTTGGGTCTGGAATCGGGACATGGCAGGCGCCGTAAGGTCATTTATACTGTCTGTGGTCGTCATAATACGTATTAATACAAGTTAGCCCCAAGACTGAAAATTCATAACCTTAGAAGCGCAAGGCCACCTGCCTTGTGGTTCATGCCCTGGACGCCTCAGCCGTGACCTTGCAACGCGACAGTTCCACCTCGCTTTACGAGCAGATCGCTCAACAATTGCTGACTGAAATCCAGCAAGGCCACTTTGGCGCGCTGGGCAAATTGCCGTCGGAATCGGAGCTGGTCGAGCGTTTCCAGGTCAGCCGCGTAACCATCCGTTTGGCCTTGGCCAAGCTGGGCGATGACGGCGTGGTCGAGCGCAAGCAAGGCAAAGGCACCTTCGTGGCCGCGCAACAGGTGCGCCATGACCTCGACGCGCTGCGCAGCTTTCACGATTCGCTGCTGCTGCAAGGCCTGGCGCCGACCATGCGCCTGCTCGCCCATCGCCGCGTAGCGGTGCCGGACGAGCTGACCGAACTGTTCAGCGAAGCCTGCGTGATGGTCGAGCGGTTGCACTATGTCGACGACGAACCCATCGCCTTCGCCCGCAGCTACCTCACCGCCGAGCTGGCTGACGTCGACTGGCCCAGCGTCGAACAAGAACCGCTGTACTCAGTGCTGGAGCGCGTCACCGGACACCCAGTGGTGCGCGCCGACATGGCCATTCGCGCCCGCGAAGCCGACAAAAAACTGGCCGAGCACCTGGGCATCAAACGCGGCACGGCGCTGTTGGTGATGCAGCGTACCTCATGGTTTGACGAGCAGCAGTGCTGCGACCGCACCACCTTTTACATCCGCCCCGAACGCTATGAATTTGTTCTCAGCGGCGTGTTCAAAAGCCGTCAGGCGTAAAAGAAATCGCCTAGGATTCGCAACGACTCTCCGCACAAAAGGAACGCGCGATGCATTCGATTACTCGCTGGCTGGGCGGCGCTGCACTGGCTTTCACCGTGTTAATGCCAACGGCGCACGCGGCCGAGCCGAAGCCGATTTACTTTGGCGATCTGACCTGGGAAAGCGGCAGCCTGATTACCGAAGTGCTGCGTGTGCTGGTGGAAAAAGGCTACGGCTTTAAAACCGACACCCAGCCCGGCAGCACCGTCAGCCTGGAAGTGGCCCTGGCGCGCAACGACATTCAGGTGATCGGCGAAGAATGGGCCGGCCGCAGCCCCGCCTGGGTCAAGGCCGAGGCCGAGGGCAAAGTGTTTGGCCTGGGCGACATCGTCAAAAATGCCGACGAAGGCTGGTGGGTGCCGGACTATGTGATTCACGGGGATGCCGCCAAAGGCATCAAAGCCGTGGCGCCGGATTTGCGTTCGGTCAGCGATTTGCCGCGCTACGCCGAGGTGTTTCGCGACGCCGAGCAACCGGAAAAAGGCCGCTTCCTCAACAGCCCCGCCGGCTGGACCTCGGAAGTGGTCAACACGCAAAAACTCAAAGCCTATGGCCTGACCGACAGCTACGTGAACTTCCGCACCGGCTCGGGTGCTGCGCTGGATGCGGAAATCACCTCGTCCATTCGCCGGGGCAAACCGGTGCTGTTCTATTACTGGTCACCCACCCCGCTGATGGGCCGCTACAAGCTGGTGCGCCTGGAAGAACCGGCGTTCGACGCCGAGGCCTGGAAAACCCTCACCGACAGCAAAAACCCCAACCCCCGCGGCAGCCGTTCACTGGCGGCGCGCTTGTCGATTGGCGTGTCGGCGCCGTTCCGTGAGCAACACCCCGAGCTGGTGGCAATGTTTGAAAAGGTCGACTTTCCCATCGCCCTGCTCAACAGCACATTGGCCAGCATGAGCGAACAGCGCCAATCGCCCCGCGCTGCCGCCGAGGCGTTTCTAAAAGCCAATCCGCAGGTGTGGCAGGCGTGGGTCAGTGACCAAGCGCGCAGCAAGGTCGAGGCGGCGCTGTGAGTTCAGGCTTTCCCGAAAGCCTGCACCACTCCATCGCCGAGCCGGTCAATCGCCTGGTGGATGGGTTGGTCGTCAACTACGGCGACCAGCTGCGGCCAGTGGCGGACACCTTGTTGCTGGGCGTCACCTGGCTGGAAAGCGGCCTGCGCGCCCTGCCCTGGTGGCTGCTGCTGATAATGGTATTCGCCCTCGCCTGGCATGCCGGACGCAGTTGGAAACGGGCGCTGGCGCTGGTGGCGCTGATGTTTCTGATCGGCGTGGTCGGCCTGTGGGACAAGCTGCTGCAAACCTGCGCCCTGGTGCTGGTGGCCACCGGCTTGTGCGTGCTGCTCGGCGTGCCCATCGGCGTGCTGCTCGCCTTCCGGCCCACGGCGCGGCGAGTGATCATGCCGGTGCTCGATGTGATGCAGACGCTGCCCAGCTTCGTGTACCTGATTCCAGTGCTCATGCTGTTTGGCCTGGGCAAGATTCCGGCGATTTTCGCCACGCTTATCTATGCGCTGCCGCCGCTGATTCGCCTCACTGATCTGGGCTTGCGCCAAGTCGACACCTCGGTGCGCGAAGCCGCGCGCTGTCTGGGCGCCACGCGCTGGCAAGTGCTGCGCAATGTGGAACTGCCGCTGGCGCTTCCCAGCATCATGGCCGGGCTGAACCAGACGGTGATGATGGCGCTGTCGATGGTGGTGGTCGCCTCGATGATTGGCGCGCGCGGGCTGGGCGAAGAAGTGTTGGTGGGCATTCAAACCCTGGACGTTGGTCGCGGCGTGGAGGCCGGGTTGGCGATCGTGGCGCTGGCGGTGATCATCGACCGCATCACCCAAGATTACGGCCGCCGCGAATCAACCAAGCCGGGCTAGTTGTCCACGCTAAGGCCATGGCGTTCGGCGATGGTCTTGTACACGCCGTTGCGCCGCAGCTTGGCCAATGCCTGATTGAAGCGTTCCAGCAGTTGCTCGGTATTGGGGTAGTTGCGTGAGGTCATCAGGTAGTTATGGCCGACCGCCAACGGCGTTTCCAGCACATGGAAGTTGGCGTGGTCCTCGGCTGGAAAATGCTTTTGAATCACGTCCCAGCCGACCACGTCCACCGCCGGCGCCAGGTCTACGCGCCCGGCGCGCAGCTTTTTGAAGCTGGACTCTTCGCTGGTCGCCGACTCCACCTGTAAACCGGCCTCAGCCAGCAGCGCCTCGTAGTAATAACCGCGCACGCCGCCGATTCGGTATTCCTGCAATTCACTCAACGCTTCAAACGTACGCGGATAGCCCTGGTCCGTCGGGCTGTAATAGAAAAACAAGGTTTTCTTGGCATACAGCGGCTGCGAAAACAGAAACCTGGCATCGCGCTCCGGCGTCGGCACATACGGCATGGTCGCCCACACCTTGGCGTCATCCGTCTCGCGCTCACAGCGCGGCCACGGCATAAAGCGGAAGGCGAATTTCACCCCCATTTCCTTGCCCACTTCCGGCAACAGCTCGGTGAGAAAACTGTTCTTCGGGTTGGCACTGACGAAAGGCGGCAGCTCGCTGGTGGCGATGGTGAGCACGGGCGTGGCGGCCTGCGTCGGGCCGCTTAGCGCGGCCAGGCAGAGGCTGGTGAGGATGAGCCGTTTGATTGGAGTGTCCGCCTGGGTGGCACGCTGGATGAGTTATAGAACTCTAGACAATTTAAACGGGGGTGGAAGGTAGAGCGGCTTCATCGACCGCTAGCCCCCATTGATCGGGGCGCCGCTGTCTCGAGATGCTGCCTCGCAGGATAACCAACAAGTTAGATATCTCACCGTCATCCTCGCGAACGCGGGGATCCAGTATTTCCGACTGGGCGACAATCTAGGCCAGACGTAAGATTCTGGATCCCCGCGTTCGCGAGGATGACGGTGTCAGGGGGATGATCACCGTCTTTGGCAGAGCGCTTCCTATTCGTTCCGCCCCGCCAAAAACACCTCCACCACCTCCCCACTCACCCGCACCGGCCACACCTTCAACGCTTGCTCCGGGTATTCCAGACAGGTGCCGTCCTGCAAGCGAAAGTGCTGCTTGTACAAAGGCGCCGCCACCACCAGGTCGCCCGCCAGACTGCCAATAATCCCGCGGCCAATCACATTGGCGCCGGACAACGGGTCGCGGTTTTCCACGGCGAATACCTGCTCGCCATCGGGCAGGTAAAACAGCGCCACCTGCACGCCATCCACCAGCGACACCACGCCCGAATTGGCGACCAAATCCGCCCGCGCGCACACGCCGGTCCAGCCTTGTTCACGTGCCATGGCCTGCATCACACCACCTCCACTGCGTTGATCAGCTTGAGTTCGTCGAGCTGCATCGGGCGGATCTGCCCGCGCTCTTTGACGAAGTGAATATCCGGGTCGCCGCCCTTGGCATTAACGAAGGTGCGGAAGCGTTTGAGTTTCTCCGGGTCCTTCAAGGCGTTCGCCCATTCGCATTCATAGCGGTCGACCACCAATTGCATCTGCGCTTCCAGCTCGGCGGCCAGGCCCAGGCTGTCGTCGATGATCACGGCCTTGAGGTAATCCAGGCCGCCTTCCAGGCTTTCGCGCCAAACGGAGGTGCGTTGCAGCTTGTCGGCGGTGCGGATGTACAGCATCAGGAAGCGGTCGATGTAGCGGATCAGCGTCTCGTCATCGAGGTCGGTGGCGAACAGTTCGGCGTGGCGTGGGCGCATGCCGCCGTTGCCGCTGATGTACAGGTTCCAGCCCTTCTCGGTGGCGATCACGCCAACGTCTTTGCTCTGCGCTTCGGCGCATTCGCGGGTGCAGCCGGATACCGCGAACTTGAGCTTGTGCGGCGAGCGCAGGCCCTTGTAGCGGTCTTCGATAAACAGCGCCATCTTCACGCTGTCTTGCACGCCATAGCGGCACCAGGTGCTGCCCACGCAGCTCTTCACGGTGCGGGTCGACTTGCCGTAGGCGTGGCCGGTTTCAAAGCCGGCGGCAATCAGCTCGCCCCAGATATCCGGCAGCTCATGCAACTGCGCGCCGAACAAGTCGATACGCTGACCGCCGGTGATCTTGGTGTACAGGTCGTACTTTTTCGCCACCGCGCCGATGGCGATCAAGCCGTCCGGGGTGATCTCGCCACCGGGAATACGCGGCACCACCGAGTAGGTGCCGTTCTTCTGCATGTTGGCCATAAAGGTGTCGTTGGTGTCTTGCAGCGGCACCAGCCACGGCTCCTGAATCGGCCGGTTCCAGCACGAGGCGAGAATCGAGCCGATGGCGGGTTTGCAGATGTCGCAGCCGACATGGCCTTTGCCGTGGCGGGCGAGCATGTCTTCAAAGGTTTCGATGCCGCCCACGCGCACCAGCGAGTACAGCTCTTGGCGCGTATAGGCGAAGTGCTCGCACAGGCTCTTGTCCACCACCACGCCGCGCGCGGTCAGTTCGTGCTCGAACACTTGCTTGAGCAGGCCCGCGCAGCCGCCGCAACCGGTGGCCGCCTTGGTTTGCGACTTCAGGCCAGCGAGGTCGCTGCAACCGTTGTCGATGGCGCAGCAGATCGCGCCCTTGCTGACGTTATGGCAGGAGCACACGGTGGCGCTGGCCGGCAGCGCATCCACGCCCAGGGCCGGTGCGGCGGCGCCTTGCGGCAAGATCAGACTGGCCGGGTCGGCGGGCAAGGTGATGCCGTTCTGCACGTATTGCAGCAGCGTGTCGTAGTAGCTGTTGTCGCCTACCAGCACGGCGCCTAGGGCCTGTTTGCCGTCAGCCGAGACGATCAGGCGGCGATAGGTGGAGGTGGCTTCGTCAATAAACCGGTAGCTGCGCGCGCCTTGGGTGGCGCCATGGGCATCGCCGATGGAACCGACGTCCACGCCCAGCAGTTTCAGCTTGGTCGACATGTCGGCACCGAGAAATGGCTGGGCACTGTCGTCGCTCAGGCCCACCGCATCGCACAGTTGCGCGGCCACGCTGCGGGCCATCTGATAACCCGGCGCCACCAGGCCGAAGATGCTGCCGTTCCACGCCGCGCATTCGCCGATGGCGAAAATGCGGGCATCGCTGCTGCGGCACTGGCTGTCGATGGCGATGCCGCCACGGGCGCCCAGCTCCAGCTCGCAGGCTTTGGCCAGGGCGTCTTGCGGACGAATGCCGGCGGAGAACACGATCAGGTCGGTTTCCAGAAACTCGTCATGGGCAAAGTTCATGCGGTAGCGGTACTCGCTGCCCGGCGTGATCGACTGGGTGCCGCGTGACAGGTGCACGCTCACGCCCAATTCCTCGATCCGCGCCTTCAGCGCCTGGCCGCCGTGGTCGTCCAACTGCACCGGCATCAGGCGTGGGGCGAACTCCACCACATGGGCTTCCAGGCCGAGAGACTTGAGCGCATTCGCCGCTTCCAGCCCCAGCAAGCCGCCGCCGACGACCACGCCACGGCGGGCGTTTTTCGCCGCTGCCTGAATGGTGTCCAGGTCGGCCAGGGTGCGGTAGACCAAGCGCGAGTCGCCGGCCGCGCCTTCAATCGGCGGCACGAAGGGATAGGAACCAGTGGCCAGCACCAGGTGGTGGTAAGGCACGCAGCCGTTGGCGGTGATCACTTCCTGGCGAGCGCGGTCGATTTCCAGCACCGGCACGCCCAGGTGCAAGGTCACGCCGGGCGTGTGATACAGCGCGGCATCGCCCAAGGCCAACGACTCGGCATCACGGCCGCCGAAGTACTCGGACAAATGCACACGGTCATAGGCGCGCAGCGGTTCTTCGCTGAACACCTCGATGCGGTAATGCGCCAGGGCGCCCCGCTCCACCAGTTGCTCGACACAGTGATGGCCCACCATGCCGTTGCCGATTATCACCAGGGTTTGCAGTTCATTTGTGCTGTTCATAGACGTACCTGCCAGAGCCAACGCGGTTTTGTCGAAGCAAAAAAAAAGCGCCCGGAACCAAAAAGGTTCCAGGCGCCTTTGCCTGTTCGTGCTGCCGGCTCTTGAGCCAAAGCAGTCATGTAGTACCCGGGCCGTTAGCGGCCAGACGATCGCCATTGATCGACAGGGCATCCCACACGCTGCAACGCGGCGGGGTTGCAGTCACGTATGCAGTGGTTGTGCCAGAAGGAAAACAACAGCGGCGCAGAGGCCGTGGCGTGGGGGTTTTGCGCGGTGGCGTGGTCTCTTTGATGCGCCCGGATCTGGAGCCAAAACAGTGCGACCACTTGCCAGACGCCCCAATTCGGACCCACAAAACCCTGTAGGAGGGGCTTTAGCCGCGATGCTGTTGACAGCCAAAGCATCGCGGCTAAAGCCGCTCCCACAGGGGTGTGCGAGGGCTCGCGAGGGTGTTGGCCCAGCCATTGCTACACACAGGCAAAGGCCATCAACGTCGGTGGCCGCACTTTCAGGCAAAGGCGCCATGCAGCCCCGTTGAAAAACGGTGTGCTGCATGGCGCCTTTTTCGTTTCAGCGGGGAATGGCATGGGCGACATCATCACCAGCAAAAGCGTACGCAGCGTGTGCCCTTATTGCGGCGTGGGCTGCGGCATTGTCATGCAGGTGGAAAACAACCTGATCGTCAAAGTGTCCGGCGACAAACAGCACCCCACTAACGCCGGCCGGCTGTGCACCAAGGGCAACACCTGCGGGCAAGCGGTGGCCAATAGCGGGCGCATGGAGCACGCCTTTATGCGCCAGGAACGCAACCGCGACCCGGTGCGTGTGGGCATCGAGCAAGCCATCGACGCCACCGCCAACCGTTTGCGCAGCATCATCGACACGCACGGTCCAGACGCCGTGGCCTTGTATGTGTCTGGGCAAATGTCGCTGGAAGCGCAGTACCTGGCGAACAAACTGGCCAAAGGGTTTATCCGCAGCCGGCATATCGAATCCAACTCGCGGCTGTGCATGGCCAGCGCTGGCAGCGGCTACAAACTGTCGCTGGGCGCCGACGGTCCGCCCGGTTCCTACGATGATTTCGAGCACAGCGATGTATTTGTGGTGATCGGCTCGAACATGGCCGACTGTCACCCGATTTTGTTCCTGCGCCTGCTCGACCGCTTAAAGGCCGGCGCCAAACTGGTGGTCATCGACCCACGCCGCAGCGCCACGGCCGACAAGGCCGATCTGTTTTTGCAGATTCGCCCCGGCACCGACCTGGCCCTGCTCAACGGCCTGCTGCACCTGCTGGTCGCCAACGGCCACAGCGACAAAGCCTTTATCGAATCCTTCACCGAAGGCTGGGAGGTGATGGAGGATTTTCTCGCCCTCTACACGCCCGCCTACGTCGCCGAAATCACCGGCCTCGCCGAAGCTGATATCCGCCAGACCGCGCAATGGATTGGCGAAGCCGCCAATTGGATGAGCTGCTGGACCATGGGCCTGAACCAGAGCATTCACGGCACCTGGCACACCAACGCGCTGTGCAACCTGCACCTGGCCACCGGCGCCATCTGCCGGCCAGGCAGCGGGCCGTTTTCCCTCACTGGCCAGCCCAACGCCATGGGCGGCCGCGAGATGGGCTATATGGGCCCCGGTCTGCCTGGGCAGCGCTCGGCGCTGGTGGCTGACGACCGCCAATTTATCGAACAGCTGTGGGCACTGGCGCCCGGCGCCATTCGCGCTGAAGCCGGCGACGGCACGGTGGCGATGTTCGAGCAGATGAAAGCTGGGGCGATCAAAGCCTGCTGGATCATCTGCACCAACCCGGTGGCCAGCGCGCCCAACCGGCAGACGGTGATCGAAGCGCTGCAAGCCGCCGAACTAGTGATTACCCAGGACGCCTACCTCGACACCGAAACCAACCGCTACGCCGACATTCTGCTGCCCGGCGCGCTGTGGGCTGAGGCCGAGGGCGTGATGATCAACTCCGAGCGCAACCTCACCCTGATGCAGGCCGCCGTGCAGCCACCGGGCGACACCCTGCCCGACTGGCAACTGATCGCCCGCGTGGCCTGCGCAATGGGCTATAGCGAGGCGTTCAGCTACACCAGCGCCGAGCAGGTGTTCGAGGAAATCAAACAAGCCGCCAACCCCGGCACCGGCTACGACATTCGCGGCGCCAGCTACGCCCGCTTGCAGCAGGCGCCGGTGCAATGGCCCTGCGCGAGCGAGGCGGCAAGCGAGCGCAACCCCATCCGCTACCGCAACGAACAGACCCTGCGGTTTCCCACCGCCAGCGGCAAAGCGCAGTTCTTCGCCCGCCCCTATCTGCCGCCCGCCGAACTGCCCGACGACGACTTCCCGCTGGTGCTCAACACAGGCCGCGTGCAACACCAATGGCACACGCTGACCAAGACCGGCAAGGTGCCGAGCCTGAACAAACTCAACCCCGGCCCGTTCGTGGAAATTCACCCCAGCGACGCCGCGCGGTTGGGCATTCGCGCTGGCAGCAAAGTGGAAATTCGCTCCCGGCGTGGCCGCGCGGTGTTGCCAGCAGTGGTCAGCGACCGCGTGCAATTGGGCAATTGCTTCGCGCCATTCCATTGGAACGATGTTTTTGGCGAGCAGTTGGCCATCAACGCCGTAACCAGCGACGCCATCGACCCTATTTCCCTGCAGCCGGCGTTCAAGTTCTGCGCGGTCGCCTTGCACCCCGTCAGCCCACCAGACGAAGCGCTGCCCTCGCCCTCCGCCAAGGAATTTGCTCCGATGACCCTCGACGCATTCGCCCGCCAGCTCAACCTCGACGGCCCGGCTCCACTGGCACTGGCCAGCGAAGAACAGCTGTACATGCAAGGCTTTCTGCTTGGCCTGCGCAACGTGGAAGCGCGTCAGGCTGGCGTGCCCACGCTGCCCGCCAGCGCCCCCTTTGCGCCGAACAATCGGCTGTTGGTGAATGGCCTGCTGGCCGGTTTGTTCTCCCGCGCCGCTGAAGCGCCCAGCGCCGAAATCGACAACGGCGAGGCGCCGTGGCTGGTGCTCTGGGCTTCGCAAACCGGCAACAGCGAGACGCTCGCCGCCACCTGCGCCGAACGCCTGGGCAGCGCCGGTCAGCGGGCGAAATTGCAAGCCATGGACGAGGCCAAGCTGGACGACCTGCGCAACGCCGCCGGCGTGTTGCTGGTGACCAGCACCTTTGGCGACGGCGACCCGCCCGACAACGCCAGCGACTTCTGGCACAGCTTGCAAAGTGCCGAGGCCGACGCGCTGGTCAACAGCCGCTTCAGCGTGTTGGCCCTGGGCGATTCGAGCTATCAGCAATTTTGCGGCTTCGGTCGCAAGCTCGACGAACGCCTGGCCGCCCTCGGTGCCGAGCGTTTGCAGCCGCGCCTGGAATGCGAGCCGGACTTCCACGCCCCCGCCGAGCAATGGCTGACCCAGCTGTGCAGTCGCTTCGCCAGCAACACCGCCGCGCCCACACTGCTGCGCCCGACACCGAGCGAGAGCAGCACCTTCAACCGCGCCAATCCGCTGCGGACCCGCCTGGTACATAACCAAGTGCTCAACGGCGCCGGCTCAGTCAAAGAAACCCGCCATCTGGCCTTCGACCTCAGCGGCCACGACTTCCCCTACCAGGCCGGCGACGCCTTGGGCGTGTGGCCGAGCAACGACGCGGCGCTGGTCGAGGAATTGCTCGCCACGCTCAGGCTCGACGGCGACAGCCCGGTCGAACTCGACAACCAGGCGCCCATGCCGCTTCGCGAGGCGTTGACGGAACACCTGGAAATCGCCCGCATCAGCCCGGACCTTCTGCGTCGGGTGGCCGGGCACAACGGCAGTCCGTTCCTGGAAGAACTGCTGCACGAAGGCAATCAGGCGGCGCTGCAAGACTGGCTGTGGGGCCGGCAGGTGCCGACGCTGCTGCGCGAATACCCCATCGCCCTCGACGCCCAGCAACTGGCGCGCCTGCTCAAGCCCTTGCAACCGCGCCTGTACTCCATCAGCTCCAGCCCAACGGTGACGCCAAACGAAGTGCACCTGACCGTGGCCGTGGTGCGTTACCAGCATCAAGGCCAGGCCCGTGGCGGCGTCTGTTCCACCTTTCTCGCCGACCGCGCCGCCAACACGGGCGTGCGTATCTTCCTGCAACGCTCTACCCACTTCCGCCCGCCACAAGACCCGGCCACGCCGCTGATCATGATCGGCCCAGGCACCGGCATCGCCCCGTTCCGCGCCTTTTTGCAAGAGCGCCAGGCACAAGGCGGCAACGGAAAAAACTGGCTGTTCTTCGGCGAACAGCGCGCCGTCAGCGACTTCTACTACCACGACGAACTGCGCGCCTGGCAACGCAGCGGCTTGCTCACGCGCCTGGACACCGCGTTTTCGCGCGACCAGGCGGAGAAAATTTACGTGCAACAACGCATGCTCGAAGAAGGCGCCGCGATCTGGCAATGGCTGCAACAAGGCGCCTACGTGTGCGTGTGCGGCGACGCCAGCCGCATGGCCAAAGACGTGGACGCGGCGCTGAAAAAGATTGTGCAGGTGCACGGCAAAATGACCGCCGGGGCGGCTACGTTGTATGTGAGTGGGATGAGTAAGGACCGGCGGTATTTGCGGGATGTGTACTAGCGGCGCGCATTGCCTGTTGGATGTTTGTCAGGGCATCAATTCTGGATCCCCGCCTTCGCGGGGATGACGGTGATCGTTACAAAATCCTCCGTCATTCCCGCGCAGGCGGCGGTCCGGCGATCCGGAATCCAGAATTTCAAGCCAAACCTATATCCCGGCACACCCTTTGCTCTCCATTTCCCAAAGGCCATCATCAGGCCAACCCCATTCATGACAACGGCGTCGTGCGCAACTGGCCTTCAGGCCGGACGCTACGGCGCTTTTTTTTGCAATACGGGAACAGCGCCATGAGCGACTCAAGCACGCCCCTCGATGCCCTTCACGCCCTTGCCTGGGTGGCCGGCAGCGACGCGCCGGAAAAGAACGTGCTGAACCTGGGCTTTATGCCCCTCAGCGATTGCGCCTCGGTGGTGGTTGCCGCCACGCAGGGCTTTGCCCAGCCCTACGGCCTGACCCTCAACCTCAAGCGCCAAAGCTCGTGGGCCGGCCTCAGCGACAAGCTGCTGTGCGGCGAACTCGACGCGGCCCACAGCCTTTACGGCATGGTCTACGCCCTGCAATTGGGCATCAGCGGTGCGCCGGCCACCGACATGGCGGTGCTCATGGGCCTGAACCAGAACGGCCAGAGCATCAACCTGTCGCAGCCGTTGAAAGACGCCGGCGTGACCACTGCCAGTGCACTTAATCAGCGCGCGCACCAAAGCGGCTCAAAACTGACCTTCGCGCAAACCTTCCCCACCGGCACCCACGCCATGTGGTTGTACTACTGGCTGGCGAGCCAGGGCATTCATCCGCTGCAGGATGTGAACAGCGTGGTGGTGCCGCCGCCGCAAATGCTCGCGCACCTGCAAGCCGGGCGTATCGACGGATTCTGCGTCGGCGAACCCTGGGGCGCTCACGCCATCGCCCATGAGCAAGGCTTTACCGTGACCACCAGCCAGGCGATCTGGCCGGACCACCCGGAAAAAGTGCTGGCCAGCACCCGCGAGTTCGTCGAGCAATACCCCAACACGGCGCGCGCGTTGGTAATGGCCGTGCTGGAGGCCAGCCGCTTTATTGAAGAAAGCCCGGAGAACCGCCGCAGCACCGCGCAACTGCTCAGCGCCAGCGAGTTTCTGGATGCGCCGGTCAGCAGCATCGAACCGCGCTTGCTCGGCCGTTACAGCGACGGCCTGGGCAGCAACTGGCACGACGACCACGCCTTGCGCTTCCACGCCCACGGCGCGGCGAATTTTCCGTACGTGTCGGACGGCATGTGGTTTATGACCCAATTCCGCCGCTGGGGCCTGCTGCGCGAGGAACCCGACTACCTCGCCGTGGCGCAACAGGTGCAGCAGCTTGAGCTGTACAGCCGAGCGGCCGGCAGCCTGGAAATTGCCGTACCGGCCTCGCCAATGCGCAGCAGCCAGTTGCTCGACGGCAGCGTATGGGACGGCAGCGACCCCGCCGCCTACGCCCGTAGCTTTGCCTTGCACGCCCTTAGCGATCAGTAAGCGGAGCCGCCAGCCATGTTGCGAATTCTGCTGATCAACGACACCTCCAAGAAAGTCGGGCGCCTGCGGGCGGCCCTGAGCGAAGCCGGTTTCGAGGTGATCGACGAATCCGGCCTGACCATCGACCTGCCTGCCCGCGTGGAAGCCGTGCGCCCCGACGTGGTGCTGATCGACACCGAATCGCCAAGCCGCGACGTGATGGAGCAAGTGGTACTGGTCAGCCGCGACCAGCCCCGACCGATTGTGATGTTCACTGACGAGCACGACCCGGACGTAATGCGCCAGGCGATCAGGTCGGGCGTTAGCGCGTACATCGTCGAAGGCATTCATGCCCAGCGCTTGCAGCCGATCATGGACGTTGCCATGGCCCGCTTCGAAAGCGACCAGACCCTGCGCGCCCAACTGCACGCCCGCGACCAGCAACTGGCCGAGCGCAAACGGGTGGAACTGGCCAAAGGGCTGCTGATGAAGATGAAAGATTGCAATGAGGATGAGGCTTATACCCTGATGCGCAGGCAGGCGATGAGTCGGCAGCAGAAGTTGATTCAGGTGGCGGAGCAGATTATTGCGATGAGTGAGATGTTGAATTGATGGGTGTTTTGGCGTGGCGGCGGCGTCTCTTCCGAAACTCTGGATTCCGAATCGTCGGACCGCCGCCTGCGCGAGGATGACGGTGCTTTCCCTACCACCTCCGTCATCCTCGCGCACGCGGGGATCCAGAATCTCAAGTCGTACACGATGGTGCGCACGCCGCACCAGACGCGCCCGGGAGTAGATCAGTGCTGACGAACCTTTTGCCGCAACACTGGTGTCTCCTCCGAAACTCTGGATTCCCGCCTGCGCGGGAATGACGGTGGTGTTTGGGAGAACACCGTCATCCTCGCGCACGCGGGGATCCAGAATTTCCAGTCTTACGCGTTGGTGCGCACCCCGCGTCAGACGAGCCCCCCAGAGCAGATTTGCGGTGTTGAACTGACGACCCTTTCGCCGCAACACCAGCGTCTCCTCCGAAACTCTGGATCCCCGCGTGCGCGAGGATGACGGAGGTGTTGGAGAGGCACCGTCATCCTCGCGAACGCGGCGGTCCGACGATTCGGGAGCCAGAATCTAAAGCCGTACACGATGGTGCGCACCCTGCCCCCGGCGCGCCAAAACGCAGCACCCGCTCCGAGAAACCCCATCCAAAACTCCACAAAACCCCCATCCCAGAGCCTCCCACCCAACCTGGCACACAACCTGCTCATACATCCTCACAGGTAGCCAACGGCGGTTGCCCCACCACGACAAAGACGTCGCTATTCCCTAGGCCCAAGTGCCCGGCGGAATGCGGCGTTTTTTGCGTTTTTGGCCCCGGTTTCGGGGAGGTGGTGCAGCCGGCAGCGGCAGCCCACCTGCAAACACATTTCCTTTTGCAGATGAGGTGTTGAATGAACAACAACAGTTTCTGGAAAGCCGGGCACACCCCCACGCTGTTTGCGGCGTTCCTGTATTTCGATTTGAGCTTTATGGTTTGGTACCTGCTCGGCCCAATGGCGGTGCAGATTGCCACCGACTTGCAGCTCACCACTCAACAGCGCGGTTTTATGGTGGCTACGCCGATTCTGGCCGGCGCGCTGTTGCGCTTTGTGATGGGCATGTTGGCCGATCAGCTGTCGCCGAAAACGGCGGGCATTTTTGGCCAGATCATTGTCATCGGCGCCTTGGCGGTCGCTTGGCAGTTGGGCATTCACAGTTATGAGCAAGCGCTGCTGTTGGGCGTTTTCCTGGGCATGGCTGGCGCTTCGTTCGCGGTGGCATTGCCGCTGGCGTCGCAGTGGTACCCGGCCGAACACCAGGGCAAGGCCATGGGCATTGCCGGCGCCGGTAACTCGGGCACGGTGCTCGCCGCTCTGGCGGCGCCAGTGTTGGCGGCGGCGTTTGGTTGGACCAACGTGTTCGGCCTGGCGCTGATTCCGCTGGTGTTGACGCTGGTGGCCTTCAGCCTGATGGCCCGCAACGCACCGAACCGCGCCAAGCCAAAATCCATGGGCGACTACTTCAAGGCCCTCGGCGACCGTGACAGCTGGTGGTTTATGTTTTTCTACAGCGTCACCTTCGGTGGCTTTATCGGCCTGGCCAGCGCCCTGCCCGGCTACTTCCACGATCAGTACGGCCTCAACCCGGTGACCGCCGGTTACTACACCGCGGCCTGCGTGTTCGGTGGCAGCCTGATGCGTCCGCTAGGTGGCGCGCTGGCCGACCGCTTTGGCGGCATTCGTACGCTGTTGGGCATGTACGCGGTGGCAGCCATCTGCATCGCGGCGGTGGGTTTCCACCTGTCCAGTTCGGTGGCGGCATTGGCGTTGTTCGTGGCGGCGATGCTCGGCCTGGGGGCCGGCAACGGCGCAGTGTTCCAGTTGGTGCCGCAGCGCTTTCGCAAGGAAATCGGCGTAATGACCGGCCTGATCGGCATGGCCGGCGGCATCGGTGGCTTCCTGTTGGCGGCCGGTCTGGGCGCGATCAAGCAAAACACCGGCGACTACCAGTTGGGCCTGTGGCTGTTCGCCAGCCTCGGCGTAGTGGCCTGGTTTGGTCTGCACGGGGTGAAACGCCGCTGGAGAACCACCTGGGGTTCGGCCGCCTTCACCGCCGCACGCGTTTAAGCACACGCCATGAGCCTGCAATTGAGCTACGCCGAAGCCAGCGCCAGCGGACCACGGGCCGAGAACCAGGACGCTGTCCGCCTGGTTACGCCCGCCCCGGCCCTGGCTGCCAGCAAGGGTTATCTGTTTGCCCTGGCCGACGGCGTCAGCCAATGCGCGGACGGCGGCCTGGCCGCCCGTTCGACCCTGCAAGCGTTGGCGCTCGATTACTACGCCACCCCGGAAACCTGGGGCGTGGCGCAGGCGCTGGACCGTTTGCTGCTGGCGCAAAATCGCTGGTTGCACGCCAACGGTGGCGGGCAGCCGCTGCTCACCACCCTGAGTGCGCTGGTGGTGCGCGGCAAGCAATTCACCCTGGCGCATATCGGCGACTGCCGCGTGTATCGCTGGTTCGCCGGGCAGTTGCAGCGCATCAGCGAAGACCATGTGTGGGGCCAGCCGGGCATGCAGCATGTGCTCAAGCGCGCGATGGGTCTGGAACAGCATGTGGTGGTCGATTACCTGGACGGTGAACTGCGCCAGGGCGAGAGCTTTCTGTTGGTCAGCGATGGCATCTGGGCGACCCTCAGCGAAGCGTCGATTGCCGGCATCTTGCGTGACGAAACCGAGTTACAGGCCGCCAGCCAGGCGCTGGTGACCGCCGCGCACAAGGCCGGCAGCCAGGACAACGCCAGCGCCTTACTGGTGCGGGTCGAAGCCCTGGGCGAAGCGAGTCTGGGCGATGTGCTCGGGCAAGTTGAGCAATGGCCAGTGCCACCGGCGCTCAAGCCTGGGCAATTGTTTGAAGGCTGGAAGGTCGAGGCCCTGGTGGGCCAAAGCCGCCAGTCGCTGGTTTACCGCGTGCGTGCCACCGGCACGAACGCACAGCAAACCCCCTGGCTGCTGAAAACCCTGCCAGCCAGCCGGGACAGTGACAGCAACGCCGGGCAAGCCCTGTTGCAGGAAGAATGGTTTCTGCGCCGGGTGGCCGGTCGTTACTTTCCCGAGGTGCACCACGCCAATCAGCGTCAGCACCTGTACTACCTGATGCGCGAACACGAAGGCATCACCTTGGCCGAGCACTTCAACCTGCACGGCAACTTCGGCCTTAACCAATGGCTGGAAATCGCCTCGCGCCTGTTACGGGCGCTGGGCATGCTGCACCGGCGCAATATCCTGCACCGGGACATCAAGCCGGAAAACCTGCTGCTCAGCAGCGACGGTGAACTGCGGGTGCTGGATTTCGGCCTCGCCTACTGCCCTGGCCTGTCGCCGCAGGACAAGGGCGAGCTGCCCGGCACCCCCAGTTTCATCGCCCCGGAAGCCTATGCCGGCGCCGCCCCGAGCGTGGCGCAAGATCTCTACAGCGCGGGCGTGACCTTGTACTTCCTGCTTACCGGGCACTACCCGCACGGTGAAATCGAAGCCTTTCAGCGCCCGCGTTTTGGTGTACCGGTTGCGGCCAGTCGCTACCGGCCCGACCTGCCGGAATGGCTGGTACACAACCTGGAAAAAGCCCTGGCCAATGACCCGGCGCAGCGTTTTGAAACCGCCGAGGAATGGCTACTGGCCTTGCAACAAGGCGAACTCCAACCGCCCGTCCGTCCGCGCCCGTTGCTGGAGCGCGAACCGCTGAAAGTGTGGCGTGGGCTGGCGCTGGTTTCGCTGCTGATCAATATCGGGCTGCTGGTGTGGGTGTTACACACATGACGACACGATCCATGACCCCATTCGCGAGCAAGCTCGCTCCTACAAAAACGGGCAGCGCGTTTCGCCTGACCCGTTGGAGGAAATTCCTATGAGCGCAAAAGTCTGGTTAGTGGGCGCCGGTCCTGGTGATCCGGAGTTGTTGACCCTTAAAGCCGTGCGCGCCCTGAACGCGGCGCAGGTGGTGATGATTGACGACTTGGTCAATCCGGCCGTGCTCGAGCATTGCCCTAACGCCAAGGTGATTGCGGTCGGTAAGCGCGGCGGCTGCCGTTCGACGCCGCAGGAATTTATCCACCGGCTGATGCTGCGTTACGCCCGCCAGGGCTATTGCGTGGTGCGCTTGAAAGGCGGCGACCCGTGCATTTTCGGCCGTGGCAGTGAGGAAGCCGACTGGCTCAGCTCCCATGGCATTGAAGTGGAGTTGGTCAACGGCATCACCGCCGGCCTGGCTGGCGCTACCCAATGCGGCATTCCGCTGACCTTGCGCGGCGTGGCACGCGGCGTGACGTTGGTGACCGCTCACACGCAAGACGACAGCAGCCTGAACTGGCACGCCCTGGCGCAAACCGGCACCACGCTGGTGATTTACATGGGGGTCGCGAAACTGGCTGAGGTGCAGCGCGAGTTGCTGGCTGGCGGCCTGCCGGCGCGCACCCCAGTGGCAATGATTGAAAACGCCTCGCTGCCGCACCAGCGTGAGTGCCGCAGCCAGTTGGCGGGCATGCACGAGGCAGCGTTGGCGTTTGAGTTGAAAGCACCGGCGGTGCTGGTGATCGGCGAAGTGGCCGCGCTCGGGCAGTTGTCCCATCTGGCCGATAGCGCATCGGCCTGTGTCGGTTAGATAAACCGTTGCTTAGCGACGCCGCGCGGCAGGCGGTTGCGGCCGGGCAGTTGTTGCAGGCGTTGCTGCCAAGCGGCACGCGGGCTGAGCGCGGCGGCGGCTTTGGGCGCGGTTTGAGCGTGCGGCGCTGGCTGCGGTTTGCTGGCAGCAGGCTTGGCTTCGGCGGGTTTTGCAGCGGCTGTGGCGGCGACCGGCTTGGGTTCGCTGGCCACGGTGGCGACTGCCTGGCCGTCTTCGCTGGTGGCCGCTTTTTTCGCTTTGGCAGCAGCGCGCAGTTCGGCCAGGGTTGGGGTTTTACGCACCGGTTCGGCGGCGGCCTTTTCGGCGGCGCGAAGGCACAGCTTGCAGGTGACCTGGCTGAGATCGGCAGCACTTTCGAGACTGGCGCCGGTGCGGCCGCAGGCAATGGTGTCCGGGGACGGCGAGTAATGGGTGGCCAACGGTGTGTCTCCTCTGGTCGGGGCGCGGGATTTTACACAGGCGGTGGCTGGGGTAAAAGGGCTTGTAATTCAGATGGATAGGCGGTGATTGGCACCATCGCGCAAGCGCGGGGTGCACAGGAAACTCAATTCTGTGGGAGCGGCTGGGCGGCATTCCGATTAGCCGCGATTCCTGGAAAAGGTGATGCCCGCTATAGTCTCCCCTCCTCCTATCTCGGCGCTCTGCTTGATGAATGTTGTGATTCCCCTGCTCGGCCTGCTGCTCACTTCAATGGCATCCGCCGCCGCCCTCGACCCCAACGCACCCGTCCCCATTCCCTCGCCGATCACTCAGGTTGAATGGCGCGCGGTATTGGCGGAGGTGAAATCCCCGGTGGCCAACCTGGAGGCGCGCGCGAACCGGGAAGCGGGCTTGTTGCACGGGCCAGCCGAGGTGGCCGCCGAGGGTTTGGTGGATCGCATTGCCGGCGCCAACAACTACGCCTTGCAGCCGTTACAGCCGTTTGTAGCAACACTTGGCAGTTCGGCAACCGTGTCGACGTTCGTTGATACCCAGCGCGACCAGGCAGTGCGCAAGAACGGCACGCTGGTGAATCAGCCGCAACCGTTGCGGGTGGGCTATTCGATTGCGGTCACGCCCAGTTTGCAACCTGGCACGCCCGAAGGTGTGGTGATGAGCGAGGTGGTGGTGGCGCAAACCCTCGCCGACGGCAATGCGGTGCATCAGGCCAATGCCTATAACAAGGCCGGGCTGCGCGAGGGGGATTTTCAAACCTTGGTCTGGACCACCGGCAAGCGCCAGTTTTTGCTGGTGTTGCGGCGCAAGGCGGCGACGCCACTGTAGGCGCGCTTACTTCGGGGGCTCTTCGTCCTCTTGCGTGAGTTGGCCCTGTTCCGGGCTGTCCTTCTCTAGCCGGCTCATCAGGTGCGGCACCAAGTTCAGCACAATCAAACCGAACACCGTGCCAAGCAACGCGGTCGCTTCGCGGCCCAAGCCGACGGTGATGCCAATGGCGCAGGTCAGCCAGATTCCGGCGGCCGTGGTCAGGCCTTTGACCTCGTTGGGTGAGCGCCCTTTGAGAATGGTGCCGGCGCACAGAAAGCCGATACCGGCGACCACGCCTTGCATGACGCGGCTCATGGCGTCGTCCTCGGCGCCCATTTGCTCAGCCGCCATCACAAATAGGGCACTGCCCAGGGCGACCAGCATGTGCGTGCGCACGCCGGCCGACTTGCCTTGCTGCTCGCGTTCCCAACCAAGCACGCCGCCGAGCAACGTGGCGAGCGCCATGCGCAGGGTGACGCGGGTGGTATGGGCGACATCGTTGAGATCGGAGAACTCGCCGACCAAGGTGGCGACGATCACCTCCCAGGTGTTCAAGCGGCGCCGCCGTGGCCGCCCTCACCCGTGGCGCTCGGTAGGCCTTCGGGCAAGTACCGGTGCGCGCCGCAACGTGAGCAGCATTGGCATAGCAGCAGTTCGTTGCCGAACAGCTCATGGGTAGGTTCCTGCCAGTTACAGCCTTTTAGAAAGCAGACAAAGGTCATATCAGCACCTCCTGCGGATCACCCCGCGAGTACGCCGTACGTCACGGCCGAGCGTGTTTGTGCATGTCTCCCTTCAATCGACTTTCGCGCACCCGCATTGGTTTAACCATTTTTCGCTGATAGCGACATTTACGCCGCCGTTACGCGCGCGTAAGCGGCCCGTTGGCCGCGTTTACCGCTTGGCAAATAAAGCTGAACCCTTTGCCCTGCCAAGCGGCCAAAGTTAATACCTGCCACCGTTGGAGAGACTCTCAAGATGAGCGGCAACTATTCGTTTGTGGTGCATTACCAGCTTCAGGGCCAAGCCAAGAGCGTGGAGGTGCAAAGCGACACCGAGGCGTTCACCGAAACCCAGGCCCGTCGGCATGTTGAGTCGCTGCACAGTTCAGCCAAGAGCAGCGATATCACTGAGGTGACGGTTTCCGCCGGGCAACCTGGCGGCCCCAACGAACCAGGGCGCCAGCGCGCGTCCAACGGCTGACATCCGCACCTGCTTTCCAATTCGCGACACCCACCACCATCACGAGAATCGCCTAGATGAAAAATCTCGAAACGCCTGCCGTAAAACTCGCTGTATACGGCGCTCAAAGCAGCATTGGAAACGCGTTGATGGTTGAAGCCTTGGCGCGCCAGTTCGAGACCACACTGATTCTGGATGACCTGAACGCCGTAAACGCCCGCCCGGGCCTGAGCACCATTCAGGGCGATTTGTACGACGCCATCAGCGTCAGCCACAGCATCGCCGGACGCGACGCGGTCATCGTCGTGCTGCCCGCTACTGACCACGACCACCAATTCGAAAGCACCTTCAAAGCCGTCACCGCCC
>Ga0157370_10001053_pt1 | contig 34691 bp, 20 predicted proteins | sample C35metaG_FD_113463 | JGI IMG/M metagenome (GOLD analysis project Ga0157370, IMG submission 113463) | Corn rhizosphere microbial communities from Kellogg Biological Station, Michigan, USA - C3-5 metaG | ecosystem: Host-associated > Plants > Roots > Rhizosphere > Soil | place: USA: Michigan... | reverse complement strand
GCCACCTTCGACAACGTGGCCTTCACTGGCGGCACCGGCGGTCTGGTGACGACTCCGGCGGCTCCGCAGGGCCTGCTTGCCTCCGGCTCCAGCAAGGCCATCACCCTGCGCTGGCTGCCGTCCTTCGGGGCCACTGGCTATGACGTGCTCCGCTCCACCACCTCGGGCAGTGGTTACACCGCCCTCGCCAGCAACCTTGCGGGCGACAAGACCAGCTACGTGGATACCACGGCGGCTGCTGGCACCACCTACTACTATGTCGTCCGGGCGAAAAACTCCGCCGGCACCAGTGGCAATTCACCGCAGTTCGGTGACGCGCTGCTGGTTTCCCCCATGGCCAACCTCGCCTTCGGTGGCACGGCCACCGACAGCGCCCACTCCACCGGTGGTGAAGCCATCAACACCTTCGACGGCAACGCGGGTTCCAAGTGGTTCAACAACAACGCCGCCCCCACCGGCTGGATCCAGTATGACTTCGGCACCGGCAACGCCCAAGGGGTCAAACGTTATACGGTAAGCAGCGCCAACGATGTGCCAGCGCGTGATCCGAAGGACTGGACCTTTCTGGGCTCCCAGGATGGCACCACCTGGACCACCCTCGATACCAAGACCGGCCAGACCTTCACCAACCGCTATCAGCAGAATGTGTATCCGATCGGCAACACCACGGCATACCGCTATTACCGCCTCAACATCACCGCCAACAGTGGTGAAGTGGGCGTGCAACTGTCCGAACTGGGCCTGTGGGGTGACACCGGACGCACCGTGCCCGACGGCACCTACTGCTTCGTCAGCCGCAAGAGCAACAAGCTCATGGATGTGAGCGGCACTGCCAACGGTGCCCAAGTCGTGCAGCAGCCCTTCGCGGGTGATGACACCCAGCAGTGGACCCTCGCCTGGCAGAGCAACGGTGTTTATCGCGCCACCAACGTCGCCACCTCCAAGGCGCTCGATAACGGCAATACCTCAACTGCCGGGACCAATCTGGTCATCCAGCCTTCCGGCGGAGGCACCAACCAGCTTTGGAAATTCATTCCCGATGGCGATGGCTTCTATCGTATGGAATCCGGGAACAGCGGGCGGGTAGCCGATACCAACGGCGGCTCGACAGCGGATGGAGCGAACATTGTTCAGGCCGCCTCCACCAGTAATAGCGCCAGCCAGCAATGGCAGGTAGCCATCGCCTCCGCACCGCAGCCCATCCCTGCCGCGCCGACCGGGGTGGGGGCCACACCCATCTCTATCAGCGGGATCAACCTCTCGTGGACGGGCAGCTCTGGCGCACTCAGCTATCAGATCAAGCGTTCGACCACCAGCAGCGGCCCTTACACGGCCGTTTCCGTGCCCGTGACCACCACGAGCTACTCGGACACGGCCCTGAGCGACAGCACGACTTATTACTACGTCGTATCCGCGATCAGCGGCAGTGGTGAAAGCGCCAATTCCGAGCAGGTCAGTGCCACCACTCTGACTGCCCCGCCCAGCGCCCCGGCCGCACCCACCGCGATTCTCAGGACCAACGGCGTCACCTTAAGCTGGACGGCCAGTGGCGGCGCGACCAGCTACAACGTGCTCCGCGCCACCACTAGTGGGGGCCCCTACACCACCGTCGCCAGCGGTCTCACCGGCACGAGCTACATCGACACAAGCATCAGCCACGCCACCACTTACTATTACACGATCATCGCCACCAATTCCAACGGCTCCAGCCCTGCTTCTGCGGAGTTCACCTTGGGCGCGGGCACCTTGGTCACTCAGTTGAAGTTTGACGAGACTGGCGGCACCACTGCCGCCGACTCCAGCGGCCGGGGCCAAAACGCCACGCTCGTGAACGGCGCGACCTTCGCCGCCGCTGGCATCGTCGAGAGCGGCCTCAATCTCCCTGCGACGGCGGCCTCCCCGTATGCCTCGCTCCCGCCCGGCATTGTGAGCGGACTTACTGATTTCACCGTCACCACTTGGGTCAAGGTGAATGCCTTCTCCACTGGGGCGCGCATCTTTGACTTCGGGAGGGTGGGCGATAACTATATGTATCTCTCCGCGCAGAGTTCACTCGGTGCCGGTCGGCCTCGCTTTTCCATCCGCACCACCTCTGTCGCCGAGCAGTCCATCGACAGTTCCATCGCGCTCACTGTGGACACGTGGGCCCACATCGCCGTCACCCGCTCAGGGAACACCGTGTCCATTTATATCAACGGCTCTCTTGCCGGCTCCGGTAATATTACGATCAACACTGCCGATCTGGGCTTCACCACGCAGAACAACCTCGGTAGGTCGCTATACAGCGACCCCTACCTCAACGCCACCCTCGACGACTTCCGCATCTATGCCAAAGCGTTGAGTGCGCCCGATATCACTGCCCTGAACTCCCTCACCGCTGGGCCACCTACCCGGGTCGCGGCGCTTCCAGGCAACACCCAGGCCACCGTCACTTGGCTCCCCAACGGCACCAATAGCTACACATACACCGTCAAACGCTCCATTACCAGCGGTGGCCCCTACACCACTGTCGCCACCGGCGTGACGGGACTCAGCTACACAGACACTGGCCTCACCAATGGTGCCACCTACTACTACGTGGTCAGCGCCGCCAGCGCCCAAGGCTCCACCCCCGACTCCGCCGCGGCTTCCACCGTGCCGAACACCTTGAGCCTTCACCTCAAATTCGACGAAATCGGCGGAAGTATTGCCACGGACTCCAGTGGGCGTAACTTCAATGCCACGGTGGTGAACAGCCCCGTCTTCTCCGCAGGCGTAATCAACAATGGCCTCGATCTCACTCCGACGTCCGCCCAGTATGCCACCCTTCCCTCCGGAGTCGTGAGCGGCATGAACGACTTCACCATCTCCACCTGGGTCAAGGTCAACGCCTTCGCCACCTGGCAGCGCATCTTCGACTTCGGCTCCGCGACGAACAGCTACATGTTCCTCACGACGCAATATACGACCACCGCGCCGAATGCCGCCAAGCTCCGCTTCGGCATCCGCACTCCAAGCGTCGGCGAACAAAACGTCAGCGGCACTTTGGTCGCCCTCACCACCGGCACCTGGACCCACGTCGCCGTCACCCGCTCCGGCACCACCGTTTCGATCTATGTCAACGGTTCCCTCGCCGGTTCCGGAACCATCGCCCTGAGCCCTGCCGACCTCGGTGTCACCACGCAGAACTACCTTGGAAAATCCCAATTCAACGACCCTTACCTGAACGGGTCCATCGACGACTTCCGCATCTACAGCCAGGCCTTGAGCGCCACCGAGATCGGCGTCTATGCCTCGCCGCTGGCGGCCCCGCAAAACCTCGCAGCCACACCGGGCCCGCTCTCGCTTGATCTGAGTTGGAGCGCGGTGACCAATGCCACCGGTTACACCGTGAAATATGCCACCCAAAGTGGCGGCCCCTACACCACCCTCACCTCCGGCCTCGCCACTCCGGGCCGGTCCCACTCCGGCCTCAGCTATGGCACGGCCTATTACTACGTGGTGTCCGCCACCAATTCCATTTACGAGAGTCCATTTTCGGCAGAACTCATGGTTACGCCGGACTCTGCCCTGATCAGTGGGGCGGAGTCGGCCTCACCGGGCTTAGGCATCATTCCAGCGTCGAGCGAGAATCCAGCTCTCGCCCGGGTGACAGTCCCTAACGCCGTGATCGGTCACACCTATCAGCTCCAAACCAGCACCAGCCTCACAAGCGGTTCCTGGCAGGACACCGGAGAGCCTATCGTCAGCGACGGTTCACCCGTCATCCTGGAAACTCCGTATCAGGCTTCTGAGCCCCGCCGATTTTATCGTGTGGTGATCACCCGCTGAGTCATGGCCGTGATTTTTTTCAAATTTTAGGATTGGCGAGAAAAAGAGCGGCTTCCTGACCGTAATGGTATCTCACTCACTGTAACCCCATCCCCCATGCCCAGACGTATTTCATCGGTTTCCTGTCCGTCCTACTGGGACGAGTCCACGCACGCCTTCAGCGTGAATCCCGGCGCGTTCGACATTCTGATCGGCGCATCCTCCGACGATATCCGGGAAACCGCCCGAATCCAAGTGGCCCGCTGAATCCCACGACGTGATGCCTTGCCGCCTCCGTATTACCGCTCTCGCCTTGCTGGCCCTCGCGGTCTGGCCTGAGCCATCAATTCATGCCCAAACCAGCGAATCATCGGGCAAGGCGAGCGATGGCGCGCGCGCGGCCGAGTTGGCAGTGTTTTCCTGCACGCCCCACAGCCTGCGCATTGTGGTCACGCCCACGCCGATCAGCCGTCCTGCGGATTCTCCTGTTTTGGTCCCACGAGTCTGGCCTCCAGCCACTCTTCGCTGGAGCCATAGGGCAGACGCTCCCGACGAGGAGAAGCGCGTGGGTAACTTCACCGTCCGCATCCAGGCCCGGCCGCTTGCGCTCACAGTAAGCGATATGAAAGGGCGCCTCCTGCAGAGACTGCGCTTTGACAAGGATTCCACCGGCTTCGCTTTTCAAACCGGCATACGGCCAATTCTCGGACTGGGCGAAGGTGGTGCACAATTCGACCGCAATGGGAAAAAGTTCCCTTTCTTCAACGGCCAGCATACGCCGGACCGTGCCACGCTGGGCGCCCGCATCGCCATGCCCTACCTAATCGGCACCGAAGGGTGGGCTCTCCTCGTCATTTCATCTCCGGGCGATTTCGATCTCACGAATGGACAGGGAATATTTCAACCCATCGCCGATGCATCGGCTGGTCTGGATCTGATCATTGCAGACACTCACGACCCGCAGGCGTGGTTTGAGGAACTCGCCGAACTCACGGGGCGGCCAGTTCTGCCTCCCAAATGGGCTCTCGGTTACATGCAGTCCCACCGCACACTGCAGAACGCCACACAGATAGTGGCGGAAGCCGACACCTTCCGCCAAAAAAAGCTGCCGTGTGATGCCCTGATCTTTCTCGGCACGGGCTTTTGTCCAGCTGGCTGGAACACCGGGCACGCCTCTCTGGAATTCAACCCGAAGGTTTTTGAGCGCCCGCCTGGCGAGGTGATTGCCGATTGTCATCGCCGGAATTTTCAGTTCGTCGCACATGTGACGCCGCAGCCAGTCGCTCCACTCAAGGACGCCAATGGCAAAACCATCCGTCTGCCATGGGATGGAGACCGCCTTCACGGAACATTCCAGGATACGCCGGACCTGGCCGATCCCACCCACATCGCCACCTACTGGCAAAAGCATCGCGCGGTCTTCTCTACAGGCGTCGATGGCTGGTGGCCGGATGAGGGAGACTGGTTCGACATCGATTCCCGCTTTGCCCGGGCGCGCATGTATTACGAAGGCCCGCTCTCGGATCGGCCGGATCACCGTCCTTGGAATCTCCAGCGCAATGGCTACCTCGGCGTTTCCCGTTATGGCGGCTGGATCTGGTCTGGAGACGTGGAGTCACGCTGGCGCGCCCTCGCCGCTCAAGTGCCTGTGGGCATCAACCATTCCCTCAGTATTTCGCCGTATTGGGGTACGGATACCGGAGGCTTCCATCCCACTCCGGAATTCACGGGAGAACTATTCGTGCGATGGTTTCAGTTTTCCGCCTTTTGCCCTTCGTTCCGTTCTCATGGCCGCGCCTGGCAACTGCACCTGCCGTGGGGGTGGAGCACGGACCAGCACGGCCCGCTGGAAGGCGCGAGACCGCCGCTTCCCGGTGAATTGCCCAACGCCCAGGTGGAGCCGATTTGCCGCCAATACCTTGAGCTTCGCTACCGCCTGCTCCCCTATACCTACACTCTCACGCACCAGGCCCGGGACACCGGCCTGCCCCTCATGCGTGCGCTCTGGCTGCACTATCCCACCGATGTAACCGCCGCCGCCCGTGGTGACGAATACCTGTGGGGCCGCGACCTGCTTGTCGCTCCCGTCGTTGAGCGCGGGGCAGCTTCCCGCTCTGCTTATCTACCTGCCGGTGATTGGTATGACTGGTGGACTGGCGAACGCATCGAAGGCGGCCGCGAGATCGTCCGCCCTGTCGATCTGGCCACGCTCCCGCTCTACGCCCGCGCGGGCGCGATCATCCCCCTTGATCCGCTGCGTCAATACGCCATGGAACCGGTCTCCGGCCCCACAACCCTCCGCATCTACCCAGGTGCCGACGGCGAGTTCTCCCTCTACGAAGATCAGGGTGATACCAATGACTACCTCAAAGGAGCCTCTGCGATGATTCCCATCCGGTGGAACGAAAAAAACCGCACTCTCACTCTGGGCTCCCGCCAAGGTTCCTATCCGGGCATGCCACAAAACCGCATCTTCCGCATCGTGTGGATGAGATCTGAAAATCCGAAGTCCACGGATGTCCATTTTAACGGCTCGGAACTCAGGATTCAAGAGCCTCAACGTCAAACGGAGACGGAGAGATAAGCCTAGCAGGAAGCCGTGATCACAGACGGAAACCTGCCAGACCCTAAAGGAAAACCCTGCGCTCTATAAAGCAGAGCGCAGGGTGGGAACAGCTCAAGGAGCAGGAGAAATCAACCATTGCTGGTTGTCCCCGCCATTATAAAGCCACTGGATGAGGGCGGCTCCATCCGCAGTGCTGCCGCTGGCCACATCCACAGCTTTACCGCTGTTCACATTCACGAGTTTGAAGGCGCCATCATCCGCAGGCGTGACAGTCCACTTCTGGCAGTTGTTGTTATTCGAGGGCCAGATCTGGGCCGCTGCTCCGTTGGCGGTGGAAGCGCTCGTAATTTCAAGCAGTTTGCCGCTGGCGACTCCGGTCAGCTTATACTGGCCGTTGCCCAGGTGCACCAGATCCCATTTCTGACTACCGCCTCCACTCCAGGTCCATTGGACTGCATCCGTGCCATCCGCCGTGCCTCCGGAAACCAGATCCATGACCTTGTTGCTCTTGCGGCTGACGAAGCAGTAGGTGCCGTCTGGAATGGTGCGGCCGATGTCACTCCACAGTCCCAGATCGCCTATGGCCACGCCACCCCCGCCATTATTCGCAGTGATGTTAATCCGGTAATAGCGGTAGGCTGTGGTGTTACCAATGTTGTAAAAATTCACGCCATACCGAACACTGAAGGTCTGATTGCTCTGCGAATTCAGAGTGGTCCAGGTGGAACCATCCTGGGAACCAAGAAAGGTCCAGCTCTTCGGATCGCGGTCCGCCACATCGGCAACCGCCACCGAGTAGCGCTTGACGGCTTGGGGATTGCCCGTCCCGAAGTCATACTGGAGCCAGCCGGTGGCGGCATTGTAACCATACCACTTGGAGGTCGGATCCCCGTCAAATGCCTTGTCGGGGCCTTCCGTGGTGGAGTTTTGGTTAAAACTTGCGGTCGTTGTGCCGCCGAATGCGAGGTTGACCATGGCCGGGAGCGATAGAGCTGCGCTGAACTGCGGCGAGTTGCCACTGGTGCCGGCGGAGTTTTTCGCCCGCACCACATAGTAGTAGGTCGTGCCTGCGGCCGCTGTTGCATCCATGTAGCTGGTTGTATTGGCAGGCAGGTTGCTGCCGACCACGGTGTAGCCGCTGCCGGAGGTGGTGGAACGGAGCACGTCATAGCCAGTGGCCCCGAAGGACGGCAGCCAGCGCAGGGTGATGGCCTTGCTGGAGCCGGAGGCAAGCAGGCCCTGCGGAGCCGCCGGAGTCGCCACCAGAACGCCTGTGCCACCGGTGAAGGCGACGTTGGAGAAGGTGGCGGTGTTGACCGTCGAATTCCCACTGCTGATGAACAGGCCGATGTGGAGGGTGGACGGCAGACTGCTGTAATAGGTGCAGTTCAGCGGTGACCAACTGGTACCATCCGGAGAAGCGAAGGTGGTGATCTGCGAACCACGGCGCTCGATCTTGATCCAATAGGGCAAACCGGGAGGCCATGAGTGCGAACGATCGTCATATCCACCGCCGCCCCAGTTTTCGGTCCACCCCCGCATGTGGGACTCCATCAGCACCGTGGCTGCGGGCACAACGCCGATCCAGGCGCGGTCGGAAAAGGCTGAGGTCAGCGTATCGCGGATCATCAGACCCGCCTTTCCGTTGTTGGAACCCGAATAGGTGCAAGAAGTGACCTTGGCGACCATGGCGCAATCGCCCGTCATTGATTTGTAGGCAAACTGACAGTCGTCCGCCGTATCACCGGTGACATTGGTACCCAGTCCGCTCAGCGTCCATATGCCGTTCACATACGAGACACTGCGTCCGGCGGTCTGGGTGCCGAGGGTGGTCAGGGTCAGGCCGCTGGAAGCTGGAGACACCGCCGGGAAGCTGGCTGGTGTCACGGTGGCGGTGGTAAAGTCCGCCGTCTTGGCAAACATGAAGTTGCCACTATCGATGCCCTGTTCCTGCATCTTCCGGTCAATCCAAGGCGTGGGGAGGTTCTTGCGGTTTTTGTAAGCGTTTTGGAGGATGTAAAAGGCGCCACGGTTGGCGGTATAAGGTCCGGGCGCATTGTTCATCCACTGCCAATCGATGGAACCTAAGGGGACGTAGGGATTGTCAAGGGCGAAGGTGTTGCGGGCGTAGTATTCACCACAGGCAAGCAGGCGGTTGTCCAACTCCGAGTAAAGGTCCACGCCTTGCTTCCAGGCGACCTCGGCAACGAAGGCCAGGCCGTTGAGCATGCCGAAGGCGTGGCCCCCGTCGCGCCCCGTCTCACCTATCTGGCCGGTTGGCAGGGTGTCCATCAGGCCGGAGCCATGGAACGTGCGGTAGAGGTTGACGATTTGGTTGAACTTCGCGGTGTCGTCGCAATAGACGGCGATTGCTATACCGGCCTCCATATAAATAGCGCCTTTGTTGGCGGGGCCCAAGGTATTGCCTGAGGCAAGAGTCGCGGGCCACAGAGTATTGAGGAAGTAGTTTTTAACGGTGGTCGTGTTAGCGGGAGTCCATCCAGACCAGCCGCGCAGAATGCTGGCACCGCCTGCGAAAGACAGGGCATGATCGCCCAAGGCGAGGCCGGATTCATTGCCGGTGAAGCTGGTGTGGGTGGTCGCCCACGCGAGGAGGATGTCGCGGGCCTTGATGGCGTAGGCATCGTTGCCAGTGAAATACCACATCCGTGCGAGGTTGTACACGGCGTTCATGGAGTTCTGCCATGCACCCAGGTTTTGGTCGTAGGCACCCTGTCGGCTGACATTCGCGAAAGGACCTGGCATGGTCCAGGTAAGCTGGGCAGTGCTGGTGGCTGCGAGTTGTGCATAACCTCGTTTCCAAGGATCCTTGTCGAGGTTGGCTTTGATAACATCCAGTTCCTGGCGGGTGTTTGGAATACACGGATGGGTGTAGGCATTTGCCTGCGGAAGGGCGATCACATATGGCAGGGCCAAGGTGATGCATAGGGTTTTCAACTTTCGATACATTTGGGTTTTTGTTCTTTTATCGCTATTTCAGGACTCAATTCCGTTAGATCGCCATAACCCAGGCAGACTATCCAAGGGTGAATCGGAAGCTTGGACTTGGTGGGGACGGAGGCTTTACGCGTACGCATAGCTCCGTCAGACATTCTAACAAAATCAACAAGATGGATGATCATCTTGTTTGGGTTTGGGTGGGTTTTTGCATCGGCATGCATGCCGACCCGTAACGTATGGCCGTTACACCTACCTGGGGTCTACCGCAATCAGAGTTACACTGGAAACACTCTATTACTCTCCTCGGGTAATTACGGCCTTGCGCCCATCAACAATTTCTCCGCAGCCCGGCAAAGAAAAGATTCCCCATCCACGCAGCAGTATGGAGGGAGAGGCAGCCTATCCACAGTAGCACCAAAATCATGAGCTAAAGGATCATTTGCCTGCCCATGATTAGAGAAAAGACCCTGCGCTCTGCCGACCAGAACGCAGGGCTGAAACCAGAATCAGGGAATGGGGGACATCAACCATTGTTGGTTGTCACTAGCATTGTAGGGCCACTGGATGATGCCGGCACCATTCGCGGTGCTGCCGCTGGCCACATCCACAGCTTTACCGCTGTTTACATTCAGGAGCTTAAAGAAGCCATCGCCCGCAGGCGTGATGGTCCACTTCTGGCAGTTGTTGTTATTGGATGGCCAGATCTGGGCCACTGCGCCATTAGCGGTGGATGCACCCGTAATTTCAAGCAGCTTGCCACTGGAAACACCGGTCAGTTTATACTGGTCGTTGCCTAGATAGGAGAGGTCCCACTTCTGGCTGCCACCACCGTTCCAGCTCCACTGGACTGCATCCGTGCCATCGGTGATACCACCGGAAACCAGATCGATGACCTTGTTGCTCTTACGGCTGGCAAAGTGGTAGCGGCCGTCGGGAACAGTGCGTCCGGTGTCACCCCACAGGCCCAGTTCGGAAAGAGCCGTGCCGCCGGCTCCGTTGTTTGCGGTGATGTTAAGCCGGTAATAACGGTAGGCGGTGGTGTTGCCGATGTTGTAGGAGAGCTGCTGAGCCTGATAGGCGAAGGTTTGACCAGTCTGCGAATCGAGGGTCGTCCAGGTGGTGCCGTCCTGGGAGCCCAGGAAGGTCCAGTCTTTCGGATCGCGTGTATTCACGTCGGCGCTGGAAATCGTGTAGCGCTTGATCGTCTGCACGTTGCCCGCGCCGAAGTCATACTGGAGCCAGCCTGCGGGAGAGTTGTAGCCATACCACTTGGTGGCCGGGTCGCTGTCGAAAGCCTTGTTAGAGCCTTCGGTGGTGGAGCTTTGGTTAAAACTTGCCGCCGTGGTACCGCCGAAGGCGAGGTTGACCATGGGAGCAGCCAAGAGAGCGTCACCAAACTGCGGCGAGTTGCCACTGGTGCCTGCGGAGTTTTTCGCCCGGACTACATAGTAGTAGGTCGTGCCTGCGACCGCAGTGGTGTCCATATAGCTCGTGCCGGTGAGGTTGCTGGCCAGAGCGGTGTAGCCAGAGCCCGAGGTAGTCGAGCGGAGCACGTCATAGGCGGTGGCACCATAGGACGTGAGCCAGCGCACGGTGATGGCCTTGTGGGAGCCGCTGGCGAGCACGCCCAGCGGGGCAGCGGGAATGGCCACCGGGCCGCCGGTCCCGCCGGTGAACGCCACGTTGTCAAAGGTGGCAGTAACAGGCGTGGTATTTCCGCTGCTAACGTGCAGACCGATATAGAGGGTGGACGGGAGATTGCCGTGATAGGTGCTGGTCATGGGCGCCCAACTGGCCCCATCCAAGGAAAGGAAGGTGCTGATCTGCTTACCATAGCGTTCAATCTTGAACCAGTAGGGCAATGCCTGTGCGGAAGTCCACGGGCCCGAATGTGCGTCATATGAGCCATTTTCGGTAAAGCCCCGCACGTGGGATTCCATCAAATTGGTGGCCGCAGGCACGATGCCAATCCAGGCCCGCTGCGAAACGGTGCCAACAAGATTGTCGCGGATCATCAGTCCGATTTTCCCGTTGTTGGAACCTGAATAAGTGGCCGAGGTGACCCGGGCAACCATGGCGCAGTCGCCGGTCATCGCGGTGTAGGCAAACTGGCAATCGTCGCTCGCATTCGTCCAGACTCCGTTTCCAAGACCGCTCATCGTCCACGTGCCACTCGTATAAGAGAGGCTGCGTCCCGCGGTCTGGGTGCCGAGGGTGGTCAGGGTCAGGCCGCTCGAGGCCGGAGAAACCCCAGGGAGGGTGAGCGGCGCTGGCACGGTGGCGGTGGTGAAGTCGGTAGTCTTCGCAAACATCCAGTTGGAGGAATCCAAGAACTGCTCCTGGAGTTTCCGGTCAATCCAAGGCGTGGGCAAGCCCTTGCGGTTCTTGTAGGCGTTTTGGAGGATGTAAAAAGCCTGGCGATTGCCGCCGTATGGGCCTGGCTTATTGAAGATCCACTGCCAATCGATGGTACCGAAAGGGACGAAGGTATTATCGGTGGTGTAGGTATTGCGGGAATAGTATTCGCCGCAGGCCAGCAGGCGGTTGTCCAATTCGGAGAAAAGGTCCACTCCTTGTTTATACGCAACCTCGGCAACGAAGGCCAAGCCGTTGAGCGCACCGAAGGCGTGGCCCGCATCGCGGCCCGTTTCAGACAATTGGCCGGTGGGCAGGGTATTTCCCAAGCCGGAGCCATTGTAGGTGCGGAAAAGATTGACGACCTGGGTGAACTTCGCGGTGTCATCGCAGAAAACGGCGATGGCGATGGCAGCCTCCTTCTGGATGTCACCTTTGTTGCCGGGACCCGTGATCTTTGAGTTTGCCTGGCAATTCGGCCAGAGGACATTCAAAAAGTAATTTTGGACCGTGGTCGTGTCGGCCGCCGTCCATCCCGGCCAAGTCCCGCGCAGGATGCTCGCACCGCCTGCAAAAGACAGGGCGTGGTCGCCCAAGGCGAGGCCCGCTTCATTGCCATTGAAGAGGGTGTTGGTGGTCGCCCACGCGATGAGGATGTCGTGCGCCTTTTGCGCGTAGGCCTCGTTGCCGGTAAAAAACCACATCCGCGAGAGATTATACACGGCATTCATGGAATTCTGCCATGGGGTGAGATTTGCGTCGTAGGATCCCGCGCGGCTGACATTCGCGTAGGGGCCATCCATGGTCCAGTCGAGCTTGGCAGTGCTGGTGTTTGCGAGTTTGGCATAGCCGGACTTCCACGGTTCCTTGTCGAGGTTGGACTTGATGGTATTCAACTCATCAAGGGTGTTCGGTATGCAGGGATGCGTGTAGGCATCGGCTTGCGGGAGGGCGATCACACATGGCAAGGCCAAGGTGATGCATAGGGTTTTCAACTTTCGATACATTTGGGTTTGTCTTTGGTTGCTGTTTCAGGACTCCATTTCATTAGATCAATATAACCTAACGAAATGAAAGAAAGTTTGCCGTCACTCGTGATCGAGACTTAAAGCGAAGATTGGAACTTCGGGAAAAAGCCCTGCGCTCTGCAGACCAGAGCGCAGGGTGGAAGTAACATCAAGGCGCAGTAGGCATCAGCCATTGCTGATTGTCGCCGGCGATGTCGTTATACTGCAGGATGGCCGCTCCATCGGCGGTGGAGTTATTCTGGACGTCCAGCGACTTGCCGCTGTTGACGTTCAGAAGCTTGGTGAAGCCATCGCCTGCGGGCTTGACGATCCACTTCTGACAGTTGTTGTTGTTGGATGGCCAGATCTGAGAGGCTGCCCCGTTGGCAGTGGAGGCATTCGTGATTTCAAGCAGCTTGCCGCTGGGAACACCGGTCAGCTTATACTGACCGTTGCCGAGATAGGCGAGGTCCCACTTCTGGCTGCCACCACCGTTCCAGCTCCACTGGACTGCATCCGTGCCATCGGCGGTACCACCGGAAACCAGATCAATGACTTTGTTGCTCTTGCGGCTGGCAAAGTGGTAGCGACCGTCGGGAACGGTGCGTCCGGTGTCGCCCCAAAGTCCCAGTTCGGACAGTTGCACGCCCACTTCGCCGTTGTTTGCGGTGATGTTGAGTCGATAGTATCGGTAAGCCGTGGTATTTCCGATATCGTACGTGTTCCCCATATAGACATAGGCAAAGGTCTGGCCGGTCTTGGTATCAAGGGTGGTCCAGGTGGTGCCATCCTGGGAGCCCAGAAAGGTCCAGTCTTTCGGATTACGTCCGGGCACGTCATTGGCACTGCAAACGGAGTAACGCTTGACCACCTGTCCATTGCCCGCACCGAAGTCATACTGGATCCAGCCGGTGGGGGCGACGTTGTTGTTAAACCACTTGGAGCCCGGATTGCCGTCGAAGACATTGATGGCTTCACCACCTGTGGAGTGGGCGCTGTCGGTGGCCGTGCCGCCGAAGGCGAGATTGAACATGGCCGGAGCCGATAGAGCGGCGCCGAATTGCGGCGAGTTTCCACTGGTGCCGACGCTGTTTTTGGCGCGCACCACGTAGTAGTAGGTCGTACCCGCTGTCACTGCCGTATCCACGTAGCTGGTCTTGCCTGCTGTCAGATTGCTGGCGATGGCAGTATAGCCGCTGCCCGAGGTGGTGGAGCGGAGCACGTCATAGCCAGTGGCACCGTAGGACGGCTGCCAGCGCAGGGTGATGGCTTTACTGGAGCCGCTGGCAAGCACGGCCACCGGGGCCGCCGGAGTCGTCACCAAGCCACCAGTGCCACCGGTGAAGGCGACGTTGGCGAAGGTGGCGGTGTTGGTCGATGTCGCCCCACTGCACACGAACAATCCGAGATAGAGCGTGGACGGAAGATTGCCGTAGTAGGTGCAGTTCAGAGGCGACCAACTGGTGCCGTCCTTTGAAACGAAGGTGGTGATCTGTTTGCCCAAGCGTTCGATCTTCACCCAGTAGGGGAGGTTGAGAGCCCAAATGTGCGAACGGTCATCATATCCGCCACCAGCCCAGTTTTCCGTCCAGCCGCGCATGTGGGATTCGAGATACAAGGAGGCATCGGCTCGAAATCCGGCCCAGGCGCGTTGGGAAATAGTGCCCGTTAGATTGTCGCGGATCATCAACCCTGCCTTGGCTTGTGAGCCCGGAAGTTGGGATGAGGTGACCTGGGCGACCATGGCGCAATCGCCAGTGATCTGGGTGTAGGCAAACTGGCAGTCGTCGACCGTGTCGGACCAGACTCCGTTGCCGAGGCCGGTCATCGTCCAGACGCCGTTTGAATACGTGGCGCTGCGTCCTGCGGTCTGGGTGCCGAGGGTGGTCAGGGTCAGGCCGCTGGCAGCCGGTGACACCGTCGGGAAAGTGGCCGGTGTCATGGTGGCGGTGGTGAAGTCCGCCGTCTTGGCATACATGAAGCTGTTGATATCCACCGCCGGTTCCTGAAGCTTCCGGTCGATCCAGGGAGTAGGCAGTCCCTTGCGGTTTTTGTAGGCGTTTTGGAGAAGGTAAAAGGCGCCGCGGGTGGAGGTGTGGGGGCCGGGTGCATTGTTGATCCACTGCCAATCAATACTACCTATGGGGATATAAGGATTGTCGGTGGTCAACGCATTGCGGGAGAAGTATTCACCGCAGGCGAGCAGGCGGTTGTCCATTTCCGAGTAGAGGTCCACACCTTGCTTCCAAGCAACCTCGGCAACGAAGGTCAAGCCGTTGAGCATGCCGTAACAATGGCCCATGTCGCGTCCTGACTCGCCCAACTCGCCGATGGCCAGGCTGTCCGTCAGGCCGGAGCCATGGAAGGTACGCATTTGGTTGACGATCTGGTTGAACTTCACGGTGTCGTCGCAGAAAACGGCAATGGCGATACCGGCCTCCATGTAGATGGCACCTTTGTTGGCAGGACCCTGCACGTTCCACCCGGCCGAAGCGGGCCAGAGAACATTCGAGAAGTAATTCTTGACCGTGGCAGTGTCGGCAGCGGTCCATCCGGGCCAAGTGCCGCGCAGGATGCTGGCGCCGCCACCGAAGCAGACGGCGAAGTCACCCAGGGCCAGGCCCGCTTCGTTTCCAGAGAAGCTGGTGTTGGTGGTCGCCCACGCGATGAGGACGTCACGCGCTTTCTGGGCATAGGCCTCGTTGCCGGTGAAATACCACATCCGCGCGAGATTGTACACAGCGGTCATGTCATTTTGCCATGCCCCAAGGTTGGCGTCATAGGCACCTGCCCGACTCACATTCGCGAACGGGCCATTCATGACATAGTTGGCCTTGGATCTCCCGTTTCCGGCCAACTGGGCATAGCCGGACTTCCACGGCTCCTTGTCGAGATTGGCCTTGATGGTGTCGAGCTCCTGAAGAGTCGTCGGGATCGAGGGATGTGTGTAGGCGTGAGCCTGCGGGAGGGCGATCACGCATGGCAGGGCCAGGGTGATGCATAAGGTTTTCAACTTTCGATACATTTGGGTTTTTGATCTTTCGTTGCTATTCAAGGATTCCTTTTGTTAGGCCAATATGACCCAACAGAATAGGAAGGGTTTTCCGGTCACTCATGGTCGCGGGCTGCGACCCAGGTTTTGAGATTGGAGATTTCTTCGAGTGCACGTTGGTGGAGAGTCGGATTGCCAAATCCTTCCGCCCACTTGAGGGCGGCAGATGTATCCTGCTGCGCCCACTGGTGGAGCACGGCCATGGCCGCCTCATCCTGCTGGGAGCCGGGCTCCAGGCTGGAAACGACCTCTGCCGCCGCAATCGGGTCTGACTTGGAAAGAACATAGGAGACCCTCGACAAGAGGCGCTCCCGCCATTCACCCGGTGGCTGTTCCCGCGCCCAGTCGAGTACGGCTTTGGACTCCTTGTCACACCACTGCATGGTCAGGCTCTCCAGCAGCCCGCCTTGAGCCTCTTCATCCACCCCATGAGCGAGCGCGAGCACCACGGCCCGCCGAGGGTCGTTTTCCGCCACTGTCAGACAAACGGTGGCGCAGGCATGGCTCCGCATGGCGGGATCTTCCAGCGTCATCACCCAGTCCAGTGCCGCTTCCGCATCCTGTGCGGCCCATGCAAAAAGCAGATCACGCACACGGCTGTCCCGCTCCATCCGGTTTTCCAGTTCCAAGGCCCGGACCAAGGCCCGCGCCGGATCGGTTTCCTGGGCAGGGCGGTCCAACCGCTCGCGCGACTTGGTTTCCGGCCCGGCTGCGGAGCGGCTTAGCGCTGCGGCTTTTTGATCGATGATGATCTTCCGCGGTTGGCCCCCTTGAGGGAAGATCAAGGCAATGGCAGCGCATAGGCCGCCAGCCGCCATCAAAGGGTAAATCGGGAATCTGGACTTGGTGAGGGCGGAATTTTTGCGCGTACGCATAGCTCCGCCGGGCGTCCTAACGGATGCGGGGCGATGGGTGGCCATCTTGTTTGGGTTTGGGTGGGTTTTTGTATCGGCATGGACATGCCGACCCATAACCTATTGCGATTCCTCTTCCCTGAGTCTACGGTAATCGTAGTTACACTGGAAACAATCCTCTCATCCCTTCTCGGGCCGGAATTAAAACCTAGCGCCAATAGACACTACTCTGCCGCTAAGCAAAGAAAAGATTCCTCATCCAGAAAGCAATCTGGCGGAAGAAGGAGTCCCTCCGCTGTGGCCGCTGGGCCATGAGCGATCAGCCTCCCAGCCATGGGCTCCAGATACCAGCCGGGAAGGAGTTTCCCCCAAGAGCGAGGTTTATTCCCGCTCTGGAATTCACTGTCGGACATGGGAATGGCGGGGTGTCTCATGGACATGGCGATCACTTGGCCATCCACGGCCAGGCAGGGATAGTGCTGGAGATTTTCCCACTCCAAAGGCAGCAGCGCCAGGGGACTGAAATCATAGAAGGACACTTTTTCGCTGAAATGTGCCTCGCTCATGGCTGCGCGAAGACGCTCACCACCCAGCCATACACCGCTGGCATCCCGTGGAATCTCAGTGTGGAGTTCCAATCGGCTGCCGAAGAGATGGGAGTAGCCGCGTACCAGTGCAATGGCCGGATCATCCTTCAGCAGGTGGATGGTTTGTTTGCGCTGGAGCGCATTGAGCTGACCAATTTGGTGAGCATTTGCCCGCGCTCGATTGGCCACACCGTCCACCAATGACGGAAAGTGGTTGGCAATGGCATCCGCCGAACAGCGCAGCATGGCATCCCGGACATGAGGGATATCCGCATCCTGTGCTGGAATTTCCTCACCGAATGCCACAGAGACGCCATAAGGTAATTGATAAGGCCATTTTTTGAAGAAGCGTCCGCGCTCAAAGGAAAACACAGAGCCCCACGAGCCATCCACCCACATGGGAATGAGAGGGTGCCCCGCCTTGCGTGCGATGAGCTCGAAACCGCGGCGGAGTTCACTAAGGGTGCCGGTGCGGGTAAGCTGACCTTCCGGAAACAGACAGACGAGATCGCCTTGTTTCAACGCATCGATGGTGATGCGGATGGCTTCGCGCGGCTGGTCGCGCCGGATCGTTACGGTATCGAAAATACTAACAAACCAGCGGATGGCGGGATTCGCCATAAAGGTTTCATCCATCACAAACCGCACCGGACGGGGGCAGGAGGCAGAGATGAAAAATGCATCTACAAAACTCACATGATTGGGCAGCAGCAGTGCCCCACCGATGGCGGGAATACGCTTCTGGTGTGAAACGTGGATGCGGTAAAATGAGCGGACCAGGCCCACACTGACCAATCTGACGAAATCACGGGGGAGAATGCGGATGATGAACCACGTCATCAGCGCACAGATCACACCCACCAGTGCGATGTCCATCCTCAGCCCGGCTACCTTGGACAGGCCCATCTCGTGTTCCACAATGGACAATAATTCAATGAGAACAATCGCCAGGATACCGGCGAAGCAGTCCTGAAGATTCACAGCAGCTTGGAATTCACCCCGTTTCGCCGCCGGATAAGCATCCTGCATCCAAGCATTGATGGGAGCCAGAAAGATGGCTCCAGAGAAGGCCAACAAGCCCAAGGCGATCAGAAAGAGCCCGCTCCCCGGCGTAAGGAATGCAATGATAAATGCGAAAAGGGACATGGCTGCGCCGGCCACCGGTACCCAGCCGAGTTCAATTTTTTTCCGCTGAAGGAAAGAGGCGGTGCCGAAGCCTGCCGCCATGCCCAAGGATGCGGCGGCCATGAATTCCGAGGATAGCGTGCCAAAACCTTCACCCCCGCCCGTGAGGGCCTTGGCCAGTTTTACGGACCAGAGATTGATGAAGGCGGCAAATCCCCAGAAGAATCCTACGCCGAAGGAGCCGCGTCTCAGAGAGGCATCCTGCCAGAGTTCGGTCAGGTTTGAAAAATGGCTGACGGCCAGTCGCGCTGTCAGTTTCTGGCTGCCCTGTGCAGGTACTCTGGGAATGATCAATGCCAGCGCAAGTGCCGGCACTGACAAGACCGTGAGAATCATCAGCGGTGTGAGCGCTGCCTGCCATGCCAACGAAGGATTCCTCCCCAGCGCTTCGTAACGGTAATCAAACAGCCACCCGGCCAGGATCTGGCCCGCCAGCATGGCCAGCATGGCCGTCATCTGCTGGATTCCCACCGCAAAACCCAGACTGCGGGATCCAAGAAGTTCCTTGGTGATGCCGAACTTGGCCGGACTGAAGAACGCCGCCTGCACCGCAAGCGTGAAAAAGCCGATCATCGCCAAAGGCAAACTCTTCAACACCAATGAGAAACACAGAAAAACAAGCACTGCCACCTGCACGATGGCGGAACCAAACATGACATCCCGCTTAGAAAAACGGTCACTCACCCATCCCGCCAGAGGTGCAAAGAGCACAAAAGGCAGGGAAATTAAAATACCCGCAAAGGATTCCACGGGATAGTGGGCTGCCACCAGCCCTCCCAGAGGAATAAGGATGAACTGCGCCACCTTGTCATTAAAGGCATTCTGCGTCTGCTGAACCACCATGCTCCAGAAGCCGATCCAATTGCGGCGGGACGGCTTTTCTTCAGCGGTTTCAGAGGTCATCTGGCGCGGAAGCTAGAGAGTGGATGAGGCAGGAGCAAGCGGCAGGTTTCTTCCCCGCCGGTTTATTATGAAGGATCTGCTCTTGACGCATTGCGCCTAACTGCGGGACCTTCCTATCCTTGATTTTCCATGACCGTTCCTTTGGCCTCACAAAAACTTCCGATCAGCGTGATTTGTCCCGTGCGGAATTGCCGGGCAGCTTTGCCGGAGCATGCTGCCCATCTGCGAATGCTGGCCCCCTTGGTGGAAGAGATTCTGGTAGTGGATAGCCATTCCACCGACGGCACAGCAGCATACCTGCGCGAAGCACTGGCTGGGACTGGTGCCCGTTTTTTAGATCACCCCCCCTGGCCTCTATCCTTCATGGAATTATGGAATCTCCCAAGCTACCCAGCCTTACCTGACAGTGGCAACGGTAGGGGATCCCCTACCCGCCCCTTCATTGGTGCGCCTGCATGAAACCATGGAGAAATTCCACGCTGATGTGGTGATTTCAGCTCCCTTCTTTATCGGATCGGATGGTCAGCCGTCCGATTTCAAATGGCCCATTCATGAGTTTCTGGAAATATCCGGGCTACAGGAGGCGATGGTTATTCCTGCAAAGATCTGGATGCTTTTCACTTTCTTCCATCTCCCTTCTTCCCTGCTGAGCAGCAGCGCGGGGAACCTCTACCGCACCCGCTTTCTTCAGACTCATCCTTTTCCTTCGACTTATGGCCATGCGGGAGACTCCATGTGGGCTTTGGAAATGGGTATGAAAACTCGATGGGTCATCGACCCCAAGGTGAAATCCTATTTTTGGCTGCATGAGGACGCAGCCGACAAGGAACGATTAAACGTTTCTTTGGTAAAAAAGATCCGTGAGACTTCATCCCAAAATTTCCGAACGCATCACGAAGCACTGCTGGATCAAGGAGTTTCAAATCAGATTTTGGAAGAAGCCCATCTTTGTCTGGATAACTGCACACAATTGACTCTGGTCAAACAAAGGTATCGCTCCATACGAAAGCCCTTCATTCCTTGGTTTTTCCAACCGGAAGCAATCCGATTGAAACGCGAGAAAAAATCCATTATTCTGTTGAAGAGGGAACGCAACAAGCGCCTCAAAGAGTATATAAGACAAATGATAAAACGCTCGGTTCCCGAAACAGAGACGGTTCATTTATGAAAGTGAAGATTGAGGTCACGCCTTTTACCAAGATCGAAGCTGGAATCTACCGCTACGGGGTAAATCTGCTGAGGACCTTGAAGGCAATGCAGCCTTCTGTTGACCTCTCCCCCATGTCGGCCAGTTCGGATATCGGCATCCGCCCTGCCAATCCTCAAGTGTTTGCGGAATTGTTCGGCAGCCCTCTGATTCCCATATCCTACCAATTCACCAGGTGGGGCGGCAGTAAGGCTCAAGGTCCGCTTACCCGCGTCCCTCATTTGTTCGAATTGGCTTATCACCGGCATGCCCGGGCACTCAAAAAGGCACGCGGATCCCGCAAGATGATCCACAAGGGAGTGAAGCTGAAACGGGAGTTTTATCGCTACGCAGGGAGCGCCGTGAATGCGATACGGAATCTTCCCTACAAGCAACTCACCCGCCAATATGTGGATGCGGATACAGTGATCCTGCATTCCCTATACAACGGACTCCCGGCAGACCTCGGGCCTTATCGGCCAAAGCTCATCTGCCAAACCGTTCATGATACCATCCCCTTACTTTTTCCGGCATCCTACCACAAAGAGTTTGAGGAGATCATTGCCTCTGCGCGCCGTGCTGATCTGTTGATCGTCATCTCGGAGGCGACCAAACGGGATTTGCTTACCCTTGAGGGATTTCGTGCCGAAAATATCGAAGTCATACCGCTGGCCGCCGACCCGGTTTTTCAGCCTTCCCGGCCGGAGCAAGTTCGTGCTATCCGGCATAAGGCGGGCATCCCGGATGACATACCCTATTTTCTATCAGTCTCCACGCTGGAGCCCCGCAAGAATTTCCCTTTCCTGCTGAAGGCATTTAAAAAACTCATCCATACGCCGGGCACGCCTCCATGCAGGTTGGTCCTCACGGGAGCCATGGGCTGGGGTGGCATCTGGCAGGAGATCGCTCCCTTACTCGAGGAATTAAAGAATCATGTCCACTACACCGGCTTTGTTTCCGATGAGGAACTGGCAGCGCTTTATACGGGTGCGGAAGCTTTTTTATTCCCCTCTCTTTATGAAGGTTTCGGCCTGCCCATTCTGGAGGCGATGGCTTGTGGCACCACGATCATTTGCTCAAACACCAGTTCCCTACCGGAAGTAGCTGGAGATACCGGTGTCCTTCTATCACCTCAGGAAGAATCGCTGTGGGTGGATGCCATGAATCAGGCTCTCCTGCGGACCGAGGAAGAAAAGTGCCGGGATAGCAGCGCTGCCAAATCCCGGGCCAATCTATTCTCATGGAAAGAAACCGCACGACTGACCATGGCAGCCTACGAAAAAGCGCTCGCCCGTAAGGACACGGTGACACCAAGCGTCTGAGGGGAAGGCGTCTTCTCTTGCGCTACCTACCCTTTCTCCACTAAAAACAGTCATCATGAGCCAATGGTATTATACCCGCAACCGGCAGCAAAATGGCCCCGTTTCCTTTGAGGAACTCAAGCAAATCGCAGCCAATGGTGGGATTTCCCCTTCCGATATGGTGTGGAACCCACCGATGCCGGACTGGATTCCTGCCAGTTCCGTGCAAGGGCTTTTCAACTCCTCCAATCCCTACGCCACCCCGGCTACCAGCTTCAGCGATGATCCAGAAGCAACGGCTACGGGACAAGTTCCGGTGGAAATCGAACCAGGGAGCGAGCCGATCGACGTGGGGGCATGCATCAAACGGGGCATCCAACTGACGAACCGGAATATCGGCGTGCTGCTTCTTTCCGTATTGCTCTTTTTTGCCATCACTTTTGCACTCGGAGTGGTTTTGGGTGGCATCCAGCTTGCGATCCATGGCTTACCCACACCGCCTCCACCTACGAGCAGCCTTGAGGCACAACTGAGCTATAATATAGGCGAGCAACAGAAACAGCTCTGGCAGATGCCTTTCAATCTAGCGGCATCCACTTTTCTCAGTTTGGGAATGCTCTCCGTGGCTCTTAATATCGTATCGGGACGCCGCGCCTCCGTCAGTCAGCTTTTCAGCCAAGGTGGAAAATTTCTAAAGGCCTTGGGTGCAATGGTGCTGTTCATCATCGCCACTTACATTGGCCTGATCCTGCTCATCGTTCCCGGCATTTATATCATGCTCCGCTACGGATTTTTCCTAACGGCCATTACTGATAAAAACCTGGGGATTATTGAATCTTTCAAATATAGCTCACAACTGACCAAAAACACAAAGCTTCCGTTGCTTGGACTTGGTGTATTGTGTGCCCTGATGGGGATTCTCGGCGTCATCGCGTGCTGCGTGGGCATCCTATATGCCTATCCAGTGGCCTTACTCGCCTGGGTGGTCGCTTACCGCTGGTTGCAATATGGCCATCGCATCGTTCAGGATCAGCCTGGCACAGAGGAGCCGCTTTTGAAAATCTAGCAATCCAAAGCGGCGACCCGAACCGCTGCCTTTTTAATTTACTCTATGATGAAAACACTGGGCAAACTTAGAGAAGCCGTCACTTTGTTCCTGTTATACTGTATATGCGGGATTGCGATTCTTGCTGTTATTGTGGGCATCATCGGTAGCGTCGTTTCTGGCCTCATTGAGCCTGCTTCCCGATTGCTCACATGCGCCCTAGCAGGCATTTTTATCGGCTCCATATTATTGGGCATCAACCACACGAAAAAGTGGACGAATCAAATGCTCATGGAGCGAGCGGGAGAATCCATCTGCACGTTTGCCAGATCTTTACCCGCTCGAAGCCATGACACCAAAATTGTCAGGGTAGTGTATGAAAGTTTACACAAGACCCTATCAGTGCCATTACGTCCTCACGATGAATTGGAGGAAACTTTAAAGATGGACCCATGGGATATAGAAGATTTCGTTGTCGAAATGGCGGAATCTTCCGGTAAATCCATGGATGGGTGGGAAGCCAATCCACTTGCCGGGCAAGTGATCACCGTGGCAGATCTCATCAGATTTCTAGAGATGCAGCCCTCGGTGAAATCAGCAGCCTGAGTCAACAGAACAGCGGATTCCATTCGCCATTCCTTGATCTATTCTATCTTATTTTTGGCATGGCGGATGGGAATCCGCCGCCACTTTTGATGGATCAATCGCTGCTCTTGAGCACCTTGATGAAGGCGTCCTGGGGGATGTTCACCTTACCGAACATCTTCATCTTTTTCTTACCTTCCTTCTGCTTCTCGAGGAGCTTCCGCTTCCGTGAAATATCACCGCCGTAGCACTTTGCCGTCACGTTTTTACGCATGGCGGAGATGGATTCCCGGGCGACGATCTTCCCACCCACGGCTGCCTGAATGGCGACGACGAAGAGATGGGAGGGAATGACTTCCTTGAGCTTCCCGGCCAGCACGCGACCGTAGGACTCCGCTTTATCACGGTGGACGATGGTGGAGAATGCTTCCACCGGATCCCCGGCGATGAGCATGTCCATCTTCACCATCTTGGCAGCGCGGTAGCCGGCGTGCTCATAGTCCATGGAGCCATAGCCACGGGTCATGGACTTCAGCTTGTCATTGAAATCGACAAGAATTTCCGAAAGCGGGAGGACGCAGGAAAGCATGACGCGCATGTCATCGATGGTCTCGGTATTCGTGACATCACCGCGTTTTTCGAGAACGAGCTGCATCATATCTCCGATGTATTCGCCTGGCACCATGATGTAGACATTCACGATGGGTTCCCGGATTTCCTGGATGACCTGGGCTTCCGGGAAAAGGGTCGGATTATCCACGATCACGTCCGAGCCATCGGTGAGGGTCACCTGATAGATCACTGATGGATAGGTGGAGATCACATCCATATTGAATTCCCGGCGGAGGCGCTCCTGGATGATTTCCATGTGGAGCAGGCCCAGGAATCCGCAACGGAAGCCGAAGCCCAGTGCGGTGGAGCTCTCCGACATGTAGGTGAAGGCAGGATCATTGATCTGGAGTTTCCCCATGGCCGTCTTCAGCGCCTCATAGTCCGAGGTGTCCACCGGATAGATACCGGAGAATACCATCGGCTGGATCTCCTTGTAGCCGGGAAGAGGCTCCGCGCAAGGGTGGGTGGAGTCGGTAACGGTGTCGCCGATTTTTGCCTCATCAGCAGACTTCATGTTCGCGATGATGTAGCCCACATCCCCGGCATTGAGGCGCTCCCGCGCTGTCATCTTGGGCGTGAAAACGCCCACTTCCTTCACCTCATAAGTCTTGTTCGTGGCCATCAGCTTCACGCGCTGGCCCTTCTTCACACTACCGGAGAAGATGCGGACGTAGGACACCACACCGCGGTAGGTATCGTAAACAGAGTCGAAAACGGAACAGCGCAGGAGCTTGTCCGGATTTTCCACCGGGGCGGGAACGCGTTGAACGATGGCTTCCAGAATATCCTCGATGCCGATGCCTGCCTTGGCGGATGCCGGGATGGCGTCTTCAGCCGGGATGGCGAGAATGTCCTCCAACTGCTTGCGGCACTTCGGCACGTCTGCAGCTGGCAGGTCGATCTTGTTCAGCACAGGGATGATGAGCAGATTCTGCTCATGAGCGAGGTGGAGGTTCGCCACTGTCTGGGCTTCCACACCTTGAGCTGCATCCACCATGAGGATGGCTCCTTCACAGGCAGCCAGCGAGCGGGCCACTTCATAGGAAAAGTCCACGTGCCCCGGAGTATCCAACAGGTTCAGCTTATAGGTCTTACCGTCCTTCGCCTTGTATTCCATCGCCACGGGATGGGACTTGATGGTGATGCCCTTCTCGCGCTCCAGATCCATGGAATCGAGCTGCTGGGCGCTGCTTTCCCGCATCGTCACCGTGCTGGTAGCCTCCATCAGTCGATCAGAAAGAGTAGTCTTCCCGTGATCGATGTGGGCGATGATGGAGAAATTTCGGGTCAGCTCGGTGGACATGGGCGTTGAAAAATTCGACGTGGGCGCGGCGAGGGAAAGCACGGAATACAAGAAATGGCACGAAAAATAAAGCCCTGAACCTCCGTCCGGGCCCGGATCCCTTCAGGAAACGACCTGATGTTTTTTCCGCATGCGCGCAACCGGCTGCTCAATAAGGCGGTAAATCCCGTAGGCCAGTGCCAGGGAAATCACGAAAGACAGGACGCCCTGAACAAGCTGGGGCAAGGGATGCGTGCTCTTCGCGAAATACTGGATCACTGTAAAATGAACGAGATAAAGGGGATAGGAAATCCATCCCAGAAAGCGCAGCGGATGCCTATTCAAAGCCTTGAAGGGCCACCATTCCGGATAACGGATGGCGGTGACGAAAACGGGAATCAGTGCGATCCCCTGCAAAGTATAGCGCCCGGTTTCCCGGAAATCCGGTGAGCGGAGGAGCAGCGTGGCAGCGATGAGCGCCAAGCCGGCAGGGAAAAGAGCCCATTTCCACAGCCGTTCCGAGCCTTTCTGCTCATCCAGCACAGGATTTCCCCACACCGCCAGGATACAGCCGAAGAGGATGCTGTCCACCCGCGTGTCCGATGCATAAAAGGTGCGGTGCTCATCCACGCCCAGCTGCACAAACAAATGGTAGCGCCATGCCAGAACCGCGAGGGACAGCAGGAGAAACGTGATCACCTGCCCCATGGGCTTCACTCCCAAACGAGCCAGCACCAGATAGAGGAACGGGAAGATCAGATAAAAATGCTCCTCCACCGCCAAGGACCAATAGACACCGGTCCCCAAGGCCATGCCGTCATTTCCGTGGTAGATGGAATAATAGTTGGCCACATGCAGGGCCTGACTGAGAAGCGGCATGGTCTGAATGTGGCCAAGCAGGAATCCCATGAAGGTAAGGATCACTCCCAGCCCAAGCACCACATAGAAGGAAGGCCAGATGCGCAACATGCGCCGGATGTAGAATTGTTTGAAATCGATGGTGCCAGATTTCCCGAACTCCCGCCTCATCAACGTGGTGATGAGATAGCCACTGAGGAAAAAGAAAATCGTCACGCCGAATCCCCCCGGCACCATTTTTTCCAATCCCGCATGTGATAGGAAAACAATGAGAAACGCCACGGCCCGCATGCCGTCCAGAGAGGGAATGTAAAATGGATGCTTGCTCATGAAAAGGGCGGCAGGATGGGGAAATCCTTACATTTTTTTCTCAGGTTCCTGCTGATTGGGCAAGCTTCCTTCGGACCTGTGAGAAATTCAGGTTTCCGGGATACCCCTTCATCCCGTAAGGTGAACACGTGAGCAAACAGGGCGATATGTTGATAGAGGCACCGGGCCGCTGGGATGAGGCATGTTTTGCCGTTCCTGCCGTACGGGCTCTCATCGCCTCCGGCATCAGCGTGGGCATCTTATGCCCGGAGTGGCAAAGAGCCTTTTGGCGGACGGTCAGCGGATTGCAGATCATCAGCTATCCGGCGTTATCAAAATCTCGCGCACTCGCCTTGGAACTCTCCGGTAAATGGGAAGCCTCGTTGGCGTGGCAGCCAGGGCTGGCGGCGGAAGCTTTTTCAAAAGCAGGCATTCTCCGCCGCATCGGCCCACAGGATCCAGCGATGAAAAAACTTTTCACCCACCCGGTGAGCATCAACGCAGACCCATTGGCCCACCGTGTGCAGTTCTATCTCTCCATCCTGGCAGAGATGGGCATCCCCACAGATCGGCCGGAGTTTTTCAATCCGGCACCTCATCGCGTAGCCCAGGTGGGCGACACGGTGCTGGTCTGCCCGGATTCGGATTTCGGGATCAATCATGAGTGGCCCCTCGAGCGGTGGCAGGAGATCGCTTTGGCACTTACGAATAAAGGTCTGCAGGTCACCATTGCCCATCTGGCTACCGGCCGCTCTCTGGGCAAGGCACTGGCGGCCAGCCTGGGAGATCATACCCCACTGTTCGAAGCAGCGGATTTCAGCACGGAGTTGTCCCTAATTGCCGCTTACCCTTTTGTCATCGCTGCCGATGGTTCCCTGCCCCATCTGGCCAGCCACCTGGGAGCGACATGCGCCACCCTCTTCGGCCCGAATGATCCCGCATGGAAACGCCCGCTGGGAAAACGCCATCTGGTGATCCGCCGTCACGTGGAATGTTCTCCCTGCCTGCTCTGCCAGTGCCCGATGGATCTGCGCTGCCAGAATGAGCTGACGACGGAGCGGGTGTTGGAGACTCTGTTTCCTTAATTCAAAGCGGCTCATCAACAGGCGCATCCAAAACACTTCCGCCTCAAGATTGCTCTTGCAAATAAATTGCATGTAGGTAAGCAGGTGCAACTTAGTTGCATGAAGGCTCCTTATCTTTTCACGTTGTTGCTGGCCACGCCAGTGTTCGGGCAGACGCAGGATTTGAAGACCACCCAGTTGGAGGAAATGGTCGTCACTGCGAGTGCGACTGAGAAAACGCTCTTTGATCTAGTGCAACCAGCGACGGTGCTGAAAGGCGATGAGCTCACGCTGAAGCAGGCGGGCACGCTGGGAGAGACACTGAACGGCCTGCCGGGCGTGAGTTCCACCGCCTTCGGTCCAGGAGCGAGCCGCCCAATCATCCGGGGTCTGGGCGATGACCGGGTGCGGATTCTTCAAAATGGAACCTCGGTGCTGGATGTCTCCAATGTGAGTCCTGACCACGCGGTGGCCAGCGATCCCTCTGGACTGGAAACGGTGGAGGTGGTACGTGGCCCGGCGACATTACTCTATGGACCCAATGCCGTGGGCGGCGTGGTCAACATGATCGACGGGCGCATCCCGGAGGAAAAATTTGAGAATACCTTACCGAAAGGCTATTTCGATACCCGTTACGGCACGGTGGATGACATGAAGTCCGTCTCCGGCGGTGTGAACTGGGGCACGGGTCCATTTGTTTTCCATCTGGATGCCTTCCACCGCGAGGCAGGGAACACGGAAATCCCCGGTCATGCGTGGTCGAACAGACTACGGGATGAGCAAGGGGACGGGGGCGCATTCGGTTATCTGCCGAACAGTTTTTCGGATTCGGAAGGGGCAGCGGCAGGGATGTCCTATGTGTGGGACAAGGGTTTCGTGGGGCTTTCCTATTCCGGTGTCGATTCCCTCTACGGCACCGTGGCGGAGGAGGATGTAACGATTGATCTGAGACAGCGCCGCTGGGACCTGCGCGGGGCGATCAAGGAGCCAACGGACTGGATCAAGGAAATCAATTTCAAGGCAGGCTACTCGGACTACGATCACACGGAATTCGAAGGACCAGAGCCGGGGACACTGTTCCAAATCCAAGGTTACAATGCCCGCACGGAAGTGAAGCACGAGAAAATAGGTGGGCTGGAAGGCGCGGTCGGAATCGAGCGACAGGACACGGAGTTTTCCGCGCTGGGTGAGGAAGCCTTCCTGCCGACAGTGGATAACGTGACAAACTCGGTGTTTGTTTTTGAGGAGCTGCCACTGGACAAGCTGACCCTGCAATTCGGTGCGCGCTATGACCACCAGACAAATGAAACCTCGGATGTGGATCTATCATTCGATGCCTTCAGCACATCCGGCGGCATCGTATACAATCCCGTGGAAGACTACGCAGTGGCGCTCTCTGTAGGTTACAGCCAACGTCCGCCGACCTATGTGGAACTGCTGGCCGATGGTCCGCACGTGGCCACCGGCACTTTTGAAATCGGCGATGCAGGCTTGGGAACCGAAGGCTCCGTTTCCGTGGATCTTTCCGTGCGGAAGAAAACCGGCCGGGTAACTGGAAGCGCCGGCGTGTTCTATTATCGCTTCAAGGATTACATCAGCCTCCAGCCTACCGGCGGGCAGGAGGATGGTCTGCCAGTCTTCGCCTATCAGGCGACTGGTGCCGATTTCTACGGTGGGGAACTGGAAACGAATTTCCACCTGCTGGATCCCATCACTGAAGAAAATCAAAAGCAGGATCGTCGCCTGGATCTCATCCTGCGTGCCGACTATGTGCACGCAGAGGATCGGGATCATGGCGAACCCCTGCCCCGCATCGCACCTTTCCGCACCTCACTCGCGCTGGACGGGCATTGGGAAGATATCGGTGCACGCCTGGAAGGCCAATGGGTGGCACATCAGGACCGCACAGCTGAGGGTGAACTGCCCACAGACGGCTATTTTCTCGTAAACGCCGGGCTGACCTACGATCTGCCTGTGGGAGGAACCAAGAGCACGTTTTTCCTGAAAGGGACCAACCTCTTCAGTCAGGAAGCCCGCGAGAGCACATCCTTCCTGAAGGACATCGCTCCCATGGCTGGGCGTGGGGTGGTGGCAGGTGTGCGCACGGAGTTTTGATCTGGGCGCCCAATGCTGCCAGCCTCCGGCTGGGTGGAGTGATCCGCCCAGCCGCTTTTGCATTCACTTCTTGAACGCCGTGAAGAGCGAGGCGAGATCGGCCGGAGCGGCACGGTCTGCGGTGAGGATGGCGGCCTTTTGGAGGGAAATGATTTCCGCGATGCCCTTGCGGGATAGCTCAAGCATGGCGGTCATCTCCCCGGAGGTGAAAACGGCTTCCTCGCCGCTGCCCTGGACTTCCACGAATTCGCCGGTCTCGGTCATGACGACGTTGAAATCGACGGATGCGTCCTTGTCTTCCGGGTAGTTGAGATCGAGCACGGGAACGCCCTGATAGACGCCGGCGGAAACGGCGGCGACGAGTTTCTTGATCGGGAAGTCCTTGAGCTTGCCTTGGTTCATCAGCTTGTTGAGGGCGATTGCCATGGCCACGCAGCCACCCGTGATGGAGGCTGTGCGGGTGCCGCCATCGGCCTGCAGGACATCGCAATCAATCCAGATGGTGCGCTGGCCGATTTTCTTGAGGTCCACCACGGCACGCAGAGCGCGGCCGATGAGGCGCTGGATTTCGGTGGAACGGCCATCGATTTTCCCACGGTTGCTGTCCCGCTGTTTCCGCTCCAGAGTGGAATAGGGGAGCATGGAATACTCTGCCGTGAGCCAGCCACCCTCCACCCGCTGGGCGCGCATCCAGCGTGGGACATCGTCCTCGATGGTGGCGGAGCAGATCACGCGGGTATCGCCAAAGGAGACGAGGACCGAGCCGGTGGCATTCGGTGCCACATTCGGGGTGAAGGAAATCGGGCGGAGTTCGTCAATCTTGCGGCCGTCTGGGCGAGTCATGCCACCAGTGAAGGTGGCGGCAGAGGTGGCAGCAAGTGCCGTGTGGAAACATCTGCTAAAAGGTGATCACGCGTTCCGCATGGCCGTGATGGCAGCGGCCATATCCGGAGCACGGAATGAAGAGGAGCCTGCCACCATGACATTGGCTCCGGCCTTGGCGCACTGGCGGGCAGTATCTTCATAAATGCCGCCATCCACCTCGATGTGGAAGCTGAGGTCCTTGGCCTCCCGGATCTGGGACGCTTCGGAGATTTTTTCAACACACTCCTGAATGAATGGCTGGCCACCGAAGCCGGGGACCACGGTCATGATGAGCAGGAGATCAATCTGATCGAAATAAGGGACGGCTGCGGAAACCGGGGTGGCAGGATTGATGACCAGGCCTGCCTGGCAGCCTGCCTCGCGGATACGGCGCAGGGTGTCTGCCACATCGTGATCCGCTTCCAGATGCACGGAAATGAGATCTGCCCCCGCAGCCACGAAACGAGGCAGGAAATGATCCGGCCTGGAAACCATCAGGTGGACATCCAGGAAAATATCGTTCGTTTCATGCACCGCCTGCACCATCGCCGGGCCGAAGGAGATATTGTCCACGAAGTGGCCATCCATGACGTCCAGGTGCAGCCAGTCTGCCCCGGCATTGATGGCGCGGGTGACTTCCTCCTCTACTTTGGAAAAATCGGCAGCAAGCAGGGAAGGAGCAATGACGCGGTCTTGGAAGGTCTTCGGAATCACGGGCGTTACTTTTGAACAAGGAATCCGGAACGTCCAACATTGAAAGTTGAAGTAAGCTCCGGGAAGGGCCAAAAACCGGGCGTGGACGAGGAAGGGCTGATCATTGACTTGCAGAGCGACGCATTTTTCATGGGCCAGGCCCTGCGCGAGGCACGGAAGGCGTATGCCGCCGGAGAGGTGCCATGTGGAGCGGTGATCGTGAAGGATGGCCGGATCATTGCCCGCGCATGGAATCAGGTGGAAACGCTGAAGGATGCCACTGCCCATGCGGAAATGCTGGTGCTCACAGCGGCGCAGCAGGCCATCGGCGACTGGCGTCTTGAGAAGTGCACCCTCTACGTGACGAAGGAGCCGTGTCCGATGTGCGCGGGGGCGATTGTCCACTGCAGGCCGGAACGCGTCGTTTTCGGCGTGGCCGATCCGAAATGCGGGGCAGGGGGGGGCTGGATCAATCTGCTGGAAGCGAATCCCCCACTGAACCACCGCTGTGATGTGACGTCCGGCGTGCTGGGCGAGGAGTGCCTTTTTCTGCTACAGAGCTTTTTCCGCGAAGCGCGGGAGCGAAAGAAAGCGGAGCGTAAAGGCGGCGATGAACCGATCATCGAAATCTGAGCCGACTCATTTCCTGCGCGGCCCCTGCCATTCCCAAAGCTCATTGAGGAGCAGGCGCTCGATCTGATGGATGGCACTGCTCGCGGCACTGGCGCACTTTGCCTGGGCGATCTTGGGCCGGAGGCGCTGAAGTTCCTCGACGAGTTGCCAGTAGAGGCTGGCACGGCGCTTGAACTCAAACACGGAAATCATGGCGAGACTCCATGCGGCAATGCCGGGGAGGACGGCAGGCAGGAAGCCGATGGCCCAGCGCTGCCAAAGGTCTGCTACCCGGTAATCGAAAGAGTTCACCATCAGGGCGATGCCCGCAAAGATGATCGCGCCATAGGAGGCAACCGAGAAAAGGCGACCGAAAACCTGCATCCGCTTTTTCGCCTGATCGCCCTTCGTCTGAAGGTAACGAATCTGCCCGTTCAGGCGTTCTTCCAGATAATTTTTTGCTGCAGCTTCCCAGCCCTTCCGCTCAGGGATGAGACGGATGGCCGCACTGCGGAGAAATGCCTGATCCCGCTCGAAAAGATCCAAGGCGGGCGGGTGCAGCGGGCTGCTCGGCTCATGGGATGCCAAGAGGGAGCGGAGCAATTCCGCACGCACGCGGTCCGAGACCCAGCGTTCCTGCAATCTCATGCGCGCTCCGACCCAGGGCAGGCAGGCAGCGATGGTGGCGAGGCCGAATTTAATGAGGCCACCGACTTCCTTCGACAGACTCAGCGCCAGAAGACTGGCCTGCACGAAGGTGGCGATGTGATTGATGGACATGGAGCCAGCCGCAAACCAACGCGAACGTGGAGCGCTGGCGGATGCACGGGCATCGAGTTTTTCAAAAAGGCTGCTCACGGTGGCCGCAGCGGGTAGATCATGGAAACTGGTGTCGGAGCTTCCCAGTGGTGCCTCTCCGGATTGCCAGCGGGGCGTCAGACTTTCGGCATCAATGATCCGGGAAGGAATGTTTCTCTCCCCTGCCTCGATCACGACTTCCCCCGTGCCGCCAAGCCCTCTGGCAGGCTGGCCGTCCCACAAGAAAATCATGCGATCCGCCAGATCCAACATTTCACGGTTCACCACGTGGTAGGCGGCAGGCGCCTTTTCATTTCCGGGCGTGGTTTCACACCAGAGGGCGGCATCCATGGCGGCGGCGGCGCGCTGCCATTCCGCGTTATCCGGAAAATCCTCTGCGAAGCGTTCCCGCTCGAATGGCAGCAGCACGATGGTGCGGTAGCCGGCCTCGGCGCATGCCTCCAGAAACAAGAGGTCCGCACCGGATGCCGCACTGGACAGCCCTATCAGTTCACCATTGAGAGATGCCGCCAGAGAATCCAGCTCCTGCCGGATCACTGCCTTTACCTCCTCCGGTTCAGCTACCTTCCGATGCCCGGAAAATCCGACGATCCAGAGACGTTGAAACAAAAGGGACGGTTCCGTCTGTGGCATGATCATCATCTAAATGGCTGAGGCTTCCAGATTACAAGCATGCTGGCGTCACCCATCAATAAGGTCCCCGGATATGCTTTTCAACATTGGCCAGATAGAAAACACGGAGTGTTTCCAAAAGCTCATCGGAAAGTGGCGGCAGATCGGACGCCGCAGCATTTTTCTGTGCCTGGGAAATGGAACTGGCCCCCGGAATGATCACGGATACAGCCGGGTGATCCAGAATCCACCGGAGGGACATTTCCGGGAGAGACATTCCTTCCGGCAGATAGGCCTTGAGCGCATCCGCGAGTTCCACACCGGTCTCAAATGGCAGCCCGGCAAAGGTTTCCCCTACATTGAAAAACTGGCCGTCCCGGTTGTAGTTCCGGTGGTCGGTATCAGAGAAGGTGGTTTCCTTCGTGAACTTCCCTGAAAGCAGGCCACTGGCCAAGGGCAGGCGGACAATAATACCCACCCCCTTTTCCTGTGTTTGAGGAAAAAGCTCTGTTACCAACTTTTGGCGGAATGGGTTGAAAATCACCTGCAGTGAGCGAAGGCCATCCTGCTCCAGGCAGATCAGCCCTTCTTCCGCACTCTCCACGCTCGCTCCAAACTCACGGATAAGTCCTTCGTTTTTGAAGTCGCGCAGCCACTGGAAGATTTCACCATCACGAAGAACCTGCGTGGGCACACAATGGAGCTGGATCAGATCGAGCGCTTCCACGCCTAAGCGCTTGAGGGAAGCGGTGATGCCGCTTTTCACGCCCTCACGGGTGTAATGGTCAGGGAAGAGCGAACTGTCGCGCCCCACCTTGGTGGCAATGGTGAGCGGGGTGGAACAGGTTTTCAGGAATCTTCCTATCAGCTTCTCACTGACTCCCGCGCCATAGACATCTGCGGTATCCAGGAAATCTGTGCCGGATTCCACAGCTGCATTCAGGATATCGAAGGCGGTCTTTTCCTCCATGGGTCCGAAATCGCCGCCGAACTGCCAGCATCCCAGCCCGACATCACCGATTTCATATCCACCTTTGCCCAGATTCCGTTTGTGCATGCACGAGACCATCACCAGCGATCAGTCCGCAACGCAACCGGGATTTTCGAGACACTGTCGGTCGGGACTTGCGAAGGATGGCGTCCCAACCTATGAATAAAGGAAATCGACTTCGTCCCTTTTCCCGGCGCACTACTCAGATCAACCTGTTTTGGATGGACATTCCTCAGCCCAGCTTCACCTCGACTTCCGCACTGGCCGGCCTACAGCCATCGATGCAGGGACTTCCAGCGACACCCAGCGAGCAGCTTGCACTTCCCTTAACCGAGAACGAACGCGCAGCATCTTGGAAGCAGCTCAGTTCTCTCCACCGGGGGAACAGATTCCGGCTCATGTTTGGGATGCCGCTTTTACCCGAAGATCCCGGGAATGGGAACTCCCGCTGATCTCACTGGAGAAACTGGGAATTTTCCATGAT
>Ga0157370_10001051_pt1 | contig 34753 bp, 22 predicted proteins | sample C35metaG_FD_113463 | JGI IMG/M metagenome (GOLD analysis project Ga0157370, IMG submission 113463) | Corn rhizosphere microbial communities from Kellogg Biological Station, Michigan, USA - C3-5 metaG | ecosystem: Host-associated > Plants > Roots > Rhizosphere > Soil | place: USA: Michigan... | reverse complement strand
GGATTATTTTGTTTAATGTTTTGTTAATCAGTTATTTGTGTTGTTTTTTTGGTATGTGTTTTGCTTAAGTTTTTTTATAAAATCTTCTACATTATGAAACAAGCAACCACTCTTTTTACACAGCAATTAAATAGTTTTAGCGGAAGCCTGCATGCTTTTGCACTAACCTTTACCAGAGATGATGAGGATGCACGGGACCTTGTGCAGGATACTATGGTGAAAGCCATTCGTTATTCAAATTTGTATGAGGAGGGAACCAATATGAAGGGCTGGCTTTTTACAATCTTAAGAAATACATTCATTAACAGTTACCGAAAGAATTCCAGGTCTGGAGAGATCTTTACTGTTTGTGAGGAGATTTCATCTGCGCAACTTAAAAAAAGTGCCTCGTTAAATGAGGGAGAAAATAAATGTATGATGGATGACATTCAGTATGCGCTAAAAAAATTGCAACCGGAATATTATATACCTTTTATCAGATATTTTGAAGGTTTTAAATACCATGAAATTGCAGAGGAATTGAGTATTCCATTGGGAACGGTTAAGACAAGAATACATGTAGCCAGGGGTATTTTAAAGAAGAGCTTAAAAATGTACCAGGATAATTATAGAAAAGCAGGTTAAACCTGCTTTTCTGGTGTTTTATCAGTGCTCTTTTTACTGACCATAGTAATAACGATAGCCATGGCTACAAATAGAGCTCCAACGATTGGTGTTGCGCCCAGGCCAACAGGAGAGGCAACAATTAATCCACCCACATACGCGCCGATAGCAATTCCTATATTAAAGGCTGCAATATTAAAAGCTGAAGCAATGTCTTCTGCACCTGGCACGTGCTTCTCTGCCGTTTGCACAACAAGTAGTTGTAATCCGGGAACATTGGAAAAAGAGAGGGCACCCATAATAAACAAGGTGATTATCCCCACTAAGGTATAGTGAACGGTAAAAGCGAAAAGGAGCAAGACCAAAGTTTGTAAAACAAATATCCACAATAATGCCTTATGAGGGTGTTTATTGGAAACTTTTCCTCCAATCAAATTACCGAATGCAATGGCTATTCCATAAAGCAATAGAATGACATTTACGGCAGATTCTGATAAATGGGTAAGTTCCTGCAGTATTGGAGAAAGATAAGTGAAGGCGACAAAGGTTCCTCCATAGCCAAGAATAGTCATGATATACACGAGCATTAAATGTTTGTTGCTGATTACTTTTATAAGGCTGTTTAAAGGGATGGCCTTTTCGCTTTTTAGGTTTTTTGGTATCAGGATTATGCTGGAGATCAAACCGATGATTCCTAATATAGCTACACCAATAAAAGTGGCTCTCCAGCCGAAATGCTGTCCGATAAATGTACCAAAGGGCACACCAGTAACTATAGCAATGGTCAGTCCGGAAAACATGATGGCGATTGCGGATGCTCTTTTTTCTGGGGGTACCAGTGAAGCAGCTATTGTTGCTCCAACGGCAAAGAAAACACCATGGGCAAAACCGGTAACTATCCTGGCGAGAACCAAAGTATAAAATCCGGGGGCTATAGAGGCCAGTGCATTTCCGACCGTAAACAATACCATTAAGGCAATTAATAACCTCTTGCGGGGAATTCCACTGGTTAGGGCTGTAAGGATTGGAGCGCCAATAGCAACTCCAATCGCGTAAAGGCTAACTAAAAGTCCTGCAGAGGGTAGGGTGATTTTTAGGTCATTTGCTACCGTAGGTAGTAAACCAACAATCACAAATTCTGTTGTTCCAATGCCAAAAGCACTTATAGTCAAGGCCCATAAAGCTGCTGGCAATCTATTTTTATGTTTATCCATTCTGAGTTCTAATGATCAGAACAAAGGTTGGTAAAGCTGTTGTATTATTAAAATAACATAAATTATACGGTTGTATTATTTTTATAATACATTGTCTTGATTTAACATTCCAAAATTTACAACTAACTGTAATAGCAGATATAGGAAGCGTCCGAATCGCAAATCACTTCAAATTTGTTTCCTGCAGCTATTTCAAACTCTTCCTGTGCTTTGTAGGCTGCCCAGTCCTCATTTGGTAATTTGACTTTTAATATACCAGTAATAACAACCATTTTTTCGGGAGAAGAAGTAGAGAACTCATAGGTACCTGCTTTCATGACACCAACTGTAGCCTTTCCATGTTCTGTCTCCAGGCCCAGGCTTTGTACTTTTCCATCAAAATAAGTGTGGTGTGGTAGTAGATTGTTTGTATTGCTCATCTTTTTTGTTTTTTACCAAATATATAAGATGAGAAACAAATATTGATTTGATAGTTATTAAAAGATTAATAGTTAATCTTTTAATTTGTAATATTTTATTGTATAATTGCTGTTCTATACTATACTATAGAATGACCAAATATAAACATTTAGATGACGTTGAGCTTGTCACCCTTCTTAGAGATGGTGATAAAATTGCTTATACGGAGATTTATAAGCGTTATTTTAATGTATTATTTGTACATGCCTATAAAAAACTAAATGATGATGAGGAAACCAGGGATCTGATCCAGGAACTGTTTACCAATCTTTGGATCCGGAGAGAGGTATTCGTCTTGAACTCTAGTCTTGTTGCTTATCTTTTTACAGGTGTCCGAAACCGGGTCCTGGATCATCATGCTCATAAAAATGTAAAATCAAGGTATATTTCTTCGCTTCAACAATTTATAGATGTTGAAACAGTGGAAACGGATCATCGGGTTAGAGAAAAAGAACTCCTCAATTCTATTGAAAAGGAGATTCAGGCCTTGCCCCGGAAAATGCGCGAAGTTTTTGAGCTTAGCCGAAGAAGCCATTTTACACATAAAGAGATCTCTGAGCAATTACAAATTTCGGAGCAGACCGTTGCAAAGCAGGTGAGCAATGCGCTTAGAACCCTCCGTTGCAGATTTGGTGAGATGCTGTTGATCTTGTTTTTGATGTACTTCAAATAAAATTTCATTTTTTTCTACCTGTTGCGGTCTGCTTAACCGTTTGGTTATATATAGGGGAATGTATACCTAGCCAAATATGAATAAAGCAGAGGCTGGCAAATTGCTGGAGAAATATCGGGAAAAGACTTGTACAGAGGAAGAACTGGCACTATTGGAAAAATGGTATCTGGATCTTAAGGAGCGTGAATTTGACCAGTCGGAAGAATATATGAGCCTCATGGCCAGGGATATTTTTGAAAAACTGCCTATACATGACCGGTCTTCCAAAATTCGGATATTTCCAAAACTTGCAGCGGTCGCGGCTGTTGTTATTGCCGTGTTTGCTGGCGGATATTTTTATCTGGCGCACCGGGATACCCAAACGCCGGATTCTAATAGGATTCAACCGGGATCAAATAAGGCGGTTCTCATTTTATCTAACGGAAAACAGATTCTCTTAAATGATATTAAAACCGGGACGGTACTGACACAGACAGGTGTTCGTATTACAAAGTCTTCTGATGGAAAGCTTATTTATTCGGTGGTTGCGGAAAGCAACAGCAATTCTACTTCTGATCGTCTGGAAATGAATACGATCCAAACGCCTAAAGGAGGGAAATACCAGGTGAATTTGCCTGATGGTACTACTGTTTTATTGAATGCGGCATCTTCCCTTCGGTATCCATCACGTTTTTCTAGAGAGAAAAGGGAGGTCGAATTAACAGGAGAGGGTTATTTTGAGGTTGCTAAGGTTTTCAAAATTTCAAGCCATGGCAAGGATCATATGGATAGGTTACCTTTTATTGTAAAAACAGCCACACAACGTGTGGAGGTACTGGGTACACATTTTAACCTGAGCAGTTACAGTGATGAGCCTGAAGTTAGAACGACTTTACTTGAGGGAAGTGTTCAGGTGGCTGCGCTATTGTCAAAGAAGGTGGAGACTTTAAAGCCGGGCCAGCAGTCTATTCTTCAAGGTGGGGCTATAGAAGTTAAAGCAGCAGATCTGAATGCGGAGATGGCCTGGAAAAATGATGAATTTGTTTTTGCAAGTAATGATTTTCGGGCGGAAATGCGGAAGATAGCCCGCTGGTATGATGTAGATATTGTGTATACCGATTCTGCACCCTCTGATGTAGATCTGGGTGGTTTTATATCCCGTTCAAAGAACATCTCAGCGGTGCTTAGGTTGATAGAATTAACAGGAAAAGTTCATTTTAAAATTGAAGGGAGGAGAATTATCGTTACAAAATAACTACTTAACATCTACAGATCAGCTCATTATGGGCCCGTTCACCAGCTCCAACAGGCGTAAATAAAGAAAAAGCCAGCAGTGCGGCAAACACAACTGGCTGTATAGTACCTGATTGAGTCGAAATAAAACCACTTATTAACTTCTAACCAGATTAACCAAATGTATGAAAATTTTACCGGGAACCATGGGTTAGCCATGCGGCGTTTCCATAAGTTATTATTTATTATGCGGCTAATTACTGTATTTTTAATAGCATCGCTGATGCAGGTAAGCGCCGCGGGTTTCGCCCAGCGCATTACATTGTCGGCAAAAAAAGCACCTTTAGAAAAGATATTCCGGGACATTCATGACCAGACCGGCTATGACTTTTTGTATGGAAGAAAGGTGTTGAGTACCAAGAAACCAGTTGATATTCAGGTTCGTAACAAGAGCCTTGAAGAGGTGCTCAAGATATGTCTTGCAGACCAGTCACTGGAATATGTTATAGAGGACAAAACGGTCCTGATTAAGGAAAAGCAAAGCCCGCGGGTTGCCGAGGAATTAAAGGTAAATGCTGAAAAACCAGATAAAATTACGATCACGGGTAAAGTAACTGATACTCTAGGCTTACCTCTTCCAGGTGTAGTGATTGCTGCAGTTAATAAGCCTAATTTGGGTACGCAAACAGACAACAACGGAAAATTTGTTTTGGATGTGGAGCCGGGTACCTTGCTCAGGTTTTCTTACGTTGGTTATAAAGAGCAGCGTTTTACCGTTTCTTCTACGACAAGGGTAATTAATATTCGTTTGCAGGAGAATAATATCCAGGCAGATGAGGTTGTGATTACTGCTCTTGGACAGAAGCAAAGAAAAGAAGCCATTGTTGGCTCTGTAACGACAGTTCGCCCGGGTGACCTTAAAGTCCCTTCCAGCAATTTGACGGGGGCCATGGCGGGTAAAATTGCCGGAGTTATCGCCTTCCAGCCAAGTGGACAGCCTGGCCAGGATAACGCTAATTTTTTTATCCGCGGGGTAACTACATTTGGTTACAGAAGGGATCCTTTAATCCTGATTGATAATGTGGAGATGACTTCTTCTGATCTTGCGCGTTTACAGGTGGACGATATTGAAAGCTTCTCTATTCTAAAAGATGCAAGTGCTACAGCACTATATGGTGCCAGGGGGGGAAATGGAGTTATTTTGGTGAAAACGAAGGAAGGTAAAAACGGAAAAGCGCAGATTAATTTCAGGCTGGAAGGCTCGGCCTCTGAGTCTGTTAAATCTCTGGAAATTGCAGATCCTATTACTTATATGAAGCTGTACAATGAAGCCCTGATTACGAGAAATTCGCCGGGAGCACTTTATACACCAAATAAAATAATGAATACACAAGCATCCATGAATGGTGCGCCGGGTAGTAATCCTTATGTTTATCCCGCGGTTAACTGGATGGATATGCTTTTTAAAAAGCGTACCAGTACAGAAAGGGCTAACCTGAATATTTCAGGTGGCGGGGGAGTTGCCCGTTATTATATTGCAGGTTCCTATTCAAATGATAATGGCATATTAAGGACAGACATCAGGAACAACAACAATAATAATGTAAGCTTTAAGAACTACCAGTTACGTTCAAACATCAATATCGACCTTACGCGAAGCACGGAGCTTGTTGTTCGTTTGTCTGGTAATTTTAATGAATATGTTGGACCCATGACTAATGATCCTTCTTTTGCAACTGATTTATATAATATTGCAACTCATACCAGTCCCGTTGATTTTCCTGCCTATTATGAACCGGACGCTGCTAATGCAGGTGTACAGCATATTCTTTTTGGTAACAATACAGATGCTACCGTTCTGCCGGACGGGACTACGCCACCTAGTTCTTCAACTGATGTAAAAAACATTAACCCTTATGCAGCCTTACTTAGAGGAAACAGAAGATTTTCTGAATCAAGAATGCTTGCTCAGCTGGAACTGAATCAGAAATTAGATTTCCTTGTCAAAGGATTGAATTTCAAAGGGATATTTAGTACAAATAGATATGCAAGGTTTGAATCTCAGCTGGCTTATGCACCTTATTTTTATAATGTTCAGTCTTATGACAAGGCGACCAATCAGTATACCTTAAACTGGATCAATAATAAACCCGATCAGGCCAGAGAATATTTAAATTATTATGCGGGTGAAAGTACATTGAATACTTTCCTTTATCTGCAAGGTGTAGTAGATTATTCGGCAGACCTTGGTGAGAACCATAATGTAAGTGCCGCATTGATTGGGACACAGCAACAGCAGTTAAATGCCAATGCAAAGACCTTGTTCAATTCATTGCCATTTAGAAATTTAGGCTTGTCCGGGCGTGCTACTTACGCCTATAAAAGCCGCTATTTCCTTGAATTCAATTTTGGTTACAATGGATCAGAACGTTTTTCTGAAAACCATAGGTTTGGTTTTTTTCCAACAATCGGGGCTTCATGGATTGTTTCAGGTGAAAAATTTTATGGAAACCTGGCTAATGTAATTGATAGAATGAAGCTGCGGGCGAGTTATGGCCTGGTTGGTAACGATGCCATCAGTGACAGGCGGTTTTTCTATTTATCGGACGTTAATTTAAATGGCGGGAATCCTGCTTCATTTGGAACCAATCTGAGCTATTCGCACAATGGTGTAAGCATCAATAACTATGAAAACAGAGATGTTACCTGGGAGGTGTCCAAACAAATTAATTTGGGATTGGAACTTACCCTGCTTAAAAATATAAGATTTACTACTGAAGTTTATAGAAACTATAAATCTGATATTTTACAGGAAAGAAAGGACATTCCCAGCACAATGGGATTAGAATCAAAGATATCTGCGAATATCGGAAAAGTACAGTCGCAGGGAATAGAGTTCTCTTTGGATGGAAAGCATAATTTCAGCAAAGATTTCTGGATCTCTTCAATCGCCAATTTTACACTCGCCAAAAATAAGTATACGCAATTTGAAGAACCTGATTTTGATGAGAAGTATCGTCTTCATAACGGAGTATCACTGAATAGAAATTATGGTTATATCGCTGAACGTTTATTTGTTGATGATAATGAAGCGAGAAATTCTCCTAAACAAATATTCAGTACCAATGGCATTCCACCAATGGGTGGTGATATTAAATACCGGGATTTAAATGGAGATGGGGTAATAGACAGCAAAGATCAAACCTGGTTTGGAAATCCGACAGTGCCTGAGATTGTATATGGATTTGGGATGTCTACGGGGTATAAGAATTTTGATTTAAACGTGTTCTTTCAGGGACAAACAGGGGTTTCATTTGTCATTGACCCGGGGAGAACAAGTCCGTTTATCAAAAGCCCTGATTCCTGGCTGCCAGGTAATACTCAAGTCATTCAACAATTTGCAGACGACCATTGGTCGGAGGAGAATCAAAATTTATATGCATTGTATCCAAGACTTGGGATAAACGGCGCGGTGATTGAAAATAACCGTCAGAACAGTTCTTGGTGGTTACGGGATGGCAGTTTTTTGAGGATGAAGTCTTTGGAAATCGGCTACACTATTCCGCAAAATTTCCTGAATAAGTTCAAAGTGAGAAAAATGAGGGTTTATTTTAGTGGACTTAATCTGATTACCTGGAGCCCTTTCACCATGTGGGATCCTGAAATAGGCGGAAATGGGTTCTCTTATCCTTTGCAAAAGGTATATAACCTTGGAGTAAATATTAGTTTATAGTTAATATAAAGAATAAAGACATGAAGTCATTATATTCAAAAATTTTATACGTTATTGTTGTGGTCTTATCCTTAACATCGTGTAAAAAGTATCTGAATGTTACACCAGATAACGTAGGTACTATAGATTACGCTTTTAGAAACCGTAATGAAGCTGAAAATTACTTGTTTGGATGCTATTCTACTTTACAGAAGCTGCAGGAACCGTGGATGGACGCAGGATTCGCTACGTCTGGGGAAATTGTATTTCCAGCTCCAAATGAAATAAATGATAGCCAGAATGTCAATGCTGTTGGTTTTAATATGATGAGGGGAACGCAGACCAGTGGCACTCCAGGATTAAATTATTGGGACGGTAATGAAGGTGGACAGGCCATGTTTGTTGCTATAAGACGCTGTAATACCATGCTGGAAAATATGAATAAACCGATTGATTTGGGTGAATCGGAAAAGAAAAGATGGATTGCGGAAACTAAATTTTTAAAGGCTTACTACCATTTTTACTTATTCAGGATGTACGGCCCCATACCAATTACGGATGTGAATCTACCCATTAACAGTTCGATTGAGGAAACACGGGTGAAAAGAAAACCAGTAGATTCAGTAGTAAATTATATGGTTCGTTTAATTGATGAGGCTACTCCTGATTTGCCCAATCAGATTTCGAACCAGGCGCAGGAACTGGGAAGGATAACCCGTCTTATTGCACTTTCTGTAAAGGCTCAAATTCTGGTCACCGCCGCAAGTCCTTTATTTAATGGAAATTCAGATTATGCAGGATTTCGTAACAAAGACGGGCAGCCGTTATTTAGCCAGGAAAAAGATCTGAAAAAATGGGATCGTGCTTCAGAGGCATGCTCTATAGCCTTAAATGCTTGTTTGGCCGCCGGTTTAAAATTACACACCTTTACGCCTACGGCAAATATGCCTGCTAATCTTCCACAGGAATTGATCAATGTTTTGACGATTCAAACAGCGGTTACTGAAAAATGGGAGTTGAATACAGAGTTGATATGGGGAATGGCGCCTAATTTTGGATTTGGAAAGCAGGAAAGGTGTATACCACGTTTAACGGCTGCAGCAGCCTCAAATATAGGCAGTGCCCAGGGGTTTTTTGCCGTGCCAATTGCCGAACAGGAATTATTTTATACCAATAATGGACTTCCGATTGATGAAGACAAAACCTGGGACTATAGAAACAGATATACCCTAACAACAGGAACTTCAGAAGATCAGTATTATGTACATAATGGCTATGAAACAGTCAAAGCACACTTTAAACGTGAACCCAGATTTTATGCTTCTATTGCGTTTGATGGTGGTGTTTGGTACGGAAATGGTCAGCTGTCAGATCCTGCAAATGCAAATTATGTACAAGCTAGAGGTACTACAAGTTATGCCGGACCTAAAGATCAAAGTCATACGAACATTTCAGGATACTGGCCAAAGAAATTGGTGAATTATCTTACTGTTTATAACGATCGGCTAACCTATGAGGATTTTCATTTTCCTTTAATGAGGCTGTCAGATCTTTATTTGCTATATGCAGAGGCGTTGAATGAACAAGGGAAAAATTATGCAGAGGTATTGCCCTATATTGATGAAGTAAGGAAAAGAGCTAAAATTCCAACGGTGACTGAAGCATGGACTGCACAGCTTTCCACAAATCCTTCCAAATATACCAACCAGGCTGGCCTTCGACAAATCATTCATCAGGAAAGAAGAATTGAACTTGCTTTTGAATGCATGCCTGGGTGGGATTTACGTCGTTGGAAAGAATTGCAAACGGTAATGGCTAAGCCAGTGCAGGGATGGAGCGTTTTTGATGACCAGGCCTTGAATTACTATCGTGCACGTAATTTGTTCGTTCCAATATTTAATACCAAAGATTATCTATGGCCTATTAAGTCTGATAATCTGTCGGTAAATCCGAATTTAGTTCAAAATCCTTTTTGGTAATCCTGGTATAAAGACAATATGATCATGAACATAAAAAAATACATCTTGCCTTGCCTGATTGTGCTGATTGGGGGCATCACAGCCTGCAAGAAAAATAATGGTTTCAATGCTGTTATTTCCGAAGATAAAACCAAGCCTTTGCCCATTAGCAATGTTAAAATAGATAATTTTAATGGTGGAGCGAACATTACTTACGATCTTCCCAATTCTCCGAATATTTTATACGTGTTGGCAAAGTATAAAATCAATGACAATACGGCCAGGGAAGCCAAATCTTCTTACTATACGGATACCGTTGTGGTTGATGGCTTTGCAAAAGCAAAACCTTATGAAGTAACCTTGTATACGGTTTCAAGAGCAAATGTAATGTCAGATCCTGTAACGGTAAAGGTTAATCCTTTGACACCTGTTTATCTTTCGGTAAGACCATCCATAAATTTATCTGCTGATTTTGGAGGCGTAAATGTAACTGGCGATAATCCCTTAAAAAAGCAAATTGGTATTGTGGTTTTGAGTTATAATAAAAATACCCAATTGATGGAGATTGAGGATCAATATTTTACTAAGAGTGCTAAGATTGATTATTCAGTTACTGGTTTTACTTCGGCTGAGCGTAAATTTGGTGTTTATATTACCGATAAATGGGGTAATATTTCAGATACTTTACAAAAACCCATTGTTCCTTTATATGAGGAGACGATGGATAAAACCAAATTCAGTTTGTTAAGTCTGAACACGGACAGCAGAACAGATTTTGAGTGGTATACGCCATATCTATGGGATAATAAATTGGATGGAAATGGCTGGCATACTAAATATGGAGAACCGCTGCCTTATTCCTGCAGTTTTAGCATTGGAAAAACCTATAAGTTGAGCCGGTTTGTTGTGTATGAAAGAGTTGGAAGTCAGTATACTTATAAGTTTGCAAATCCAAAAGAGTTCTCATTATGGGGAACAAACTCATCCAATCCGCAAGATATTAAACTTCCAGTAAAAGCAGATGAAGGAACCGTTATTGGAAACTGGGTGAATTTAGGGAATTTCCGTTTTCCGGATCCACCTTCGGGTAACCTTCCTAATGCAATTACTTCAGCAGATGAAGACTTTGTAAAAAAGGGAGTAAGTTTTAAAGTTCCTTTTGCTGCTCCTTCAGTTAAATATCTGAGGATAGCTGTGGCAACTGTATGGGGCTCTGAGGCAGCCGCCCATCTCATGGAGATTACCCCTTATGGAACACCTCAATAAAAAAATAGCGATTGAACTAAATATCAAATTATAGAAAGATGAAACCATCATGAGCAAACGCTTATAGATCGCAATGAAGATGCTCATGATAGCTTCATAACCTTTAAAAAATATTCTCTAATGAAAAATCTTATAATTTTTATTGGTCTTTTTCTACTTGTTATTGTGATGAGTTGTGAAAAGAAACAAACCGATTTTCGGGACTTTTTTGACGGTCATGAAATTACATATACAGGTAACGCTACCGAAGTGCTTACCAGAACTGGAAATTTGAGGACACAGTTAAAGTGGAAATCGAGTACGGATCCCAGTATTGTAAAGTATGTGATTTACTGGAACAATAAACGGGATTCTCAGATCGTGGCGATTAATGGTAAAACGGACAGTGTATCTGTTGTTATTCCAAGACTTCAGGAATTTGTTTACTCCTTTACCATTTATTCTTATGATGCTAAAGGCAATAAATCCATTCCAAAACAAGTCGATAATGTAAAAGTATACGGGCCAATATATCAGGGGGGCTTATTGAACAGACCCTATAATGCAAGCAATCCCTATACGCTAAATGCAAATGGATCATTAACCCTGAATTTTAATCCTCCCGATACGATCAACATTAATACGGTAATTAAATATACCAATGTGGCGGGTACGGTGGTTGAAAAGAACCTAAGGCCAGATAGTAGTTCTATTTATTTGCGCGATTACAAGCTTGGTACTGATGTTCAATATCGTTCGTCTTATATTCCGGGCAGAAGCTCGCTGGATACTTTTATCGTTTCTGCTTATTCTACTTTTCCTAGAATCTACAGTTATGTGCTTTGCGACAGGCTGTTGTTTAAGGAAGTGCATTTGCCCAACGATGCTGGTACATATGAGTCTGGGACCAGTATCAGCAAATTATGGGATGGAAGTGTCGGACCCCAGGGTTATCCCAATATCTTTCATAGTGACGGAAGCAGTGGGATGCCACACACCATTACATTTGATCTTGGAAAAGTATATGACAATTTAGCCAGGATTGAAGAAACCGGAAGGGATTGCTGCAATAATCCGGATAATTTTGAAGTCTGGGGTATTGACGATATTACCAATGCGGCGACGAGTCTCCGCGCTACAAACTCGGACTGGAAAGATGAATCTATAGCTAAGGGCTGGACCTTGTTAAAAGAGGTGGTTCGTGGTGATGATGGAAAAAATGCTTATACAGCTGATCTGGATAACAATGGGAAACCAATACGCTATATCAGAATTCGGATTAAACATGTGACAACCGGAGACGGTAACTACAGCAATATGAGCGAAATACGTTTCTGGAACAAACAATAAGCGTATTGTCCATTCTTATTGAAGGTTTGTCCATTTTCTAAAACATCAGCGTCATTATTTTTACGCTAGATAACCAAAATAAATAAGTCTGGGTATAACCAGGGGTTGGTTACCTGTTTATATCCAGACTTTTACCTGTAAATTTAAGAACACACAAATGACAAAAAAAATGTTTACTGTATTTTGCCTGAGTTACTTGTCCTTTTCTCCGGTAATGGCCCAGCAAAAGCCACTGAAATTATGGTTTGATCAGCCTGCAAAAATGTGGGAAGAGACATTACCGCTTGGTAACGGCAGACTGGGAATGACACCTGATGGCGGGATATTAAAAGAGAAGATTGTACTCAATGATATTACGCTATGGTCTGGAAGCCCTCAGGACGCAAACAATTATGACGCCTATAAAAGTCTTCCCGAGATCAGGAAACTCATTCTGGAAGGTAAAAATGAGGAGGCCCAGGCATTAGTGAACAGGGATTTTGTTTGTAAAGGGCCAGGATCCGGGGGAGCCCAATGGGGAAAATACCAGACCATGGGTGCTTTGGAGATTGATTTTAATTATAATGGTGCAGGATCCGGGCAGCCGGATGTGAAACAATACCGCAGAGAGCTGTCGTTAGATAAGGCATTAGCGACCAGTAGTTTTATGCTCAATGGTGTTCAGTTTAAAAGAGAGTATTTTACCAGTTTTGATGATGATGTAAGTATCGTTAAACTCACCGCAGATAAACCCGGACAGTTGAATTGCCGTATTTCAATGAACCGGCCAGAGCGTTATGCGGTTAAGACAGAAGGAAAAGAATTACAAATGTCTGGCCAGCTGGATAATGGTACTGATGGAAAAGGAATGCAGTATCTGGCCAGGGTAAATGCGAAATTAAAAGACGGCACCATCCGTGCTGAAAGTAATGCGCTGGTGATTAAAGGTGCTAGTGAAGTGATCATTTATATTTCTGCGGGCACTGATTTTAAAAACTTTCCATTTAAGGAAAAGACAAAACAGTTTTTAGCTGCTGCTATAAAAAAACCATATGAACTGGAAAAAAGCAGACATACAGGTAACTTCAGTAAGCTGTTTAAAAGAGTGAGTATTGACCTTGGCGAAGGCAGTTCTTCCGGACTTACAACAATTAAAAGGTTAGCGGGCTTTTATCAGAACTATAGCAGTGATCCTGCGCTTGCCCCGCTTTTCTTCCAGTTTGGGCGATATCTAAGCATCAGCAGCACCAGGGTAGGACTGTTGCCTCCAAATTTGCAGGGTTTATGGGCTAAAGAGATCAATACCCCATGGAATGGCGATTACCACCTGGATGTGAATGTACAGATGAACCACTGGCCACTGGAAGTGGCCAATTTGTCGGAATTGAATTTGCCTTTGGTTGAGCTGGTTCGGGGTTTGGTTAAACCGGGAGAAAGAACGGCTAAAACTTATTATCATGCAGATGGATGGATTGCTCATGTAATTACAAATGTATGGGGATTTACAGAGCCAGGGGAAAGTGCTTCCTGGGGTGCGTCTAATGCAGGATCTGGATGGTTGTGCAATAATTTGTGGGATCACTATGCTTTTAGTAATGATATTGCTTATTTGAAAAGTATTTATCCAATTTTAAAAGGCTCTGCAGAATTTTATAAGAGTGTCCTGACTAAAGATCCGAAAACAGGCTGGCTCGTCACTTCGCCTTCGGTATCACCGGAAAATACTTTTTATTTGCCCAATGGAAAAACAGCGAGCATTTGTATGGGGCCAACCATCGACAACCAGATTGTCAGGGAGTTGTTTGGCAATGTGATTACGGCATCTAAACGGTTAAATGTTGATGCGGAATTCAGGCAGGAGCTGGAAGAGAAACTAAAATCTGTGCCTCCTCCGGGTGTTGTTAGCAAAGACGGAAGGATCCAGGAATGGCTGGAAGATTATAAGGAAACTGAACCACAGCATCGCCATATTTCTCATTTATACGGGCTTTACCCGGCTTCTTTAATTACACCGTCATCGACTCCGGAGCTTGCAGAGGCGGCAAAGAAAACACTGGAAGTAAGGGGAGACGATGGTCCCAGCTGGAGTATTGCGTATAAACTTTTGTTTTGGGCCAGACTTCACGATGGCAACCGGGCTTTTAAATTATTCAGGGAAATATTGAAACCTAAGTTTGGAACGGATATCAACTATGGCGCAGGCGGAGGGGTTTATCCAAATATGCTTTCTGCCGGTCCGCCTTTTCAAATTGATGGAAACTTTGGGGCTGCCGCAGGTTTTGCTGAAATGCTTTTGCAAAGCCATGATGGTTATATTGAATTGTTGCCTGCTCTTCCGGATGCCTGGAAAAAACAAGGGGACGTCAAGGGCTTAAAAGCGAGAGGAAACTTTACGGTGGATTTCAAATGGAAAGATGGAAAAGTGGTTTCTTACAAGATTTCTTCTCGTAAGTCAGAAAAAATCAGCATTAAGCTGAACGGAAAAATCCAGGAAGTATTAACTTCAGTGCTTTAACCTGAATAAATGATTTCTTACCCTAGATCAATGTGCCAGAACAATTGCTGCGGTACATTTGTACTATATAAAAGAAAGGAAATTTATGTCACAATTTGTTTTGCACAGAGCTGATACCAGGGGCCATGCCAATCATGGATGGTTAGATGCGCATCATACATTTAGTTTTGCTAATTATTATAATCCTGAAAGGATGAACTTTGGGGTTTTAAGGGTGCTGAATGATGATATTATTGATGGTGGAAGAGGTTTCGGTACACATCCTCATGATAACATGGAGATTATTACGATTCCTTTAACAGGAGCCCTGGCACATGAAGACAGTTTAGGTAGCTCATCCACGATTCAGCATGGAGATGTGCAGGTGATGAGTGCCGGTACAGGTGTATACCATAGTGAGTATAATGCAAATAAAGGTGAAGCGGTCAACTTGCTGCAGATCTGGTTGTTTCCAAATGCAAAAAACGTACAGCCTCGTTATGGCCAGATTACATTGAATGTAGAGGAAAGACACAATAATTTTCAGCAAATTCTGTCACCTGATCCGGATGATGCAGGGGTATGGATCCACCAGGATGCATGGTTCTCACTGGGTAAATTTGATGAGGGGTTTGAAACCACTTATAAGATCAAAAAAAGTGGGAACGGCATTTACGCCTTTGTGATCAATGGTGAGGTCACCATAGATGGTCAGGTTTTGAATAAAAGAGATGGATTAGGTGTTTGGGATACAGAATCCATTCAATTTAAAGCGAACACAGCTGGAGCTGAGGTATTGCTCATGGATATCCCGATGAATATATAATGTGTAAATTTAGCCCCTGCAGTTAAACAATGTGGGGGCTTTTTATTTTAGAAGATGATGCTTACAATTTTATATATTGGCAGAGATGCGCAAATTGCCGCGACCGTGGGCCGCTTGTTAAATGCAAGAGAAGAATGGAGGGGGTTAACTGCTTGTTCTGATGAAGAGGCTTTGGCCATTTGTTCAGAACAGGTGATTGATCTGGTGTTATTGGGAAATGGAATTTTGGATGCTGAGGAACAGGAACTCCGAAAACGCTTAATCAAAATCCATCCGTCTTTGAAGATTATTCAGCATTATGGAGGCGGTAGCGGATTGCTTTATGGCGAAATCATGGCGGCGATTTAAATGGATCATGAAAATTCTTTTGGATGGACAGTAGCTATAACAAGCCTGGCTTTTGTAATTGCCCAGCTGGATGTTTCTATTGTGAATATCGCATTGCCGCAAATCGCCCTTACCTATAAAGCGAATGTAAGTACTTTACAATGGGTAATTGATGCTTATACCTTAGCCTTTGCGGTTTTGATGTTGTCTGCTGGAAATTTGAGCGACCTTTTAGGGGCGAAACGAATATTCCAATTGGGGATGTTTATTTTTGGAATAGCATCAGTGGGCTGTGGTTTTGCGGCTACATCTACAGTTTTAATTGGATTTAGGGTATTGCAGGGTATTGGTGCTGCTACCATGATTCCCAGTTCTTTAGCCATACTTAATCAGACCTTTGCTCATGACCCACCTAAACGTGCACGTGCGGTTGGATTATGGACCGCCGCCGGAAGTGCGGCTATAGCAGCAGGGCCGGTTGTTGGAGGACTGATTATGCAGATTAGTGATTGGCGCTTCATTTTCTATGTTAATGTGCCGCTTTGTCTGGCTGGAATTTTACTTAGTTTCCGGTTGCCGCAAAAGAGCTCCCCTTCTAAGAGAAGTTTTGATATACCAGGGCAGATGACATGGATGTTGTCTGTTACCGCATTGATTGCGGTAATTATCGAATGGCCAAAACTGGGTTTTAAGGATCCCTTGATATTTGGAGGTTTGTTGTTTAGTGCTGTCATGCTGGTTATCTTTTTGATTCTTGAAAAGAAAGTGAAATTTCCCATGTTGCCGTTGCATCTCTTCCAATCCGCTAATTTTAACCTGCTTCTTTCTGTAGGTGCTGTGTTGAACGGAGCCTATTACGGTACTATTTTTATACTGAGCCTTTACTTGCAGAATGTGTTGCATTACCCCTCACTTAGCGCGGGCCTTGCTTTTCTACCTTTAACAGCAGGTTTCGTTATCTCTAATCTTTTGAGCGGAAGAATCATTAATAAATTTGGCATACGTCGCCCTATTCTGATTGGACTGGCGATGTTTGCTATAGGTTTTTGTGGCTTGTTTATCACCAAAGCAGACACTCCTTACTGGCAGTTGTTTATTCCTTTTTTAGTGATCCCAATGGGGATGGGGTTGGCGGTTCCATCTATGACAACTGGTATTCTCGCCAGTGTAGATAAATCTCTTTCTGGTACCGCTTCAGCCGCACTCAATACAGTGCGTCAGACAGCTGGTGCAATAGGAGTAGCTTCGTTTGGTGCAATGGCAGTGGGTGGAGGTTATGCTATATTGCATGCCATTACGATAACTGCAGTGATTGCCATAACGTTTACGTTTCTTATACTGTGTTTATGTTTTAAATACCTTAAGGCATAGCTTCCCACCATTATTCGTTATATCGCATACTGATTTGCCAAAATAGAGTAGTTTAAATTCACCCGAATTGCAGACCTTCATGCCTATAGAATATATTTATAATTTATGCTGCGTTATTTTTTAGTGTTCGTTTTTATGTTGTCTGCTGCCTGGGCGAGATCTGAAGCTCCAAAACAGCTTAAGGAAGTGTTTGTTTCGGTAAATGGGAGTGATCATAATTCTGGCACTATACAATCTCCGTACAAATCTTTATCTAAAACCTTATTTGTTTGTCAGGGTCTTAAGGGTATGGATGTAAGGATTTTACTGAGGTCCGGGACCTATTATTTGAATAAGACCATTCTTTTGAATTCAAAGGACTTGAAGTGCAGGTCTTTAAAGATGGAAAGTTATGCACAGGAAAAGGTGGTGATCAGTGCGGGCCGGAAGCTCGATCTGAATTGGAAGCCTTTTCGGGATGGAATATATCAAGCGAAGGTGCCTGCAGGTATGGTATTTGAACGTCTTTATATCAACGGAATGGTGCAGCAAATGGCGAGATATCCAAATTACGATCCAAAAGCAAGGGTTTTTAATGGTACGGCGGGTGATGCTGTTGACGCAAAAAGGGTACAGGGCTGGCAAGATCCTTCAGGAGGATACGTTCATGCTTTACATGCCGGAGAATGGGGCAGCTGGGATTATCTGATTACAGCTAAAGATGAAAATGGAAAATTAAGTCTGGAAGGTGGGTGGCAAAACAACAGACCATCTGAGATGCATAAACAGTACCGCTTTGTAGAGAATATTATGGAGGAGCTGGACTATCCTGGAGAATGGTATCTGGATAGAAAAAATGAAATGCTGTTTTATTATCCGGTAGGCAATGTGAATTTGAAGACAGCAAGCGTGGAGGTATCAAATCTTAAAAACAGTATCGAATTAAAAGGGAGTTTGTCGCAGCCCGTTCGGAATGTGGAATTGAAAGGCCTGGCCTTCGTACATAATGAACGTAGTTTTATGGATACTAAAGAGCCGCTGCTGAGAAGTGACTGGACGATATATCGTGGTGGTGCTGTTCTTTTTGATGGTACCGCGAATTGTAAGGTAACGAATTGCAGTTTTACCGGTTTGGGTGGAAATGCGATTATGTTGAGTAATTATAATCTGAAAGACAGTGTTACAGGTTGTTATATAGCCCATATAGGTGCGAGTGCAGTGTGTTTTGTAGGAAATAAAAGTGCAGTGCGTTCTCCGCTTTTTAATTATAATGAATCACTGACTTATGATAAAATTGACAAAACACCCGGTCCGCTTAATAATGATTATCCGCAGGATTGCGTGGTTGATAATAACCTGTTTCATCACTTAGGCGAAATTGAAAAGCAGGCGACCGGTGTGGAAATTGATATATCTTCTTCGATTACGGTCAGTCATAACAGCATCTACAATACACCCAGAGCTGGAATTAATATTGGTGATGGTTGCTGGGGAGGGCATGTCATCGCTTTTAATGATGTGTTTAATACAGTTCAGGAAACTGGAGACCATGGGGCATTTAATTCCTGGGGAAGGGACCGCTTCTGGAATCCTGACCGAGGCTATATGGATAGCATTGTGAAAGTCCATCCGGAACTGATATTGCTTGATGCCAGAAAGCCAGTCTTGATCCATAACAACCGTTTCCGCTGCGATCACGGCTGGGACATTGACCTGGATGATGGTTCTTCGAATTACCACATCTACAACAATGTATGTTTAAATGGAGGTTTAAAATTGCGGGAAGGCTTTTACCGGGTTGTCCAAAACAACATCATCATCAACAATTCTTTCCATCCGCATGTATGGTTTGAAAATAGCGGAGATGTGTTTGAACGCAATATTGTAACGAAAAATTATTTTCCGATCCGGATTAAGGATTGGGGTAAAAGGATAGATTATAATGTGTTTTTTAATGCAGCCGATCTCGGCCTGGCACAAAATTCAGGTACAGACAGGCATAGTGTCTCGGGAGATGTCAGATTTAAAAATGCAGATAAAGGAGATTATACCTTAATACCGAATTCGCCTGCACGGGCTGTAGGTTTCAAGAATATACCTATGAATCAGTTTGGTGTTCAAAAAGCATCCTTAAAGAAAATTGCGCTGCGGCCGGAAATTTCTCCGCTTTTGCGTATGCCTGGTTCTGCTGATGGTTTCGCCACTGTTCCGTTTCTTGGAGGGGAAATTAAATCGGTGAATGGGTTAGGGGACCGGTCTGTATACGGGCTGCCTGATGAGAAAGGTGTGATTATCGTACGTGCCGGCAAAAATAGTTTGCTTTCTCTGTCTGGTCTTCAGGATAAGGATGTGATCCGGGCTGCGGCGGGTAAGGAGATGGTCACTGTACAAGATTTACAGGAGGTAGTTGAGTCGCAGAAGTTTAAATCTTCTATTGCTGTTGAGATTATGAGGAATCAGAAAGTGAGAGAGCTTGTACTGAAATTAAAATAAGCCAGACCTTCATCAAGTCCGGCTTATTTTAATAGTATGTCTATTTTTTCAGGACTTTTAACAGCTCCTTTGCTGCTTCTTCTGATGAAGCTGGATTTTGTCCGGTAATCAACAGGCCGTCTTTTAGAACATAAGATCCCCAATCTGCTCCTTTGCTATAGGTGCCGCCGAGTTTTTTCAGTTCATCTTCAACTAAAAATGGTACAACATCTGTTAACTGAACGGCAGCTTCTTCACTATTGGAGAAGCCCGTTACTTGTTTCCCTGTAACTAAAGGATTGCCATCAGTTCCTTTTACTTTGATCAATACGCCTGGAGCGTGGCATACAAAGGCAATTGGTTTTTGCTGACGGTTGAACGCTTCAATAAGCTGGATGGAATTGTTGTCGTTTGCAAGGTCCCAAAGTGGTCCATGGCCGCCTGGATAGAAAACGGCATCGTAATCTTCTGCTTTTACTTCACTTAGTTTTACGGTATGTGCCAGTTTTTCTTTTAATGCCTCATCTTTGTCAAATCTGTGGGTTGCCGCAGTTTGAAAATCAGGCAATTCACTTTTTGGGTCAATAGGGGGCTGGCCTCCCTTTGGTGATGCAATGGTGAGTTCTGCACCAGCATCGGCCAGTACATAATATGGGGCAGCAAATTCTTCTACCCAGAAGCCTGTTTTTTCGCCTGTATTGCCCAGGTCGCTGTGTGATGTTAAGACAATCAGAATTTTCATAATTATTTTCATCAGAATATAATTTTATTTTAACGGTGATGAAGCTATCATGTGCCACCAAATTCTATTCATATCGGTTTGTGTATTGCTGCACATGATGGTTTCATTAGTATTTTATAAGATGGATCTATTTAGTAACTCATTTCTACAATTTTCTCTGCGTCGGAAGGGCTAAGCGTTTTGTGTTCTCCTAATCCCATCCAGCCGCGGTCGGTAAAGCGTTTGGCTATTTTCTCTGCAGTGCCCTGGTATTGATCGGTATATTCAGAGAGTTTGGTATGGATATCCAGTGAGTGGAAAAAATCTTCAGTTTTAGCGATGGCTGCCTTGGCAATTTCTTCGGTTGTTGCTCCTGTAACTCCCCAAACCCGGGCACCATATTGGGCCAGTTTTTCTTTTTTGGACTCCAGGAAATAGCGATAGTGACTTGGTGCGATCACCGCGAGTGTCCTGGCGTGGTCAATCCCGTAAAGTGCAGTAAGCTCATGTCCCATAGCATGTATGGCCCAGTCACCGGGAACACCTTTTTGAATTAATCCATTTAAGGCCATGGTACAGCACCACATAAAGTTAGCTGCAGCTTCGTAGTCGGCCGGATCTTTAATTACTCTGGGTGCAATTTCTATCAGTGTTTGCAAAATGCTTTCTGCAAAGCGGTCCTGGAGGTAAGCTTGTACCGGATAAGTCATGTATTGTTCCAGTACATGGGTAAAAGCATCTGTTATTCCATTGGCCAGCTGGCGTTTGGGAATAGAGGCCACTACCTGAGGGTCGAGGATGGAGAATTCCGGAAATAATCCCGGTCCACCCATTCCAAGTTTTTCCTGTGTCTCCGCGCGGGTAATCACTGCTCCGGAATTCATTTCCGATCCTGTTGCAGGGAGGGTTAAAACTGTTCCGAAGGGCATTCCTTTTTCTGTTCTGATGCTCTTCTTCAGGATGTCCCAAGGATCTGTACCGGTATACAGCGCTGCTGAGGATAGAAATTTTGTGCCATCTATAACTGATCCCCCGCCGACAGCCAGTAAAAAGGTAATGTTTTCTTCTTTTATGATCTTTAGCGCCTGCATTAAAACCTCATATTCCGGATTAGCAGGAATGCCACTGAATTCCATATACTCAAAGCCATTCAAACCTTGTTTGACCTGTTCGTATACGCCGTTCTTTTTGATACTTCCGCCACCATATAGCATCAATACTTTTGCGCCTTTTGGTATTTCTTTCCCAAGATTTTCAATTTGTCCTTTTCCAAAAAGGATTTTAGTAGGATTCTTAAATTCGAAATTCTGCATGTTTATTTTTATTTAACTATACTACAATCTTTGTTTGATTTTGTTGATCAAAGTTAAACAGGGATGTAGAAATAGCAGTTGAGTGAACACACAAAAAAACTGTGATCTGGATCACATCCTTAATGACTGAGCCTGCTGAGACTTTCACGCGAAACACCCAGATAGGAGGCTAGTAGTGTTTTAGGGATGCGCTGCAGGAGGGAAGAGTTTAATTGCAGTAAACGATCATATCGTTCCTGAGGGTTTTTAAAGAGCAGAAGCCGGATCCGTTGCTGCAATGCAATATAGCCACCGCCGGTTTTTTTAAGAAAGAAATTAGAAATCTCGTGAATTTCCCGGCAAAGTTTTTCCCGGTTTTCATAAGACAATATATAGACCTCGCAATCTTCAATGCAGTCAATGTTTAAGCTGGCCGGGGTTTTATTGACCAGTGCATGGTAGTCAGAGATCCACCAGTCTTCCATGGCAAATTGCAAAATATGTTCCCGTCCGTTTTTATCAATATAAAATGACTTCAGCAAACCCTTAATTACCCAGAATTCATTTTCTATTTTATTGTCCTGCTGAACCAGGTATTGATGTTTTTTGAATTTCCGATAAGTGAAATGTGAGAAAACGTAGTCAAATACTTCATCTGAAATCGGAATTATTTTTTCAAAATGTGTTTTGAGCAATTGTTTCATCGGGGATGCTAATTTTTAGATCAGGATTGCAATTATAAGAGAAATAACGCTAAGCTTTTCATTTGTCTACCCTTTTATTTAGATTTTTCATCTTTTTTGGAAGCTTAATGAAATAGTTTTGGCTAACGCTCAATAACCAAATTTCAAATCTATTCCTCAAACTAACCAAACCACATGAAAAAAAATGTACTCATCTCTAGTTATTACCAGGTCAATTCACCGCCTTTCAAAGTAAGCGACTAAAAAACAAAAAACTCGTATTGTCTGCCCTGCTTTCTCCAAAGCCGGGGACTGTTCAACGGCGAATAATCATCGCACGTAAGGGAATAATACGTTCAAAATTAATTAAACCTAACCAAACCATTTCTAATTAATGAAACTCATTATGAAACAAGACACGAGATGCTTGTTCAAAAAGATTGGCCTATGCCTGGCCAGTTTTGGAGGGCTTGTTTTGTCTGCATCAGCACAACAAACTGATAGTACAAGAGTAGCTCACTTACGCGACTCTTTAAGAACGGTGCTTAAAACTTCGCACCCTTTTCAACTTCCTGATAAAGATGTGTCGGTTCTATTCGGAAATCAGAAAAAAGGACAATTACTGCAATCTTACGGCATTGTTGGGGGAGAAGAATTGGAAAGCTTTCCCGCTGCAGAACTCATGAGTTCTTTATATGGTAAACTTGCAGGTCTATATCTTGTTCAAACTTCTTCCGAACCTGGTTCGGATAAACCCAGTCTTCTTTTGAGGGGAAGGAATCCTCTGGTTATCATAGATGGGGTGCCTCGTTCTTTCACCAGTATAGACCCTGAACAGATTGCCTCTGTTTCTGTGATCAAAGATGCATTGGGAACGGCCATCTATGGAATGAGGGCTGCAGACGGCGTATTGCTGATCCAGACAAAAAGAGGTGCTAATGCGCCAAGGAAAATCAGTTTTACCAGCCAGTATGCGCTTCAGGAACAGATTAAAACACCAAAGTTTTTGAATTCATATGATTATGCCACATTATTTAATGAAGCCCTGGCAAATGATGGAAAACAAGCGGTTTATAGTACCGCTGATCTGGAGAAATACAGAACAGGTTCCAGTCCATTTACACATCCAAATGAAGATTGGTATAAGAGAATTCTAAACAACACTGCTGCCATGCAGCGTTACAATATTAACATTGCCGGAGGAACATCTTCAACCAGGTATTTTGTTGATCTAGATTATTTAAATCAGCAGGGTTTTTTTAATGTAGACAATAACCTGAATACTTACCCAACCAACAACTATTTTAAGCGGTATACTTTTAGAAGTAACATCGATGTTGATTTGACAAAATCAACCTTCCTTTCGGTAAATTTATTTGGAAGAATAAGAAACGGAAACGAACCTGGTGCATCTACATCAGCAGTTTATAATGGTTTGCTAAGCACTCCAAATAATGCCTATCCGGTGTTCAATGCCGATGGCTCCCTGGGGGGAAATTCGCAATATCCAAACAATCTTTACGGCCAGGCACTGAGGTCTGGTTATTTGCCCTCCAGCAATAGAAACCTTGGTGTTGATGTGTCGATAAAACAGAATCTGGGGGCAATAGTTAAAGGCTTATATGTTAAAGGACTTGTTTCTTTAAATACCTATTATGATGAGCAGATAGACCGAAGTAAAACATTTTCTGTTTATAATTTAAAGACTGACCCGGTAACCAACAAAACCTATTATCAAAAAATAGGTAATGATGGTACACAAAGTAATAGTTCTTCAATTTCCGGGCAAAACCGGCAAATTTATAGCCAGTTCGATCTTGGTTACGATCAAATATTCGGGAAAAACACCCTGAATTCATTGTTGTTGTATTCAAGAGACAGCTATGTTTCCGGAAGTGACTTGTCTTTAGTCAATCAGGCTTTATCGGGAAGGGTTCAATACAATTACGATGGAAAGTACCTGGCCGAGGCAGCAGCCTCTTATATGGGAGTAGACCGTTACAGGCCTGGACATCAATGGGGTATTTTTCCTGCTGTGGGCCTGGGTTGGAATTTGTCGTCGGAGGATTGGTTCAAAGCAGCCGGGACGAAGATAAGCCAGTTGAAAATCAGGGCAAGTTATGGCTTGACCGGGAGTAATAGTAATGCAGGATATTTTATTTACAATCAGTTTTATAGTTCTGGTAATTCATTCTATTCTAAAAATCCTGCAACCAGCTCCAGTACAATTAATGAGTCTGCTTTGGCGGATCCAAACCTTAGCTGGGAAAAGGCACGGAAATATAATGTTGGTACAGATATCAGCCTGTTTAAGGATCAATTATGGTTTTCTGCCGACTACTACAGCAATTTTTATTATGACCAGCTCCAAGACAGAGGGACGAATGGGAGTGCAATTATTGGCAACACACTTCCTCAGCAGAATATTGGTAAAAGACGCTATAATGGCTTGGAGCTCGCAGCAGGTTTTCAATCTAAAATCAATGATTTTAAATATTTTATTAGTGGAAATGTAAATTGGGGATCAAGTAAACTGATCTTTATTGATGAGCCAAACCGCAGAAATGCTTATGAGCAAAGAACGGGCTTGCCGGTTGGGCAGGTTTTTGGTTATGTTGCTGATGGTTTGTACAATTCTGCAGCGGAAATTCAATCTGGCCCTAAGGTAGAAGGATATAATCCGATTCCTGGCGATATCAGGTACAAAGACCTCAATCACGATGGTGTGATCAATATTTTTGATCAGACAGCATTGGGTTCTACCAAACCACTTCTTTTTTATGGACTGACTGCCGGGTTTAATTATAAAGGCCTGGATTTCTCCCTGACCATTAATGGTGTACAAAACCGAAGTGTATTGCTTATGGGGAACAATACTTTTGAATTTCAGCAAAATGCAACTGGCGGATATGGACAGGCTATGGAACACCACCTGGATAGATGGACTCCGGCAACAGCGGCAACGGCCACTTATCCAAGACTTAGTCTGGGCGTAAATACCAATAACCAGGCAGTTTCTTCCTACTGGATGAAGAACGGAAGCTACTTAAGGGTGAAAAATGTAGAGGTAGGCTATAGTTTGCCAGTTACATGGGTAAAAACCATTGGCTTAGCCGGTATCCGTGTATTTGCAAACGGATTAAACCTGTTGACCTTTACAGACCTGGAACGGGTTGATCCTGAAGCCATCAGTTGGGGCTATCCAAATCAAAGGGTTTTCAATTTTGGTGCAAACCTTAAATTCTAAAATATATTCCAATGAAGATTATATATAAATATATTACAGTGATCATTTGCATTTCGTTATTGATCAGCTGTTCAAAAAAATATGAAGCGGAACCGATTAACAGGATCACCGAAGATTTGGTATTTGATCCTGTAGACAAGAATGCAGATTATGCGCAGCAGTTTCTAAATGGTACTTATTTGTTGTTACCAGACTGGTACAACAGGATTGATGGTTCCTTTCTTGATGCAGGTACAGATGATGCGCTGCCTTCGAAGGATGGAAGCTCTATAGATAATTTTAGAAACGGACGAATATCGGCCAATGTATTGCCAGATAATACCTGGAGCAGGAATTATTCTGGTATCAGAAGAGCAAACCTTTTTCTAAGCAAAATAGATGTTGTTCCTGCCCCAGCTGACCGTAAGGTACAATGGAAAGCGGAAGCTCGTTTTTTAAGGGCCTATTTCTATTTTGAACTGACCAAGAGGTGGGGAGGAGTTCCATTGCTTGGCGATAAAGTTTTGGGTTTATCTGACCAATTAAACTATAAGAGAAATACGCTTCAAGAGTGTAATGCTTACATACTTTCTGAACTGGAAAGCATAAAAAGTAGTTTGTTGCCGGTTGCTATTACTGATGGGGACTGGGGACGTGCAAATCAGGGGGCGGCAATGGCTTTGAAAGCCAGGATTTTATTATATGCTGCAAGCCCCTTAAATAATCCGGGTAATGATCTTCAGAAGTGGTCTGATGCTGCTCAGGCAGCTAAAGACCTCATTAACCTGAACAATTATGCTCTGGCGACGGATTTTATTGCCTCTTTAAATGCCACACGCAATTCGGAGTTCATTTTTATCCGGGAACAGGCGTTGAGCCAAAGTGTAGAGAATAACAATGGACCCGTAGGTTATATTGTTGGTGCGGGGGCTACCAGCCCTTCACAGAATCTGGTTGATGCATTTTTAACGTTAAACGGAAAAAATATAAGCGAAAGTGGTTCAGGATATGATTCCTCAAATCCTTATCTGAACCGCGACCCTCGATTGGACGCGACCATTATGTACAACGGTAAAATGTGGCTGTCGAGACCGGTAGAAACTTTTGAAGGTGGGCAAGATAAACCAGGCGGTAACCGGATACAAACTAAAACAGGTTATTACCTGCGTAAGTTTATGGGGAAGTTTGAGAATTCAGCTTCTTATAGTAATCAGGGGCATCATGTGATCCTTTTCAGGTATGCTGAAATTTTATTGAACTATGCCGAGGCTTTGAATGAAAGCATCGGGCCGGTTCAGGAGGTTTACAACAGTCTTATTGCCATTAGAAAGAGAGCTGGCATTAAAGCTGGGGGAGATAATCAGTATGGACTTCCTCCAGGTGCCAGTCAGTCTGCAATGCGTACCCTGATCCGGAATGAAAGACGTATTGAACTGGCTTTTGAGGAACATCGGTTCTGGGACCTGCGCAGATGGAAACTTGCGGAGAGCGTACTGAACCAACCGGTTAAAGGGGTGAAAATTACAAAGAAACAGGATGGTTCCTTTACCTATTCTTTTTTTGACGCAGCCCCGTCTGTCTTTGATGCCTCAAAGATGTATTACAATCCAATTCCTTATTCAGAAATTCTAACCAATCCAAATATGGTGCAAAATCCAGGATGGTCTTTTTAACCGATTGAACCGCATTAAGATAGAGATATAATGAAAAGATATATTAGTATATTATTGTTTATGCTGCTAAGTTCTGTAGTATTTGCGCAAATGAGGTCTGTTAGGGGCCGGGTTATAGACAAAGAAGGGTTAACACTTGTTTCTGTGTCTGTATATGAGACTGATAACCCTAAAAATATTGCCTTAACCGATGTAAATGGTGTTTTTACAATCAAGATTCCTTTAAATAGCCAGAAATTGTCCTTTTCTTCTGTAGGTTATGTAAAGAAAACAATTAACTTAACCCCTGGTCAGGATGTGAATGTAACTTTAGAAAGTGACAACTCAAACCTGGATGAAGTGGTCGTGGTGGGCTTAACTACTCAAAAGAAAATTACGAATACCGGATCTGTGAGCACGGTAACTGGTAAGGAAATCAGACAGAGCCCGGCGGCCAGTATCCAGAATTCTCTGGTGGGGAGACTACCTGGGCTTTTTCAGCAACAAACCAGTGGGCAGCCCGGTAAAGATGCTGCGAATATTTATATCCGGGGCATAAGTTCTTATGCTACAGGCGCTGTTAACAGACCTTTGGTGATTGTTGACGATGTAGAGTATATGTATGAGCAGCTGAATCAGATCAGTTCCAATGAGGTAGAAAGTATTTCCATTTTAAAGGATGCTTCTTCTACAGCAATCTATGGTGTTAAAGGCGCAAACGGTGTAATTATTATTACTACCCGGAGAGGGGTATCGGGAACGCCTAAAATCACGCTTCGTACAGATTTTGGTTTACAGCTTCCAACTATACGCCGTAAAATTCTTCCAACGTTTGACGCCTTGACTTTATTAAAGGAACAGGCCGTGAATTCGGGGCAGGACCCGAATCTGGCTTATCCGGGTTTGATGACACCGGAAGCACTGGAACATTTCAGACTTGGAGATGATCCTTATCATTATCCGAGTGTAAACTGGTATGACGAGGTGATGCGTAAAAGCACGGTACAACAAAGTAATAATATAGATATCAATGGTGGAACGAAGACTTTAAGATATTTCGTTTCTCTGGGCAGCCTTTTTCAGAACGGATTACTTAAAGAAGTTCCGAAAAAGGAGTCATTTAACAATAATTATTATTTAAAAAGATACAATATACGGTCTAACGTAGATATTGATGTAACCAAAACATTGACCTTAAAGCTGGACTTGTCTGCCCGTTTTAATGAAATCAATGAGCCGAATTTACCAGATGTGGTTCCCGGAGGTGCATTGCCCTTCTGGAGGAGGATCAGCAGTGGTATTCTGGCACCATGGAAATATCCGGTTAAAAATGAAGATGGATCTTACGGCGGAAAGAAAGGGGAGTCTTTAAACCCAGTGGGTTTGCTGGAATATGGTGGTTATGAAAGGACGTACAGCAATGATCTGAATTTAAACCTGAATGCAGTACAGAAGCTGGATTTTGTTACGCAGGGTCTGTCTTTTAGAGGGATACTGGCCTATACCAATAACTTTTCTTTCCGGAGAGGACTGACCAGAGGTCGTTTCCCTGTGTACGATCATATAGCCGGATCTGACGCACTTGATCCTGTCTTTCCGGATCTGATGAGGCTGGAGCCTCTTACAGTTTCTACAGCATTTGACGCCAATAAAATTCCTTATCCATTCAGAAGGTTAAACTTACAGGGAATCCTTAGCTATAACCGTCAGTTTAACCAGCATAATGTTTATGGATTGGTGCTGACTAACCGCTCTACAGAAATTTCTGGCGCCGGTGCACCTGGGAACTTTCAAGGATATGCGTTAAGGATGGGCTATAATTTTGCCTCCAAATATCTGTTTGAAGTAAATGCGGGTTACAACGGCTCAGATCGCTTCCAGGCTAAAAATCGTTTCGGACTGTTTCCGGCGATCAGTCTGGGCTGGAACCTGAGTGAAGAGAAGTTCTTTAAAAAGGCGCTGCCTTTTATTAACTATATGAAATTACGTGGATCTTGGGGGATTGTAGGAAGTGATGATGTTGGAGGATACCGCTATATCTATGAGGAGGTGTATACAAGCGCGGATAAGAACAGCTATTATTTTGGTGATAACAATACTACGGTTCCAGGTATTGTACCGGGACAACTTGCGAATGAAGATGTGCGCTGGGAGAAGGAACGGAAAATGGATATTGGTGCGGATATCAAGATGTTTAACAGTAAACTGGAGTTGACTTTAGATTATTTTGATCATCGCAGGTCTGATATTTTAACGGTAAGAGAAACTGTGCCTTCCTATTCTGGTTTAAGCTTACCACCTGTTAATATTGGTGTGGTGAGTAATAAAGGGTTTGAAGCGGAAATTACACACCGGCATAGTATAAATGAGAATTTCCAATACTTTGTAAAGGGAAATATTTCCTTTGCAAAGAATAAAATCCTGTACAGGGATGAACCTTTGAATGCAGCGAATCCATTACTGATGCGTACAGGCAGGCCAATTGGGCAAATCTATGGTTATACAGCAGATGGGTTTTATCGCGATGATGCGGATGTTGCCAACAGTCCGAAGGTGATTGGAAAAGTGGTTCAACCCGGAGATATAAAAATGGTAGATATTAACCATGATGGGAAAATAGATCAGGGGGATATAGGACCTATTGGTTATCCTAACATTCCACAGATCAATTATGGTTTTTCTCTGGGTACGAGTTATAAAAATTTCGACATTTCCGTATTGTTTCAGGGAGCTGCCCGCGGGAGTTTGAATGCTTCAACTATGCTTCAAATTGGTAATGCAAATGGTCTTCCGTCGGCAATACATGAAAAAAGATGGACCCCGGAAACCAAGGACATTGCAGAATATCCGCGATTGGGTGGGGTCAATTTCGATGCCTCAACCTTTTGGCTGAGGTCTACAAATTATTTGCGCTTAAAGAATGTGGAGCTGGGCTATCGTTTACCTGAATCTTTGGTGAAACGTGTAAGACTGAGCAATGTCCGGATTTATGCTAATGCGCTGAACCTGATTACCTGGTTCAACCTGAGCATTTATGATATTGATCCGGAATCCGTAACGGGAACAGTAGAGGGATATCAGAATTATCCTCAGCAAAAAGTAGTGAATTTTGGTGTACAGGTTGGCTTTTAATTAAATAGATATGAATACAAAATATGCTTTTCGGAAATACCTGCTGGTTTTTTTACCGGTAATTATGATTTATAGCTGTAAGAAGTCGGATAAAGGTTTTCTTGATAAAACGGATGTTGGTCAAATGAACCAGAATACTGTGTTTGCTGACAGCTTGCTCACTTTTCAATTCCTAAACGGGGTATATGCCGATCTTCCCACGACCTATTACATGGATAATGGGGTAACCGGAGGTGGGTTATGGTCTTACAGCGATGCTTCTGATGATTCTGAATGCCGATGGACTGGTACTACGGCACAGGCGGCGCCAGCATTTAATTTGGCACAGTTTGCGAGTTTAGCCGATTTCTCGAGGTTTAAGAATCACTGGAACAGTGCCTTTACAAACATCAGAAGGGTTAATGTTTTTTTAGGAAATGTAGACAGATCTCCAATCTCTGCAGGAAGAAAGCAGAAACTGAAAGGAGAAGCCAGATTTCTGCGGGCTTACTATTATTATCATTTGCTTCGGAATTACAGTGGTTTACCTTTACTAGGAGATCGTTTGTTTGGTTTGACAGATGATTTCAATTTACCAAGATCAAGTTTTGCAGAGACTGTAAGCTATATATCGGCCGAGCTTGATGCCTGCAGTGGAATTTTGCCTTTGACCCAATTGCCGGAGGATTACGGAAGGCCAACCAAGGGCGCTGCAATGGCCTTGAAATCCAGGTTATTGCTACTGGCTGCAAGCCCTTTGTTTAATGGGGAAAACCCGGCCGCCGGCGGAGAACAGAAAAAGCTTGCGGGTTATGAGAATTTTGATGCAAACAGATGGAAGCTGGCTGCAGATGCAGCAAAGGCAGTTATGGATCTGAATCTTTATCAGCTTGTTGAAGACAATACCACCGCTAAAGGGTATGGCTTTTATAAAACACTGACAGATAGGAAGAACTCGGAACAGATTTTCCAGATCATGATGAAGACCGGAAGATGGTATGAGGGCTATCTCTTACCAGTAACCCGGGGTGGACAGGCCTATTCTTATCCGACCCAATCTCTGGTAGATGCTTATCCAATGGCCAATGGTAAAATGAAGGACGAAGCCGGATCGGGTTATTCAGAGGCTGATATGTATAAAAACAGAGATCCAAGATTTGGCTATACTATTTTGTATAATCAGGCAACCTGGCTGGATAAAACAACCAACAAGCCAACTCCGGTAAACCTGTATTTTCAAGCAGCAGGTGATGGTTTGGGCACTTCAAACTCTACCAGAACAGGGTATCTGTTCAGGAAATTCTGTAATGAGAATGCCGGAGGAAATTATGGGGTAACCAGTGATATTGGCCTGGTTTCACTTCGGTACGCAGAGATCCTGCTCAATTATGCTGAAGCGGAAAATGAATTTCAGGGGCCAGGGGCACAGGTGTATGCCGCGGTAGAAGCTATACGCAGACGTGCAGGGCTGGATCCTTATCAGTTGCCTGGCGGGCTATCGAAGGATGATATGAGACAAGTGATCAGAAATGAGAGGAGGATAGAATTTGCATTTGAAGAGGCGCATCGTTTTTTTGATGTTAAGAGATGGAAGATCGCTGAGAAAGTGCTTAATGGCGATGCGATGGGTATGAGATGGGTTAAAAACGGAAATGCTTATACTGGTACACGTTTTGCTTTTGAGACACGGGTTTTCCTAAGTCCGCAAATGTATTATTTCCCAATACCACAATCAGAAATTAATAAAAGCAGCCTGTTGATTCAGAATCCAGGCTGGTAGGACTTTGAAAAGTGGGTAACGAAAATGCGCCCACTTTTCTATTGAAATAGTTATTGAATAAAATTAGTTATAATGAAGAATACTCTATTGTTTTTTATCTTGTTGTGCACAGGTAGTGGCTTTTTAAAAGGACAGGACCGTAGTCAGATGAAGCAGCTTATTGATGATCAGTTTCATTTTGCTGCAGAGCAATATAAAGTTCTGGCTAAAAATGTTCCTGCCGGAGTGATGCCTAAAACCTATTATGCTAAAAGCGGAAAGATAGAAACCAGTGATACAAAGTGGTGGTGCAGTGGTTTTTATCCGGGTTCATTGCTCTATATTTACGAATATACAGGAGATACAGCAATTTTAGCTGAGACCAACAGGAGACTGTCTATACTGGAGAAGGAGAAACATTACACGGGTAATCATGATTTGGGTTTTATGATGTTTTGCAGCTTTGGAAATGCGTACAGGATTTTGAAGGAGGAGAAATACAAAGCGGTAATTGATACATCTGCGGGTTCACTTGCCACCAGGTATCGTCCTGCTGCGGGGGTCATTCAATCCTGGAATTCCAGTAAGATCTGGAAAGGGCCTGTGATTATTGACAATATGATGAACCTGGAGCTGCTGCTCTGGGTAAGTTCGCATGGTGGCGATTCAAAATATAAACAGATTGCTGTTTCTCATGCCAACAAAACCCTGAAGAACCATTTCAGACCTGATTACAGCTCTTATCACGTAGTAGATTATGATATGTTGACCGGAAAAGTGATCAGAAGGGGAACGGCTCAAGGGGCTGCAGATGAATCTGCCTGGAGCAGGGGCCAGGGCTGGGCTTTGTATGGCTATACCATGATGTATCGTTTTACAAAGGATCAAAAATACCTGGACCAGGCCATGCATATTGCTGATTTTATATTGAAGCATCCAAATCTGCCTGCCGATGGAATTCCTTACTGGGATTTTAATGCACCTGGTATTCCTGATACTTACAGGGATGTCTCTGCAGGAGCTGTCATTTCATCGGCTTTACTTGAACTGGGGCAATATACTACCGGAAAAAGCAAAGACAGGTTCGTTTCTGCCGCCAGAAAAATGATTGTCTCTTTATCTTCTGGCCAATACCGCTCGAAGCCCGGGGAAAACGGTGGTTTTTTATTATTGCACAGTGTAGGTGCATTGCCTTTAAAATCTGAAATAGATGTTCCCCTAACTTATGCTGACTATTATTTTCTGGAAGCCTTAGCCCGATATAAAAAGTGGTATTTATAAGTTGTTGTTTTTTAGTTCGTTCATAAATTCTCTGGGTGTCTTTTCATATTGTTTTTTGAATTCCCTGCTGAAATATTTAGGGTCATTAAATCCAATCAGATAAGAAATTTCTGAAATGGTATAGCTTTTTTGTTCTAAAAGCTGTACCGCTCTTTTTAGACGAATGGATTTGATAAAGTCATTTACGGACAGATCCGTGATTGCCCTTATCTTTTTATACAGGACCGGCTGGCTCATGCCGGTTTCTGAAGCCAGGTCCGGCACCCCGAAACTTTGCTCAGACATATGTGCTTCTATATATTGAATCACTTTTGTAATGAAAGCCTGGTCTGTTGACCCAATCTGAATGTTCTGCGGCTGCAGGGTGATCTGCTGGCCATATTTTATGCGCATCAGGTCCCTTGAATGGATGAGGTTTTTAATGTTCAGTTCCAGGAGTTCCATGCTGAATGGCTTCATGATATAGGCATCAGCACCTGTTTCCAGTCCGGTTACCTGATGGATATGGGAGGACCTGGCGGTGAGCAGGATGACAGGGATATGGCTTGTCCGTTCGTCGGTCTTGAGTTTTCTGCAAAGCTCTAAACCGTCCATGACGGGCATCATTACATCACAAATGATCAAATCCGGCAAGAGTTCTATGGCTGTCTCCCAGCCTTTTAAGCCATCAATGCTTTCGCTTACCTGGTAGGACCGACCGACAGATCCGGTAAGCAGTTGTCTGATTTCTGCATTGTCTTCTATGATCAGGATATGCTCTTTGTTAGGCGTATCTTTTTTGCGGTCTTCATCTGTTGAGGCCAGGTCATTACTTATATCGGCATTGAAGATAGAATGGGTTTCTCTGGTCACTGCAAATTCTTCAGCTTTGAAATGTATTTTTCCTTTTTTTAGTTTGACTGTAAAACAAGTGTCTCCAGTGGTGTGTGCTGTTGCAGGAATGCTCTCAATGTCTATCGTTCCATGATGTGCTTCTACAATACTCTTGGAAAGTGCGAGTCCAATGCCCGATCCAATATGGCTGGAGCCCTGGTCGTCTACCTGGAAAAAACTACTGAAAAGCTTGTTCTGGTTCTCATAGGAAATGCCTGCACCGTTATCGTGAACCTGAATCTGGACCTCTTCTTTATGTTCAATTATCCTTAATGTGATGG
>Ga0157370_10001049_pt1 | contig 34805 bp, 31 predicted proteins | sample C35metaG_FD_113463 | JGI IMG/M metagenome (GOLD analysis project Ga0157370, IMG submission 113463) | Corn rhizosphere microbial communities from Kellogg Biological Station, Michigan, USA - C3-5 metaG | ecosystem: Host-associated > Plants > Roots > Rhizosphere > Soil | place: USA: Michigan... | reverse complement strand
TCGGCGCAGCTTGGATTTGAGCATGAAGCGGGGATGAGGATCATGCATCATTTGTTCGACCCAAAAGGAAACTGATACATGTTAAACGCTTATGGAGTGATGGTAAACAGAGCCTATACAGGCAAAGCGGGGACGCCGACCTTATTGGAGAACTGTCCAAATATCATCGGTCTTATTATATCTCGCCGCTTGCTTTCAGCAGGATTGCCCTCGGATCGGCCGATATTTATGAAGCGTTGGGTTGTGTTGCTATGAGAAGTATTAAATGCAGCGCTCACGTCCGGAAAGAAGTGAAGGTGACGCTAGGACAAAAGATGGAGATGGATGTAATTCAAAGTTTTCCATCTCCTTCGCTTTTTTAGTTTTTTGCTTGATCAACAAGCTTGTTTTTTTTGATCCATGGCATCATATCGCGCAACTTCGCCCCCACCATTTCAATCTGATGGGTGGATGCGAGCCTACGACTGGCTTTAAGCATGGGTGCGCCGGCACGATTCTCAAGAATAAATTCACGAGCGTATGCGCCTATCTGGATTTCATGCAGAATCTTGCGCATTTCTGCCCGGGTGGCATCGGTGACAATGCGTGGACCTCGCGAAATATCTCCATATTCAGCGTTATTTGAAATTGAGTAACGCATGTTGGCGATACCACCTTCGTAGATCAAATCCACGATCAGCTTCACTTCATGTAGGCATTCGAAGTAAGCCATTTCGGGCGCATATCCAGCTTCGACCAGAGTTTCAAAACCAGCCTGAATCAAAGCGGTGAGGCCTCCGCATAGCACTACCTGCTCACCGAACAGATCAGTTTCGGTTTCTTCGCGAAAATTGGTTTCAATTACGCCACCACGGGTACCTCCGTTGGCTGCCGCATAGGAAAGTGCCAGGTCGCGGGCTTTACCAGACCTGTTCTGATGCACGGCAATGAGCGAAGGCACGCCGCCCCCCTGTGTGTAGGTCGAACGTACCAAATGACCGGGCCCCTTGGGCGCAATCATGATGACATCGAGATCCTCGCGAGGAGATACTTGACCATAATGTACATTGAAGCCATGAGCGAACGCAAGCGTGGCACCGTTTTTGAGGTTTGGTTCAATTTCCGAGGTGTAAACCGCAGCAATCTGCTCATCAGGTAACAGCACCATCACGACATCTGCTCCCTTCACGGCTTCCGCGACTTCCTTGACGGTAAGACCAGCCTTCTCCGCTTTGCTCCACGATGCCCCATCCCTGCGCAGACCAACAGTAACCGTTACGCCGGAGTCGTGTAGATTGTTAGCATGGGCATGACCCTGCGATCCATAACCAACGATAGTAACTTTCTTGTCCTTGATGAGCGACAAATCGGCATCTTTATCATAATAAACGTTCATGGTTTCCTTTCTGCTCAATTAGAAAAACACAATGAAGTAGCAAAGCGGACGAGCATACCCTTGGCGCCCGATACACATCAGATGCCACTATATTTTTAATATGCGCTCGCCGCGCCCGATGCCAGAGGCGCCGGTACGTACCGTCTCCAGAATGGATCCACGTTCCATTGCCTCAAGAAATGCGTCGAGTTTGGAACCGGTGCCGGTTAGTTCGATAGTGTAGGACTTATCAGTGACGTCAATAATGCGTCCGCGAAATATATCAGCCATACGCTTTATCTCTTCCCGATCCTTACCGACGGTGCGTATTTTTATCAGCATCAATTCGCGTTCGATATGATCACCGTCACTCAGATCCACCACTTTGACTACTTCGATAAGCTTATTCAGTTGCTTGGTTATTTGCTCAACCACATCGTCCGATCCAGCAGTAACCAACGTCATACGAGACAAAGTCGGGTCTTCAGTAGCCGCCACCGTAAGCGACTCAATATTGTAACCGCGCGATGAGAACAGGCCGGCTACACGAGATAAAGCCCCCGCCTCATTTTCCATCAGTAAAGAGATGATATGTCGCATTTTTATACCAGAATCATTTCAGAGAGACCTTTTCCGCCAGGAACCATGGGGAAAACGTTCTCGGTCTGGTCAGTAATGAAGTCCATAAACACCAGTCGAGTTTTGAGCTTAAACGCCTCCTTTAACGCATTTTCGATATCGGCAGGCTGTTCTATTTTCATGCCAATATGACCATAACTCTCGGCCAATTTGACGAAATCAGGCAGCGCGTCCATATAGGATTCCGCGTAACGATTGCCATGGAAGAATTCCTGCCACTGTCGTACCATTCCCATGTAGCGATTGTTCAAATTAACAATCTTGAGCGGAAGGTTGTATTGCTTGCACGTGGATAGTTCCTGTATGCACATCTGAATGCTGGCTTCGCCGGTTATGCAAGCTACCGCTGCCCCGGGATTAGCGAACTGAACTCCCATTGCTGCAGGAAGTCCAAAGCCCATGGTTCCCAGACCACCGGAATTAATCCATCGGCGCGGCCTATCAAACTTATAAAACTGGGCTGCCCACATTTGATGCTGACCCACATCCGATGTGATAAAAGCATTTCCACCGGTTATTTCATAGAGCTTTTCCACTACCATTTGCGGCTTAATGATAGAGCTTTGGCGGTCGTACTTAAGGCAGTTGCGCGCACGCCATAAGTCAATCTGTGTCCACCATGCATCCAGGCCTGTCTGATCAGGCTTCTCCTTGCTGGCCTTAAGCAGTTTTATAAGCTCATCCAGTACGTCGGAAATACTGCCAACAATGGGAATATCCACCTTCACACGCTTGGAAATGGAAGAAGGATCAATATCTATGTGTATGATCTTGCGGTCTTCGTTGTAAAAATGCTTAGGATTACCAATCACCCGATCGTCGAAACGTGCGCCGATCGCCACCAATACGTCGCAATGCTGCATCGCCATATTGGCTTCGTAAGTGCCATGCATTCCCAGCATTCCGACAAATTGCTTGTCGGTAGCGGGATATCCGCCCAGTCCCATTAATGTATTGGTGCAGGGAAAGCCCAGCATTCGTACCAGATCGGTCAGTCGTGCCGCAGCGTCGCTCAGGATCACACCGCCGCCGGTGTAAATCATGGGGCGCTTGGCCCCAAGTATCAGTTGTACCGCTTTTTTGATCTGTCCTGAATGCCCCTTGGTGACAGGATTATAGGAGCGCATGCTGACTTTTTCCGGGTAAACAAAGGCTGTTTTTTGTTGGCTAACATCCTTCGGAATGTCTACCAGCACAGGACCGGGGCGGCCGGTCGAGGCAATATAAAAGGCTTTTTTGATGGTCGTGGCGAGCTCGGTGATATCTTTCACCAGAAAATTGTGCTTAACGCAAGGCCGCGTGATACCTACCGTATCCACTTCCTGAAATGCATCCAGCCCGATCGCGTGAGTCGGCACCTGTCCGCTGATGATAACCAGCGGGATTGAATCCATATATGCAGTGGCAATACCGGTAACTGCGTTAGTTACACCCGGGCCGGAGGTTACCAGCGCTACACCCACCTTGTTGCTGGAGCGGGCGTATCCATCTGCCGCATGCACTGCCGCTTGCTCATGTCGCACCAGGACGTGCTTGACCTTATCTTGCTTGAACAGTTCGTCGTAAATATACAGCACGGCACCACCCGGATAACCAAAGATATGATCTACCCCTTCTTTTTGTAAGCAACGCACTGTAATTTCAGCGCCTGTTAATCCCGTGCTCATGCTTTTTGAATCCTAAATGTTTAATGTTAAGTACCAGCAAAAATGATGAGTAAAAACATTGAACAGTAACTGCTAGCCTATCTTTGGTCAACCCCTTGTCAGCGGATTGAGAGATTAAGAGCGCATACACAGACCTTGGACCTCCCAGCATGCGCACCTGCGGCCTTGTGGGATGAATTGCAGAGATAGCGAATGATCGGAGTTTTCGCAGGAGATCCTGGAAAAGCAGATGCGTGCTTAAAATACTGTCTCATATGGATTGCGGTAAAACTGAAAGTTCAACGTACCCTTGACATTGCATTCAACCTCGAAGCGCAATCTACGGCGTCTCGGTGCTTAGCGATTGCCCCAATTTTACCAGTAACATGCCTGTACGGAGGACTTATTCGCTGATTCCTCAGGTGAGCGTCTCAAAAAAAATTCACCCGGAAAGAAAGAGGGTATTGAGGCTTATAATAGTCTTCCCGGATGAGCAGATAAAAAAAGACTGCTTAGCCGTCAGGCCAAACGGCACGGCTCTTCAATATGGAGCCATAGTCATAAATGACAATCTCGGATGCGCTTAGGGGGCGTGACAGTTGGATGCCTATGCTACGGAGTCGGCGAGAATAGTCTAATCGAATAGCTTCTGAAATCCGTGATGGATGAAAGTGGGCGACGGGTCAGTTGGGCAGCTTGAACGAAGTCAGGCAGAGCTAATTCTCGATACCTGCAAAATATAGAATCGACACGGATCGTTTATTCTGCTGCTACAGGACTGACTCTGCCCTCTTCAGAGAAAAAGACTGTTTCATGCCTTTCGATGCGGACAAGCTGGTTTAGTGCAATCCGCATAGAGTGATAATGAGTGCTCATGTATGGCAAAGCCGCGATCCTTGGCAATTTTAATTTGACGTTTTTCAATTTCAGCATCGTAAAATTCTTCAACCCGGCCGCATTGCAGGCATACCAGATGATCGTGGTGAGTAGTGCTTGCCAGCTCAAAAACTGCTTTGCCGCCTTCAAAATGGTGGCGTTCAAGCAATCCTGCTTGTTCGAACTGCGTCAGCACCCGATAAACAGTGGCAAGACCAATATCCTCGCCTTCACCGATCAATGTTTTATAAACGTCCTCTGCCGAAAGATGTCGCACCGGGCTGCTCTCGAACAAGCTCAATATTCTAAGCCGCGGCAGCGTAGCCTTCAAGCCCATGGTTTTAAGGTCGTTCGGCTTACTCATAGCGCTATCCATCCAATAAGTTATTTGCTGTATGATATAACGTTAAGTTTGCTTTGGAAACCATACGCTGCCGCGATGCGCGCAAAAATACTTACGTTGCTTGTTTTGCTACTGCTCGCCGGATGTTCGTCAGTTCCCTCTCTGCTCTATAAAATCGAAATCCAGCAGGGCAATGTAATTACTCAGGAAATGGTGAATAAGCTAAAGCCTGGTATGACCCGATCGCAAGTACGTTTCGCGCTGGGATCGCCCTTGATTAGCGATGCCTTTCATGATAATCGCTGGGATTATGTATATCGTCTTGAGCAGAAAGGCCGATTGGTCGAACAACGGAAACTGACAGTATTTTTCGAAGACGACAAGCTGGTGCGCACCGATGGCAGTTTCTCACCTTCGGTTGCTTTTGCTCGGCCTCAAGCAGTTGAACCGCCAAAACCAACCGAGTATACCAGTCCAGTTGAGCCGGTTCCTGTAGTTAAAGAGGGAAGCAGTGTTCCAACCTTGAGCGATATTCCGGAGGCGAATAATAATGCTTTAGCACCGGAATCCGGCACACCAGGCGCGCAGCCGTTGCAGACAACAGTACTGCCCTCACCGATTGAGCCTATTAGACCTGTAACCAGAGAAGAAAGCGCAACGCCGGCCTTGAGTGGTACGCCAGTCATGAGCGAGTCTTCGGCATTGCCGAAATCGGGTACGTCCAATTCTGGGCGGATGCCGTCGCAGGCGGCGGATGCCGGGAGCAGGGAGGCGGATCAGCCTAAAGAGTAACGGGATTGTTCCGGAGAATTATTTTCTCAGAATGGGGAAAAATGGTTTTGCCAGAAGATAAATCATTGAATATTGCCATCGCCGGAAGTTCGGGCCGCATGGGACGCGCTTTGCTGGAAGCGATTGTCCGGGCGCCCGATATAAGCTTATCAGCCGCTCTGGATCGTGCTGGCAGCCCATATCTTATGAAAGATGCGGGAGAACTGATCGGCGCGCCTTGCGGTATCAATATTGCCGATGATGTTGCCGCCGCGCTTCCCGGCAGCGATGTGCTGATCGATTTCACTCGTCCCGCAGGGACGCTCATGCATCTTGCGGTGTGCCGCGCAAAAGGTATCAAGATGGTAATCGGGACAACCGGTTTCTCCGCGGAGCAGAAAGAAGCGCTGAAGGCGGCATCAAAAGATGTGGCCATCGTGCTTGCGCCTAACATGAGCGTGGGTGTGAACGTTACCTTCAAGCTGCTGGAACTTGCGGCTAAGGTATTGAATGAAGGTTACGACATCGAAATTATCGAAGCGCATCATCGTCATAAAGTGGATGCGCCGTCCGGCACGGCGTTGCATATGGCGGAGGTGATGGCGAAGGCACTTGGTAGAAATCTTTCCGAGGTTGCCGTTTACGGCCGTGAAGGCAATACAGGTGAGCGAGCGCCTGCCGCCATTGGCTTCGCTACAGTACGTGGCGGAGATATTGTTGGCGACCATACTGTAATGTTTGCAGGGATCGGTGAGCGGATTGAAATATCACACAAGGCCAGTAGTCGCGCAACGTTCGCCGAGGGTGCGCTGCGTGCCGCCCGCTTTCTTTGTGGTAAGCAGAGCGGCTTGTTTGATATGCAGGACGTGCTGGGGTTGCGTTGACGTTCAATAGCATTGCTGCGCAACAAAATTTATATGAATGAAACAGGAACGAAAATATAATATTCTGAACGCATCGCACGGAGGAATCCGGGCTGGCAGTTATATCAAGCCAGACCTGTGGGTTGATCGCGCTGCCGCATTTCATTGAAGCATGCGTCTTTTGGGCGTATAATTTTCGTTTAAGAAGCGGGATCGGCGGCGGTTTGTTCCGTTTTCTAAGCCTTGTCAGTATTCCAGGAGTCCTCCCGTGTCACAACGCCCGTATGCCGTCCTCGCACTTGCTGACGGCGAAATTTTTCGTGGCATATCCATCGGTGTGAAAGGTATTAGTACAGGCGAGGTGGTGTTCAACACTTCAATGACTGGTTATCAGGAAATTCTTACTGATCCGTCCTATTGCCGACAGATCGTCACACTTACTTATCCGCACATCGGCAATACAGGCATCAATCGGGATGACATCGAATCCGGCAAAATTGATCGAGTATATGCCGCAGGGCTGGTTATCCGCGATCTCCCCCTGGCTTCCAGCAGCTGGAGACAGACGCAGACCCTATCGGACTATCTAAAGGAACAGGAAGTCGTAGCGATTGCAGATATCGATACCCGCAAGCTTACGCGAATCCTGCGGGAAAAAGGTGCGCAGGCCGGATGTCTCATGGCGGGAGATATCGATGAATCTGAAGCGCTGAAGCGCGCCAAAGAATTCCCGGGATTGGCAGGAATGGATCTGGCTAAAGTGGTAAGTTGCGATCGGCCCTACGAATGGACCGAAGGTGAATGGAGGCTAGGGCATGAATATGAAACTCAGAAAAATCCCCGCTTTCACGTTATTGCATTGGATTTTGGAATTAAGCGCAATATGCTTCGCAAGCTGGCGCAACGAGGTTGCGGGATCACGGTATTTCCTGCGCAGACATCCGCCGACGAAATTCTGGCATTGCAACCGGATGGGGTGTTTCTTTCCAATGGGCCGGGTGATCCCGAGCCGTGCGATTATGCCATCAGCGCAACCAGAAAATTGCTTGAAAAAGACATGCCGATTTTTGGTGTTTGCATGGGACATCAAGTGTTGGGATTGGCCAGTGGTGCCAAAACCGTGAAAATGAAATTTGGTCACCACGGGGCCAACCATCCGGTGCAGGATCTGGACACCGGAAGGGTGGTGATTTCAAGCCAGAACCACGGGTTCGCTGTGGATGTCGATACGCTGCCAAAGCATGCACGAGTCACGCATTTGTCATTATTCGACGGCAGCCTGCAAGGATTTGAACTGATTGGCCAGCGTGCATTCTGCTTTCAAGGGCATCCTGAAGCAAGTCCGGGCCCTCATGATCTGGATTATTTATTCGACAAATTTATCAGCTTGATGGAGGAAAAGGGTGAAACATGAACATGAAACGTTAGGGTTGGCGCGCCAATTTTTCGCCTAAGGAGTACCTCGATGGCCCGCGAATAGTCGATTTTGTAGTGAGCCTGACGAAGCGGATCGCTTGCAGCCAACGCTACCATGCGGATTTCGGAGAGCTCCGATGCTCGTCGCGTTGCGCTTATTGACACATTTTTATTATAAAAAGTAATTTTGCTACTTTCGTGCGTTCTTGTGACGACCCAGATGTTGCCAGAATGTCCAGTGGAGGTTTATTTGGGATTTCTTCATCGTAGCTATGCCTAAACGTACCGACATAAATTCTATCCTTATCATTGGTGCGGGCCCCATTGTTATCGGCCAGGCTTGCGAATTCGATTATTCCGGTGCGCAGGCCTGCAAGGCGCTGCGTGAGGAAGGTTATCGCGTCATCCTGGTGAATTCAAATCCTGCCACTATCATGACTGATCCAGAAATGGCTGATGCCACATATATAGAGCCAATTATCTGGTCAATGCTAGAAAAAATCATTGCCATCGAGCGCCCCAATGCGCTGTTGCCGACGATGGGCGGACAGACGGCATTAAATTGTGCTCTCGATCTGGCAAAAAATGGCGTGCTTAAAAAATATGATGTCGAATTAATTGGTGCGTCTCGGGAGGCTATTGACAAGGCTGAGGATCGTGAGAAATTCAAGCAGGCCATGACCAGAATCGGGTTGAATTCCGCGCGTTCCGCCATAGCGCACAGCCTGGAGGAAGCGCTGCAAGTGCAGGCAATGGTAGGTTATCCTGCCATTATTCGTCCGTCGTTTACTATGGGTGGCAGCGGGGGCGGCATTGCCTACAACCGCGAAGAATTTCTCGGAATTTGTGAGCGTGGACTGGAAGCTTCGCCCACCAGGGAATTGCTGATTGAGGAATCGGTTATCGGCTGGAAAGAATTCGAAATGGAGGTCATACGGGATAAGCATGATAATTGCATTATTGTGTGCGCCATCGAGAACCTGGATCCAATGGGTATTCACACAGGCGATTCCATCACCGTCGCACCACCTCAAACACTTACAGACAAAGAATACCAGATTATGCGTAACGCATCGATAGCGGTATTGCGCGAAATCGGTGTGGAAACGGGTGGTTCCAACGTGCAGTTTGCAATTAATCCGCAAAATGGCCGTATGCTGGTTATCGAGATGAATCCGCGAGTATCGCGTTCCTCCGCTTTGGCTTCGAAAGCAACCGGATTTCCCATTGCCAAAGTAGCAGCTAAACTTGCGGTGGGTTATACGCTGGATGAACTCAGAAACGACATTACTGGCGACGCTATGCCAGCGTCGTTTGAACCAACCATAGACTATGTTGTCACCAAGATACCTCGTTTTGCCTTTGAAAAATTCCCACAGGCCAACGATCGGCTAACCACCCAGATGAAATCGGTGGGTGAAGTCATGGCGATTGGGCGCACATTTCAAGAATCCTTGCAAAAAGCCTTGCGAGGACTGGAAATCGGCGCTAATGGCTTGGACGAGAAAACGGGTGATATTGAAATCATTGAAACGGAATTAGGCGATCCCGGCCCGGAAAGAATCTGGTATGTTGCTGATGCGTTTCGTTGCGGCATCCCATTCGAGGAAATTCGTAAACTTACCCATATCGACCCCTGGTTTCTGACGCAGATCCAGGATTTAGTAGAGCAGGAAGGGTCTCTTTTCGGCAAGACTCCGGATACACTTGACCTGCAGACCTTGCGCAAACTGAAACGTAGTGGTTTCTCCGACCAACGCCTGGCAAAATTGATGAATGCAGCGCAGAGTGCAGTACGGATCAGGCGACATCAACTCAATTTGCGTCCGGTGTACAAACGGGTCGATACCTGTGCCGCTGAGTTTGCTACCCATACTGCTTACATGTACTCCACTTACGAGGATGAGTGCGAAGCGCGGCCAAGTGACAGAAAAAAAATCATGGTATTGGGCGGTGGGCCCAATCGCATCGGACAAGGCATCGAATTTGATTACTGTTGTGTCCACGCGGCGCTGGCTTTACATGAGGATGGTTTCGAGACCATTATGGTCAACTGTAACCCCGAAACAGTTTCGACCGACTACGATACTTCCGATCGACTTTATTTTGAGCCATTGACCCTTGAGGATGTGCTTGAAATCGTCGCAGTGGAAAACCCCTCGGGAGTAATTGTGCAATTTGGCGGGCAGACGCCACTGAAACTGGCGCGCGATCTTGAGGCTAATGGGGTATCCATCATTGGCACCAGTCCCGAGATGATCGACTGCGCAGAAGATCGCGAACGTTTTCAGAAAATGCTGCATCAGCTCGGGTTGAAACAGCCGCTAAATCGTACAGCACGCGACCCGGAAGCCGCATTCGCCGCAGCGAAGGAAATCGGATATCCATTAGTAGTGCGGCCAAGCTATGTCTTGGGGGGGCGTGCCATGGAAATTATCCACGAGCAGTTATATCTGGAACGTTACATGCGCGAGGCTGTGAAAGTTTCACACGATTCCCCTGTATTGCTGGATCATTTTCTCAACGATGCCATTGAAGTAGACGTAGATGCAATTTGTGACGGTGAGACTGTATTGATTGGCGGGATTATGGAACATATCGAACAGGCGGGTGTCCACTCGGGAGATTCTGCCTGCTCACTACCGCCTTTCAGTTTATCGTCTGCCGTACAGGATGAGTTGCGCCGCCAGACTGCGGTAATGGCACATGCACTCAAGGTAGTAGGATTGATGAACGTGCAATTCGCCATTCAGGGCGATACCGTATACGTATTGGAAGTAAATCCCAGGGCGTCGCGTACCGTACCTTTCGTATCCAAAGCTACCGGATTGCAATTGGCAAAGATTTCTGCACGTTGCATGACCGGGATGACGCTGGGCCGCCAAGGTGTAACCGAAGAGGTGATTCCATCCTATTTTTCCGTTAAGGAAGCCGTATTTCCGTTTATCAAATTTCCTGGTGTGGATACCATACTGGGGCCCGAAATGAAATCAACCGGTGAAGTAATGGGTGTCGGACAAACTTTTGCGGAAGCTTTCGTCAAGTCGCAGTTGGCCGCCGGAGTAAAGCTGCCCGATGGTGGCAAGGTTTTTATCAGTGTGCGCCAATCTGATAAAGCGCGCGTGGTAGAGATTGCCCGCAATCTTGCGAAACTGGGGTTCACCCTTTATGCTACACGTGGTACTGCTGCGGTGCTGACCGGAGCGGGGCTGATGGTAATTCCAGTAAACAAAGTGGCGGAAGGGCGTCCACACGTTGTAGACATGATCAAGAATGGTGAAATGGATTTAATTATCAATACGGTGGAAGATAAGCGCAGCGCGATTCAAGATTCTTATTCGATCCGTCACGCCGTATTGCAGGCGAGAGTGACGTATTACACGACACTGGCGGGTGCGCGGGCTGCCTGCATTGGCATGGCCAACATGCGGGAATTGCAGGCTTACAGTTTGCAAGAACTCCATATGCGGCAGAAGGTGGCGCCCCTCCCCGCTTTATGACAATGGAACGGACCATGCAGTGGCTGTACAACGAAATCGAATTCAAAATAAAGGGCGGTAGAAGACCATGAGCACAATCCCACTAACGGTAATTGGCGCGGGGAAGTTGCGTGCGGAATTGCATGAAATGAAAACCGTGCAACGCCCTTCTGTAATCGCTGCGATTGCAGAAGCGCGTTCACATGGCGATCTTTCGGAAAATGCCGAATACGAGGCGGCCAAGGAACGGCAGGGTTTTGTAGAAGGACGTATTGCCGAATTGGAGAGCAAGCTTTCCAATGCTCAAATCATTGATCCGACGTTGCTTGATGCCAATGGCGCCTGTGTGTTTGGCGCTACCATTGAGCTGGAAGACATGGCCAGTGGCACGATGGTGACTTACCAGATTGTTGGCGACGACGAAGCCGACATTAAAGAAGGAAAGATTTCTATCGGTTCCCCCCTCTCTCGCGCCCTGATAGGTAAATACCCTGGGGATGTAGCCGAAGTCCTGGCACCGGGCGGAGTGCGCGAGTATGAGATTCTTGATGTGAAATATATTTAAGAATCAAATATATCTTGCCTATGAAGCAGCAGCATATCAGGCTTGAAAACTGCGCTTGCTTCGGCGTGATTCCCTTTTCTTGCGGAATGGGGCGGTAACTGGTGTCAAAATTTCGTCTGGTTTAGGACGATAGATTAACAGTATTTTGCCGATATGCTGAACTGGAGCGGCTTCGAGGCGTTGGCAGATTTCCTCGAGCAATATGTTTCTCATTTCCCGCTCATCGCTGAATACTTTGACTTTGATCAACTCGTGGCTTTTCAGCCCTTGATCCAGTTCATGAATAACGGTTTCCGACAAGCCTGCCGCACCTATCTGAACGACCGGCTTGATGGCATGGGCAAGCGCCTTGAGGGTGCGCCGACGAGCGAGTGTAAGGGTTAACATGAGATTTCTCGGAAACCGCCATTTTACGCGATGAAACGTGCCAAAACCAGCAAAGCCTGGATGAAAGAGCATGTGAATGATTTTTTTGTCAAGCAGGCGAAGAAAGAAGGCTATCGTTCACGTGCGGCCTACAAGTTGATTGAAATCGTGGAGCGTGACCATTTGCTCCGGCCTGGCATGATGGTGGTGGACCTGGGTGCGGCTCCAGGGGGATGGTCACAAGTGGTAGCGGCAAAACTGGGCGGGAAGGGCACGGTGATTGCGCTGGATTTGCTGGAAATGGCACCTTTGGCAGGTGTCACAATTATTCAGGGGGATTTTCGCGAACCCTGTGTTTTGACCGAACTAAAAAAAAATATGGGAAAATGTCCTTTGGACCTTGTAATTTCGGATATGGCACCTAATATAAGTGGCATAGGAGTCAGTGATCAGGCGCGTAGCATACATCTGGCGGAACTGGCCCTGGAATTCTCGATGGAGCGATTGAACTCTGGCGGCAGCTTACTCGTCAAAGTGTTTCAGGGGTCTGGTTTTGAGGAGTTTTTGCACGCAATGCGCGCTACATTCGGACGAGTGGTAATACGCAAGCCTGAGGCATCTCGGGATCGCAGCAGCGAAACGTATTTGCTAGGGCTGGGAAAGCGGAGTTAAATACTTTCGTTTGGTATAAATAACCTGTAGGGTATGTTTTTTACTGAAACAAGACGAGCTACGGCGGCATAATCCGCGCTATTATAAAATATGAAATGGGTTTAGAATGAAGCATCCAAGGATTTTGACGGCGCAAGCCAAGGAGCTATCTTGAACAATCTCATTAAAAACATGGCAATCTGGCTAGTGATTGCTCTGGTGCTGATGACGGTATTCAACCAATTCAGTACGCGACAGACGGCACAAGCACCGATGGAATATTCCCAGTTCATCGAAGAGGTGAAGCAGGGGAGAATTGCTAAAGTAACCATCGAAGGCCGCACGCTGAAAGGCACCAAATCGGATGGCAGGCGATTCACAACCTATACGCCCTCGGATCCCTGGATGGTCAGCGACTTGCTTAAGGCCGGCGTCATTATCGATGCGAAGCCTGAGGAAGAGCCGTCGCTGCTGATGAATATTTTCGTATCATGGTTTCCCATGCTGTTGCTGATCGGCGTGTGGATTTTCTTTATGCGTCAAATGCAGGGCGGTGGCCGGGGCGGCGGCGCATTCTCGTTTGGAAAAAGCAAGGCACGCATGCTTGACGAGTCCACCAATCAGGTAACGTTTGCTGATGTGGCGGGTTGCGAGGAAGCGAAAGAAGAGGTGTCCGAACTGGTTGAGTTTCTACGTGATCCCAGCAAATTTCAGAAGTTGGGAGGGCGCATTCCTCGCGGTGTTTTGATGGTGGGAAATCCGGGTACCGGTAAAACGCTTCTGGCACGTGCCATTGCGGGTGAGGCAAAGGTTCCGTTTTTCAGTATTTCTGGCTCTGATTTCGTGGAAATGTTCGTCGGCGTAGGTGCGGCAAGAGTGCGAGACATGTTCGAGCAGGCAAAAAAACATGCGCCTTGCATTATCTTCATTGATGAGATTGATGCGGTCGGTCGCCAACGAGGTGCAGGTCTGGGTGGCGGCAATGATGAGCGCGAACAGACGTTAAACCAATTGCTTGTCGAAATGGACGGTTTTGAAGGAACCGCTGGGGTCATAGTCGTTGCTGCTACCAACCGGCCCGATGTGCTTGACCCCGCATTGTTGCGCCCCGGCCGTTTTGACCGGCAGGTAACCGTGCCGCTGCCGGATATAAGGGGGCGTGAACAGATACTCCACGTACATATGCGCAAGGTGCCGATTGCACCCGATGTGCATGCTGAAATCATCGCACGCGGTACGCCTGGGATGTCGGGTGCTGATCTGGCCAATCTGGTGAATGAGGCAGCGCTGTTTGCCGCGCGCAGCAATAAACGGCTAGTAGATATGGATGACTTCGAGCGTGCCAAGGACAAGATTTTCATGGGCGCAGAGCGTCGTTCCGTGGTGATGCCGGAGCGCGAACGGCGCAATACTGCTTATCATGAGTCCGGACATGCTGTAGTTGCCCAGCTGCTGCCTAAAACTGATCCGGTGCATAAAGTCTCCATAATCCCGCGCGGGCGTGCGCTGGGCGTGACGATGCAGTTGCCGACCGAAGATCGCTTCAGCATGGATCGCGAGGAAATTTTGCAGAATATCGCGGTATTGTTTGGAGGGCGTATTGCTGAGGAGGTCTTCATGGGTCAGATGACAACTGGCGCTTCCAATGATTTCGAGCGCGCTACGGAAATGGCGCGACGTATGGTTACGCAATGGGGTATGTCCGATTCACTTGGCCCAATGGTATATGGCGAGAACGAGGGGGAGGTCTTTCTGGGCCGCTCTGTTACTACTCACAAGAATGTTAGCGAAGCAACCATGCAGAAAGTCGATGTGGAAATTCGCCGCATTATTGATGGCCAATATGGCTTGGCGCGTAAACTGATCGAGGAGAACCGCGACAAAATCGAAGTCATGGCTCACGCATTGCTTGAATGGGAAACCATAGATTCAGATCAGATCGGCGATATTATGGAAGGTCGGGCGCCACGTCCGCCCAAACCTGTTAAATCTGCCCCACCGCCACCGAAGGATACCACTCCTCCAGCAGCGCCGGCAGCAACAGCGACCCCGGCTCAGGAAGTTTAAAGGGAACGTAGCGCTGACCTGAAATGTTGAATATAACAAGGCGGGCTTGCTCCCGCTTTGTTTTTTAAGTGCTCGGCCTGCATCTTCTATTTTCCAGTCGAAGTAATTCCTTTCAATTCTTTCGTTTTTTTTTACATTGAGGCAACCTCGGAATCTTTTTCCATGCCGCACTCTTGTCATGGGAATTGTCAACGTCACACCAGATTCCTTTTCCGACGGTGGTTTGTACGCATCCACGGAAGGTGCTCTCCGTCATGCGGCTCGCCTGATCGAAGAAGGGGCCGATTGGCTGGATATCGGCGGGGAATCCACGCGCCCCGGCGGATCCCCTGTAAGTTTGGAAGAGGAGTTGCATCGTACCATACCGGTAGTTCAAGCCTTGATCAGCAAGAATACGCTTGTTTCGGTAGACACATCCAAACCGGAAGTGATGCGTGCGGCAATAAAGGCCGGCGCAGCCATGATTAACGACGTCAATGCTCTGCGAGCGCCGGGCGCGCTGCAGGCGGTTGCAGAAGGTGGTGTCGCGGCGTGTCTGATGCACATGCAGGGGGATCCGCGCATCATGCAGGCCAACCCTCGATATACCGATGTAGTAGCAGAAGTAAAGGATTTCTTGATGCGGCGTCTGAATGCGGCCCTTGCCGCAGGTATCCAGCCTGACAGATTGGTGATAGATCCAGGTTTTGGTTTTGGCAAAACACTGAGCCATAATATCGAGTTGCTGCGCCACCTTGACCACTTCATGGATATGGAAGCACCAGTTATGGTCGGGCTCTCACGTAAGGCCATGTTGGGAGAAATTACTGGCAATCAGGTGGGCGACCGGATTCACGCCAGCGTTGCTGCGGCTCTACTGGCAAAAGCCAAAGGCGCCAGGATTTTGCGCGTACATGATGTAAAGGCGACCAGAGATGCACTGGCGGTTTATAATGCAGTGAGTGTAGAGATGAATGACGGGGAGAATCTTACATGCTCTGCTGCTCTGCTCTGATCACTTAAAGGATTTTTCAATGACCAGAAAATACTTTGGTACCGACGGGATACGCGGACGTGTAGGCGAGATGCCTATCACACCTGAATTCGTCATGCATCTTGGCTATTCTGCGGGTAAAGTCCTGACGTCTTCCGACTGGCACCTGTCCAAGGGTGAGCGTCCGGCAGTTCTGATCGGCAAAGACACCCGCATATCTGGATACATGCTGGAATCGGCTTTGCAAGCGGGGCTGTCTGCCGCAGGGGTAGATGTTCTGCTATCCGGACCTATTCCGACGCCAGCAGTAGCTTATCTTACCCGCGCGTTGAGGCTTCAAGCTGGTATCGTCATTTCTGCATCGCATAATCCATTTGAAGACAACGGCATTAAGTTCTTTTCTGCTGCCGGCAGTAAACTGCCCGATGCCACCGAACGGGAGATAGAGGCGGGATTGAATGCTCCGCTCAGGTCGATGCCTTCGGCGCAGCTAGGCAAAGCGCGGCGTGTCGATGACGCGCGAGGGCGTTATATTGAATTCTGTAAAAGTACTTTTCCGAATCACCTCGATTTACGTGGCATACGCATCGTGGTTGATTGTGCTCACGGTGCGACGTATCAAATTGCTGGTCACGTGTTGCACGAGCTTGGCGCAGACGTTGTCGCTATCGGGGTGCAGCCCAATGGCCTCAATATTAATCACGAGTGCGGCGCTACCCACGGCGCCGCACTGCAGGAGGCTGTCAGACGGCATGAAGCAGATGTAGGTATTGCACTTGATGGCGATGGTGATCGTGTTGTCATGGTTGACAAAAATAGCGTGCTTTACGACGGCGACCGGCTAATTTACATTATCGCGTCTCACCGCCAGCAGAGAGGACTGCTCAAAGGCGGTGTAGCAGGTACATTAATGACTAATCTCGCCGTTGAGAATGGCTTGAAGAAATTGAATATCCCTTTTGCGCGCGCTAATGTCGGTGACCGTTACGTGCTGGAGCTAATACAAAAGAAAGATTGGCAACTGGGTGGCGAGGGCTCTGGTCATATTATTTGTATCGATAAGCACACCACCGGTGATGGCATCATTTCGGCGTTGCAAGTGTTATATGCCCTACGTGACTCCGATAAGACCTTGGACGAGCTTACGCATGGCGTGACACTTTATCCGCAGCAGTTGATCAACGTCAAAGTCCCTAAAGGATTCGACTCGCGAGTTAATTTGGCAATAAAAGCGGCTCAGGCAGAGGCTGAACGTGATCTGGATGGCAGTGGCCGGATATTGCTGCGGGCATCGGGTACCGAGCCGCTGATACGAGTAATGGTTGAAGGTGAGTCTCGGCAGAAGGTTAAACACTGGGCAGAGAAAATAGCTGACGTTGTGCGAAGCGCCGCGGGGAATGAAAGTTTCTGATCGGTACTATAATGCAAGCTAGCAAGCTAGGCAATCAGAGTCTGGGGGTCTTTTTAACCGCTTTATATTCCCTACACCAACGTTATAAAATAGCTGTACGAGTCAGGAGATCCTGTTTCCCACGACTGTTTTATTTATTAGTTGAGCTCTTACAGTAAGCAGATTTGGAAAGTTGACAAAAAGACATAGGCGGCTGACAGCGAGAAAACGTGCTACATGCAGAGGGCGGAATTTGTTGAGTCTGATGGGGTGCATCGTTCTCTCCGGGTTCATATTTGATTTGCGCATTGTAACAAAAGAGCGTGACGTTCTTATGACGCTATCTTGCCGACTCATCAGTGATTCGTAATTATCCGCATAACACCATGGTCATGAAACGGTAATACTAATGACTTAGTGTGGTGTGTCTTGCATAACGGTTTCAAGTTAATCAGGAAGGAAACGTTAAAAATAATTGGCGTCAGATCCATATTATTGGTGGCAACGACGAGCAACGGATCACGACGACTTGCATAGCGATATATCGTTAAAGGCGGATTTGATCCATCAAACGGAGAGAGAAATGTTGAGATTGCTGGATAACAAATTGCCGGGAACGTTATTTATACTGGGGGCGCTGATCGGAGTTGCAAATGTTGCATATGCCGATGCGATTGTGAAAATAGATGGTTCCAGCACTGTTTACCCCATCACCGAAGCAGTGGCAGAAGATTTTCAAATAGCCAAAAAAGGGGCTGTTAAGGTAACGGTCGGTATTTCAGGCACGGGGGGAGGCTTCAAGAAATTTTGCCGTGGTGAAATAGACATCGTCAATGCTTCGCGCCCCATCCTAAAAAAAGAAATGGACGACTGCAAAACAGTCGGCGTGCAATATGTCGAAATGCCAGTGGCATACGACGCATTAACGGTAGTGATAAATCCAAGAAATGATTGGGTCAAAATTATCACGGTTGCAGAGTTAAAGAAAATTTGGGAGCCAGCTGCCCAAGGTAAAATAACTAAATGGAATCAGGTGAATCCCGCATGGCCTGATGGCACGATTAAACTTTACGGCGCGGGTGCGGATTCTGGAACCTTTGACTACTTTACGGAAGCCATCGTCGGAAAGGCCAAATCGAGCCGTGGCGATTTTACGGCATCCGAAGACGACAACGTGTTAGTGCAAGGGGTGGCGAGCGATAAAAATGGGCTCGGTTTTTTTGGTTTTGCTTACTATGTCGAAAACCAAAAAAAGGTCAAGGCCCTTGCTGTTGATGGGGGTAAAGGTGGCATCCTTCCCTCTGCCAAAACGGTGGAGGATGGAAGCTACCAGCCATTGTCTCGCCCAATCTTTATTTACGTCAACATCAAGGCGGCAGAGAAACCAGAGGTCAAGGAACTTATTGATTTTTATATGAAAAATGCGGAAAATCTAGTGAAAGAGGTTAAGTTCTTTCCGCTGCCTGCCCAGGCCTACACCACCAATCTGGAGCATCTAAACAAGAAGAAAGTTGGTACGGTATTTGGTGGCCAGCCGGAAGTGGGTCTCAGGATCGAGGAATTGCTCAAGCGCGAGGCTAGTCTGTAATTCCATAAATACATCTGGCAAGAACCCATCATGGTGTCCTCTTGGGTTCTTGTCACCGTCATCTGTAGAAAACACCAACTCGATTGTACCTTGTAGTTATACTTCCGGTTCTGGCAGCCTAGTTCGACCCTACTTGTCTACTAAGCGCTCGGTGGTTTGTCCGGAATTCCTTGGAAATGGGTATTCAAAATCTATCGGCTTATCTGTACGGGAAGCCTGTTTCATTGCTCGGCAGAGCTTCCGATATCCCATGGAAAGGCTCAGTCCATCATGTAGGGGTGGAATTATCATGAGACCTATGTAGGCAAGGCTGCATGTCGCATCGATACGATTTAGCGCATTAAGTTGTCCCTGAAGTGCGGCTATGGGAGAATGTTACTGCCATAGTGGTGAATACGAAAAAGCTTGAGCTCCTGCAGAATTTGCGAAAGCATTTTGAGGGGTAACCAGATTAATGAATTATAAAAGGAAGAGGCTGTGACGGTCATTCGTCTACCGGATGGTTCGGAGCGTAGATATGATCAACCCGTGACGGTTGGCGAAGTCGCAGCGTCTATCGGTGCCGGCTTGGCGCGGGTCGCGCTGGCGGGCAAAGTTAATGGAAAGTTGGTGGATACATCCACCCGTATCGAGATTGATAGCGATGTAACGATCGTTACCGACAAGGATGTGGAAGGGCTGGAAATAATTCGTCATTCCAGCGCACATCTGTTGGCTCATGCAGTCAAGGAGCTGTTTCCGGAAGCGCAGGTTACCATTGGCCCGGTTATCGAGAATGGGTTTTATTACGATTTTTCCTACAAGCGTCCTTTTACGCCCGAAGATCTTGCGGCGATAGAGAGGCGCATGGCGGAAATTAGCGCCCGTGATCTGAAAGTGGAACGCAAGGTGTGGGATCGCTCGGAAGCCATTAATTTTTTTAAAAACCAAGGTGAGCACTACAAGGCGCAGATTATTGAGGCCATCCCAGGCGATGAGGACGTTTCACTCTATTCCCAGGGCAATTTTACTGATCTTTGTCGTGGCCCGCATGTGCCGACCACTTCCAGGCTTAAAGTATTCAAGCTAATGAAGTTGGCGGGCGCTTACTGGCGCGGTGATTCGCACAACGAAATGTTGCAACGGATTTACGGTACTGCGTGGACCAAAAAGGAGGATCAGGATACCTATCTGCACCGCCTCGAAGAAGCGGAGAGACGTGATCACCGTAAGCTTGGCAAACAGCTGGATTTGTTTCATATACAAGAGGATGCGCCGGGGATGGTGTTCTGGCATCCCAAGGGGTGGATTGTTTGGCAACAGGTGGAGCAGTACATGCGCGAAGTATTTCGTGATAACGGCTATCAGGAAATCCGTACGCCATCTGTGCTGGATAAAGGGCTTTGGGAGCGTTCCGGACATTGGGAAAATTTCCGCGAAAATATGTTTATGACATATTCAGAAGAGAGGCAATTCGCGGTCAAACCAATGAACTGTCCGGGTCATGTTCAAGTCTTCAAGCAGGGCTTGAAAAGCTATCGTGACTTGCCGTTGCGGCTGGCGGAATTTGGTTCGTGTCACCGAAATGAGCCATCCGGTGCGCTGCATGGTATCATGCGAGTTCGGGCCTTCACGCAAGATGATGCGCATATTTTTTGCACCGAATCTCAGGTGCAGGATGAAGCAGTAAAATTTATTGACCTGCTGCAGAAGGTTTATATCGATTTCGGTTTTAACGAGACTTTGGTAAAGCTTTCGACCCGCCCGATAAAGCGAGTCGGTTCGGAAGAACAGTGGGACAGGGCAGAAGCTGCCCTGCAATCTGCGTTGAACTATAAGAAGCTCGGTTGGGATTTGCAACTTGGCGAAGGCGCTTTTTATGGCCCGAAAATCGAGTTCTCGCTCAAGGACAGTATCGGCCGTGTGTGGCAATGTGGCACCCTGCAGTTGGATTTTTCCATGCCAGAGCGGCTGGAAGCAGAATTTGTGGCTGAGGATAATGTCCGTCGAGTGCCGGTGATGCTGCACCGAGCAATTCTTGGATCGCTGGAACGTTTCATCGGCATTATCATTGAAAATTATGCAGGGGCTCTTCCGTTGTGGCTGTCGCCGGATCAGGCGGTGGTGCTTAATATCTCGGAAGGACAGGCAGACTATGCCCGCAAAGTAGCCGACGAACTCAAGCGCAGCGGTATTCGTGCATACGCCGACTTGAGAAATGAGAAAATAACCTATAAAATACGGGAACATAGTTTACAAAAATTGCCGTATCAGATTATAGTGGGTGACAAAGAAGTAGCAGCCAAAATGGTCGCCGTGAGAACCCGTGCCGGTTTAAACTTGGGCCAAATGCCTATTCAGATGTTGATCGAGCGTTTCAAGGCAGAGATATCCATGAAAACTGATGCGGCTTGATTTATTAACAAACTTGGGGAATTACTATAGTTCAAGAAAAAGCAGCGCGCATCAATCAGGAGATTAATGCGCCGGAAGTGCGTTTGATTGGTGTAGAGGGAGAGCAGATAGGTATAGTTACTCTGTCGGTTGCCAACACTTTGGCAGAAGAGGCTGGGGTGGATTTGGTTGAAATCGCGCCTACCGCTCAGCCCCCGGTATGTCGCCTGATGGATTATGGAAAATTTCGTTATCAAGAGAGCAAGAAAAAGCACGAGGCGAAGCTCAAGCAAAAACAAATCCAGATTAAAGAAGTCAAGTTCCGTCCTAATACGGACGATGGTGACTACAATATCAAGATACGAAACTTGATCAGCTTCCTAGAAGAGGGTGACAAGGCGAAGATTACATTGCGCTTTCGTGGGCGCGAGATGGCGCACCAGGAATTTGGCGTGCGTCTATTAGAACGTGTAAGAGGTGATCTGGAACCACATGCGGTGGTGGAGCAGTTCCCGAGAATGGAGGGGCGCCAGATGGTAATGGTATTATCTCCCCGGAAGAAGGAAATAAAGGCAACCAAGCCGAAGTCGGCTACAGAAGTAAGTGGTACAGGGTCGGCTATGGAGTCGGACTCGACATCAAAGTAAGGATTTGTGGTTGCGTGGCCAGAAGGTCACCTGTCTGAGTTGGCGCAGATAAAGTTGTAAAACGAGGGAAGCAAAACCGGCACGAATATGTGTCGACAGAAAACCAAGTGATTGACGGGTCTTAAAAAGCGTTCCGCTCAGGAAACACCCGGCGTCATAATAAAACAGGAGCATTGTTATGCCAAAGATGAAAACAAAGAGTGGTGCAGCAAAACGTTTCAAGGTGCGAGCCGGCGGTAGCGTCAAGCGCTCACAGGCATTCAAACGTCATATTCTTACCAAAAAATCTACAAAGAGCAAGCGCCAGTTACGAGGGACTGTCGGTGTTCACTGTAGCGACGTGGCGTCTGTGCGCGCTATGATGCCCTACGCTTAGGAGAGACTGCCATGCCAAGAGTAAAACGTGGTGTAACGGCCCACGCCCGTCACAAGAAAGTGCTGGATTTGGCGAAGGGTTATCGCGGCCGCCGCAAAAACGTCTATCGTATCGCCAAGGAAGCGGTGATGAAAGCGGGACAATATGCGTACCGCGATCGCCGTCAGAAGAAACGTCAGTTTCGCGCTCTGTGGATCGCCCGTATTAACGCAGCCGCGCGCGAATGTGGTTTGTCTTATAGCGTATTCATGAACGGATTGAAGAAAGCGGCGATCGAAGTAGATCGTAAGGTGCTGGCTGATATTGCCGTATTTGATAAACCGGCGTTTGTGAAAATAGTTGAGCAGGCCAAGGCCAGTCTGGCTATATAGTCAAAAAATAGTAAAAATAGGTAAGGAGGTCAAGGGCAGAAACGCCTTGCCTCCTTTTTTCTTGGAAAAACTGGTAAGTCGTCCTAAATCTGCTTTCATGAATAATCTGGATTTTCTCGTAAATGAGGCCCTTAGTCGGTTTACTGGCATTGACGATGCAGTTGAACTGGAGCAGGCGAAGGCGCGCTATCTAGGTCGAAACGGTAGCCTAACCGAATTGCTGAAGGGATTGGGCAAGCTCTCCTCGGAAGAGCGACCGGTAATGGGTAGTCGCATCAATCTGGCAAAGGAAACATTGGAGGCAGCATTTAATCTCCGCCGTGATGCGATACGGGAAAAAAAACTCGAAGCGCAGTTGATCGGAGAGGCGCTAGATGTGAGCCTGCCCGGACGTGGTTTGAGCAGGGGTGGCCTGCATCCGGTAACAATTACCATGGAACGCATCCAGTCATTGTTTCATTCGATTGGTTTTGCTGTAGCGTCAGGTCCTGAAATCGAAACCGATTTCTATAATTTTACCGCACTTAACATTCCAGAGAATCATCCGGCCCGTGCGATGCATGACACTTTCTACGTCGATGATGAGAGCAACGGACACTTGCTGCGTACGCATACTTCGCCAGTGCAAATCCGTTATCTGCAAAATAAGCAGCCACCCTTGAAGATAATAGCACCAGGACGGGTATACCGTTGCGACTCCGATCTGACCCATACTCCCATGTTCCATCAAGTAGAAGGTTTGTGGGTGGATGAAAATGTCAACTTTTCCGCACTAAAAGGCGTATTGGCCGATTTTATGCAAAATTTTTTCGAACGTGATGATTTGCCTGTACGCTTCCGTGCTTCATTTTTTCCTTTTACCGAGCCTTCTGCTGAGATGGATATTGGTTGTGTGATGTGCCGCACGGGTTGTCGCGTATGCAGCTATACCGGTTGGCTGGAAGTGCTCGGTTGCGGCATGGTGCATCCTAACGTTTTCAAGCATGTTGGTATCGACAGTGAAAAATATATCGGGTTCGCCTTTGGTATGGGGGTGGAGCGGTTGGCGATGCTAAGGTATGGTGTTAGCGACTTGCGGCTATTTTTTGAGAATGACCTTAGATTCCTGAAGCAATTTAATTGAAGGGTTTTCTAAAGTCCAGTTTTTCAGACAGCTTTACTCGCAAATTACTCTAAGCCCAGTTCTCCATTTAATTATCGGAAGAGATGCAAGTATTAAAACGCGGCGATGATATAACGGTAGCGTACGTTTTGAAGTAATGAGATGTTCGTGAAGAGAGGCAAGCAGGCATGCCGCGCAATACAAACTGCATAGACCCGGATTCAAAAAATTGCTAAAGAGCATGAACCGCTTCTTTCCGAAAAGAACCTATCCTCATGAAATTTTCAGAAAACTGGCTCCGTACCTTCGTTAATCCGCCGTTATCCACTCGTGAGCTCGCGCATGCGCTAACCATGGCAGGCCTTGAAGTGGAAACTGTCGAGTCCCTTGTACCTGCCTTTGACAAGGTGGTGGTGGCCGAAGTGCTGTCGGTGAGAAAACATCCAGACGCAGATTATCTCAATGTTTGTCAGGTGAATGTGGGTCCGGCGGCAAGCGGTGGATCGCTACAAATCGTGTGTGGCGCAGCGAATGCTCGCGCCGGGATAAAGGTGCCATGTGCACCCGTCGGTGCACAACTCGCAGATACCATTATCAAGCAGATAAGGATACGTGGAGTAGAATCCTCTGGTATGTTATGTTCAGCCGGAGAGCTGGGTTTAGAAAATACAGCGGCTGGTTTGCTGCTACTCCCTGATAACGCGCCAATAGGTGCAGATTTCCGCAGTTATTACGAGTTGGAAGATAATATTTTTACGCTCAAGCTGACGCCTAACCGTGGCGATTGCTTGGGGTTATCAGGGCTGGCGCGGGAAGTAGCGGCGATTACTTCCGCGCATCTCAATCCACTTGAAATTGACCCCATCCAAAGCCAGATCAGCGAAACTTTGACGGTATACGTGGAAGCGCCGGAAGCATGTCCGCTTTATTGTGGCAGAGTGGTCCGTGACATATCCCTCCACGTTCTCACGCCACAATGGATAGTTCGTCGTTTGGAGCGTAGCGGGATACGTTCTATCAACCCGGTGGTAGACGTGACCAACTACGTAATGCTGGAGACCGGTCAGCCGCTGCATGCTTTCGACCTAGCCAGCATCTCGGATGTACCTCCAGGTGCGGTTCATGTGCGCTATGCTAAGCGGGGCGAGCAACTTTTATTGCTGAATGGCGAAAACCCTGTCTTGCAACCCGATATGCTGTTAATCGCTGACGAGGCCAAGCCGCTGGCACTCGCAGGTATCATGGGTGGAGATGAAAGCGGGGTAGAGCAGAGTGCAACAGATCTATTTTTGGAAAGTGCATTTTTCAGTCCAGAAGCTATCATCGGGAAGTCGTTTCGCCTGGGTTTCAGTTCTGATTCGGCGTACCGTTTTGAACGCGGTGTGGATTTTGCGGCCACGCGCAATGCACTGGAACGTGCCACACATCTGATACTGGATATTTGCGGAGGTAAGGCGGGACCCATCACCGAGATCAGGGATAAATTGCCGCCGCGCGATTCTATTTGTCTTCGATCGGAACGAGTGCAGAGAGTTCTGGGTATAGAACTTGGTGAGGTTAAATTCGCTGAGCTTTTACAGCGTCTGCAATTCAATTTTTCTTTGGCTGACGGTACATTTCGCGTAACACCGCCGACCTATCGCTTCGACCTCGCTATAGAGGAAGACCTAATCGAGGAATTGGCGCGTATCCATGGATATGATCACATACCTGCGAGCTTGCCTCGGGCGGAATTGCGTATCCTATCCGAGGCGGAAACCACTCGGGCACCGTCGCAGCTGCGGCAACTCCTGGCGGGACGCGACTATCAGGAAGTCATCAACTACGCCTTCGTTGATGCATCATGGGAGCTGGAGCTGGTGGGAAATAAGACACCAGTCGTATTAAAAAATCCCTTGTCCAGTCAGATGAGCGTAATGCGTAGCAGCCTGCTCGGCGGTCTCATGGCAAACTTGCAATTTAATCTCAATCGGAAGCAGACTAGAGTGAGATTGTTTGAGATTGGGTGTTGTTTCGTTAAAAAAGATGAAGCTTATGTGCAATCGGAGAAATTGGCTGGACTTTGCTATGGAGGTGCCGTAGCTGAGCAGTGGGGGGTGCCTACCCGGAGGGTAGATTTTTTTGATGCAAAAGCAGATATTGAGGCACTTCTTTGGCCAACAGCGGTAAATTTCAAGGCGGCATTTCATTCTGCCATGCACCCGGGAAAATCGGCCCAGATTCGTCTGGATGAATGCATTGCAGGTTATCTTGGAGAGCTTCATCCTCGTTTGCGCCAGAAGTTTGGCCTGCCTGAGTCCACGGTACTGTTTGAACTGGATCTGGATGTCCTAATGGCGCGAACACTGCCAACAGCTGCAGAGATTCCAAAATTTCCGCTGGTACGACGCGATATCGCCGTGGTAGTGGCGGAAAATGTTTCCGTTCAAGCAATGTTGGACAGTATGCAGGCTGAGCATTTATCCATAATTTCAGAAGTTTCCCTATTCGATGTCTATCATGGCAAAGGCGTGGAACATAGCAAAAAAAGTCTTGCTTTCCGAGTGTTATTGCAAGATACTGAAAAAACATTAACCGACGCGGAAGCAGACTTGGCCGTTGCAAAGCTAATAAATACTCTGGAAGGTCAGTTTGGCGCAAGGTTACGTAATTAAATAAAGGAGCGGGCTCTAATATAGCCGCATCCGAAAAAAGTAAATAAACCGGTGAGGGAGAGTATGACCTTAACAAAGGCTGAGTTGGCGGATTTGCTATTCGAAAAAGTTGGATTTAACAAGCGTGAAGCGAAAGATATGGTGGAATCTTTTTACGAGGAAGTTCGTGTTGCGCTGCAAAATGGTGACGGAGTCAAACTGTCGGGTTTCGGCAATTTCCAATTGCGCGACAAACCGCAACGTCCCGGCCGCAATCCCAAGACCGGCGAAGAAATTCCGATTACCGCTCGGCGAGTGGTAACTTTCCACGCCAGCCAAAAATTGAAAGCAATGGTTGAAAAAAACCAACATGGAAAGCATAACGTCTAGCAGCGCTTCGATGCCCATTCCGGCAAAGCGTTATTTTACGATCGGTGAAGTTAGCGAATTGTGTGGTGTCAAGCCCCATGTGCTACGTTACTGGGAGCAGGAATTTACACAATTGAAACCCGTCAAGCGTCGTGGCAACCGCCGTTATTATCAGCATCACGAAGTATTGCTGGTTCGCCGTATTCGCGAATTACTCTACGAGCAGGGTTTTACCATTCACGGCGCCCGTAGCCGTTTGGTGCAAGGAATGGCCAATCCGTCGCTTCCCATTCCCGATTCAGTAGCTTCATTTCCCTCCACAGTCGATTTAATACTGTTACGGCGTGAGATCGAAAATATCGTATCATTGCTTCGATCTTAAGCTGTTCTACCGATTTTTTGCCTCTTTGCGTTACGAATAGCCAATAGCAATTCCTAACATCCTGGCTTGTTTGTTATAATTCATTTTTCGGGGCGTAGCGCAGCCTGGTAGCGTACTTGCATGGGGTGCAAGTGGTCGGAGGTTCAAATCCTCTCGCCCCGACCAGTCCAAATCCATAAAACCCAATACAGGTTTGTGTAGCCAATAGTTAAGATTTCCCCACAAAGCTAAAAATCACCTGGGGTACTGTTCGAATGCGCATATTGCTCAGCAACGACGACGGGTATTTTGCGCCGGGTCTTGCCTGTCTTGCAGAAGCACTTTCCGTCATTGCTGATATTACCGTGGTCGCACCAGAGCGCGACCGAAGCGGTTCAAGCAATTCGCTTACGCTCGATCGACCCCTCAGCCTAAAAAAATCCCATAATGGCTTCTACTATGTTAATGGCACGCCCACGGATTGTGTACATCTGGCGGTGACGGGCATGCTGGAATCATTGCCTGACATGGTGGTATCCGGCATTAACGATGGCGCCAACATGGGCGATGACACGATCTATTCAGGCACCGTAGCGGCCGCCACCGAAGGTTTTCTGCTGGGCATACCTTCTATTGCCATTTCTCTCGCCGGTTTCTCTACCGGAAATTTTTCCACTGCCGCACGTATCGCGACAGAATTAGTGCAGCGTTTTGAAAATAACAAATTCCACCAAGCGATACTGCTAAACGTCAATATACCTGATCTTGCTTACGATGAATTGCAGGGCATCGAGGTTACCCGGCTTGGTCGCCGCCATAAGGCGGAGCCGGTAATCAAATCACAGAGCCCTCGTGGCGAAGCAGTTTATTGGGTCGGTGCGGCCGGGCCTGCCCAGGATATCGGTGAAGGTACGGATTTTCTCGCAATCCAGCGTGGCCAAGTATCGGTTACGCCATTGCAAATCGATCTTACTCGGTATGAGCAACTGGATGCGGTAAAGCAGTGGCTGAAATAGTACTTGAGTATTTAACATTATCTTGCAGAATTACAAAACAACTGTTCAAGGTATACCAAGGTTGAGCACGCATCATTCTGGAATCGGTATGACTTCCCAGCGTACCCGTACGCGAATGATTGAGCGTCTGCGCGCGCAGGGCATCGTCGATGAAGTCGTGCTGGCAGCGATGAATGCCATTCCTCGTCATATCTTTATTGAAGAAATCCTGGCGAGCCGCGCTTACGACGATGTCGCGCTGCCCATTAATTTCGGCCAGACCATTTCAAGTCCATTTATCGTGGCGCGCATGAGCGAGTTGCTGCGGGCAGGTTCAAGACTTGGCAAGGTGCTCGAGATTGGCTCGGGCTGTGGGTATCAAACAGCAATATTGGCCCGGCTTGCGTGTGAAGTCTATTCAATTGAACGCATCGGGCCTTTACTTACCCGCACACGCGCTCGTCTGCGAGAACTGCGCCTGAACAATGTTCGCCTCAAGCATGCTGACGGCCTGCTGGGGTTGTCAGAGCCCATATTATTTGATGGCATCATTCTCGCCGCCGCGGCTACACATGTTCCTCCGCCGCTGTTAGGACAACTTGCGGTTGGTGGTAGAATGGTTTTTCCCAAAGGAAGTCAGAATCAGCATTTATGTGTAATTGAGCGTCACTCTCAAGGTTACATAGAAACTATGCTTGATGAGGTCAGATTTGTACCGATGGTGCCGGGTGTCTTGAAGGGTTAAACGTTGCAAAGCAAGAGATAACGAATGAGAAGCGAACAAATCGAGGATCGTCTAACCAATGACGGATTTTCACGAACAGCTATCATAGGATCCTGGCTTACGGCTCTTTCAGGGACACCTCTTTTTTCGGTGTACTATGGCTTATCCTTCATTCTTTTTTTGCTTATTGCAGGTTGTGAGTCCACTGCGCACCGCGCACCCGTGATCGACCGTGCCGCAGTGGAGTCTCAGGAGACTAGCGACAGAACTGATGCGGTTTCGGAAGTTGCGAGGGAGCGTCCCGCTTTCCACACTGTCCAGAAGGGGGACACTCTCTACAGCATTGCGCGGAGCTACGGTATTGATCAAAAGGAGTTGGCGGAATGGAATAGCATCCAAGATACTGGTGCCATCCATATCGGTCAGCAAATTAATTTATCTTCCCCTTCGCAACTGACGAAACCCTCCCTGTTCCCTGTCCCTGAGCCAGCGCGACCTTCCACGGCTCTAGCGGCTGCGCCTGACACCGCTCCATTCCCTGAGGGGAAGCAAGTTGTCAGTACTGAAAAGCTCAAGGTTGAACCCAAGGCTTTCAAACTGCCCTATTCAGAATTGGCTATAGCACAGCTGAAAGGATTGACGGGCGCCCCCCCAATAGTTGTCGCAAAGGCTGATGCAATGACCGATAGAAATATCGATAGCGAAATTAGCCCCATACCGCCATCCCAGGCGGAAGCGACCGATGGTGATGATCGCATCGAATGGAACTGGCCTACCAAAGGCAAGGTGCTGGAGGGATTTACGGAAGCTACGAAGGGTATTGATATTGCCGGTAAGCCGGGCCAGCCGGTGACGGCATCGGCCGCAGGTAAAGTGGTTTACAGCGGGGCGGGATTGCGTGGCTATGGTAAGCTGATCATCATCAAGCACAACAATACTTATCTTAGCGCTTACGCCCACAATAATAAGCTTCTGGTTAAGGAAGGGCAAACGGTCGCCAGAGGGCAGCAAATAGCTGAAATGGGAAATACCGATACCCATCTGGTAAAGCTTCATTTCGAAATTCGCAAGAATGGAAAACCAGTGGATCCGCTGAAACATTTACCCGGGATATCCGGATGAGTCAACGCATATACTCCGATGATGAAGAACCGCTTGAAAGAGACCCGATTGAGCTGGAAACCACGTCATTTGAAGTTTCGGAAGTTGCGCCATCCTCCGGTGGGAGCGAAACGGCCAATGATTTCCTTCTGACCGACGTTACACAGATCTATTTTAATGAGATCGGCCACAATGCGTTGTTGAGTGCACGGGAGGAGGCGGTATTGACACGCCTGGTCAAGCAGGGCGATTTCAATGCGCGTCAAAAAATGATCGAATGTAATCTGCGACTGGTGGTGAATATCGCGAAGCATTATACAAACCACGGCGTGGCGCTACTGGATTTGATCGAAGAAGGCAATATGGGGATGATGCATGCGCTAGACAAATTCGATCCGGAGCGAGGATTCCGTTTTTCAACCTATGCCACGTGGTGGATACGCCAGAACATTGAGCGATGTATTATGAATCAGTCGCGTACTATTCGGTTGCCTGTGCATGTCATCAAGGATTTGAATATTATTCTGCAGGCGGCTCGCCACCTGGAAGCGCATACTGGCAAGGAACCCAAACCCGAAGATGTTGCGCACATGCTAGGGCGCCCTATAAAAGAAGTGCAGCGGATGCTCTCCTTGAATACGAGCATGATGTCACTCGACGCGCCGCTCGATATTGATCCGTTGCTGTCCATCGGCGATGTCATGGCGGACGATCACAATCCTGGCCCCGATCTCATACTTGAGCAGTCCGAAATCAAGTGTCGCGTACAAGAATGGCTGAATCGATTGAATGAAAAGCAGCGATATATAATTGAAAAGCGCTATGGCTTGAATGGTTGCGAAATTCAGACGTTGGAACAACTCGCGGAGAGCCTTGATCTGACCCGTGAGCGTGTTCGTCAGATTCAATTGGAAGCATTGCAAACATTGCGCGGGATACTTAAATGTGATGGCGTATCGCGGGACGGGATCTTCTAATCTGCGCGAAATTCTTATTGCACTATCCGCTATCTCTTTCTTATATCCAACGTACCTGGAACCTTTAAAGAGGCAACTTGTCACATTATTTTATGTCAAAAGCTGAAATATTTGGTTATAATCTGGCGGTGTAAGTAGCCACGATCCGCTTGGTTCGTCCAAGTTTGCAGATCGGTTTTTTAAACCAGCTCCCTGCACCTCATGGTTGCGGGGAATTCACTTATAATTACTTATGATCATGTCACAACCACTCATACAACCGACTTCTCAAGCAGAGTTCGCGATACCTGACCCCGATCTGTGTACTGAAGAGGAGATTTCACGGCTGGTTCATGCCTTTTATACGAGAGCGAGAAGCGATCCCTCGCTGGGGCCTATTTTTGAGGCGCATGTTACCGACTGGGATGCGCATTTTGTGCAGATGATCAATTTCTGGTCAATGAAACTGCGCGGGACCAGCCGTTTCAGGGGGGCTCCCATGCCCAAACATGTGGCCTTGCCGGGACTTAATCCAAAATTGTTCGAACGATGGCTGCAACTCTTCCGGCAAACCACCGGTGAGATGGGAAATCCAGCACTGCAATTCTACGCCGATACGCTGGCATTTCATATAGGGAGCAGGCTGTGGTTAAGATATCAAATGGAGCGCTACCCCGGTAAGCAACTGGTCGAACTCAGCGACGCATGATTCTGGGCAATCAGAGTCTGGATAACGTAGTGAAATCAATATCGGGAGACGCGCACCTCCGATCATTGCTGTCCTCGATTTAAGCTGATATCTATCGCTTCAGTTTCTGATGCTCTTATTTTTATCCTCTTGCATTATGGTATCGTCCGCTTGCTCATTTATGCCGATTACACGGTGCAGGATACTACCGCCATAGTCGCCCTTGGGCACTGGTTCGATCGCAATCGAAAGGAAAATTTCACTCGCAAACAGAGTTTTAAGTATCGGTTGCGCTTGGCATTACACTCCAGTTCCTCCCTCTTTTACTGTGTGGATGCGATGGTTTGATCTTTCTCATCACCCTTAACACGTCTTATTGCCAGCACGTGACCGGAACATGTTTTCAGATATACTTGTTATATAACCGACTGATTAGAGGATAACGGCTGAGCGTCAGCGCTTTCATTAATCTAAGCATTGGTTATATTCACAATATGTGAGTTTTAATAATGGAAATGAACGGATCGGATTTTCTTGCCAACCTATTAGGAGTGAAATGATGAGTAACCAAAAGACTGGAGGTACGCTGCATACGTTGCCACCCCTGCCCTACGCAGAAAACGCGCTGGACCCTGTCATCTCCGCCAATACGCTAAGCTTTCACTACGGCAAGCATCATAAGACTTATGTCGACAATCTCAACAAACTCATAGCCGGTACGGAGCTTGCGGATTTGTCTTTGGAGGAGATTATTACCGCAGTGGCCGGGAAGGCGGACAAGATTGGGGTTTTCAATAACGCCGCACAAGTCTGGAACCACACATTCTACTGGAATAGCCTGTCTCCAAAAGGTGGGGGCAATCCTCCTGCAGAGTTGAAGCAAAAAATCGAGGCTTCCTTCGATACCGTGGATGCTTGCAAAAAAGAGCTGGCGACTGCGGCGACAACTCAGTTTGGTAGTGGCTGGGCATGGCTGGTGCAAGATGGCGACAAGCTCAAAGTGGTCAAAACAGGCAACGCGGATTTGCCATTGACCCAGGGAATAAAACCGCTTCTGACTATCGACGTGTGGGAGCATGCCTACTACCTTGATTACCAGAACCGTCGCGTGGATTATGTTAATGCTGTACTCGACAAGCTGATCAATTGGAGTTTTGCTGCAGAGAACCATGGGTAGCATGTCCTACATGCTACTGTGACCCAACAGCCCTCAGAACAGCTGGAAATCATCAAGCGCGGTTGCGGCGAGCTCCTGCTCGAAGAGGAGCTCGCGCAAAGGCTTGCTCTGGATCGTCCGCTCCGAGTCAAAGCCGGATTTGACCCCACCGCGCCGGACCTGCATCTGGGTCATACTGTTCTGCTCAACAAGATGCGCCGCTTTCAGGATTTGGGGCATCATGCCTTATTCCTGATTGGGGATTTTACCGGCATGATCGGGGATCCCAGTGGCAAGAATGTAACTCGCCCTCCTCTCAGCCGGGAGCAAGTGGTTGAAAATGCGCGATCCTACACAAGCCAAGTCTTTCGGATACTTAAATCCGAACAGACCGAGGTGGTATTCAATTCCACTTGGATGGATAACCTCAATGCTGCGGATCTAATCAAGCTGGCAGGTACGCATACCGTTGCCCGAATGCTGGAACGCGACGATTTCGGTAAGCGTTACCAAAACAACAAATCCATAGGCATTCATGAATTTTTGTACCCTTTAATTCAAGGTTACGATTCGGTTGCTCTCAAGGCGGATATCGAATTGGGAGGCACTGATCAGAAATTCAATCTGCTCATGGGGCGAGAATTGCAAAAGCATTTTGGACAATTGCCCCAATGTGTTCTCACGATGCCACTTCTGGAGGGGCTGGACGGAATCAACAAAATGTCCAAATCTGCGAATAACTATATTGGTATCGCAGAAACCGCTGTTGAAATGTTTGGCAAGCTGATGTCTCTTTCCGATGAACTGATGTGGCGATATATCGATTTACTATCATTTGAGCCGATAAATATTATCCATCAATGGAGACAGGAGGTGAAGCATGGTCGCAATCCACGAGACATCAAGGTGATATTCGCACAGGAAATTGTTGCCCGGTTTCACAGTATACGAGATGCGGAAATAGCGTTAGCTGACTTCGAGGCGCGATTCACGCGCGGAAGCATTCCGGATGATATGCCTGAAAAAATGTTGCATAGCGAAAGAGAGGATCTGCCCATTTCTCAATTACTCAAGCAAGCCGGATTAACCTCTAGCACGACAGAAGCATTCCGCATGATTGAGCAAGGTGGTGTAAAATTGAATGGTGAGAAGATCAGCGACAAAGCCCTCAGGTTCCGTCGTGGGGAGACGGCTATAATACAGGTAGGCAAGCGAAGATTCGCCAAGGTAACCCTCTCCTGATGGAGAGCCGGAAAGAAATACTGGAAATTTGAGAAAACTCTTGACCCTCCATCTGGTATCTGTATAATCCCGCCTTTCGTTGTCTGGCTAGAAGTTTGCAGACACATCGTTCTTTAAAAATTTGCAGCCGATAGGTGTGGGCACTTGACTGGAACACCCGGTTTTTTTGTCTTTCGAGACGGAGTATCCGGGTAGCTTAAAAGTTGAAGTGCTCGCACGATGTAAGAAGATTCTCGAGGCTATCCTTAGGATAGAAGCTGGAATCGCAGCAACACGTCAAGCGAGAGTTTTACCAGTATTGAACTGAAGAGTTTGATCCTGGCTCAGATTGAACGCTGGCGGCATGCTTTACACATGCAAGTCGAACGGCAGCACGGGGGCAACCCTGGTGGCGAGTGGCGAACGGGTGAGTAATGCATCGGAACGTATCCTTAAGTGGGGGATAACGCATCGAAAGATGCGCTAATACCGCATAATCTCTGAGGAGAAAAGCAGGGGATCGCAAGACCTTGCGCTTTTGGAGCGGCCGATGTCTGATTAGCTAGTTGGTGAGGTAAAGGCTTACCAAGGCTTCGATCAGTAGCTGGTCTGAGAGGACGACCAGCCACACTGGGACTGAGACACGGCCCAGACTCCTACGGGAGGCAGCAGTGGGGAATTTTGGACAATGGGGGCAACCCTGATCCAGCCATGCCGCGTGAGTGAAGAAGGCCTTCGGGTTGTA
>Ga0157370_10001048_pt1 | contig 34816 bp, 27 predicted proteins | sample C35metaG_FD_113463 | JGI IMG/M metagenome (GOLD analysis project Ga0157370, IMG submission 113463) | Corn rhizosphere microbial communities from Kellogg Biological Station, Michigan, USA - C3-5 metaG | ecosystem: Host-associated > Plants > Roots > Rhizosphere > Soil | place: USA: Michigan... | reverse complement strand
TTTCATTAATAAAGTTAGCTACTTGTTCCTGAGCTACTTTTGTAGTTATAACTTCAAATCCGCCTTTTTCTAAGGCTAGAATTCCACTTTTAGAAATTCCGTCATTTGCTAATACTTTCATTGCATTTATTGTTTATTTGGTTAATCGTTTAATTGTTTAATCGATAACCAGCTATTTGATTTTTCTTTTTTGATATTTTAAAGGAAGTATTTTTTAACGATTAAACAATTAAACAAATTAACGATTAACCGAAAAAAAATTAAACTTTACTTTCAAGTGCTTTCATTACATCAACTAAAACCTGAACACTTTCGATAGGCATAGCGTTGTAAATAGAAGCTCTGTAACCACCCACAGAACGGTGTCCTGGCAATCCAGAAATGTTTGCTGCTTTCCATAAAGCATCAAAAGTTTCAGTATGATCAGGGTTGTTTAATAAGAAAGTCACATTCATTTTAGAACGGTCTTCTACAGCTGCTGCACCTTTAAATAATGGGTTTCTGTCGATTTCAGCATAAAGTAAATCTGCTTTTGCGTTGTTTAATTTTTCAACAGCAGCGATTCCGCCTTTTTCTTTAATCCATTGTAGAGTTAATAGAGAAACATATACAGAAAAAACAGGTGGAGTATTGTACATACTTTCTGCTTTAATATGTTTAGCGTAATCCAGCATACTAGGAATTGTTCTTCCGTTTTTGCCTAAGATTTCTTCTTTTATCACAACAAGAGTTGTTCCTGCAGGACCCATATTTTTTTGAGCACCAGCATAGATTAAATCAAATTTAGAAAAATCTAATTGACGAGAGAAAATATCAGAACTCATATCGCATACTACCGGAACAGTAGTCGATGGGAATTCCTGCATTTGAGTTCCAAAAATAGTGTTGTTACTTGTACAGTGAAAATAATCAGCATCACTTGGTATTTCGTAACCTTTTGGAATATGTGTATAATTATCATCTTTTGAGGAAGCTACCACGATAGTTTCTCCAAAAAGTTTAGCTTCTTTAATCGCCGCAGTTGCCCACGTTCCTGAATCTAAATAAGCTGCTTTTCCGTTTTCTTTCAATAAGTTATAAGGAGCCATCAAGAATGCAGTACTTGCACCACCTTGTAAAAACAAAGCCTGATATCCTTTTCCCTGAAGTCCTAATAATTCTAAAGCCAGCGAACGAGCTTCTTCCATAACAGCAACAAAATCTTTGCTTCGGTGCGAAATTTCAAGAATAGATAATCCTGAATCATTAAAATTTAAAATTGCTTTTGATGCCTTCTCAAAAACTTCCTGAGGTAAAATACTTGGTCCTGCGCTGTAGTTGTGTTTTTTCATGGTTGTTGTTAATAGTCGAAAATTTTAAAGACGCAAATTTCGGCAATAGGAGCCGAAAAAGCGATAAATTATTCGAAATAATTAAACATATTTTTACTTTGTTGTTAACAAAAACGTTATAGTATCTACGTTATCTGCATAATCCCACAAACGTGGATTTTGGGTCTGCCCAAAAGAAGTGCTGTTTTTGATTAAATCATTGCTTACGATGCATTGAATTTGTTCAGAATCAGCTTCAAGACGAGTTTGCAAATCTTCGATATTATCGTAGAATTCATAAAAAACACTCGAAATAGGCGAGGCGTAACTCTGGTCTTCTTTAATAGTTAGAAAACCATTGTCTAATAATTTAAAATTACTCATTAAAAATACGGCCTTATTATAATCATAATTATTAGCGTATTTTTCATAATGAATTACATCCTGATATTTGAAAATTGCTTCAAAAAAAGCATCAAATGAATAACCTTTGGGTACAAAAAGTTTAGAAACATTACGGCATCCAAGTCCAAAATATCTAAAAATATCTTCGCCTAAATTTTCTAAATCTTCTTTCGTTTCTTTTCCGTTTAAAACGGCGGCAGAATTTCTGTTTTTTCGGATAATAGAAGGTTTATCTTTAAAATAATATTCAAAATAACGGGCAGTATTATTGCTTCCGGTGGCGATTACGGTATCAAAGTTTTCCAGTTTTCCTTCCACGAAAGTGATTTTATCTTTTAGATTTTCATCAACAGCAATTAAATACTTCGCTAAAAACGGCAGTAAATGCTGATCGTTTGACGAAGTTTTGATTAAAGCTTTGTTTCCGGTGATTAAAACCGATAGAAAATCATGAAAACCCACAAGCGGAATATTTCCTGCCAAAATCAAAGCAACGGTTTTTTCTTTTCTGTCTGCTGCAAAAGCATCAGTATATTGAGAAACCCATTTGTCAATGTTTTCCGGAGTCAGTGCATCGGCCCAGGATTTTACAGCAAAGTACACTTGTTCAGGCGTGTACCAGCCATTATGAGATTGCGATAAATGAATCAGATTTTTAAAATCTTCAAAAAAGATCTCATTATATAAAACGTCAGATTTTTTCACGGATTGCGCTTCAGAAAACTGACTTAAAAATTTTCCTAATTCAACAAAAACACTTTTTTTTGTTTCTAATGTCATAATGTTTGCTTATGAATTGTTTTGATTGTAATTTTGCACAAAAATAAGCATAATTAAGTCGAAAGTCAAAAGTCATCAAGCCAAAAGCTATGCTTGTCTTTATTTTGACTTTATAACTTTAAGACTTTTAACTTTAAGACTAATAAAAGATGGCAATAATTATAACTGACGAATGCATAAACTGTGGGGCCTGCGAACCAGAATGCCCAAATACAGCAATATATGAAGGAGCAGATGATTGGAGATATAAAGATGGAACAAGTTTAAAAGGTACTGTAATTTTACCTGATGGAACTGAAGTTGATGCTGATGATGCGCAAACTCCAATTTCTGACGAGATTTATTACATCGTTCCTGGAAAATGTACAGAGTGTAAAGGTTTTCATGATGAACCTCAATGTGCTGCTGTTTGTCCTGTCGATTGTTGTGTGCCAGACGATAATCACGTAGAAGATGAAGAAACCTTGTTGAATAGACAAGCGTTTTTGCATGGTGATGAATAAAATATTTTATTTAAGATATAGAAAATCCTGAGTATTAACTCAGGATTTTTTTTTGCGTAATTCGAAATCTGAAAAACTTATTATCTTGGTTTGTAATATTTTATATTTTAACTCTTATTTTATTAACAAAAAATTAATACTTTAGGTGAAAATTTAATAAGCTTATGAGGAAAATCATACTTTTATTTTTTGTCTTATTTACTGTAAGTGTTTTTTCGCAAAGCGAAGAATACTCTATAGTTGTAAAAGATATTGAGACATTACTGCCTATTGAAAATGCTGCTGTTGTAGTTTTAAAAACAAAACAGATTTTGTTGAGTAATAAAGAAGGTAAGGTTACTTTTGTATTAAATGGATCTTCAAGTCTTGAAATTTCTGAAACTGATTATGAAAAAGTAACACTTCGATGGGGGCCCTTAAAACCAGATCTATTTGTAGTTTATCTAAAAAACAACAAGACTAAATTAGACGAAATTGTAGTTTCTAAAGTAAATCCTCAAAAAGTACTGCAGAAAATAGTGGCTAATTCGGCAGATAAGCTGGCTTCATCTTATAGACTTAAAGTGTATGTAAGAGAATTTTTTAAGCTAGACAATCAATATTCATATTATAATGACGGATTGGTTAATTTTCAGTTTTCGGGAAAACCGTCTACGACACTTTTGGTAGAACAAAACAGATCGTATGGCTTACTGGAAACCGATGTAAGTGCAGATTTAAAAGGATATGATTTGAATAATATCATGGAGAATTATGCTGATTTTAAATACTTTGATCCGCTTTTAGAGCCAAAAGCAAAAAAGGAATATGATTTTATTGTAAAAGGACATCCTAAAAACAAAGATTATTATGTCATGATTATCACGCCTCTGGATAAAGCTAAAGAAGCGGTTGATAATTTTGAAATTATTTACGATACGGAAAAGAAACTTATTGTTGAATTTACAATAGATATTACGCCCCAAAATCTGGATAAGATGGAAGAGAAATCAACTGTAAATGCTAAGAATATTACAAAATCGTTTATAAAAGTAAATTACAGGATAGATCGTGAGGATTATTATTTACTGAGTTCTAATGAAGAAATTGCGTATAATCTTATTTTAAAAGAAGAAGTTAAAAAGATTCACGTTCGCAATAGTTTTATAACGACAAATTTTAACCGACAGAATTTTACATACAGCGAAAGTGATGTTTTTAAAGATAAATCGCTTTTTAATAAAAAGAATAAAATTCTAACCAATTATTGGGATGTTTCCGGTTTTACCGCTACTGATGAAGAAAAAGCTATTGTAAGTTCTCTGGAATTTAAATTGTAGTTTTTGTTAATGGTTGATTGTTAATGGTTGATGGTTGATTGAAATGCTTTGATATAAAAAAATCCTGAACTTGTGTTCAGGATTTTTTGTTTATTGTCAGGCTGAGCGAAGTCGAAGCCCGCGCAAAAATTGTCTTTATTCTTTGTGCAACTTTTTGTGCGTCCTTCGACTTCGCTCAGGATGACATATTTAATAAAGTCGATTAAAAGTTAAATCCAAGTCTTGCATAGTAATAAGCGCCGCTGAAACCCATTTGTACGGCATCCCAATAACCTCCTGCTTCGGTGTTGCCTTGTTCGTCTTGTTTTGTTGGATAAACATTAAATAAGTTATTGCTTCCTATGCTCAATTTTAAACTTTTACTTACTTGGTAACCCAAAGTTAAATCAGTTACTAATCTTGGGTTGTAAACGTCGTCTTCATCGGCATAATCAACCAAAACTACTTTGCTGAAACGCGTAAAGGCTAATCCGGCATCGAACTTATTTTTGGAATAGTTTAAGTTTAAACCAAATTTATTGTCGGGAGCAGAAGCTAATAAAAAGGCTTTTTCACGTTTCCCGAAGAAAGTAGCTTCGTCTAAAGAGCCATTTTTTACTTTGTCAATTTTCATATCGTTGATGTTTCCTACCAAGGTGGCATTTAAGTTTCCGAAATCAAAAGCTTTTTTCCAAGAGAAAACTAAATCTAAACCGTGTGTGCTGGTGTCAACTCCATTGGCAAAAAACTGCGCTTCAGAAACGCCCAGATTTAAAGCACTCGCATCAAAATATCCAGTAAGTACAATACGATCTTTTACCTGAATGTAATAACCGTCGACTGTTGCTGTAAAATCTCCAAAAGAAGCTGTGAAACCCAAAGAAGCATTTACTGCTTTTTCTTCGTTTAATTTATCAATTCCAAAAGCTCTTGTAACCGGGCTGTCATTTGGCGCCAGTAAAACCTCAGTAGCACCGCTTGCATTAAAGTTGGTGAAACGTAAATTGTAATAAATCTGAGCTAATGACGGAGCACGGAAACCTGTACTTACAGATCCTCTTAAATTAATATGGTCGTTTAATTTTAATCTAGAGGCTAATTTTCCGTTTACTGTGCTTCCAAAATCGCTGTAATTCTCAAAACGAACGGCAGCGCTTACCATTAAAGCTTCGGTGATATCAAGCTCGCCATCTGCATATAATGAAAAGTTGGTTCGGCTTTTATTAACTTCGTTTGCAGGGCTGTAACCCGGAAAACCTTGAGAACTTCCCGGTCTTGGAATAGTTGGAGAAGAAGTTGGATCTGTTGGATCATAATCAGGATTAGGAATAGTTGGAGGACTTTGAGTTGTTGGATCCGTAATGGGTTTTCCATTAGTATCATAAGTGGTATAAGAACCCTCTTCGCCGGCAAAAATCTCAAATTTTTCAACTCTAAATTCTGATCCAAAAGCAATATTAAAACCGTTTAAAACGCTGTCGTAGTTTTTAGAAATATCAAAATTGGTTGTGTTTTGAAGTAAACTGTGTCCTCCTGCATCAAATTCGTGCGGTGATTTTTCTTCAAGCGAAGCGTTTATAGTTCCTTTAATGTCGTATTGAAATTTATTTTTTCCAAAAGTATTACTCAAATCAAATTTCCATCCGCCGCCAGATTCGGTTCTAATTCCGGCTGCAATCGAATTGTCGTTAATTTTTGATGTAATTCTTGGGGTGTAACCTCCCGGATAAACCGATTCTACCACTCTTTCACCGTCATTTCTGGTAAAAGCATAAGCATCCGTATCTCTAAAGTTGCTTCCTCCAAAGGCATAGAACTCTGTTTTATCAGCAATAGGGACACCTAGATTTACAAATAAATTTACGCCTTGCATTTCGGCATCGCCAAAACCTTTTCTAAAATCATAAGCAGGTCTTAATGTTTTGTTTTTGTTTAAAAATTCACCGGTAAAATTGGCATAACCGCCTTTGGTTCCTAATGCGACACCATAATTTGCTGCAACTCTTACCGAACCTCCGTCAAAATCCTGATCTTTTCCGTATGAATTTCCATTTCCATGCTGATCTAATCTATAACCTTTCGTATTTGGAGTTCCCGGCAGGAAATCACCTTTGGCATTAGTATTAAAAACGCCGTAGGTAATAGAACCTGTAAGTTCGTTTACATTATCATTTGTTACAATATTAATAACTCCCGCAATCGCATCAGAACCGTATTGTGCCGCCGCACCGTCGCGAAGGATTTCAATTCTTTTAATAGAAGCTGCCGGAATTGCATTTAAATCTGTACCGGTGTTTCCGCGGCCGCGAGTTCCAAACAAGTTAATTAAAGACGATTGGTGTCTTCTTTTTCCATTAATTAAAACCAAAGTCTGATCTGGTCCCATTCCTCTTAACGAAGCCGGATCAACGTGGTCTGCACCGTCAGAACCGGATTGCTTGTTCGCATTAAACGAAGGCGCTACATATTGCAGTAATTGGTTAATTTCGATTTTACCGCTTTGTGTCGTAACTTCTTTTACATTAATAACATCAATAGGAACGGCAGAATTTACGACGGTTCTTTTGGCATTTCTGGAACCTACAACCACAACATCGCTTAAAATTTGGCCGCCGCTTTCGTCTAAAACTATACTCATTTTGTCATTTGAAGCTGTTTTTTCGATCGTGCCAAAACCAACATAGCTGAAAATTAAGGTCGCACCTTCTTTAACTTTTATTCTAAAACCTCCTTCAAAATCGGTAGAAATGCCATTTGAAGTTCCTTTCTCAACAATATTAACTCCCGGAAGCGGTGCACCTGTCTTGTCTTTGACAACACCCGATACTTCTTTCTGAGCAAAAAGAAATGCTGAATTCAGCACTAATAGAAATAATGCAATCTTTTTCATGGTTATGTAATTTTTTGGTTTGTTTTTTGTTGTTAACTTTTATAAAAATACTATTTTTTAACAAAAATTTAATAAAAAGTTAAAAAATTTTCAGGAAGTAGCTTAAAATTATATTAATGCACATTTTTACTTCGGTTACGAGGTATTAAATCTTATATTTGCAAAATTTTAAAGCCAAAAAATATCATTTTGGCAGAAACAAAATAATATACACGTAAATCATAAATCATTACAATACAATTGTTAATGGCCAGACTTGATAAATTCAGAGTCGTATAAAATAAATAGAAACAACAGATGAAAGCAGGAATTGTAGGATTACCAAATGTTGGAAAATCAACATTATTTAATTGTTTATCTAATGCAAAAGCGCAAAGTGCGAACTTTCCGTTTTGTACAATCGAACCTAATATTGGTGTTGTAAACGTTCCGGATCCAAGAATCAACAAATTAGAAGAGTTGGTAAAACCAGAGCGTGTACAAATGGCAACCGTAGATATCGTAGATATTGCAGGTTTGGTAAAAGGAGCAAGTAAAGGGGAAGGACTAGGAAACCAGTTTTTAGGAAACATTAGAGAATGTAATGCTATCATTCACGTTTTACGTTGTTTTGATAATGATAATATTGTTCACGTTGACGGAAACGTAAACCCTATTCGTGACAAAGAAACGATCGATATCGAGTTGCAGTTAAAAGACTTAGAAACGATCGAAAAACGTTTAGAAAAAGTAAAACGTGCTGCAAAAACTGGAAACAAAGAAGCACAGACAGAGGAAGCTTTATTAAACAGAATTAGAGAAGCTTTATTACAGGCAAAATCTGCGAGAACTGTTATTCCTCAAAATAATGATGAAGAAGTTTTAATGGAAGCTTTCCAGTTAATTACGGCTAAACCGGTTTTATATGTTTGTAATGTTGACGAAAGTTCTGCAGTAAACGGAAACAAATATGTAGATCAGGTTCGTGAATTAGTAAAAGATGAAGAAGCTGAAGTTATAATTCTTTCAGTAGGAGCAGAGGCTGATATTACAGAATTAGAAAGCTACGAAGAGCGTCAGGTTTTCCTTGAAGATATGGGATTAACAGAGCCGGGAGCATCAGTTTTAATTCGTGCAGCTTACAAATTATTAAAGCAGCAGACTTACTTTACCGCTGGTGTAAAAGAAGTTCGTGCCTGGACCATCAATATTGGAGCTACTGCACCGCAAGCAGCTGGAGTTATCCATACTGATTTTGAAAAAGGTTTTATCCGTGCCGAAGTTATTTCATACGAAGATTACGTTCAATACGGTTCTGAAGCAAAAGCAAAAGAAGCAGGAAAATTTAAAGTTGAAGGAAAAGAATACGTAGTAAAAGATGGTGATGTAATGCATTTCCGTTTTAACGTTTAATTTTTTTTCTTGAGATAAAATAGAGTAAAGAAGAAAGATAATAGACTAAAACTGCTGGAGAGATTCAGCAGTTTTTTTATTTTTAGTCATTGCGAGGAACGAAGCAATCACACGATAACCTGTAACCTTTTAGAATAAAAAATGTTTAACTGTATGTGATTGCTTCGTTCCTCGCAATGACGAAATCCGCGCTTTTGCGAAAGCGAATCAGTAAAATCCGTGTTCCATTTTTAAGAAAGAAAATTTTTGGCTCAAAAATTGGTTAGTAAAAAATTAACCAATTACTAATCTAAAATCAACCAATTAAAATGCTGAAAAAATCTTTCAAATTTCTGGGCTGGACACTTTTCGGAATCTTCAGTTTTCTTGTTTTATATATCGTTTCGGTTTATCTGATTTCTAAAATCACCGTTAATTCAGATATAGCAAAAGTCGAAGAACAAAATGCAATTCCAATCTACATTCTTTCCAACGGCGTTCATACTGATATTGTAGTTCCAATAAAAAATGAAATTAAAGATTGGCGCAATGAAATACAATTCAGCCAGACAAAATCAAAGGATTCCCTAATGAATTACATTGCTTTTGGCTGGGGAGATAAAGGTTTTTATCTGGAAACACCAGAATGGTCCGATTTAAAAGCAAGTACGGCTTTGAAAGCTGCATTTGGCGTGAGTTCATCGGCTATACACGCTACATTTTTCAAGCAATTAAGAGAAGGCGATGATTGTAAACGTATCTTAATTTCGGTAGAAGACTATCAAAAATTAGTCTCCTATATTTCAGAAAGTTTTAGCGATCCGGTTCATCCGCAATGGATTGAAGGGGAAAGCTACGGACAAAAAGATGCTTTTTATGAAGCAAAAGGAAGTTATAGTCTTTTTTATACCTGCAATACCTGGGCAAACAATGCTTTGAAAGCAGCGAATCAAAAAGCAAGTTTATGGACGGTTTATGATAAAGGGATTTTTTGCCATTATAAATAATTTCGCCAGAATCATATTCCGCTAGGATATTTCATCGGTAGAAAATGAATTATGATGTGGGAAAAATATAAAATTCGTCCAGAAATCAAGAATTCAAAATTTTTCATTATTGCGTAAATTTGAGAGAATATCAAATAAGCAGCAAATGAAAATCAAAAATATATTCTCAAAAACATGGTTTCTGTTAAAGAACACTTTCTTAGAATTTAATGATGACAACGCTATTAAATTGAGTGCTGCACTGGCATACTATACGATATTTGCGTTACCGCCTTTATTAATTATTATCATTACAATTTGTGGTTTCTTTTTTGGGGAAGAAGCTGTAACAGGAGAATTGTATGGGCAGATTAATGGTTTGGTAGGAAACGGCGCAGCAAGCCAGATTCAGGAAGCTATTAAAAATGTGCAATTATCCGGTGATAATATTTTTGCAACCGTATTTGGTATTGTAATGCTGTTAATTGGGGCTTCGGGGGTTTTTGCCGAAATACAAAGTTCGATTAATTTTATTTGGGGACTACGCGCAAAACCCGACAAAGGAATTAAGAAATTCATCCAAAACCGCTTGATGTCATTCTCTATGATTGCTTCGGTTGGTTTTTTAATGCTGGTCAGTCTTTTTATAAGTACAACTTTAGATTTGCTTAGTTCACGTTTAAAAGTTTATTTTCCAGAAAGTACCGTTTACTTGTTTTATGTTGTGAATGTCGTGATTGTATTGGCAAGTATTACGCTTCTTTTTGCTATTATTTTTAGAACTTTACCAGACGGAAAAATAAGATGGAAAGATGCTTTTATAGGATCAGGAGTTACCGCAATTCTTTTTATGATAGGTAAATTTGCGATTGGATTTTATTTAGGAAGCTCGACAGTAGCTTCTGTTTATGGAGCGGCAGGTTCTGTGATAATAATTCTGGTTTGGGTTTATTATTCGGCAATAATTCTGTATTTTGGAGCAGAATTTACTAAAGTCTATGCTAAATCGTATGGAGGAAAAATCTATCCAAACGAATATTCAGTAGAAATAGCAAAAGAGATTTATGAAATTGACGGACCAAAAAAAGAACCAATAGAAGAATCATTACAAAAAGAAAAACCATGAAAATTATAGCCTTTGGAGGAAGTAACAGTCAGCAGTCTATCAACAAACATTTGGCAACTTATGCATCAAGTTTATTCGAAAATGCCGATGTTGAAGTTTTAGATCTTAACGATTTTGCGATGCCGGTATTTAGTGTTGATCTTGAAAAAGAAGTAGGACAGCACAAAGCAGCGCAGGCATTTTTAAATAAACTTAAAGAAGCTGATATACTTGTAGTTTCCATGGCAGAAAATAACGGAAACTATTCTGTTGCTTTCAAAAATGTTTTCGACTGGAGTTCCCGAATTGAAAAAGATGTTTTTCAGCATAAACCTATGCTGTTATTGGCAACTTCTCCTGGAGGAAGAGGCGGTGCATCTGTTTTAGGAATTGCTCAAAATCTTTTCCCGCGTTACGGAGCTGATATTAAGGGAAGTTTTTCATTGCCAGCCTTTGGCTCGAATTTTGATTTAAAAAATAATAAAATTTCAAATGTTGAGTTAGATCAAGAATTGAAAAATATTATCAAATCAAATTTTTAAATGCCACAAAAAAAGACTGCCCTTATTTTCCTTTTATTAAGTACTATTTCTATCCATTTTGCTTTTTCTCAAAAGATCAGCGAAGTTGATAAAATTGTTGCGAAATATCCCAAAAGCTTTAGTTCAACAGAAAAACTTGCTGATAGAATTCAGGATGATTTTAAATCTGATGGAGATAAAGCAAGAGCTATTTTCAGCTGGATTGCTTTCAACATAAAATACGATTATAATGCTTATTTAAATCCGCCAAGAGTGCAGGGATTTAGTTATTCTTCTGAAGCAGAAAAAGAAAGAAAAATCCAAGAACGCAACAATAAATTAATTCAAAAAGCATTTAACTCTAAAAAAGCCGTTTGCGAAGGATTTACAGCCTTATATCAGCATTTGGCCGAATCTGTTGGGTTAAAATGCGAAATAATCCGGGGAGATTCTAAAATTTCTTTGCGAGATATTGGTCGAAAAAACACCTCTTCAAATCATGCATGGAATACCGTTTTGATTGATAAAAGATGGCGTTTAATAGATGTTACCTGGGGGCAGGGTTATTATGACACTAGTAAAGGCAGAATGGTAAATGAGTTTGCGCCTATTTATTTTGATACTGATCCTGATTATTTCTTCGCCAAACATTTTCCTGATTCGGGTTCTTATTTAGGTACGCAATTAAACAAAGAAGAATTTTTAAACGGACCCTTGATTTACAATAAAACAATCGAGAACGACTATAAAATTAAATCTCCGGAATCGGGAATCATTGAAGCCCGAAATGGAGAAAAACTTACTTTCGAAATTAAAAATGTTTCCAAGTCCAATCAGGTTTTTTATGTCAATAAAAAGAATCAGGCCGTTAAGGTTTTAAATCCAAAAGAAAAACGCGGAGGTTTAGAATTTCAAATTCCTTACGACAATAATATAGGCGAGTATATCACCATTTTTATTGATACCAACAGTATTGTCTCTTATAAAGTGATTCCAAAAGAAAGAATTTAATCTTTGTTTGATTGAATTTTCTTCTTTTATCGAATTGGCGTATCTTAGCAATTCAGGATTCGAATTAATATGCCATGGAAACAACTTTTTTGAAATCGATCTTAGACAATGATTTCTATAAATTTACGATGCAGCATACTGTAATAAAACTTTTTCCAAAGGCAAGAGTTCGTTATGGTTTTATAAACAGGGGAAAACATGTTTTTCCGCCTGGATTTGCAGATTTACTTCGAAAATCGGTTGATGCAATGGCTGATTTGCGATTGACTAAAGAAGAAAAGCAGTATTTATCTCATCACTGCCCTTATTTAGATCCTACCTATTTCGACTTTTTGCATGGGTATGTTTATGATCCGTCAGAAGTTCAAATTAGCCAGGAAGGATCAGATATAAAAGTTACTGTTGAAGGATATTGGTATCGCACAATTTTATGGGAAGTGCCTTTGATGGCTTTGATTTCGGAACTTTTTTATAAATCCAATCATTTAATTCGTCTAAACGACGAAGCCATAAAAGAGCTTACCAAGAACAAAATCGACAATTATAACAAGCTTGGAGTTTCGATTTTAGAATTTGGAACACGACGTCGTCATTCTTATGATGTGCATGTTTTGATAAACGATACGCTTCGAAAGTTTGGTTCAGAAAGTTATATAGGAACCAGTAACGTACATTTTGCAATGGTTAATAATATCAGGCCTTTAGGAACTCACGCACATGAATGGTTTATGTTTCATGCAGCGCAATACGGGTTTAAAATGGCTAATTTTATGAGTCTGGAACATTGGACACAAGTGTATGGAGGAGATTTAGGAATTGCCTTGACAGACACTTATACTACTGAGATTTTCTTCAGCCAGTTTGATAAAAAATATTCTAAACTTTTTGATGGAGTTCGTCATGATAGCGGCGATCCTATTGAATTTGCACAAAAAGTAATTTCGCATTATACTAAAATGGGAATTGATCCGAAATCTAAAGTTATTGTTTTCTCAGATTCTCTAAATTATGATAAAGTAAAAAGCATAACAGATTTTTGTAAAGACAAAATCAAGATGTCGTTTGGTATAGGAACCAATTTTACCAATGATGTAGGTTTGCCATCCATGAATATGGTGATAAAACTAACCGAAGTTAAACTTGAAAACAGACATTGGGAAGGAGTTGTAAAACTTTCTGACGAAAAAAATAAAAACACGGGAACTCCCGAAATGATTGCTTTGGCTAAAGACGTACTGGGAATCAAATAGTATTTTTTTGTTTCATCGCCGCTTTTTTATAATTTTAAAGGGTTTATTTTTTTAAAATCAATTTAAATAGATTTAAAACCTGTTATTATTCATAACAAAAAAAGAATACGCTTTCATTTTTTGCCGATAAATGGTACATTAGCCAAAAATCCAATTCACCTTATGCTAGAGCAAAATCAATATACCGAAGATAACATTCGATCACTCGATTGGAAAGAACATATCCGTATGCGTCCGGGAATGTACATCGGAAAACTTGGAGACGGTTCTTCTCCAGATGATGGTATTTACATTCTATTAAAAGAGGTTTTAGATAACTGTATTGACGAGTTCGTAATGGGCTCGGGAAAAACTATTGAGGTAACGATAAAAGATAAAACGGTTTCTGTTCGTGATTACGGACGTGGAATTCCGTTAGGGAAAGTAGTCGATGTAGTTTCGAAAATGAATACCGGAGGAAAGTACGATTCTAAAGCTTTCCAAAAATCAGTGGGTTTGAATGGTGTCGGAACAAAAGCAGTTAATGCACTTTCCAATTACTTCAGAGTAGAATCTGTTCGTGATGATAAACAAAAAGCAGCTGAGTTTTCTGCCGGAAATTTAGTTTCAGAAGAAGATGTAATTGATACAACAAAACGTAAAGGAACAAAAGTAACTTTTACGCCAGATGAAACGATCTTTAAAAACTATAAATTCCGTTTAGAATACGTAATTAAAATGGTTAAAAACTATTGTTACTTAAACAATGGTTTGACTATTATCTTTAATGGAGAAAAATATTATTCAGAAAACGGACTTCGCGATTTATTAGAAGAAACAATCAGCGAAGAAGATTTAGAGTACCCAATTATCCACTTAAAAGAGCATGATATCGAAGTTGCGCTTACGCACAGTAAAACGCAATACAGCGAAGAATATCATTCTTTTGTTAACGGTCAGAATACAACGCAGGGAGGAACGCACTTAGCTGCCTATCGTGAAGCCGTTGTAAAAACAATTCGTGAGTTTTACAATAAGAATTTCGAAGCATCAGACGTTCGTAAATCGATCGTGAGTGCGATTAGTATTAAAGTTATGGAACCGGTTTTTGAGTCTCAGACCAAAACAAAATTAGGTTCTACCGATATGGGTTCTGATGATGGAACGCCAGCAGTTTCGGTTCGTACTTTTGTAAACGATTTTATCAAAACCAAGTTAGATAATTACCTGCATAAAAATCCAACAACTGCTGAGGCTTTACTTCGTAAAATTCTGCAGGCAGAACGTGAGCGTAAAGAATTATCGGGAATTAGAAAACTAGCGACAGATCGTGCTAAAAAAGCCAATCTTCACAATAAAAAATTAAGAGACTGCAGAGCGCATCTTCCAGATACTAAAAACCCAAGAAACTTAGAAAGTACGCTTTTTATTACCGAGGGAGATTCGGCTTCGGGATCGATTACAAAGTCTCGCGATGTAAATACACAGGCGGTTTTTAGTTTGCGTGGTAAGCCTTTGAATTCATACGGAATGACTAAAAAAATTGTGTATGAAAACGAAGAATTCAATTTACTGCAAGCTGCATTAGATATCGAAGACGGATTAGAAAAATTACGTTACAACAACATCGTAATCGCAACCGATGCCGATGTCGACGGAATGCACATTCGTTTGTTGTTGATTACGTTTTTTCTTCAGTTTTTCCCAGAATTAATCAAAGAAGGACATTTGTATATTTTGCAGACACCGCTTTTCAGGGTTCGAAACAAAAAGGAAACGATTTATTGTTATTCTGAAGAAGAAAGAAAAGATGCGATCGAAAAACTAAAACCAAAACCAGAAATCACCCGATTTAAAGGTTTGGGAGAGATTTCGCCAGATGAGTTTAAGAATTTTATTGGAGATACTATACGCCTAGATCCGGTTATGATGGATAAACATACTTCAATCGAGCAATTGTTGTCTTTCTACATGGGGAAAAATACACCAGACAGACAAGAGTTTATTATCAAAAATCTGAAGGTTGAGATTGATGAATTGGAGGAGGTTTAAATAAAAATCCGCGACAATGTTGCGGAATTTTTAATTTTGAAAAGCGCAGTCACTGTCTGCGTAATTGAAAAAATAAAATTTCGTCACCATTGATGACGAAATTTTATTTTTAGTTTACTTGGATTATCAATTACTTTGTGAACAGGTATGATCTGATTAAATTTTATAATTTAAAAAAGACTAAAATGATTAATAAAATATCGTTTAAAAATTTTAAACTTTTCAACGAAGACCAAGATGTTGAATTAAAACCAATGACTATTTTGATTGGAAAGAATAGTTCCGGAAAAAGTGCTTTGGCAAAATTACCGACATTAATATCAGAAAGCTTAAGTGGTAATATACAAAATCCATTTAATTGGGAAAATGAAGGTGTAATCTTGGGATCGAATTATTCAGATCTTAATTATGGTAAAGAAACAACAGGTCTTTTTAAGTTTAGCATTGAAAGTAATGATAAAAAATTATCTGTTGATGTTCAATTTGGAAAAAATACCTTATACATAAATTATTGGAATTATAATGATGAATTTATTTTAAAGTATGATTTATCGAGTAAAAAATATTTTTTAAATGCGGATATCGAAGGCAAGTCGTATGAATGTATTTTTAGAGGTTTTGAGTTAAATAAAGTAATCGATTCTAATATTAAAATACCAAATTTAGAAGATTTTAAATTTGATTTTGATTATATATGTTCGTATAGAGTTCAACCAAATAAAATTGAGCAAGACCAACCTAAGGATAAGAATATAAAAAAGGTGGGAATTGATGGTAGATATGCTTATGAAATTTTAATAAATGATTTTCTATATTCGGAAAATAAAATATTATCCCAAGTTAGTGAATGGTATAAGAAAAACTTTGAAGAATGGGGTATTAATATTGATAATGATGTATCTCGAAACAAGTTTTATTTTGAACTAAAAAGAGAAAATCCTTTAATCTTTAAAACAAGTTTAGACAATGTAGGTCAAGGAATTAGTCAGACACTTCCTTTAATTACGAAATCATTTCTAAAAGAAGATAAGCCATCATTAACAATAATTGAAGAACCAGAATTACATCTTCACCCTTCTGCTCATGGAGATTTAGCTGAAAGATTCGCAGAATCTTTAAAGGATAAAAATAAAAAGTATTTAATAGAAACACATTCAGAAATTTTTATTTTACGATTAAGAAGATTAATTGCAGAAGGTAAATTTGAGTATTTTACTGAAAATGATATAAAAATTTATTATGTTAAATACGATAAACATATAAATGAAAGTAATCTTGAAGAAGTAATTGTAGATAAGAATGGAAATGTTGAAAATTGGCCAAAAAATGTATTTAGGGAGTCTTTGGAAGAATTAATAGCTATTAAAAATGCCCAAAAGCAATAAATATGTGGATTAAAATTGAAAATGATATTTTTGAAAATGAAGAAATAAAAAAGATTTCATATTTATTAGGTGTTATATTTGATAAACCGATAAATTCCAAAAATAGTAGAGCAAAACCTTATGTGGATATACAAAATCTTAGCGAGTCAGAATCATTTCAGAAGTTAGATACGATTGATAGACAATTGTTGGAAGATTCATGGATGCAATTTTCTTATGAAGATAATACTAAAATGAAAATTGTAATATCAAATGAATCAGATTGTTATAGCTTGGAAGAAGGGACTGTTTTTTTGCAACAACCCTTGTGGATTGTTTTAGAGAATAGTACAAATGATTCAAACTTTATTAAATCAATTATTTATCACTTTGATGATGAAAATAAATACGTGACAGATTGCTTAAATAATAGATGGATTCAATTTGCAAATGCTGGAGGTTCGGGAGCAAAAAATCAAATAAAAGGAGAATTGTGTTCTTTTGAAGCTATGTGTTCTAAACATAATTCAGCTTCAAATAAATATTATAGAGGCTTTGTTTTGGTCGATAGTGATAATGATTATCTAGGACAAGGAATTAAGGAGGATTATATGAAATTAATAGAATTTTTAGATTTCTTTAAAATTGAATGGCACGTTTTAGAAAAGAGAGCGATGGAAAATTATATGCCAGATCAGGTTTTGTTTAATATTAGGAATAAAAAAATAGGTTCAACAAGACCTGATGATAGAGCTTGTGTAGCTTGGATTAATGTTTATGAGTATCTAAATGCTGTAGAAAAAGATTTTTTAAAATATAGTGGACAACCCCCATTTGAAAATTTACATAACTCTGCTCAAGATATTTATAAAAATCAATCTGAACATAATTATGAGATTCTAAAAAATGGAATTAATTATCGAGACAATAATAGTAAAGGAATAACTGATGATGAGAGAAGATTTAAAAATGCCTTTCCAAAATTATTTCTAACATCGCCATTTGTTAATAAAAGTAGTTTGGATGAAAGATGTGGTTCAAATGAATTGAAAGATATATATAACAAAATTAAGAATTTATTATGAGCTCATTAATTAATTTACAACCTTCAAATAATAATTTTGATGTTTACCTTAAAGAAATGAATAATGGGGTAATTCAAATTCCTGAATTTCAAAGAGATTTTGTTTGGGAATTAGAAAATGTTATGAACTTATTAAAGAGTATAAAAAAGAATTACCCAATAGGCTCATTTTTATTTTGGAAACCTGAAACACAATTTAAAATGGCTAAACAAATTGGCCCTTATTTTGTTAAAGAAGATATTATTAGTGATTTTGAATTAATTAATTGTAAGTATGTTTTAGATGGTTATCAAAGAATGTCATCTCTTTTTGGAGTTTTAACGAATCCAAATAACATAAAGAATTTTACAAAAGATAAGGATTTATACAATTCAACTTTTAATATTTTTTACGATTTAAAAGAAGAAGAATTTGTTAATTTTAGGGGTAAAGAAAAAGATAGGGAGAGATATATTGTTCCAGTATATATTTTATTAGATTTTGAAGGCTTCTTAACGGTTTCAGAATTGATTCAAAAAGAATACGATTCGGATATATCCAAATTATATACATCTCGCTTAAAAAAGATTGTCACTACATTTGAAAGATATCAAATGCCAGTTATTGAAATTGCAGGAGGAACTTTACAGGAAGCGATAGACATTTTTACCTTGCTCAATAAAGAAGGAAAGCCGATTACTCCTGACTGGATTCTATCTGCTAAAACTTATTCATCCAATTTTAGATTAGGAGATAAAATTGATGAGGTTCTTGAAAATTTAGAAGAATATAACTTCATAGATAAAAGACCAAAAGAGATTGCTGTAAGAGAGTTAATTTTTAGAAGTATACAAAGTTCATTTGGAGATTTGTATTTAGATAATAAAAAGACTGATATAATAACTTTATCTCAGAATCCTGATTTTAAAGAGCGGGTTGAAATGTCTATTGAAAGTATTAAACTTGCAGCTAAATTTGTTTTTGAAGAATTACTAGTTGTTGATAATAAATTGCTTCCAGCAAGTATGCAATTTATTTTTTTAGTTGAATTCTTTAATCATAAAAAAAAGCCTGTTGCTTCTGAAATTCAAGATTTAAAACGTTGGTTTTGGATTACTTCATATGCAAATTATTTTACAATATCTACACCTAGTAAAAGAAAAGAAGCTTTTAAATGGTTTCAAGATTTTTCGAAAGGTTTAAGGAATGAAACAATCTACAAAGAAAAAGCAGATAATCTTTTTTCTGTTCCTGAATTACCCAAAAAGGTAAATTTAGGAGCTGTTCGTTCTAAAGCACATATTTTATTTTTACTTAATTATTCAAATAATTTTCAAAGAATTAATTCTGATTTTGTTGAAGATTATAAAATATTAAGATTAATATCAGATGTAGATAATAATATATTAGATAGATATGGTGAAAGTTCAAACATGATTGTTACATTAAATAGTTTAGAGGATAATATTTTTATTTTTAAAAACAAAAAAGTTAAGGACTTGTCTTATTTATTGGATAAGGGATATAAAGGACAGTATTCAGAATTTTTTATAACTGATAAAATGCGTGATGAATATGAAAAAGGAAATATAAATGAAGTTTTAAGATTAAGATCAGATTTGATTATTGAGAAAGAACAAGAGTTTTATTTTAAATATGGGCTTACTGATGATACAGTTCCATTTTAATTTTTTATTAAAATTTAAAATAGATTTTAGTAGTTATACTGAACAAAATATATGAAAGACGAAGAAGACGATAACATAATTCCAAACGACGACGAGAATAATTCTGATGAGAACCTGATGGATGACAATCAGGATGGAGATGACGATGATATTATTGGCGTAGATGCTAAGCATTTTGAAGGGCAGCATTTTTACGAAAATCAGGAAGAAGAAGGAGAAGACGTTATTACCAAAGTAACGGGAATGTACAAAGACTGGTTTTTGGATTATGCTTCGTATGTAATTCTGGAACGTGCAGTTCCTGCTATCGAGGACGGATTTAAACCCGTTCAGCGTCGTATTATGCACTCTTTAAAAGAGCTGGATGATGGTCGTTACAATAAAGTTGCCAACGTAGTAGGGCATACCATGCAGTATCACCCACACGGAGATGCGAGTATTGGTGATGCAATGGTGCAAATTGGTCAAAAAGATTTATTAATTGACTGCCAGGGAAACTGGGGTAATATTTTAACGGGTGACGGAGCTGCAGCTTCGCGTTATATTGAGGCACGTTTATCTAAATTTGCTTTGGAGGTTTTGTATTCTCCAAAAATTACAGATTGGGGAGTTTCATACGATGGACGTCGTGCAGAACCAAACAATCTTCCGGTAAAATTCCCATTGCTTTTGGCACAAGGAGCAGAAGGTATTGCAGTTGGACTTTCTACAAAAGTACTTCCTCATAACTTTAATGAGTTAATCGATGCTTCGATTAAGATTTTAAAAGGAAAAGCTTTTACACTTTATCCTGATTTCATGACACAAGGTATTGCCGATGTGTCAAATTATAACGACGGTATGCGTGGCGGACGCGTGCGTGTGCGTGCTAAAATTTCGCAATTAGACAAAAATACATTGGCGATTACACAGATTCCGTTTTCGACCAATACATCAAGTTTAATTGACAGTATTTTGAAAGCCAATGATAAAGGTAAAATCAAAATCAAGAAAATTGAAGACAATACCGCGGCCGATGTTGAGATTTTAATTCATCTTTTCCCGGGTGTTTCTCCAGACAAAACAATTGATGCTTTGTTTGCTTTTACTGCCTGCGAAACTTCTGTAGCGCCTTTAGGATGTTTTATTGAAGACAATAAGCCATTGTTTATTGGGGTTTCTGAAATGTTGAAAATATCGACCCACAGAACGGTTGATTTACTTCGTCAGGAATTAGAAATTCAGTTAGAAGAATTAAAAAACAAATGGCATTTTTCTACTTTAGAAAAAATCTTCATTCGTGAAGAAATGTACATTGATTTCAAATTGTATGGAGACAGAGAATCTCTTTACAAATATTTATATGATAGATTTGAGCCTTTCAAGAAATCATTCGTTAGAGAAATTACCGACGAAGATTTACAGCGTTTGACTCAAATCCCGATGATTCGTATTACACGTTTTGACTCTGATAAAGCCGATGAATTGATTTCAAGGCTGGAAGAGGAAATGAAAGAGGTAGAGCATAATTTAGAGCATTTAACTGATTTTGCAATTGCCTATTTTACCAAACTAAAAGAGAAATACGGAAAAGGACGTGAGCGTCAGACAGAACTTCGTGTCTTTGATAACGTTGAGGCTACAAAAGTAGTTTTACGTAATACAAAACTATACGTAAACCGTGAAGAAGGTTTCGTAGGAACGAGTTTAAAGAAAGACGAATATGTAGGGGATTGTTCTGATATTGATGATGTCATTGTGTTTTTGCGAGACGGAACATTAATGATAACAAAAGTCGACGCTAAAACTTTTATTGGAAAAGATATTATACACGCTGCTGTTTTTGATAAGAGTGATAAGCGTACTATTTATAATATGATGTATCGTGATGGTAAATCAGGACCTTCGTATATAAAACGTTTTAATGTTACCGGAGTTACGCGTGATAAAGCGTATGATTTAACAAACGGAACAAACGGTTCGCAGGTGGTTTATTTTTCGCATAATCCAAATGGAGAAGCTGAGGTTGTAACTATTTTATTGCGTCAGATTGGAACAATTAAAAAACTAAAATTCGATATTGATTTTGCTAAACTGGCAATTAAAGGCCGTGGATCAAAAGGAAACCTGGTTACCAAATACCCAATCAAAAAAATTGAATTAAAAGAAAAAGGAATTTCGACCTTACTGCCAAGAAAAGTTTGGTTTGATGATACCGTAAAACGCTTAAATGTGGATGCCAGAGGTGAATTGCTGGGAGAATTTAAACCAAGTGATAAAATCTTAGTAATAAGCCAGACCGGTAAATTGAAAGTTATTATTCCGGAATTATCGACTCATTTTGAGGAAGATATGATCGTTTTAGAGAAATGGAAGCCTAAAAAACCAATTTCGGCCATTTATTATGATGGAGAAAAAGAACGTTATTTCTTAAAACGTTTCCTTGTTGAAAATGAAGGCAAAGAAGAAAGTTTTATTACAGACCATCCAAACTCGCAATTAGAGATTGTATCAACAGATTATCGTCCGGTGGCACAATTGGTTTTTGCGAAAGTAAAAGGCGTTCAGAAAGAAGATTTACATATTGATGTCGAAGATTTCATAGCTGTAAAAGGTTTTAAAGCTCTAGGGAATCAGTTAACAGCAGATAAATTAAGACAAGTTAATTTGTTAGATCCGCTTCCTTACGAAGAGCCTGTTGAAGAAATTCCGGAAAAGCCAGAATTATCAGAAGATGATTCGGTTGAAACAGAATTAGACGACGATGGCCAGATAGGTTTGGTTTTAGATTAAAAAATGAAAATGCTAAGAAGTAATTCTTAGCATTTTTTTTTGAGTTGTAACTATTGAAATTAAAAGCTTATTGTTATAGTCTTAAAGCTTATGAAAGACTTTTGCTGAATATCCTGAATTTATATTTGTTCTAAATTATTTATTCCTGGTTAAATAACAAAATCAACAATCAGAAACTAAATCTCAGTATGAAAAGTCGTTATCTTTTTCTAATATTATTATTTTGCAGCTGTACCAATAGTAACAAGTTTGATGGTTATGTATATGACTATGACACAGAAAAACCAATTCAAAATGTGTATGTTGATATCAATGGCAATACGGGTAAAACAGATAGTACTGGATATTTTTACATCAAATTAAAATCAAATTTGCCAAGTGTAATATGTCTGAAAAAAGAAGGATATTTTACTAAAAAAATATATCGGAAACCCGATTCATTAGGGAGATATAGTAAAGGAAAGATAAATTGGAACAGAATTTATCTATACAATAAAGAAAATGATTTCTAATTAGATTATTTAATATTTAAAAAGCCGGAAAAAATGAATATTCCGGCTTTTTCTTTCATAAGATTATGTTGGTTTTACTGATACTTTTTATCCGTAAGTGTTTTCATAAACGCAACCAGAGCTTGTTCTTCTTTTACGGTTAAATTTAGTTTGTCGAAAGGAAGAGTTTGATTTTCTACTTCGTAGCCTAAACCTTGTCCGCCGCCTTTGTTGTAAAAAGAAACTACTTCTTCAAGAGTTTTAAAAACACCGTTGTGCATATAAGGCGCAGTAACCGCAGCATTTCGTACCGTTGGAGTTTTAAAAGCACCAACTAATTGAGGCATTTTATTGTATAAATAACGGCCTTTATCTGGGCTCAATGCTTTCCCTGAAGCTTCACTTGGAGTTCCTATAACTTCATGTTCGGTTTTAGAATAACTAGGCGGAACCGTTCCGTTAAACAAAGGTGTAAAGTGACAAGTTGCACATTTTGCTTTTCCCATAAACAAGTTCATTCCTTCAATTTCCTGATTATTAAGGCTGTTTTTATTTCCTCTCATATATTCATCAAATCTGGAATCGAATGAATTTAAAGAGCGTACATAACTCGCAATAGCATTTTGAATCTGCCAGGCTTCTGCTTTTGATGTTTTTGGATATGCTTTTTTAAACAATTTGATATAATCGTTATCCACTAAAATTTTTGCATGAATATTTTCCATAGAACCATGCATTTCATCTTTATTCTGAATCACATCGACACTTTGTTTTTCTAAATCTAACTGGCGCATATCCCAAAACTGAGCATTTTGCAATGATGCATAAGTCAGCGTTGGAGTATTTCGGGCTAAATTAGAACCCGTCAGCGAAACGTTTGTTTTCAAACCATCAGTAAAAGCTTTTTCAGGATGATGACAGGAAGCACAGCTTCGATCATTGTTTTTAGAAAGGCTTTTATCATAAAATAATTTTTCTCCCAACGCAGCTTTATCTTTAGAAAAATTATATTCGTCTGAAAGTACAAACGCATTTACATCAAAAGCATCTTTGTCGAATAGAGTTTCAATAGTTGGTTTTAGCGGACTGCTTTTCTTTACATTTTTAATATTTTCCTCTATCTGAAAAGCTTTTAGTTTTTTCGAAATCGGATTAAGATATTCGCTTATAAAAACAGCTCGGTTAAAAGCATTAAAGTTGTTGTTTTCCTCGCAATACTTTTGTGCTTTTAAAGTCAGGTTTTTTAATTCAGCCAAAGATTTATTATTAGCATTAATTTTATCCAGTGATTCCGGGATTACAATTAAACTCTGTCCAGCCTCCGGAATTGAAGACTGTAAAATTGGGCTGTCAAAACCTGTTATTCCCAAAGCAATCACTCGAAATACATTTTGCTGAATCGCATCTAATACATAATCGTCGCTTATTGCAATAACCTCAAAAGTACTTTTAAGCTGTTTTATATTCGATTGAAAGATATTCAGTTCTCGGGTTAAATCTTCTTTGCTTTCTTTAGCATTATATTCAGGATAAATCATTTCTTCCATTACCTGAAAACCGTGTGGTTCAAAAGATCTGTTTTCTTCTAATTCCATTTCATCCAAAGCCGGACCATTCATAAAACGGGCGGTTTCCGGAATAAAATATTCAATCGCCCATTCGACTTTTTTATAAACCAAACGTGATTTTTTAAATTGCTCGAGAATATCTTTTTGCGATGAGTTTTGATTTACAAGTTTCTGAAATTGGACAATTTCATTATTTAATTTGGTCAAATCTACAAGTAAATCTTGTTTAATCGTTGCTTTTGAAACTTCATTTTTTTGACATGAAAAGAAAAAGCAAAGCGTTAAAAACAGGAAAGTAAAGTGTCTTAATTTCATAATAGTACTGTAATAGAAACAACCCTTATTGAGAAAATAAGGGTTGTTTAATAGATTTTGGCTGTGCTTATTATCGTTGTACGTTTCTAATAATTACAGTTTGTCCTCCCTCTTTGTTCGTTTGAGTTCCTGAACCGTCAGCATTTTTAAATGCATCACTCTGCCAAGTGTGAGGGTGAATATTTACAGTAAAAGTATTTGGAACACCAATGATATCTGAAATATCCTGCATTGCACCAAATTCCCAGCTTCCAAATCTCATTTCACCAGTTTGGTTGTATAAAGTATTCCAGGCTGCATCTGTTCTTTTGTGGTTCATGTTTAACCACGCTTTGTTTTGTTTTGTAGCGATGTTGTATTGCCAGATGTATGAATCGTGCTTAGCATCGGCATAGTAACTGTCACCATCTTCCTGAATGTAAACGTAGTTTTCAGTTACGCATAAGTTATCAGGATTGATGATTCCGGTTCCTGGAGTACTGTCGCCTTCAACAGCTAATTCTAAAGTTCCTTTAAGCGGATCTGAAGCATCCATTTTCAATTTATAAACTCTTCCCCACATTGTATATCCATCAACCGGAGCATTATTAGTTGCTTGACCAGTTGCTGTAAAATAAACTTCTCTGTTGTTGCTTGCGCTTCCTTTTCTGTAATCTACGTCTTCAACTCTCGAAAAACGAATCGCTTTTAAGTCGTTTACAGTTGTATTGATTACGGCTCCTGTTAAGTTTTTAGCATTTGGAATTTCAACAAAAGAAACAGGATATGAACTGCCTAACTTCATGTCTGTTTCTACTTGATTTCCGTCTGTTCTTTTTAAAGCATATAATTTTCCGTTAGTTAAATCACCAACTGAACTCATATACATAATCAATTGTCCAGCACTTACGTGTGAAGTAGCATACGATTGATCTTCTCCAATTAAAATAACTGTTTTTCCTGGGTAAGCCTCTTTTGGAAGCGGTACAGCGTTTTCCATACTTGCTTTTCCTAAAGCTGGTAAAACTCTGTCAGTTCTGCTTTTGTCCGTAGACAATCCTAACGGATTAATTCCGTGAACCATACTTTCCTGACCGCTTTCTCCTGCAGTTAAAAAGATAGGACCAAATCCGTGAATTTCCGGTGTTGCTAAAGTTGCAGAACACAAACGTGTTAAACCTCCAACTCCGTCAACTAAATAATCTCCTTTAACTGGCTTAAAAGTTTTGTCTAAATATACTCTTGAAACAGATTGAATGATTTCGTGGTTTGTAATCATAATGTAACCCTCTCCGCTTGGATTTTTCATTAATCCGGCTCCATCAGGCTGTGCACCATAAACAAATTTAGGAGAATCAGGAAGAACATCAGCACTTGTAATTAAAGTAGTGATATTTAGGTTTTCAAAACCTGCCATAGGATAAACAAAAGCTGGAATTTTTGAGTGAGAAGTAAAATCGATGCTTGTATTTACAGCATCGTCTGATGGTTTTTTGTTGTCATCATCATTACAGCTTATTACAGAGAAACCTGTAATAGCTAACAGCGCAGCTGATTTTAAAAAATTTGATTTCATAAACTGTGTTTTTATTTTTTTTGATAGAGGCAAAGCTATCTCCCAAAATCAAAATGTATGTTATCTAAATTTTTTCTTATTGCTAACAAATAATAAGGCATGTATTACTAAATCGTAAATTTTAGGCTCAAATGTAAATTTAAGCTTCATAAAAATATCTTAATTATTTAAAAAGCTGGTTTAGAGAAACAGCCTTTTTCTCGCGCAATTTCTTTACAATTTTAAGAAACGCAATGGCAGTTATGTAAGCATCGCCCAAAGCCGTGTGACGGTCTTTTTTAGAAATGTCAAATTTATCAGCCAGATCATCTAAAGTGTAATGATCCTTTCGCTCAAACAAATGCGACTTAATTAAAGTTTTTTTATACAAATGTGCTGTATCTAACGTCATATTGGCGATTGGAGGCAGGCCGTTTCTTTCGAGTGCTTTATTAATCATGGTAACATCAAAAATGGTGTGATGCGCAATGATAATCGAATCGCCCAGAAAAGCTAAAAACTGTTGTAAAGCCTCTAATTCTGTTGGACGTTGAAGTATGAAATCTCTTAATATGCCATGAATCTGTGCCGTCGATTTATCGTAATGATCTTGCTGTAAATAGATTTCAAGACTATCCTGAACCGAGATAATTCCGTTTTGAAGCACCAATGCGCCAATACACAAAATCCGATCATTTTCATAATCAAATCCGGTTGTTTCGGTATCCAAAACTACAAATCGGGTTTCTTCGATCGTGATACTTTCATCAAAGAGATTTTCTTCTTTTTTCCAAAAATTAAATAGACTCATCTTATACCAAATTTGAAATATTAAAACGTACCGAAATCAATTCCTGAAGTTCTTTAATCGTTTTAAAAGTACGTTTCAGTTTAATTTTTTCCATTTTAGTTAAAGATTCCAATTCGATAAATTGCCCCGAATCATGATGCAAAAGTCCTTGCTTGGTTCTAAATTTCAATAAAGCTTTAAACGAATACGAACAGGATAAATACAATTCTCTGTTATTAGGTTCTAATTCAGCCAGTTTCTCGAAACGTTCCGCCGTATTGCTGATTGATTTAACCGAATGCGATAAAATTAAAACACGAGCCGCATCAGTCAAAGGCATTAAAGCACGTCTTTTTATATCAAAATTATCTTTGTTTGCGCCATCCTGTTCTACTAAAAACTGCCTAAAGAAACCAGTAGGAGAAGGGCTTTGCAAAGCGCCGCTCACCAAATGCATATAAAAAATAGGATTTGCTTTTATGGTTTCAAAAATATAATCCGATAACTGATTTACTGTTTCGGAATCGCCGTACGTCATGCTGTAATCAAAGAAAATAAACGATAAAAGAACCTCGTTTTTCCCCGGATTTGTAATCCAATGATGTACCTGACTTTTCCATTCGTCAAGGCTCATACACCATTTCGAGTTCGAAGCCATCATTTCGGCTGGGCAATATTCGTAACCAATATCAAAAAGACCTTTGTTAACCAACGAAGCAAATTTTAAAAAGTATACTCTGGTTTCATCCCTAAAAACTTCCGAAACATTCTCATAAACAATCGCATTATCCTGATCTGTATGCAGCATTTGTTCGCCTCGTCCCTGGCTTCCAAGTGCCAGCCAGGCAAATTTAGCCGGCGGCGGACTGCTCATTTTTTTTAAACAAATCTCGATAACGCGGGTGGTACAGGCTTCATTAAGTTCAGTTATAATTTTAGAAATCAACGTCATCGGAATATTTTGATCCAAATAACCCTGAAGCAATTGCATAATTCGGTTTCTGATCGGTTTTATTTCCTTTGTTTTTTTTGCTCTTTTCAAAGCCTTAATTAAAACAGCAGGATTATTTCCTAAAGCCACCATTACATCATGTTTCGATAAAATCCCAACAGCTTTGGTGTTTACTGTACCATCTTTGGTTAGGCATAAATGACTGATATTGCTTTTCATCATCGCCATTTGAGCCTCTGTAACCGTCATTTTTTTCGAATACGTAATAACAGGTTTCGTCATGATGGTTTCTGCTGTCGTGGTAATAGGGAAATCTCCTGTAACAATTTTATTTCGCAGATCTTTATCGGTCAAAATACCAATGGGCAACATTTCATCAACAATTAAAATGGCACCGACTTTCTTTTTATTCATGATCGCAGCAATTTCCTTAACGGTTGTCGAAGGACTGCAGGTCACAATTTTTTTAGAATATTTTATGGGCGCTAAGTCAAAAGAATCATTATTTGAATGTCTGTTTTCGTTTAATAAATCATCATCGCCGTATAATTTGTCTTTATGAATATCTGAATACGGGTTTCTGGTGTTCGAAGCATAACTTTCGATCAGGAAATTGCCCACATTTCTACTTTCGAGCGCATAGGGTTTAAAAACCGAAATTGGAATAGCGTACAGAATACTTTCTTCATGCGCCACAGCTTCCATAATATAATTTTCCTGTGCCAAAAGCGGACGCAGACCAAAAATATCTCCTTCGTCGCACATGTCTAAAACCGTGTTTTTTGTGCTTTTTTTCAAAGCAACGGCACCTTTATGAACCACATAAAACGAATCATGTGCTTTATCATTTTCGGCAAAAATTACAGCGTCTTTATCTTTGTAAACAATCGAAATTTGTTCCGAAAGCTTTTCAAGATCCTTAGGATGCAGGAAATTAAACGGCGGATAACTTTTTAAAAAGTCGGCAACTCTTTGCGAAATGGTGTTTTTCATTGGGTTAGATTAGAGTTCTAAAAATACTATTTAAAATAGAAATGTAAAAGAAACATTTTTTATTTTTTAAGAGGCAAAGGAGCAGAGGGGCAAAGGTTCAAAGGTTTTGCTTGACGTCAAACAGAATAGATTATGACTGGAAAAAATAAAAAAGCTCCATAATTGGAGCTTTCAATATTATAATAGTTTTTATTCAACCTTAAAAACTTTACCGCGTTGTTTTTCTTCAGAACCCACCATTCCAAATTCAAATGTGTAGGAGTCTTTTGCAGTCGTTAAAATCTTCATGCTGATCGCTTTTTCCTCAGCCATATTTTTCGGATGTTTCTTTTGCAGTACATATTCACAGTCGCTTACCCAGCGTATAGTCGACGTATCTGTTTTTCCTTCAAAAGTTTCGATTTCAATACTGTCTTTACGTTCGAAAAAAGTCGTTTTTTTAACGCCGTTTACTTCAAACTCAAATTTGAATTTTCCGTTTTTAAAATCTTTACAGTTGTGCTCTGCGTTATAACAGGATACCAAAGCCAATACCGGAAATAAGAATAGTATTTTTTTCATTTTTTTATGCTTTATGCTTTAGGCAATAGGCTGTAAGCTTTGGGTAATAAGCAGTTTTGCTTATTGCATACAGCTTAAAGCTTATGGCTTTTATCATTTCAATTTCTTTAATTCGTCATCGGTAAAGTTCTTGATTTCTTTTTCTTTGGCAAACTTTTCGGCGTTATAATTTCCTGATTTATTCTTCGGGATTGATAAACTTTCCCACGAACTCTTTTTCAGTTGTTTGGCATAAAAAACAATCTGCCCAACATGATACGGATAATGAGCCAATTGTCGGTTTATAGCTTCAATAACCGTGTGGCCTTCATTTCTGATATAAATAATATCCGAAAGCTGTTCTGGTTTTAAACTTTCCAAAGCATTTTCCAGACAATTCCAGCCTTTTTTCCAAAGTTCGAAAACTTCTTCTTTTGATTGTAAATCATTTTCGAATTCAGAGTCACGGTTTCGCCATTCTTTTTCACCATCAGAAGTCAAAAAATCTGTCCAGCGCGAAAGCATATTGCCGGAAATATGTTTTACAATTGTGGCGATGCTGTTTGTATCTTCATTTATTGCAGTAAAAAGCTGTTCCGGTTCTAATTGGTTCATTGCTTTTTCGCCCAGCATTTTATAATATAAAAACTGCTTTTTAACGCTTTCTAAATAGGATTCAGTTGAGTTCATGAGTATTTTTTTTCGCCGCGAATTACACAGATTTTCACAAATTTATATTACAGTTCAAATGATTAAAAACTATAATTCGTGCAAATTCGTGTAATTCGTGGCATTTTTTACACAATTTTAATATCGTATTTATCTAAAAGCCCCACAATTCCCTGAGTCGAGAATTGAGCTTTTCGCATGGCATTAAATTCGGGGTCAATTTTATAATTATAAGCCGTTCTAAAATCGACTGCTGCCAATTGTGTTTCGTTAAAAATAGCACCTTCTAAATTACAATCGTCAAATACAGAACTGGTTAAATTAGTTCCCACAAAAGTTACTTCTCGAAGAGACGAATTTATAAATTTAGTTTTGGGCATTTTTTTATTAGAAAACGAAGCATAATCTAAAGTAGATTCTTCAAAATTTACCTGAAATAAAAAGTCATCGCATTCGTGAAAAGCGATTCCAAGAAGTTTACAATTTTTAAAAGTAACATTTTTTAAACTCGTTCCCGCCAAGCTCGTCATTGAAAGATTGCAGTCAATGAATTCACAGTCTAAAAAAGAATTGGAATTAAAATTACTGTTCGAAAAATCACAGTTTTTAAAAACACAATCTTCAAACTCCCGATTGTTTATTTTTTTATCGATGTAAATAACTTTCTCGAATGTTTTTTGAATGTGAATTATACCTTCCATTTTATTTTAGCTAAATGTTTATTGTAAAATCTATTAAACCCGACAGGTTTCAAAAACCTGTTGGGTTTGTTTAAATGGCTGATTTAGTCATTAAACAAACCTTTCATAATGATTTTCAAACCTAAAAAAATCAAAACCATAGAACTCAAACAAGCTGCAATTCCAATTCCTAAAACCAAATAATGCCAATTAGTATGCTGATTCATAAAAGCATTGTAAATCAACGATGGTCCAAGAAACATTAAAGGCAGAGCGCCTGTTAAATATTTAATCCCTTTTCCTAATAATTGCTTGTTTGTTGCCATTTTGTTGTTTTGTTTTAAGTTTCAGGTTTCAAGTTTCATGTTTGAAAATCTTTGCGCACTTTGCGAAAAACCTTCGCGTACTTTGCGGTTAAAATAAAACCTTTTACTTATTATAATTGTCGACAGCATTTCGTACGCTGCCGTATTTTTTCAATAATTCCGAAGCTTCTTCATACGAAACCGGAATTTCTCCCATAATCATTTTCACGCCTCGATCTACCAGTTTAACATTACTTAACTGCATATCGACCATTTTGTTGCCTTTTACTTTTCCAAGCTGAATCATCGCTGCAGTCGAAATCATATTTAAAACCAATTTCTGAGCTGTTCCGGCTTTCATTCTCGAGCTTCCCGTAATAAATTCTGGTCCAACTACAACTTCAATAGGAAATTTTGCCGTTAATGACAGCGGACTTCCCGCATTATTAGTTATACAGCCTGTAACAATATTGTTTTGATTACAAGCTTCTAATCCGCCAATAACGTATGGAGTTGTTCCAGAAGCCGCAATACCAATAACCACATCATTTTGATCGATGTTGTGTGATTTTAGGTCAAGCCAAGCCTGCGTTGCGTTGTCTTCGGCATTTTCTACCGCACGACGAATTGCGGTATCACCGCCTGCAATAATTCCGTTTACCAGATCAAAGGGAACGCCAAAAGTAGGCGGACATTCTGATGCATCAACAACACCTAAGCGCCCTGATGTTCCTGCTCCTATATAAAATAATCGCCCTCCTAATTTTAGTTTTGCAACTATTTCAGGAATTAAAGCTTCTATTTGAGGTAAAGCTTTTTCAACTGCATAAGGAACAGTTTTGTCTTCCTCGTTAATATTTACTAACAATTCATGAACTGACATTTTTTCTAAATGTTCGTACTTTGATGCTTGCTCCGTGGTTTTTGTAAACGTCATTTTTCGTGTAATTGGTCGGGTCAAAATTAATGTTTTTTTATTTTAATCTAGAAATTTAGTACATAAAGTCACAGTTATTTATGATCTTTTTTCTACTATTTTTTAAGTATAGAGACTACTATCGCGACGCTTTGTTACACCAACTAAAATATTATATTTGTTATATATAAAAAGACAAATGGATAAATTAAGTTTTTTGAATGGCGTAGCCTGGATTGCGGTTTTTGTTTCCTTACTGCTTGCCTTTTTTTTATTAACGGTAAAAACAGAAAATAAGCTCGCAAACCGTTTATTTGCCATCTTTTTTATCTTAACCGCAGTTGATCTAAGCGGTTTTTTTGTCTACGATTTTATTTACGGAAAAGTTAATCTTGAGGTTTTTAGGTGGACAACGTGTTTAATCGAAATGCCGTTGTTTTATCTTTATGTGCTTTCTGTTTGTTATTCTGATTTTCGATTAAAATGGAAACATCTTTTGCACGCAATTCCTTTTATAGTGGTGAATTTGGTTTTTGTGCCAAGATTTTATTTTGCGCCTATAGCCGAAAAATTGCACTTTTTTGAATTTCACAATCAAATGCCCGAAATGCACTTTTTTCTTATTTTGGTCGAAGTTCAATATTTCTTTTACATTATAAGTGTCTTTTTAATCTTAAAAAAGTATCGCGAAATCTATTTGGAGAATTATACCAATCCAAGTACATCAACATATAAATGGCTTTTTCAAATTACAGCCGTTTTTCTTGGTTCACACACGCTTGTGCTTTTAAAAGGTTTATTGCGATACACAGATTTTAATGAAACTTTTATTTGGGCCAATATATTGGTAGGAAGCGTGGCTTTGCTTGTAACCTGCTGGTTTGTGCTAAAGGCAATGAACCATCCGGAGCTTTTTAGAGGAATTAATTCTAAATTACAATTGGCAAAAGATATTCTTCCTAAAGAAAATCAGGCTGTCGCCGAAATAAAAGACAATCAAAATGATGCTGTGAAAACTCAAATTGAAGAATTAAAACAATATATGACCCAGAAAGAGCCTTATCTCGATCCGTCGCTTACGATACAGGAACTGGCCAATCAAATTAATATTCCGGTTCGCGATCTGTCGGTTTTGATAAATCATTATATGGATCAGCATTTTTTTGATTTTGTAAACGAATATCGTATTCAAAAAGCCATGAATATTTTAAAAAATCCTTCTAAAAAAGAACTTACTGTTTTAGAAATTCTGTACGAAGTAGGTTTTAACTCCAAATCGTCGTTTAATACTTCATTTAAAAAATATACCAATTTAACGCCTACGGCTTACAGAAATAGTTGAAAATAAACGGTTTGTAAAAAGTCGTACTTCATAGCAAATAAAGTCGAACCAATTTCCTGATGAGAAAATGGTTCGACTTTTTTTTCTCGGTCGAATCTGGAAAATTTCTAAGGCAACTTTGCTTCAAATTAATCGAACAAGTTAAAATTAGAAATTATGAAAAAGTCAAATCTCCTTATCTTTTTATTATTGCCTTTATTTTGTTTAGCGCAGTCAACTTTAAAATTAAAAGGAAAAGTATCAAATGAAACTACGCCATTAGAATGGGCAGATGTTTCTATATTCAATTCAGAAGGAAAAATTATTGATGGATATACAACAAAACAAGATGGAACTTTTGAAATCAATCTTAAAAAAGGAAATTATAAAATAGGAATAAGTTTTTTGGGATATGCTGAATATGAAAAGGAACTTTCAATAGAAAATGATACTGATTTAGGAACTATCATTTTAAAAGAAACGGCAACCAATTTAGGTGAAGTTGTCATTAAAACCAAAAAGAATACAGTAGAACAAAAAATTGATCGTGTTGTATATAATGTAGAAAACAATATTTCGGTTTCGGGCGGAGATGCGCTTATGGCAATTAATAAAGCTCCGGGTGTTGTGGTGCAGGGAAGTACAATTAATATTTTAGGAAAAGGCGCTTCGAGAGTAATGGTTGATGGCAGAATGATCGAATTATCCGGCGAAGAATTGAATAGTTTCCTGAAATCAATTTCGGCAAATGATATTAAAAGTATTGAAGTTATTGCAAATCCGCCGGCAAAATATGAAGCAAACGGAACTGGCGGTATTATTAATATTATTTTGAAAAAAGGAATGCACGATTCATGGAAAAACGCGGCTACAATGTCATACGATCAAAATAAATACGGAATTTATACTTTGAGAAACAGTTTTTTCTACAACAAAAATAAGTTCCGATTTGCTTTCAGCGGTAACGGACGCATTGGAAACACGAATAACACAGAGGATTTAGATATTTATTATCCAAAAGGGTTATGGCAGTTGAGAGATGTTTCTAAGCAGAAAGAAAACAGTATTTCGGGACGTTTTTCTTTAGATTATGATGTTTCTGATAAAACTACAATTGGATTTCAATATTTAAACGAAAGTTACAATCCGGATATGAATTCGAACACGGTTATCAAGATTTTTAATAACTCAAATTCAGTCGATTCGCTGCTGGTTAATAAAGGTTTTAATAACAAATATTCCGGAAGTCAGACTTATAATGCGCATTTGATTTCGAAATTAGATTCGATAGGAAGAAAAGTCAGTGTTGATTTAGATTATTTCAGCTACGATTCCAGGTTCGATAAAAACTTTGTTGCCAAAACATATCTTCCAGACGGAACGTATCAAAACA
>Ga0157370_10001045_pt1 | contig 34835 bp, 25 predicted proteins | sample C35metaG_FD_113463 | JGI IMG/M metagenome (GOLD analysis project Ga0157370, IMG submission 113463) | Corn rhizosphere microbial communities from Kellogg Biological Station, Michigan, USA - C3-5 metaG | ecosystem: Host-associated > Plants > Roots > Rhizosphere > Soil | place: USA: Michigan... | reverse complement strand
GTAATTGAGTTTTCGTCTTCCATGTATTTTTCAAGAAGGTTCTCATCATATGCAGCAACTTCCTCGATAAGTTTACTCCTTAATTCTTTAGCTTCTTCAACTAAGTCTTCAGGAATAGGAACGATATCAAAAGTAGCTCCAAGTGTAGCATCATGCCATATAATAGCCTGATTTTTTACTAAATCCACAATACCTTTGAAATCTTCTTCTTCACCAATTGGCAAAGTGATCGCAACTGCGTTAGATTTTAGCATGTCTCTTACCTGCTGACAAACAGCAAGGAAGTTAGACCCCTGGCGGTCCATTTTGTTAACAAAGCCCATACGTGGAACTTTATAGTTATCAGCAAGCCTCCAGTTAGTTTCTGATTGTGGTTCAACACCATCAACAGCACTAAAAAGGAAAACAAGACCATCAAGAACCCTAAGAGAACGGTTTACCTCTACAGTAAAGTCAACGTGTCCCGGAGTATCAATGATATTAAAGTGATACCCTTGAGTATCAGCTAATGGTTTACCCTGGTCTGTAGGAAAGCTCCATGTACATGTTGTTGCTGCAGAAGTAATGGTAATACCTCTCTCCTGCTCTTGCGCCATCCAGTCCATAGTTGCTGCACCATCGTGAACCTCACCAATTTTGTGAGATTTACCAGTGTAGAATAATATACGCTCAGTAGTTGTTGTTTTACCAGCATCAATGTGAGCAGCAATTCCTATATTTCTTGTAAATTTTAAGTCTCTAGCCATTTCTAAATTTCTTTATCAATTAAAATCTAAAGTGAGAGAATGCTTTGTTAGCTTCTGCCATTTTGTGAGTATCCATTCTCTTTTTAACAGCAGCACCTTCTTCTTTAGCAGCAGCTAAAACTTCAGACGCAAGTCTTTGAGCCATAGATTTCTCGTTTCTTCTTCTTGCATAAAGAATCATCCATTTCATCGCCATAGATATTTTTCTATCCGGACGAATCTGCATTGGAATCTGGAATGTAGCACCACCTACTCTACGGCTACGCACTTCTACGTGAGGCATAACGTTAGTTAGGGCATCTTTCCAAATTTCTAAAGCTGATTTTTCAGCATCTTGCTTCTTAGATTCTACGATGTCAATTGCATCATAAAACACTTTGAAAGCAGTTGATTTTTTACCATCCCACATTAGGTTGTTCACAAAACGTGTTACTAATTGGTCGTTAAACCTTGGATCTGGCAAAAGAGGTCTTTTTTTGGCCTGTCTTTTTCTCATGTCTTTACTTTAAAAGTTTTTTAAAATTACTTTTTGTCTTTTGGGCGTTTAGCACCGTACTTAGATCTCCTTTGTGTTCTTCCGCTAACACCTGCAGTGTCAAGCGCTCCGCGCACAATGTGATACCTAACTCCCGGTAAATCTTTTACCCTTCCGCCTCTAACTAATACTATCGAGTGCTCTTGTAGATTGTGTCCCTCTCCAGGAATGTAAGCATTCACCTCGTTACCGTTTGTTAAACGAACCCTTGCAACTTTACGCATTGCAGAATTCGGTTTCTTAGGTGTTGTAGTGTAAACACGTGTACAAACCCCTCTTCTTTGAGGGCAAGAATCTAAAGCAGCCGATTTACTCTTCTTAGTTATCTGGGCTCTCCCTGTTCTTACTAATTGCTGAATTGTTGGCATAATTAATATAAAAAATTCTAATTATTAAAAAACCCGCTTTTTACGGGGTTGCAAATGTATAAATTAAAATCAAAAAAACAAACCATAAAACATTAATTTTCACACGTGTTGTCTTCCAAAAACCCTTCCGTATATTTTTTATCCATTTTTTGCGTTATTTTTACAGCTAACAATTTTCAGTTGAAAAGACTTCTCTCCATAATTATTACACTCATTGCCTTTTCTCAAGCAAACGCACAAAACCTTCACTTAAAAATAGAGGGACGCATTGACGCGGAAACAAAAATTATAGATTCGCTTTCATACAAACAGCTACATGAAAACGTAAAATCCATAAATGACGAAAGCAGCCTGCTCTCTAATAAACTTACCCGGATGGGGTATCTGGAAAACAGCCTGACCGACAATATCAAAACAAGCGACAGTACTTTTATTTATAAATTTGCAATCGGACCAAAAACCAACACTATATATATATACACCAATAAAATTGAAGCCGGGATCAAAGCACTACTCGATATATCTAAAGACACCATTATAATGCCTATAGAAAATATTGAGAATTTTATGAACACAGGTGTTGCATCGCTGGAACGAAGAGGATACTCGCTAAGCTCACTTCAGTTAATAGATTACTCCGCCAGAAATAACATATTAAGCGCTTATTTAAAGGTTAAAACGGAAAAAAAAAGAATACTTAATGATATTGTTCTGGAAGGTTATAAAAAATTCCCGGAAGGTATTCGTAAGAATATTGCAAAACAATACAAAGGTAAAGTATTTAATCAGGAAACACTTCAGCGCATTTATAACGATTTCAATGCATTGCGGTTTGTAACGCAACCCCGCTATCCTGAGATATTATTCAAACAAGACACCACTAAAGTATATGTATATGTAGAAAAAGCAAAACCAAACAGTTTCGACGGATTTATTGGTTTTTCAAACAACGACCAGAACAATATTATTTTTAATGGATACATAGACCTAATACTTAACAACGTATTAAATACAGGAGAAAAATTTAACCTCTTCTGGAAAAGCGACGGTAACAAGCAAACTACCTTTAATGCTTCACTGGAACTTCCTTATATCTTTAAAAGTCCAATAGGACTTAAAGGCAGCCTTAGGATATTTAAACAGGACAGCACATTTCAAAATACTGTAACCGACATCAACGTCGGCTACTATTTTAGCTATAATTCAAAATTGTTTGTTGGCCGACAGCAATCACAATCTATAGATATCCAAAACCAGAACAACTCTACATTAAGCGATTTCTCGAACGCATTCTGGACATCTACTTATGAATACACAAAATACAATCTCGATGATTTTCTTTTTCCGGAAAAAACATATGTGTTTATAAAAGGAGGTACAGGTAAACGTGACTCAAAGACAGGAGATTCAAATCAGTACTTTGGTCAAATCAACCTCTCTCATAATATTTACTTAAATAAACGAAACATCATAAACATAAAAAGTCAAAATTATTATCTTAGCAGTAAGACTTATATTGTTAATGAATTATTTCGGTTTGGAGGCATAAACTCTATACGTGGATTTAACGAAAATAGCCTGCAGGCTAACCTCGTTACTTCGATAATGGCAGAGTACAGATACATACTTTCGCCTAATTTATACATTCACTCAATTACCGATTATGGTTATTTTCAGGATAAATCATCAAATATTAACAATAATTTATTAGGAATAGGGTTTGGATTTGGCTTATTTACCAAAAACGGTTTATTCAACATAATTTACGCCAATGGAAGCACTAACGATCAGCAAATCAAGCTTTCAAACTCAATTATACACATAAGTTTTAAGACAAATTTTTAACATTTAGATTGCCGTAAATCACAAAATATTACAAAAATTCTAAATTTTATCTTAAAAAACTTGCATAATACAATACTTCACTCGAAATTTGGGAGACTAACTCAAATCTATTTCAATGAAGACAAGGCTACGTGTTTTGTTAACGCTCGTCATGGCGTTAATGATGCAAATCTCGTTTGCACAGCAAAGAGCTGTAACCGGAACGGTTACAGATGAAGGCGGTTTCCCGATCCCGGGAGTTAATGTTCTCATTAAAGGAACCGCCACAGGAACCCAAACCGACATCGACGGTAAATTTACAATCCAGGCAGCACCTACAGATATTCTGGTGTTTAGCTATGTGGGTATGAAAAATCGTGAAACACTGGCGTCAATGGCCACAATGAAAGTAACGATGGCCGACGAAGCCACGGAACTTGAAGGTGTGGTTGTAACTGCCTTTGGTATTAAAAGAAATCCTAAAGATTTAGGATATTCTGTAAGTACTGTTAAGAGTTCAGACTTAACTGAAAATTCAGAACCAGATCTTATTCGTGCTTTAAACGGCAAAGTACCCGGAGTTAATGTTAATATTTCCAGTGGTGTTGCCGGTGCTGCAAATCAAATTACAATCAGGGGTACTAGCAGTCTTACAGGAAACACACAGCCACTTATAATTGTGGATGGTGTAGCTTACGACAACACAGAGGTACAAACATCTGACCGTGTAACCGGTGGTGGAGGTTATGAAAATGCCCTTTCATCATTAGACCCTAATGACATTGCATCGATGAACGTACTTAAAGGTGCAGCAGCTTCTGCACTTTATGGATCAAGAGCTATGAATGGGGTAATCGTTATCACAACAAAATCAGGCTCACCAGGCTCTAACACTAACAATAAGTTAGGCGTTTCATACAGCAACGGAACTTATTTTGAAAATATTGCTAACTTACCAGAATATCAAAATACTTATGGTGCCGGAACTAATTTTTTATATCAAAATGCTAACGGTTCATGGGGACCACGTTTTGATTCAATGGCAACCATTCCAACATGGCCAAATTTAGCTACCGCATTTCCTGGCCAGTTTGGAGCAACTGTACCTTATGTTGCTAAACCAAATAACGTAAAAGACCTTTTCCGTACAGGTACTGTATTAGAAAATTCATTAAACCTTAACTATTCAGGCCAGGACGGAAGTTTTAACCTTACGTTGTCAGATCTTAATCAGGATGGCTACATTCCTTACAACACTTACGACAGAACTTCAGTATCTACAGGTGGAACATTTAAATTAAAAAATGGTATAACAGTAGGAGCTAACTTGAGTTATGCTCAAACTAAGCAGGTGGGCGGATTCTTTGGAGAAACTCAATATGATGGCGCATCTTCTTCCTTTGCAAGATCACTATTCCTTGCAAGAAACTGGGATTTCAACTTACCTTATGAAGATGCAAAAGGGGCAAGTGTTATTCCTAATGCAGGTTATGATCACCCGCTATGGTCACTAAAACATGATCAGATAACAACAAACACACAAAGAACCGTTGCCGGTTTCAATATAGGATATTCTTTCAACGAACATGTTTCCGCATCATATCGTTTAGGTATTAACAAATATGATCTTGCAAGAAGACAGATACGTGACCTGTATTCACGTGCAGATACAGGAGTAGGATCTATCACATTAGATAATTTCTCAAATGAAGACATAGAGTCTACCCTACTCGTAAATTTTGATTACAAAATTTCTGAAAAGATTGGCTTTCAGGGTATTTTAGGTAATAACGTTTTCCAAAACACTCAAACCCGCCAGGGCTTCTACGGAAGAGATTTTGCTGTTCCGGAAATTTATAGCCTTAGAAATACTAAAGAGGTATCTAACCTTGCAGATAATTCTAGCAGAAAAAGAACTATGGGTTTCTTTGCCGACGTAACGTTCTCTTATGATGACTTTCTATTTTTAAATGGTACTGCAAGAAATGATATAACCTCAACACTACCAAATAACAAATCTTATTTTTATCCATCAGGAAGTTTATCTTTCATTCCAACTACAGCATTCAAAATGGACAGTAAGGTGTTAACCTTTGCAAAATTAAGAACAAGTTATGCAAAAGTGGGTAGAGATACATATGCAGAAGCTACGAGTCTAACCTATCCTTTAGGAGTTGCTTATAACGGTCATCCAACAATTGGTAATCCGACTACTTTACCAAACCCTGATCTTAAACCTGAATTTGCAAAAGAATTTGAAATAGGTACTGATCTGGAATTTTTCAATAGAAGAATTATCTTAGACTTTACTTACTACAACAAAGAAGCTTATAAATTGATATATGATCTGCCACAAGCTTCATCATCTGGCTATCCTTCGTTATTAACGAATGCGGCAACGATGACCAACAAAGGTGTTGAGATTGGTCTTACATTAGTCCCTGTGCAAACTGAAAGCTTTAAATGGACATGGATAACCAACTTCACTAAAAATAAAAATAAAGTAACAGATCTTACTGACCTTGAAAGATCTCAATTAAACCCTAATGAAGTTGCTTATGCAATACCGGGGCAGCCTTTTGGGGTTTTCTATGGAACTAAATTTGCAAGGGATGATCAGGGCAATTATCTTATTAATCCATCAGGCGGCGGTATTATTCAAGATCCTGAATTAGGAATTATTGGCGACCCAAATCCTGATTTCAAGATGAACTTCATCAATAGCTTTAGCTATAAAGGAATTACTTTAAGAGCTCAAATTGACTGGAGAGAAGGCGGAGACATATCTTCATCTACAATTGAATCTTATTTAGGTCGCGGTGTGACAAAAGATACCGAAGACAGAGAACACACACATATCATTCCAGGTGTTTATGGTAATAATGACGGCACCCCTATTCTTGATGGCAGTGGAAATAAAATCCCTAATACAACACAACTTAGCACGCAGGAACTTTACTTTTCTCCTGCTGGAGGTAACACTTTTGGAATAAATAGTGTGGATGAAGCAAGAATTTATGATGGTACTGTTTACAGATTAAGAGAATTAAGCTTAACGTATGACCTGCCTCAAAAATTCCTTGAGAAAACACCTTTTGGCAAAGTAACATTTGCATTTATGGCAAGCAACCTTTGGTACTGGGCACCTAACGTACCTAAGTACACGAACTTTGATCCGGAGGCTACAAGCTATGGTTCAACTAATCTTCAGGGAATTGAAGTATCAGCAGCTCCAACAGCAAAACGATACGGCTTCAGGCTTAATGTATCATTCTAAATAAATAAAGATGAAATTACTTAAAAATACAAAATACGGAATTGCTGTATTATTTACCGCAATGCTGTTTACGGGTTGTGACAATTATCTTGATGTAAACGATGATAAGGATGCTCCTACAAAAGCACCACTTAATCTTTTACTTACAAATACCCAGAGATCCCTTGGAGCAACTACAGATTTTCAGTTTTATGCAGGTGACATTCTTCAGGTGTATACACATCAAATGGTAGTACGAGAAGAACAGGATCAGTATGGAACTAAAGTAGATAATATCAACCTTAACAACGAGTGGGATAATACCTATCTTACGTTAACAGATATTGAGACTTTAATAAAGCAGGGAACTGAAGAAAATGCAATGGTTTATGTAGGGATAGCACAAATGGAAAAAGCTTACCTAATGTCCGTTGCCGTAGATATTTGGGGAGATGTTCCTTACACAGAAGCTACTCAGTTAGTATCAGGAATTAATTCTCCTAAATTTGATAATCAGCAGGAAATTTACGCTTCTGTTTTAGAGCTTATAGAGACAGCCAAAGTAAATATGGCAAGTGGTTTAGGTACAATTAAGCCAGGAACTGATGATTTATACTATGAAGGTAACATGGACAAGTGGATACGTTTTGCCAACACTTTTAAATTAAAGCTATACAACCAGATTCGTTCTACACCTCTGTTCAATGCTACTGATTTTGCTGCGTTAGTAGCAGAAAATAAATTCTTCCAGTCTAATGCAGACGATTTTGAATTTAAGCACACTACAAATACTTCACCATCCGATGAGAGAAACAGGTTTTATGTAGCTTCTTATGGAAGTACACAATTCAGTACCTACATGAGTCCTTGGTTCTATGAAATTTTAAAAGGTGTAAATCCTAAAATTCATACAGGAAATCCAGATCCACGTATGCCTTATTACTTTTTTAAACAACTTACGGCGGGAGAATTTCCACCTGATCAGGGTGATGCAGGAACTGGCAACCCTAAGGCAGATTATTGGGATGCATCTACAGGATTCTTCAGTATTCGATTTGGAAGTACGGGACCGTGGAGAGATGGTAGCGCCGAAAATTCATACACATATCCTGGTATTTTCCCTTGTGGAGGACGTTATGATGACCAACAGGGCGGTGTAATGGATATAAACGGTGGTACTGGTAAAGCTCCTAAAAGAATTCTTACTTATGATGAATTCCTTTACATTAAAGCAGAACTTATGCTTGCAGGTGTAATGACTGGTGATGCCGGCGCACAACTTCAGGCAGCAATGACTGCAAGTTTCTTAAAGGTAGATCAGGTAGCGCAAGCTGCAAAATTATCAAGCCAAACAGTACCTGTTATATCAGGAACTGCTGCAGCTACAGACTTTATTACCGATGTTATGGCTGAATATACTGCCGGAGATGCTACTAAAAAACTGGAAGTTATTATGACTCAAAAATGGGTAGCTACATTTGGCGACCCTATGGATCAATATTCAGATTACAGAAGAACAGGATTCCCTGTATTAGCAAATCCACTTGGAGCATCACCGGAATATCAGTTAAACAATAATGATGGTTTCCCTATTATTGATTCTCAAACAGTACAAAACAATCCATTCCAGGTATCGTTATTCTGGCCACAAGCTGAACTAAACGTTAATTCAAATGCACCTGCTCAGAAAAATGCTGGGACATATAAAATATTCTGGGATAACTAAAAAGTAAATCATGAAAAACATAAAATTAATATTTGCTTCATTGATTGCCGCAGCGATGGTACTGTCGTGTAATGATGATGGAGGAGACTCGGTACGAAACACACAAAAGGGTGCAGTACCAAACATCCAAAAAGTAGAAGGAACTGATGCCATAATCAACCTTGTGGAAGTACAGGAAGGAAATGAATTTGCATTGTCTTTTACTGTAGATAAAGCTTTTGGCGACCCCGCTTCTATGGATATTGTAGCTTTTTATATAAAAACTGACGGTACAGCGGAAAAAGCAATATTAGCAGCTAATGTAACGACATTTCCAACAACTATAAACCTGACAAAAGCTACACTTATTAGTGCATTTGAGTCTATCGCTACGGATGCTGATTTTGAATTGGGAGACCAGCTAAAAATTTCTGCTGATGTTACCTTAAAAGATGGTACTGTAATTAAGCTTTTAAAAGATGGTACAGGTAATCAGAATTATGGCCAGGATATTGCAAACTCTACTGTATTCAGTGTAATACAGGTTTATACGGTTGCATGTCCATCAGATCTTGGAGGAGAATATCAATTTACTACAACAAATGTAGGTGAACCAGGCGGCGGAACAGTTGCGGGTCCACTTACGGGCACAGTAACTTTAACTGATACTGGTGGTGGAGTTTATGAACTTTCTGACGCTTCGTTTGGAGGATGGTTAGGACTTTATGGTCCTGGTCCAGATGACACCTCTCGCGGTGTTACTTTAATAGACATTTGTGGAACACTATCTTTTGGTGGTCAGGATCAGTTTGATGAAATATTTACAATTACAGAAGTAACTGTAAATGGTAACGAATTATCATTTCACTGGGAAAATGATTATGGAGAATTTGGAGATACCGTTCTTACCAGAACAGATGGTACAGACTGGCCTCCATTAGTTTCGGGAGAATAAATTTAAGTTAGTTAATATGGAGGATGGCATTTATGTCATCCTCTTTTTTTGTGCTGTAATCATATTTATGTTTATAAAGTTTATCTTCAGAAGAAAGTTTAAATCTTAAATCTATATCCTATCTTTGCACTATGGAAAAAGAACACCAAATTTTCGGTATTAGGGCTATAATAGAAGCTATACACGCAGGTAAAGAAATTGACAAGGTATTTATTCAGAAAGACGCGCAAAGCGATTTGATGAAAGACCTTATGAAAGCCATGAAGGCAAACAATGTTAACTTTAGCTACGTTCCTGTAGAAAAACTTAACCGTTTAACCCCAAACAACCATCAGGGTGCGGTGGCTACCATTGCTCCTATTTCTTTTCACAATCTGGAAGAACTGATTGAAAAAGTTACCGAAAGCGGAAAAACTCCTCTTTTTCTTATTCTTGACCAACTATCTGACGCACGGAACTTCGGTGCTATTATACGTACTGCAGAATGCACAGGTGTAGATGGTATTATTGTTCAGAAACAAGGCTCTGCCCCTGTTAACGGAGATACCGTAAAAACATCTGCCGGAGCAGTATTTAATGTACCTATTTGTAAAGTAGAACATATTAAGGATGCTATATTCCACCTTCAGGGTTCCGGTATTAAAACGGTAGCTGCCACCGAGAAAACAGAAAGCAGTATCTACGACATCAGCCTAAAAGAGCCTTTGGCTATTATTATGGGATCTGAAGACAGAGGTATTAATCCATCTGTCTTAAAAATCGTAGATGAAAAAGCCAAATTACCAATGTTTGGAACAATTGGATCGCTAAACGTTTCTGTTGCATGCGGTGCATTCCTTTATGAAGCGGTTAGACAAAGAAGCTAATAATAAAAACATTCGTTTTTAAATTTCCGGAGTATCCGGTAACTGTTCCTTATCTTCATTGGGTTTGGATAGATAATTATACACTATTCTGAACGTAGGATGTTGCGGCGGCGGTGACAAAATTATAGGATCTATAACCTCAATATCTTCCGGTTTAGGCGGGTTTACAAAATTACCGTGTTCATCGAAGCGTTTCATAAAAGCATCTGCCTTCGGATCAAAATCAGGACGTTGCCAATCGTATACAATATCCTTTTTGTATTCGGGTGTTTTATATATTCTTGAAAATAAAAATCCGCTGATTAATCCGCCTAAATGCCCTTCCCAGGAAATATTTTCTTCAACTCCCGGAAAAACATACCATACCATACCACCATATAATACCACAACCATAAGCGATAAAGCAACAAGACGATAATATTTGGTCTGGATCCCTTTAAAAAAAATGAAGCTCACCAATACATATATCAGTCCGCTTGCACCAATATGATACGATTCGCGGCCAATGATCCATGTAATCAACCCAGACAATAAAACTCCGTACACAAGTACTTTAAGCGCCAGTCGCCTGTAAAAAAACCGCAGTGCCGCTATCAGTACCAACAGGGGTATTGAGTTATTATAAAGGTGCTCAAGACTACCATGAAGAAAAGGGCTAAATACAATTCCGCGAAGACCTTTAAAAGTTCGTGGCAGGATGCCGTAATCATTAAGATATATATGATATTTCACCTCTACCCAATATACCAGCCACAATGTGAGCACAAAGTACAGCGGCCATGCGAGTACTGAAGGCGAAAATTTGAATTCGTTAGTATCGGTCATAATAGCAATGAGTCAAAAATGCAACCAAAAACATTTTCTGTTATATTGTCAGAAACTTATCCCTTTTATCCCGTCATCCTGACAGAGAACTATAAAGATATTAATTAGATTTTAGCATTTTATGTTCCTATGCTTATTATAGAAATATGTAATTTTACAGTATGGAAGCACCTTTGGCAGAACGCATACGCCCACAGCATTTATCAGAATATATTAGCCAGCAGCATCTTGTTGGCCCTAACGGCTCTCTTACCCATCAGATAGCTCGTGGTATTATACCCTCTCTAATTTTATGGGGACCTCCGGGTACAGGTAAAACTACTCTTGCACAAATTATGGCGCAGGAGAGTAATCGCCCATTTTATATACTGAGTGCTATTAATGCGGGCGTAAAAGATGTGCGCGAAGTAATAGATAAAGCCAAACAAAGCGGAGGGTTGTTTACAGCTAAAAACCCCATACTATTTATAGACGAGATACATCGCTTTAGCAAATCGCAACAGGATTCACTTCTTGCAGCAGTAGAAAAAGGCTGGGTAACGCTAATAGGTGCCACTACAGAAAATCCAAGTTTTGAAGTTATACCCGCGCTATTATCACGATGTCAGGTGTATGTACTAAACGCTTTTACAAAAGCCGATCTCGAAGCACTTCTTCATCGTGCTATGGAAACTGATGCCTACTTAAAAACAAAAGACATTAACCTGAAGGAAACAGAAGCGTTGCTTCGCCTATCCGGTGGAGATGGCAGGAAGCTCCTTAATATATTTGAGCTTGTAATTAATGCTTCAGAAGGTGATACAATAGAAATTACAAATGACAGGGTGATGCAGCTGGCGCAAAAGAATACGGTATTGTATGACAAGACCGGCGAACAGCATTATGACATAATCTCAGCTTTTATAAAATCTATGCGTGGAAGTGACCCTAATGGTGCTGTATACTGGCTTGCAAGAATGATTGAAGGTGGTGAAGATCTTAAATTTATAGCTAGACGAATGCTTATACTTGCTTCGGAAGATATAGGCAATGCAAATCCTACTGCACTAATAATGGCTAATAATACATTTCAGGCAGTAGCTACTATTGGATATCCTGAATCGAGAATATTACTGAGTCAGTGCGCTATTTACTTAGCTACATCACCTAAAAGCAATGCCAGTTATATGGCTATTGGTAAAGCACAACAAATAGTTAAGCAAACGGGTGATCTACCTGTACCAATTCATTTGCGTAACGCACCAACAAAACTTATGAAGGAATTAGGCTATGGAGATGAGTACAAATATGCCCATGACTATGATAATAATTTTGCCGATCAGGAATTTCTGCCGGACGAAATAAGGAACACCGCTTTTTATGATCCGGGAAATAATAGCCGGGAAAATTCTACAAGAGAATTTTTAAAGAACAGGTGGAAGAAGTATGGGTATTAAAAGTTGCTGAATTACTCAGTATCTAAGGTTCTTAGGCCTCAGAAGCTAAGTAACTCAGCATCTAAGTTCCCTTTTTAGAACTTAATATTCAGTTTTTCTGAAACCAGTTTATCATTTTGGTAATATTCAAAGATCCAGTCATTACCTCTTTTAAACACAACTCCATTTTTATTTTCCGATATTGCTGTATAAGAATCCTGTTGTGATGTTTTATACATTTTCAATACGATTTTCGGAGTACTGTCAACAAGTTGATATCCATTAGCAATAGGCTGTGCAATAAGTTGATTATCATTATTAACGGTTACAGGTGTAGCAGCCTGTTGTGCTACAGGAACTGCTGTAGTAGAAGCCGCTGCTTTTACTGAAGTTCCTGCATTTTTTCCGGAATATTTATAGTTTAACTGGTTTACCGATTGTGATGCTTCACGTAGTGCTGCGTAATAGGCTTTTTGATAGCTCTTTTCTTTACTGGTTCCTCTTTGAGAAGTAAATACAGTTTTACCATCGCAGCTTTTTAATGTAACAGACAATCCTGTAGTAAGAAGATTAGAATCGTTTTGAACGTTTCCATAAAGCGCTTTACATTTATCAAGGGCAAGTTCATCCGGTAATTTCTGACCTGCATAAAACACTTCGAATCCCTGTTTCTCGAACATCATTTTTGTTAATGAGTTCAGGTTATATTTATTATCTTCTTTAAGCCAGTCAAATCTTTCGGGAACAACTACATATTTGTAATCGTTTATGCTTTGTGCAAATCCAAGTCCGGAAATAAGCAAAGCAAAAAGTAGTAACGTCTTTTTCATAGTAATTTATAATATTGTTTTAAGGTCTAACAAGTGGTTAACCTGTTTTATTGAGGCAGGAACTTCCTGTTTGTGTTCGTTATAAAAAATGGCATCAAGCCCATAATCAAGTGCTCCCTGAACATCTGCTTCTATACAATCGCCAATCATTACACTATCGGCTTTTTCAACTTTTGCAAGGTTTAAAGCATATTCAAAAATACCTGCATGCGGCTTTTTACATCCTGCCAGTTCAGAATTTGTTATTGTATCAAAATAATGCCCAAGGTTAGAGTTAGCAAGTTTAAGCTCCTGAACCTTATCCGGTCCATTAGTAATAATGTGCAGACTATACTTTGGCTTAAGATATTCAAGAATTTCTATCGTCCCTGCATGCAAATGGCTATTAACAGGCAATAGCTGGATATATTCTTCCGAAATAATATCCAACAACTCATCCCCTATCTCAAATTTAAGAAGATCGAAAGTATCTTTTAATCTACCATACCGAAGCTCATGCTGCGTTATTTCGCCATCGCGATACAGTTTCCAGTATCTGGCATTTATAGGAGAATAATGTGCATTGAATTCCGCATGGGATACTCCCACGTCATATTTTTCAATAATTGTTTGAAAGGCAAGTGCAGAGTTTTTCTCGAAGTCCCATAAAGTATGGTCAAGATCAAAAAAAACAGCTTTTTTACCAATAATTTTCATTAGTTGCCTTTAGTTATAACTGCATTCTCAATATGGTAAATCCAGTCGTCAACATCGGTATCATTATACCTGAATGTTCCCTGAAGCGTTACATACTGGTCCGTCTTTAGTTTCATATTAGGAGCCTTGAATTTTATTCCCATAATAGTTTCAGGACCGGCCTGACCACAAAAAAAACATGAAGCAAAAACATTTTTGCTCAATGCATAGTTTTTGTTATCAATAGGAATAATAAAACCGCTCATAGTAATTGGTTTTTTATTCTTGGTTTTAAGCGTAGGGTTAATTACCGGAAACATAACGCCTTCCGGATATTCTTTACTCGGCTTCTTAAGGTATTTTATCTGGGCAAGGAGTTTCCATGTAAGCGTATCAGATACCGGCGCATAAGCAGCTTCACCCGTCTTTACTACTATAATTTCAGAAGCAGGCTTTCCAACAGACATCAACATTATTCCTGCAACAAGCAGGACAACAAAAAAATAAGACTTACGCATTTGCAAGTGTTTTAGAAATATTTAAACTATATGCTTTTACAGCGGGTATAACCGCTGCTAAAATCCCTACAAAGATAGTAAGCAGGAACAAATATCCTTCCTTCTCCCATACAAATTGAAAAGGATTAAAGGACATTTTAAATTCATCTTCCGATGAACCCGAAATAAAGACCAGTGATACCCTACCAACAATTGTTCCAAACACAAAGCCAGTAACGCATAAAAGCAGACTTTCTATAAGTACAAGAGACAATAATTGCAAACGGCTTGCACCATTAACGCGAAGCAGGGCAAATTCGTATTTTCTTTCTTTTAAAGTATTATACAATGCTATAAAAATACTGATACCCGATATTATCATTATACCTATAGCAAGGTATCTCAACGCATCTAACCCAATACCGAATAATGAAAACAAACGGTTAACCTCTATAGCCGGAGATGCTGCCTGCATCTTAGTATTTTGTGCAATGATCCTCGGCCAGGTAACAATTCCCATTTTACTACGGAATTTTACCAGAACTGCGGTTATCTCTTTGCCTTCTTCACTAACCACAGCTGTTTCTTCATGATCGTTATCTTCATGGCTGTGTGCATCTGCAACAGCTTCATGATCGTGATCATGCTCTTCAGCCCCGGCACCTTCTTCGTGTTCATGGTCGTGCATTGCCCAAACGCTTTCTATGTTGCATAAAATAAGGTTATCTACTACTTTACCTGTAGGCGATGCTATTCCCGTTACAATATATGCATGACTGTCATGTACCTCCCCCTCTTCGGCATCTCCATGAGATCCAAAGAACTTATCTCCTACTTTCATTCCCATTTTTTGTGCAATGGAACTTCCCACAACAACCTCAAAATCTTTACCGAATACTTTACCATCTTTTACCTCAGCGCCATACTTAGTAAGATACTCCGGAGTTGTACCCACAATACGGAAACCTCTGTAATTATCGCCAAACGCAAGCGGAATTGCCGATTGTACAAACGGATGCTTCATCCATTTTTTAGCTTCGGTATAATCTATATTTCCGGTAGGGGCATCTACCTGATAAACTGATGATAATATTAATTGCAACGGACTTCCCTGTGCACCAAGTACAACATCAATCCCGTCTATATTATCACTAAATTTCTTTTCAAATTGTTCCTCAAGCAGTATAAGCAGTGTTATTATGGCAACACTTGCGGTAAGGAGTATTATACTAAGTGCTGTATTAAGAGGTTTAAACCAAATATTTTTCCAGGCTATTTTAGTAATCATGATAAAGAGATTTGATTAGGAAAACGGTCTTTTAGCCTTTGGTCATGGGTAACAATAACCAGTGCAGTACCAAACTGTTTTGCAAGGTGTGCCAGCATATCGGCCACTTTAAAAGCATTCTCATCATCAAGGCTCGACGTAGGCTCATCTGCCAGAAGTAGTCTAGGCTCGTTAATGAGCGCACGGGCAATAGATACCCTTTGCTGTTGTCCAATACTAAGTTGCGATGGCAGTTTATACAAATGGTCTTTAAGGTCAAGTTGTTCTAAAAGATGCTTTGCCTTATCTGTAGCATGCTTACCCGTTGCCAGCCATGATGCCAATACCACATTTTCGAGCACATTAAGTGATGCCACAAAATAAGATTGCTGCAATACCAGTCCTATATTTTTTCCTCTGAAATGATCCAGCTTTTTTTCTGAAAGTGTTGCAATATTGGTATCTTCAATAATAACCTCGCCGCTTTTCGGACGTTGCAATCCTCCTAAAAGATGCAATAGTGTAGTTTTGCCTTTTCCCGAACCTCCTGTAATAAGCAGGCTTTCACCGGAAACTGCAGCAATATCCGGAAACCGGAAATCAGAGCCTTTTCCATAAGAAAAGTGTATATTTTTAGTTTGTATCATGTCAATGTTTTATTGACCTGCAATTTAGGTAAAACAGGCAGATTATAAAACATAAATTATTGTGATTATGCCTGTGCGCGTAGTCTTTGTTTCATGTCAAATATAATGATGCTTTGCAGCATACCTTTTTGTTTATCATCATTCTCAAAAGCATAATCAAGACTTACCTCCTCATGCTGAAGCGCCTCAAGACAACGGTTGTAAATCGCCTCCCTGTTTTTCATGTCTTTTATAGCGAGATCAAGCCTTATTTCTAAGACTGCCCTGTGAATAAAAGGATCACGTATGTATACTTTAGAGTTTTCCCTGTCATAGTTGTCGGTAAGGTTAAAATCAACCAGCTGAAATTTACGGGTTTCCATTTTATCAAGAACCATTGCAGGCACTTCTCTATTCCTGTCCTCCTCCTTATCGGGAATGTCGAACTCCCCGTCGTATGTAAAGGTCATTGTGTAGTTATGCATAGCTTAGTTTTTAATTAAAGGTAAAACTTCTAATAAGAGCGATATAGTGAATTAACAGATTGATAGGATAAATAAATCATAAATCTCCAAATCCAATTATCAAATTTGCCATATCTTTACTCTATTAGAATCTCTTTATAAAATATAATCAATACCCAAAAGCTTTGCTTTTACAGTTTCTACATAGTAAACACTATGCGGAATAGTATCTTATTTTAAATTTTATAAAGAAACCATATGGAAACCAATATAAAAATTGCCGTTATAGGCGGTACCGGTAAAGCCGGTAAATACCTCATAAAACAATTCGCAGTAAAAGGACTTGCCTTTAAAGTATTGCTAAGAGATTCTTCTAACTTTGAAGATTATGGCGTCAATCCTGAAATAATACAAGGAAATGTAGACAACTATCATTCTGTAATCGAATTGCTCACAGGATGTGACGTTGTTATTAGCATGTTAGGCATGGGCGTTTCGCCAAATCCAACAAATATATTCAGTACTGCAACTACAAATATAATCAGGGCGATGAAACAACTAAGCATCAGCCGCTATATTGTAATAACAGGATTAAATGTAGACACACCTTTTGATGACAAAAGCGAAGCCATTAAAGCAGCTACTGCATGGATGCTTACTCATTATCCTGAAACCACAAGAGACAAACAGCTTGAATATGAAATTTTAACCAAAAGTACTATCGACTGGACATTAATCCGCCTACCCATGATAGCGCAAACTGACGATAATCCGCAAATAAATATAAGCCTTGAAGATTGTCCCGGAGATGGAATAAGTGCTACGGCACTGGCTAATTTTATTATAAACCAGATTAATAGTTATACCTATAAACGGAAAGCCCCATTTATAGCAAATATTTAAAACAAAACGGTGAGCTTTTACAAGCTCACCGTTTCTATTTTGATTGATGATGATTATTCTGTTACTATAATTTCCTGTTTAGGTTCTTTAATTCTCAACTTAATAAGGTTGTAGCGCCATTCAGCGTTTTTTTTATCAGCCTTAATATCCATTTTGGCTTTTCCTTTTTCGCCACTCACCCTAACACTAAGATTAACCGACTGTTTGTTATTCGTATATTCTACTGTACTTTCCAGTATTGCCATCTTATCTACAGCTTCCAGTTTGCCAAGTACATTGTGAACATCTGTGTTCTCGTTAGCCTTATCTATCGCATCCTGATACAGCTTATCTTCAGAAAATGCAGTTGCAAAATCAGAAACATTTCCTGCCGACATCAGAGATGAAAGCATAATTACAACTACTACCACAAAAACAGATAATGGTGTAAGCCATTTCCAATTTCTTTTAAACCAACTTTTCTCACTAAGTATTTCTTCCTGCATAACGCGCTTTTAATTAAAGACGATCGTACTATAGTTTTGTTACAGTCTCATTTTGGATACAACAATATTTAATCTGAACACTTTTACAAAATAGAATATAGTCACCTTTGTGTAAAGGAATTACAATTAATTAAAAAGATATACAATTATGATACAATCTAAAGGATATGCTGCCCAATCGGCAGAAACAGACCTTGCTCCGTGGAATTTTGAACGTCGTGAAGTAGGGTCGCATGATGTGCAGATAGAAATTTTATACTGCGGCGTTTGTCACACCGATATACACATGACTAAAAACGAGTGGTTTCCCGGAATATTCCCTATGGTACCCGGCCATGAAATTGTAGGTCGTGTAACATATGTAGGCAAACACGTAACTAAATTTAAAACAGGCGACCTGGCGGGGGTAGGCGTTATGGTAGACAGCTGTCGCAACTGTGAGGAATGCAACGATGGCCAGGAGCAATTTTGCAGTGTGAGTCCTGTGGTAACTTATAATGCTCACGGCTTAGATGGCCTGCCAACCTATGGTGGTTACAGCAACAACAATGTAGTACATGAACGTTATGTCCACCATATTTCAGAGAAGTTGGATCTTGCAGCTGTAGCACCGTTATTGTGTGCAGGCATTACAACTTACTCTCCGCTACGCAAATGGAATGTGGGTAAAGGCCATAAACTTGCTGTTGTTGGGCTTGGTGGTCTCGGTCACATGGGGGTAAAATTTGGAGTGGCATTTGGCGCAGAGGTTACTGTTTTAAGTACTTCGGAATCAAAACGCGAAGATGCCAAACAACTGGGAGCGCATCATTTTGTTGTTACTAAAAACGACGATGAAGTTGCCGCAGTAGCTAAAACTTTCGATTTTATACTTGACACTGTAGCTGCCGATCATGATATTAATCTTTACCTGCCAATGCTAAGAACAAATGGAACGTATATAAACGTAGGCATGCCGTTAGAACCTCTTAGCGTTCCTGCTTTTTCATTAGCTATGGGCAACAAAACTGTAACCGGAAGTGGTGCAGGAGGCGTACCTGAAACTCAGGAGATGCTTGACTTTTGTGCAGAACATAATATAGTATCAGACATTGAGCTTATCAATATAAAAGATATTCATACCGCTTATGACAGAATGTTAAAAGGCGATGTACGCTATCGTTTTGTTATAGATATGGCTACACTTTAAATATTTAATTCAGGAAGAGCTATCTTTACGTTAGCTCTTCTATTATTATTTTGATTATGAAAAAAGGTAAAAACGGTCCTCTTGTATTAAACACTATCTCGGAAATGCACCGCATGTTGGGACTTGCAGGACCTGAACACCCTCTTGTGAGCACTATCCACTTTAGCGACATTATAAACAGTGAGGCAAACATACCTGACGGGCTGTTATTAAATTTTTACATGATTGCCCTTAAAAAAGATTACAAGGGAAAGATACGCTACGGCCAAAGCAGCTATGATTTTGACGAAGGCATAATGTCGTTTATTGCACCTGGGCAAATATGTTATGAAAACGAGCCGGGCGAAAATCCGCTTGCAGGTTGTATGTTATTAATTCATCCTGACTTTTTGAGGGGATATCCTCTTGCAAAAACCATTAAAAATTACGAGTTCTTTTCGTATGCCGTTAATGAGGGACTTTATCTATCACAAAAGGAAGAGGGGATGGTAGAAGGTATTATGCGAAATATAGAACAGGAATATAAAAGTGCTATAGACAACCTGAGTCAGGATGTTATTATGTCGCACATAGAATTGCTGCTTACCTACTCTAACCGTTTTTACAACAGGCAGTTTATTACACGTAAAAATGTAAATAATGATCTGGTTGCAAAAATGGAAGCCTTACTTACCAATCATTATAATAGCAACAAGAATTGCCTGCCAAGGGTTAAAGATATTGCCGACCATTTAAATGTTTCTCCCGGTTATCTTAGCGATATGCTAAGAGCATTAACAGGGCAAAATGCGCAACAGCACATTCACAGTAAATTAATTGAAAAGGCAAAAGAGATACTTACCTCTACTCCACTATCGGTTAGCGAAATTGCCTATCAATTGGGTTTTGAATATCCGCAATCGTTCAGTAAATTATTTAAAACAAAAACTAAGGTATCCCCATTGGAATACAGAAAGCTTTTTAATTAAAGAATCCCGTCATCAGCAAAACTAAGGTAACCGATTTCGGTAACAATAACATGATCCAGTACATTTATACTTAGTGCCTGGCCTGCTGCTTTTAGTTGTCGGGTTATTTGTTTATCAGGTTCACTTGCCTGCAACACGCCAGATGGGTGATTGTGTACCAATATAATTCCTGTAGCATTTTGTTCTAAAGCTGTTTTAAATACAATTCGCACATCAACCACTGTCCCTGTGATACCTCCTTTACTTAATTGCGTTTTATAGGTAACCTTATTAGAATTATTAAGGAACAGTATCCAGAATTCTTCGTGAGGCAATTCGCCAATTATAGGCTGCATGATCTCAAAAACGGCACGGCTGGAAGTAATTCGTTTTAAATCTACCCCTGTTTCATCACGTCTTCTACGACCCAATTCCATCGCCGCAGCAATAGTTATTGCCTTCGCCTCTCCTATGCCTTTAAAACTCATTAACTGCTGAAGGCTTTGCTTACCCAGTGCATTAAGGTTATTATCAACACTGGCTAAGATGCGTTTACTTAGCTCAACTGCGCTTTCGTTACGGCTGCCTGAACCTATTAGTATTGCTATAAGTTCGGCATCGCTAAGAGCCGCTTTGCCTTTAAGCATGAGCTTTTCACGCGGCTGATCGTCTTCTGCCCAATATTTTATCGAGAAATTACCTGTAGATTCTTCCATTTGAGTAAAGTGATGTATGCAACTAAAATACAACAAAAGATAAGTTGAAGTTATACTATATACGATATTTCTTTCGTTTTTAAAGTAAACCATCTCACTATGAAATATTTACTCTTACTACTTTTCTTAAGCTGTACCAACACTAATTCTGCCGATCCATACAAGACAGCTGCAATTACAGCTAATAAGGATTTTTATGGAAAATTATCCGATGCTGCACTGACGCTCACTAATGATGACGTAGAATACGACCCTAAATATTTTACAATTGCTTATCCCAACGGTGATGTACCAAAGGGCAAAGGTGTATGTACTGATGTGGTAATTCGTGCTTACCGTAAACTGGGTATCGATCTTCAAAAGGAAGTGCATGAGGATATGAAGAACGACTTTTCTAAATACCCCAAGACATGGGGATTAAAAACAACCGATACTAATATCGACCATAGGCGTGTGCCTAATCTTCAGGTATTTTTTTGTCGTTTTGGTAAGGTATTACCAATTACTGATAAAGCTATTCATTATAAACCCGGCGATATTGTAACCTGGATGCTGCCCGGCGGCCACCCCCATGTAGGGCTGGTTGTAGACAAAAAAGCGCCATCCGGACGATATATGATGGTGCATAATATTGGTTATGGACAAAATCTTGACGATTGCCTTTTTAATTCTAAAATTACAGGGCACTATCGCTATAAAAAATAAAAGGGCTGCCTGACTATTGGCAACCCTTATAAAACCAGTTAACAGTATCTTTTTACATCTATGTACCATCTTGACCAGCCCTGGCCAGGCCTGCTAAAAAATCAAAATCATTTTACAGTCAAATAACAATACATGATGAAATGGATACCGGGAAAAAAACCGGAAAAAAATTCAATTAAAAAAACAGGAAGGATAAGGCAACTTTACCTAATACCTAAATTTACCCAAAACCTTATCCCCCTGTTTATAGAATAAGGAATGCTGTGTAACTAACACAGCACTCGCTTAAATTAATCCTGCCTGTTAATGTAAACCCATCCCGTTTTGGATTCCCCATTATTACCTTCAATCATGTAATAATAGGTACCTGTAGGCAACTCACTTCCATTATCGTTCTGGCCATGCCATTGATTGGTATAATTCGTTTGAGAATATACCTCCTGACCATAGCGGTTAAATATCTCCACTTTTTTTACATCTAATGTAGAAAGGTCAAAATTGTCATTGCTACCATCACCGTTAGGAGAAATACCTTTTGGTATATCGCAATACGTACCTTTTACATCATCAAAATCTTCGCCTTCACAACCTTCTGCAGTAATTACCTTCACGATATAACTACCTGCTACCGGCACAGTAATTTCCATTTCAGATGAAACAAACCCGTTAGGCCCTGTCCAGCTGTAATGCGCGGTATCAGGATCAAATGATCCGTTAACAGGAATAACTTTTAATTTGTATTCGTTGTTATTACACCCTTCTTCAAAAGCAAGATCAATTGCTTTATTATCTTTTACAACTTCAACAGTTTGTAATGATGAACATCCTTTAACTGTTACTGTCGCTTCATAAATACCAAATCCTGATGTCTCTATAGATGAACTATTTCCTGAAATTGGATTTCCGTTTAGAGTCCAGTTGTACGTAGCAGTAGCAGCATCAAAATTCTGTGCAATTACAGTAATTGTTACGCTTGCATTTTCGCAGGCAACATACGGGCCACCCAGATTAAATTCTGGAAGCGGATTAATGGTTACTTTAAATGAACTTTCAGATGTACAATTAGTACTGTTTTTTGCCTGAATGAAAATAACTTGTGTTGTAGTTATCAAACTATCTGCAAACAATGGCGTTCCGGTTCCGTTAGGACCTGTAAAGTAATTATTACCATCAGTTAATGCCGGAAGTTTATACTCAGTACATGCTTGTACATCATCCGGCTTATCTGCAACAGGAGGAGCAACTACAGTAACAGTTACCGTTTTAGTAGCTGTACAACCGTTATTGTTTACGGTTACCTCATATATACCTGCTTCACTTACCGTAATATCTTCAGTTGTCTCCGCTAATGGAGTACCCCCGTGTGTCCAGCTGTAGGTTACGTCGGCAGGGTTATAGTTACCCGGAGTTATATCAAGAGTAACAGTACCGTCCTCACAAACAGAAACAGCGTCTAATAATGTAAACTGAGGTGTTAAATCCTGTACTACAATTTTAAAGTTCTTAATGCCATAACAACCATTCACTGTATTTACTATCCTTACATAGATAGTTTGTTCAGCTGCAGTAGTGTTTGTATACAATAAAGGCAACGCACCTGTTCCTGCTGCCGCATCGGCTGCTGTAAGATGATATGTAACTGTATATACACCTGCAACAGTTCCGTCAAGTATTACAGTTGTATTTTGTCCAAGATTAAATTCAGCAAAACCGGCAGGATCACATTGTGTAAGCTGTACAGGATTACCGGTAAGATCTCCTATCGCAGGGTAAAACTCAACTACAATATCTGCTTCTGTAAAACATACAGAACCAATTAAAGTTGCTTTAACTGCATAATTACCAGGTGCTGTTACAATAAGATTAGCTCCTGTTTGTCCATCTATTACAGTTCCGTTTAATTTCCATTCAAACTCATATTTAACAGGATCAAGCGTTGTTGCAAGGGTATAAGAACCACCTGCGCAAACTGCATTGTTGCTGTCTACTAATAAGTCTTCTCCAAGTTCAGGTTTTCCTATATTAAAACTTCCTGCTCTTAAGAATACTGCCGAATCCAGACGTATATCCTGCCTGTCAGCTATTACCATTTTAATATGGTATTGAGTATCGGGCACTACTGTAGCAGCAGCCGTTAATACTTTTAGTACACCATCGTAACTTATAGGCGATGTATCTTCCAGAACTTCATCGGTCGTGTAATTATCAAAATATTGAGAATTTTGAGAATCACAATCATCATTATAAGCCATATCCCTTACTGTTGTTACCGAAATTGGAATTTCAGTACCCGGCACAACAGCTAAATTCTTTTCGACTCCCTGGCTATCTGTAAGAATAAAAGCAAAAGCATCAGAAAATTCACATTGATAAAAGCCATATTCTTCTGAAGCAAAAATAAAATCAAAACTCATCTTTGCCGCTGCAGGAACAAAATCAAATTCTATTATAGATGCATTCGCAGTACCCTGATTAATAATAGTACTAAGATCAAGATCTCCGGGCCAGCTATACCCCCCTCCATTTGTTATACCGTAATTTGGACCGATACCTTTAGCTGCATTACCTGTAGACATAATGATACCCGATTCAAAAGGAAAATCAGATCCGTTTTGTTCAAAATAACCAATACCGTTGGTATCACCAAAATTAGATCCGGTAGACCAGGTGATATTACTTATCTGGTCACATTCTGAATTAATAAGCACGTCAGAAACTAACTGATCTACGGTATATGTTGTTGTATTTATACTAATTGGTGCTACCGGTGTTTTTACACATACATTAAACGTTGTGTTTTGAGGCAGATCGGTATAAGGGGTGAATACTCTTATTTTATACGTTTGCCCAACAGTAAGTTCTCTAAATATTCCAGTTTTTACAGTAGGTGTGCCGGTAACAACCGCAACACAATCTCCTACTTGGGTTAGGTCATTACAACCTCCGCTATAAAGGGCAAACATTAACGTTCCCTCCGATCCGTCAACATTGTTTAATGTAATTGTATGCAGAGTAGATGTTGCAGTAAATTCAAACCAAACATCATCATCTGTAAGGCCAAAACATGGCGCTGCCTGTGGCGAAGCTGTTGCTCCCTTTACAGTTCCTGTAGCAAAGACTTCGCAAGAAGTACCATTTACAGGTACATTTATAGCTGAGTCACAATTATCATTAGACAATACAGTAATAAATTTTTGTTTATCAGACCAAATGCTGCTATGTGTAGCGTCGCATACTGCTTTTACATAAAATTCATATCCTGTACCCGACTGAAGTGGATTACCATCTGCTGTTTCGGTTACAGTATATGGTATGGATGACACAAGCACTCCAGGTTCGGTTGGTTCTCCTGTCCCAGAAAGTTGTACAACTACCTCCCATTGGGTTTCAGTACCATTTGGCGTCCATGCAAGCTCTGCAGAAGTCTGTCCTGTTACATTTGCTGTAAGCTCTGTAGGCTCAGGACATACAGGCATATCTTCAAAAAGCACCTTATCTATAAAAATTGAACTACCGTAATCATAGGCTGTATCAACCTGCCATGCTATATAAACAGTGCCTGTGTATGCTGCAAGAGATACTATTCTTTTTACGTAGGCTGCATTGTTATAATCTGTAGCGGGAGTTAAAACTTCGGTAAAGTCTTGTGGGTTTCTTCCTGTAGTAGAAAGCAATACTTTGTATCCGCTTGTACCAACTGCTTTTTGATAATACTTAAGCCTTTGGTTGCCTGTAAGATTGATTGCCGGCGATATAAGCCAGTCATTGTTTACAGCATCTGAGGTTTCAAAATGCGCATGCTCATCTCCTTCATAAGATTGATTACTAAAATAATTCATGTTCCATGAATAGAAACCGTCCTCATTAAGCACAAGCCAACATGCCTGATTATCTGAATCACTATTGAAAGTTTCAAGATAAGGAATATCAAACGGATCACAGGTAGTAGTAAACTTGTACGGTCCTACCCATATACTTTTACCGTTAGCGCCACAGTCTGAACGTACATAATATTCATAAGACGTATTTGAATCAAGGCCGGTTTTTACATGAATATTATTAGTAGCCGGTTCTCCAACAGAAGTGTCTGTAGGTAACGGGCCGCCCACAGGCTGTACTAAAACTTCCCAATTTGTTTCGTTCATTCCAATTGTCCATTGCAACTCGGCAGTGTGCGGAGTTATCGCCCCTACAGTAATATCTACAGGTTCTGAACATTGCGGATGATCTTCCACAATTATGTTATCTATATTTATAGTACCCGAAGCATTAGGATCGGCATCTATAACCCAGGCTATATAAACAGGGCCCGTAAAAGCAGAAAGCGATACTTTTTTCTCAAGATAAGCATTGTTAGGCTGAAGCTGTTTTGGCTGTAATACATTTACAAAATCTTCAGGCTGCCTGCCTGTTGTAGAAAGCAATACTTTAAAACCATTAGGCCCAATAAAATTATATTTTAACCTTTGATTTCCCGTTAGATTAATGGCCGGAGAAATTAGCCAGTCGTTATCTGTTGTAGTAGCATACATACCTACAGAACCATCTCCTTCAAAACCGCCTGAATAATTACCCCACTGATTAAAATCATTATTGATATTTAATATCTGCCAGCAATCCTGATTTGAGCCTGAATTAAATCCTTCGAAGAAAGGAACATCAAATGCTTCACAAGGCGTTTTAAAATTAAAGGGACCTGTCCAGTTACTATTTCCATTAACTCCTCCACACATAGAACGTACGTAGTATACATATTCTGTGTTTGGCAACAAGCCTGTTTTGATATATGGTAATGCAGATACCGCATCTCCGGACTGACTTGCTCCCGGAGCAGCCAATGTAGGCGATTGTACAATTACCTGCCACGCTGTTTCTGTATTACCGGGAGTCCATGATAAAGAGGCCGTGTTTGGCGTTGTATTAACCACTTTAAGATCTGTAGGTTCAGGGCATGGTAAATTGTCCTGTATTCTTACATTATCTATAGATATCAGTGCACCCGGAACAGTATTTTCTATATGAAATGCAATATATGCCAATCCTGACACTGAACTCAGATTTATCGTTTTCTCTACATAACCATCGCTAAAATAGTAGGTTGTTGCAGAAGACAGTACTGTTGTAAAATCTTCAGGATCTATACCTGTAGTAGACAACAAAACACTCATTGATAATGGTTTACTATCCGGGTTTCTGTAATTGAATTTCAACACCTGATTTCCTGTTAGTGCAACCCTTGGCGATATAAGAAAATCATCATTATTGCCCGTATCTTCATACTGCCTTGCAAATGATGCCGACTGATTTCCTTCATAATAATTACTCCAGTCGTCAGTTGTCCATTTACTTATGTCATTATTATTGTTATTAATCGCCCAGCAAAATTCTTGTGTAGAATCAGTATTAAAGCCTTCCGCTAAAGGTAAGGCAACAGTACTACATAATGTTGTAAACTTTACCGGTCCAAACCAGCTACTGTAGGTACCATCGCCACATACAGAGCGCACATAAACTTCCATAAAACTTGCTTCCGGAAGGTTAATTGCTGCCGTAAGGGGAGTTCCGTTATTTACAAGAGTTCCGTTTCCTGAAGGCAATCCTTCTCCTGCAAGCTCAGTTTTATATTCCCACGCTGTTGCTGTGCCGTTTTCTGTCCACGAAAGCGTTGCTGTAGTGGTCGTGATTCCTGATACTGCCAAACCTGATGGTTTGATGCAATTTTCTTCTTGTATCTCAAGATTATAACCTATACTGGGAGCATATAAACTGGAAATTACAATATAATACGTCGTATTTGCAGTTACGTTCATATTGGCTATCTGAAGGCCGTCCTGCTCAAAAGAATAAATATCTTTTGCATAACAGTTTACCCCAATATCAGCACATGAAGTATATACAAACATACCTCCATAATTTGCTGTTGTATTAGATGTGGTTATAGTTATAATTCCAGTCTGTGTTGGCGTATAAGAATATACTATATCATTACCCGACAAATAATCTCCATCAGGCTGGATACATGAACCATTTGGGTTAGTTGAATAATTATTTGCAAAATTTGCGGTATCATTGGGTTGAGAATAGGGCAAAGTTGTGATTACCAAAGGTGCTTCGCAGGTATCGCCATAATTGCCGGATTTAAAGAAATAAGGCCCCTGCCATTGGCTTATGCCTCCGTCGGCACATTTAGAACGTACATAATACTTGTAATTTGTAGAAGCAGTTAAATTATTAATCGCATAAGGCAAACTTCCGTTATAGACATTGCCGATACCGGTTGGTGAAAGGTTTGCATCAACATATTCAACTTCCCACTCTGTTACCCCCGATGGGCTATCCCAACTTAAATTGGCAGATGTTACTGTTAAATTAGAAGCCGTTAAATTAGATGGAGCATCACATACTGATGTTACTTTTACATTGTCAACAAGCCAACGGTCAGCGTTATCTCCTGCCATTACAAATGCAATGCGCACCTGTGTATTTAAATATTGAGATGGGATTGCAACAACAATTTCGTTATAAGATGTTTGCGCAGGGTTTATTTGAAGTTCAGTCCACGTTTGTAAATCAACATAATTATTTATATCATCAGAATCCGATCCCTGGGGAAGTATTTTCACTTTGTAAATACCACCTTGGTCAAGTGCCTGTGTAAGCCTCGAAAAAAAACGAAGTTCCGCATTTACAGGTACATTAAATTCCGGTGTAATAAGATAATCTTCAGGAATACCTGTAGTTACATTTTGCCTGTCAAGATAAGCGGCATAAGTACCTTCAAAAGGCACAATGATAGTATTACCAGCAGGGCTTTGTTGCCAAATCGTGGTAGTGCCTATTGTATTCTGAAGTATTTTCCAGCCTGTAGGTCCCTGCCCCGAAGTCCAGGTTCCCTCAAATCCTTCCTGCGCCAGCTGTGCATTTGCCATGCCGGAGATTTGGATTAAAAGAAGTAGAATAATCTTTTTCATAAATTTTGTAGCGTAGTTTAGTTTTAAAACAGATGTAGTATTTGGGAATGTTTATTACAGAAAGATTCCAAAATCACCACAACGTTAACTAATATTTCACACAAAATTTAAGTTTAGGGAAACAACTAAAAAGCAAAAAAAGCGACTTTTAACAATAATTTGAGCGACATATTCAAATTAAACCCTTGATATATAATCATATAAATCTATATCTTTAGGTAATTCCATTTTAGCAGCTATGCGCTCTTTTCGCTTTTTTGCAGCTATAAAAGTTATGTTTACTATGTATGCTATTTCCTTAACACTAACATTCATATACACATAGGCTATGAACTTAATGTCGTTTGCAGAAAGCGATGGATGAGCTTCCCTGAGCCTTGTCAAGAAGCCTTCGTTCACCTCTTCAAAATGGGTAATAAAACTATCCCATTCATTATCGCTCCTCAAATGATTTTTTAGTGATTGTACGTGAGTAGCCAAAGCAGGGTCCTTTGCAAATTTTGGCCTTTTTGAAAGATAAGTTATTACCTCTTCAATGAGCTCGTTTCTGCTCGATAGGTATAAGGCTTTTGCAGAAAGCTTTTTATTTTTGATTTCAATATCATTTTTAAGAACTTCCTGCTGAAGACGGGCTTCCGTTACCTCTTTTTCCAGTATAAGCTTTTCATTCTTTTCTTTTTCAAGGGCAAGGGCTGTAATATGTTGTTCTTTATCAGCACGGGATTTTTTTTGCTTGTACATAAGTATAACAATAGTTACAACAGCAATTATAACGGCAAGTATTGCAAAGAATATTTTTCGTTCCAGCGAGATGATCTCTTCTTTATCTGCAATCTGATTCTTGTAGCCCATAATCTCGAACTTAATCTTATTGCTTTCAAATAACCTGCTATTACGAATACGGTTAAGTTCTTTATCGGCTGCTATAACAGAATCTTTATATTTAAGTGCTGTCTCATATTGATTACTGCCTTCATAGATTTCCGACAACAATTTATATATATCTGATCTTACCTCAATATCAGGTTTATAACCAAACATTTTTTTAGCCTCAAAGGCGGCAGCATCAAAATCATTTTCTTTTTTATATGTTTTAGCTATTAAAGAAAGTAATGTTACCTCGGCATCTTTATACTTATTGTTGTTTATGGATTTTAAAAGATCATTGGCCTTTTTCCTGGCAATAGCTGTATTACCCCTTAAATAATCGTTCTCAGCAAGGGAAATTTGCGCGTAAAAAAGCATTTGGGCGTCATGACTTTCTTTTAAATATTTTACGGCTTCATCAAGATATGCCTTGGCTTCATCCAGTTTATTAGTCTGGTTTGAAATATTACCCATATTACCAGCATAGATGCCCAAGTTTGCATAATCTTTTAATTCTTTTGCTGTAGTGTAAGCTTTCTCAAAGTATTCCCTCGCCTTTTTATAATTTTTCTCTTCAGAGTAAAGTATTGCAATATTATTTAAGGCCAGCATTTCATTTTTTGGTTCCCCCTGCTTTACCGCTATTTTGTAACTCTCAAGATAGTAGTTAAGGGCTTCACCATAATCAAGCATGGAATAATAATTTGTTCCAATATTAATTGTTGCTTTAAAGAGTTCTGCTTCCCAATGGTTACTTTCTGCAATTGTACGGGCTTGTGTAAGCAGTTCCAGAGATTTTGCAAAATCCTGATCCCACATTGCATTAATACCTTTCTTTAAGATGGAATCGCAATACACCTTTGTCTGCGCTTTTATGGGTGCAGCAAAAAGCATGATTAAGATAAGAATATAGGAATAGCCTTTTTTACTAAGCATTTAGAATATATAAATATGATACAAATTATAAATCAAATATAGTGATAAGCATAATATACTTACATTAACCTAAATCAATAAAAAAACCCTGTCATCAAAATTCAGATGCAGGGCTTTTTATATATTCCATATTTTTAAATAAGATTTTTCACTTCCTCAAAATTAAGTCCTCCGTAATTACCTGAACTCATCAGCAATAAAGCAACACCTTCTGAAGCATATTTAAGCTCATACAAATATTCCTTGAAAGCTGCCGGATTAGTATAAATAATCAGGTCTTCACGGTTGAACGCTTTTGCGATCTGTTCACAGGTAACCTCTTCCAGTTGTTTGATTTTAACTGCATCGGGCGAATAGAATACTACAGCAACATCGGCATTATCAAGAGCACCTTCGTATTCTTTAAGGAATTCGGCATTAAGACTGCTGTAAGTATGAAGTTCAAGACAGGCAATAAGCGTCTTCTCGGGATATTGTTCTTTTACCGCTTTAGTTGTAGCAGCTACTTTACTTGGCGAATGCGCGAAATCTTTATACGCAACATTCTTACCGTTTTCAGCAATTTTTTCGAGACGTTTGCTGGCTCCTTTAAAACTTGCAATAGCCTCATAAAAATCGGCTTCATCTACACCCATATTCTGGCAGATCCATTTAGCACCTGCAAGATTATTAAGGTTATGAGCACCAAAAACTTCTATTGGCATAGGTCCTTCCGGAGTTTCAAGCAGAGTTATACCGTTTTGGACGGTATATTCCGGTGTATGATATGGCAGTTTACGAATAGGATTTGTAGCTGCTTCTGCAACACGTTTTACTTCAGGATCATTTTCGTTATATACCAAAATACCACCATTGGTTATCTTATCAATAAAGATTTCAAATTGCTCTACATAGTTTTCATAGGTAGGAAATACGTTGATATGATCCCATGCAATACCGCTTATCAATGCAATATTAGGCTGGTAAAGGTGAAACTTAGGCCTTCTGTCCATTGGTGAAGAAAGGTATTCATCGCCCTCTAAAACAATGAAATCGTTCTCTTCGGTAAGATGCACCATAGTATCAAAACCTTCAAGCTGTGCACCTACCATATAATCTACATCGATGTTATTGTAATGCATAACATGAAGTATCATACTTGTAATAGTAGTTTTACCATGAGAGCCACCTATAACAACGCGGGTTTTATTTTTAGACTGTTCGTATAAAAATTCAGGATAAGAATATATTTTCAATCCCAGTTCCTGCGCCTTTAGCAATTCAGGATTATCAGCTTTTGCATGCATCCCTAAAATAATAGCCTCAATATTTGACGTTATCTTTTCAGGAAACCAGCCAAGTTCTTCGGGTAGAAGTCCCTTTTTTTCAAGCCTTGAACGCGATGGCTCAAAAATAGCATCATCGCTGCCTGTTACATGATATCCTTTTGAGTGAAGTGCCAGTGCCAGATTGTGCATGGCGGCACCGCCTATTGCTATAAAGTGTGTGCGCATTATTTAATTTTCTTAGACATCAAATGTAGCCAAAATGGAAGAATTATATAGCTACAGATTAAAAAAAAACCGCTCCCAAACTGAGGAGCGGTTTTTCTAATCTGAACCTGATTATATAATTATTTAACGATAGTCATTTCGTCTACGATATGCTTAGCGTTAGAATATTTGTCTATAATCCAAAGTACATAACGGATATCTACATTGATAGTTCTCTGAAGATCTTTATCAAAGATAACGTCTCCGGCCATAGCTTCAATGTTACCGTCAAAAGCTAGACCTATAAGCTCACCTTTACCGTTAATTACCGGAGAACCTGAGTTACCACCTGTAATATCGTTGTCTGTAAGGAAGTTTACCGGCATATAGCCTGCTTTGTCAGCATACTGGCCAAAGTCTTTTTTCTCATAAAGATCAAGAAGCCTTTTCGGAAGGTCAAACTCCTCGTCATTTGGTTTATATTTAGCTACTTCACCCTGCATAGTAGTGTAGTAATTCTTCTTAGCATCATTTCTTTTATCAGCCGGAAGCGATCTTACTTTACCATACGTTAAACGCAATGTGCTGTTAGCATCAGGATAATATTTAACTGTTGGGTTAGCCAATCTCATACCTTCTACAAGAAGACGGAATGATTTAGAATACTCTGCATCCAGTTTTTGCTGCTCTTCAGATTTAGCCCTGTATTTTGTCATAAGGTCTGATGAAAGCAGGTAAAGTGGGTCATTTTTAAGTGTCTCAACATTAGGATTTGCCATCCATGCTTCTAATTTGTCTTTAGAAGAGAAAATACTTTTAGCAAATGCATCGTTAACATATGCTGTGTAGTTATAGTTATTCTCTTTACCTATTTTAGCAACAAGCGGAGCAATTTCATACCCTTTTGATTTTGTAGCATAAAGGTTAAGCTGTGCAGCAAGTACATCTTTTTCTATCGGCTCGTATATATTACTGAATTCTTCATCTATATACGCTTTAAGATCCGGCGCTATTTCAGCTTTTTTAGTTTCGTTAGCAGCAGCATATTGCTCAAAACCACGACCTAAGTTTGCAGGATTGGCAGCAAACGCACTCGTTCTTAGCATACCTACAAGATAGTTATCATGACGTGCTTTCTCATTAGTTTTAGAATAGTAGTTGTTAAGCGTAGCGATAACATTGCCATACTTCTCTTTATTCTCAGGCTTGTTTGCCCATTTATTGAAATCTGTCTCAGCTTTGGCTTTAGCCGCAGCTGTTTTGTGTTTTGTAAGCGCGTCAATCATACCCTGGCGGTTTTTCCAGTAGTTTGCTACCTGCGCATATTTAGAAGCATAGCTAAGACGCACTTTTGCATCTTTGTCCATATGCACTTTCATTTTGTCCATACCAAGTTTAGACGACTCAACCCATGCAGGATAAGCAAACTTAACATTTTGCTCTATACCTCCTGCCGGCATCCAGCGGTTAGTACGGCCAGGATAGCCCAGTATCATTGCAAAGTCATTCTCCTGAACACCTTTTAAACTTACCGGAAGGTAATGCTTAGGTTTAAGAGGAACGTTTTTCTCAGAATATTCAGCAGGGTTACCATCTGCATCTGCATATACACGGAACATTGAGAAGTCACCTGTATGACGTGGCCACTCCCAGTTGTCTGTATCTCCACCAAATTTACCAATGCTTTCGGGAGGCGTACCTACAAGGCGAACATCGTTATAATCCTGGTAAACAAAATAATAAAATTCATTACCCTGGAAGAAAGGACGAACAGAAACCACATATTTACCGTTTTCGCTGTTTTCTTTTTCAATAAGGGCACTTTCCTGTTGGATCGCTTTTTCCCTTTCAGACTCAGTCATGCCCGGGTTAAGCTTTCCTAATATCCTTTTAGTTGCATCGTCCATTCTTACAAAGAAACGTACAGAAAGACTGTGTGGTTTAAGCTCACCCTGACGGTTTACTGCCCAAAAACCATTTTTAAGCCAGTTTGCCTCAGGTGTAGAAAGCTCCGCAATTGCCTCATAACCACAGTGGTGGTTAGTAAGAACAAGACCGTCTTTAGAGATTATCTCAGCAGTACAGCCACCATTAAACTGAACGATAGCATCTTTAAGACTGTGATTGTTAATACTGTAAATCTCTTCAGATGTAAGCTGTAAGCCCATTTTTTGCATATCCCTGTGGTTAAGGCGCTCAATGAACATCAGGAACCACATCCCCTCGTCTGCCCTTACAGGAAGAACCATAAGTGACATGGTAAGGAATAAAATTAATTTTTTCATTTGTTATGGATAAAGTTAATAGTTGTAGCTAATAGTCACTATAAATGCAATTTTGTTACATTGTAACTACTATCTATTTTAAATTAAGTGGTGCGAAGATACTTTATTTTGCGAATTTGGTAAAATTATACTTTCTCAAAAATGGTTATGTCACAGTTTTTAAAGAGTGTATATCTAAAATATTGTAAATTCGGAAAATTTTAAATCAGATGTTCCAACTTATAGAAGACAAATTAAGATCAACCGAAAAGGATAGAGAGATAAAAATACTACATGCTGTTGAATCGGGCAGCCGTGCATGGGGATTTGCATCTCCGGACAGTGATTATGATATTCGATTTATCTATAAAAACAACCCTAATTGGTATTTGTCACTTTGGGAAAAGGCGGACGTAATAGAATTTATGACCGATCAGGATCTGGATGGTTCAGGATGGGATTTGGCAAAGGCATTAAAATTACTAGCTAAATCTAACGCTCCTCTTATTGAATGGCTATATTCTCC
>Ga0157370_10001040_pt1 | contig 34894 bp, 32 predicted proteins | sample C35metaG_FD_113463 | JGI IMG/M metagenome (GOLD analysis project Ga0157370, IMG submission 113463) | Corn rhizosphere microbial communities from Kellogg Biological Station, Michigan, USA - C3-5 metaG | ecosystem: Host-associated > Plants > Roots > Rhizosphere > Soil | place: USA: Michigan... | reverse complement strand
TTCTTACGATTGAAAAATTTTGATCTTATTATACAGCGTCTTCCTGTCTATCTTTAAAATTTCTGCAGCTTTTGTTTTATTGAAATTTACTTGTTTCAGCACATTCATAATGGTTTCATATTCGGCGCGGGCTGCAGCATCTTTCAGATCCAATTCTTTTTTAGCAGATGCATTTTCGTTCCCGCTTTCTTTTTCAGGCTGCATACTAATTTCAGCATTGGTGATTTCCCAGGGCAATACCTGTGAGTTGATTTTACCGGACGGAGTTAGCAATACCGAACGCCTTACCACATTTCTGAATTCGCGCAGATTGCCCGGCCAGTCGTAATTTAAAAACATTTGCAAAACATCCTCTTCATATCCTTCAATATTTTTTCCTAATTCAATATTTGTTTTTTCCAGAAAAAATTCTGCAAAGGATGGGATATCACCTCTTCTTTCCCGCAGCGGTGGTAAATGAATAGAAAATTCATTGAAACGATGATATAGATCTTCCCTGAATTTTCCTTTCTTATAAGCTTCCTGCAGGTTCTCGTTAGAAGCAACAATAATGCGAACATCCACATCCATTTCTTTGGTGCCACCCACGCGTTTAAATTTTCTTTCCTGTATCACTCTTAATAATGCCGCCTGAATTTCTAATGAAAGATTGGCTACTTCATCTAAAAATAAAGTGCCACCATTGGCAAGTTCAAAATGACCTTCTTTATCGGTGATAGCCCCGGTGAAAGATCCTTTCACATGCCCGAAAAGCTCGCTGCCTGCAAGTTCTTTGGAAAGAGTGCCGCAGTCCATTGCAATAAATGGCTTGCCGCGCCGGTTACTTTTTTCGTGAATAGTTTTTGCAATTACTTCCTTACCCGTTCCGCTTTCGCCATAAATAATAATGCTGTAATTGGTGCCGGCTACGATATCCACTTGTGAATATACACGTGCAGTTTTATTGTCCTTCCCAATAAGAAACTCCTGGTTGGCAGCAGTGGAAGTTGTGTAAGTTTTTTTCTTAGCCGCCTTTTCAGGTTTCGATGCATCATCTTCTGCAGATGTATTCAGAGCCTTTCCCACTACATTAATTACTTCATCTGGTATCAATGGTTTGGTAATGTAATCGAATGCACCATGCTTAATAACATCTACTGCCGTTTTCAAATCGGAATAACCCGTAATGATAATAACTACCGTAGATGGACGAATTTCTTTTATTTTTTTCAGAATCTCTTTTCCATCTTTATCGCCCAGCCTGTAATCGGATAATACTAGGTCAAAATGTTCTTCATTAAATTTAGCAAGACCTTTTGCGCCGCTAATGGCAACTTCTACCACATAATCTTTTTTTTCAAGCACTCTTTTCAGCAGGAAACCCATATCCACATCGTCGTCAATAATTAATATTTTTTTTGGCATATTAAATTCTGCAAATTAGGAGGGAGTAAAATTAATTGAAATCTTCCATTTATAAATGATTCTCATTGTATATACGTTTTGCTTGCGGTAAGAAAGGTGCTTCATTTTTTTGTTTAAAAAATTTTTTGGCAAACTTTTTATAGATATAATAGTGCATCATTTTTTTTAACCTGAAACTTTTTACAATGGGAAATCTATTATACCTTATTGCCGTAATACTGGTAATTATATGGGCCATCAGTTTTTTGGGAGGCTTTTATACGGGCAATATTATTCACCTCTTATTGGTCATTGCCATTATTGCCGTATTGCTGAAAGTAATTCGCAAAGCCGCATAATTTTTTAAAAAGGATAATTATACAATGGCGAAACTTACATTGAATGTAGTGCCTTTATTTTTTTCGCTCTCTACAGAAATGTTACCGCCATGTGCCAGGATGATGTTTTGTGTATTGGTAAGGCCAAGGCCTGTGCCTTTTTCTTTGGTGGTAAAAAATGGTTCAAAGAGGCTGTTGATTTCTTCTTTGGTCATTCCTTTGCCCGTGTCTGAAATTTTTACAAGGCATCGGTTGTTCTTCGTTTGAGTGGAGATAGACAATGTGCCATACTCGTCCATTGCTTCGATGGCATTTACAATAATATTCAGCAAAGCTATTGCTACTTTTTCCCGGTCAATAACAATAGGGCAAACAGAAGGGGCATAATTTTTAACTACCTTAATTTTTTTAAGATTAATCCGGTCTTGTGCAAACTCAAGGCTGTTATCAATAACATCATTTATCGAAATTTTTTGAAAGCTCAGATCATTCACTTTTGTAGCATTCAATAAATTATTGATCAGTTCATTTATGCGATCCGCATTGCGATGAATCATTTTAAAAAGCAGATCGAGGTCTGTGTTTTGCGGCACTTCGTTACTAAGTTGTTCGGTGGCAAGTTTTATATTGGTTAAAGGGTTTCTTACTTCATGTGCAATGGTTCTGGCAATACGCCCGGTAGAAGCAAACTTTTCAATATTCCTGAGCTCTATCAATTCGAGATTTAGTGAAGCAAGTTCGTCCACGCGTTTTTCAAGCTCCTGCTGATACAGGTTTGCCTTTTTTGTTGCATCCTGTTTCGCTTTGTTTTCTTTTGTAAAAGTAATTACCGAATAAAGTGTAAGCAGTATGGCCAGTAACAGGGAAACAATCGTAAAAATTTTAATGATGTTGGAATATTTTGATGCTTTTTTATTTCTGTTATACAACACTTTTATCTCGGTATTTTGAATGTAATGAACATAATTCTCTAAATTTTTCATTTTTTCAATGCCACTCCATTGCCGGCTCAGCAACATGTTTATTGAATGTGTTGAATCAAAAAATGCCAGGCTGTTTTTAAGCAGCTTCATCTTATCATCTATGAGTATTTTAAGAGAATCCATGTTGCTGCGCTGCGCTGTGTTGTCGGCAGTAAAAAGTTTTATGCTGTTCCATGCAGAGTCTGCATTGCGACTGCTCCTGTCAAATTTTTCAAGCAATGCTTTATTATTGGTAATGATGTAACCACGCGCTGCAGATTCGCTTTCAGTCACATAACGCAAAATGTTATCAAGCGTATGAAGCACTTCGTTGGAATGTGCCACCCATGCGGATTGCTTGGCAAGATTTTGCGCAGACACAAAAGAGATGATATACGAAATGAGCAAAAGGATAAATGCTCCAAGATATCCCGACCGGGTTAGGTCAGCAAATTTTTCGGGAATAGGTTTAGTCATCTTCCGGGTGTTACTGATTAAAAGTAAATAAAATTATTTTAAGGAAATGAATAAGATTTTATAAAATTTTTCGGCACTATGTATTATTTGCCCTGCAAATAAAAAAATTATGCCAACAGATATGAATCACTGCGGCAGGTGATTTTGGAAACGGACATGGCATCCTGTTATTCGTTAATTTTGTAATGAAAAAGTGTTTCGCATTTTCTCAGTGTGGGAAAAAATTTACACAAATAAAAATGTATAAAAATTTTTCCGGTGAATTTTAAAATGCGAAGCCCTTTAGCGGCCAGCATCTTACAACTTTTTAGTGGAGTAATTTTTATTGGCAGCATTTTTAAGATAGAAAATAATTTATTCATCACTTTAAAAAATTACAATTATGGGATCAGGAAAAATTTTAGCAGCAGTGCTTGCAGGGGCAGCAGCCGGTGTGGTATTGGGAATTTTATTTGCGCCCGATAAAGGATCAGAAACGAGAAGAAAGATTGCAGAAAAAGGCTCTGACCTTGCCGGATCGGTAAAGGACAAATACAATGAATACGCTGATGCAATAGCCGATCGCTATGAGAATGCAAAGCAAAAGTTGTCCAACATTGTATCTGAAGGTAAAAGCAGGAGCAATGACCTGGTAGCTCAGGCTAAAGAAAAAGCAAATGCAATGAAGTCGGATGTACGGGGCGCTGTAAATTCATAAGCGGTGATGCATAATAAATGCACACCAATAATGTAAATGCAAATGGAAAATAAGCCTGAAGGTTTGGAAGATCTCTTTCAGAAAATGAAAGAATATGCAGAAGTGCAGGTGAACTTATTACGCCTGAAAGGTGTAAGGAAACTGGCATCTTCATTGTCCTCAATCGTATCATCCGTAATTCTTGTGGTAATATCCGGTGCAATATTGTTTTGCTTTACTATTGGCATTTCCCTTTTAGTTGGCGATTGGCTGGGTAAAACTTACTATGGATTTTTTATTGTTGGTGGAATATATGTGATAGCGGGGATCATTATTTACCGGATGCGCAATAAACTGATCAAACGCAAGGTAACCGATAAGCTCATCAGGGAGTTGCTGGATTAAGTATTTTATAAAAGCATAAACAATGCCTGATAATTTTGTTTTGGATGAATCGCAGATTAAAAATGGTGATGACTTACGCCATGCTATACATCAACTGGAAAAACGCAGGTTGTTGCTTGAAGATGATTTAAAGAGCGGCGTTCATAATTTGCTTGAAGGTTTACGGCCGGTAAACATTATCCGGAATACTATTGATGAAGTACAACGATCAACAGAGTTAAAACACAACCTGGTGAAGGTGGTATTGGGCCTTGCTGCAGGGTATCTTTCCGGTAAGCTAATAGCAGGTAAGTCAGCGGGCATTTTTAAAAAAGCATTGGGCACAGCACTGCAATTTGGCATTACCCATTTTATAGCTAAAAAGAAAGATTGGCAAGATAACGGTAACCTGCCTACCGGACAGGCAGGCGGATATACGAAAAATAAAAGTTTACTAAGAAGAATCCTGTCTTTTTAAGCGCCCAGTTTTTTCATGCATTTATTAAGATCAATTCCCTTTCCAAGAATTCCTGTAAACAGGTCTCCCTGCTTTTGCAGGCGAGGCAGCATATTTTTAATATTGAACTGCTGCGGCGTTAATCCTTTTTTGACTTCTTTCCATTGAAGCGGGGCAGAAACTGTTGCACCGTTTTTCGGGCGAAGACTATAGGCACATGCAATAGTTTGCCCACGGGCGTTTTGAAGATAATCCATGTAAATTTTTTTATTTCCTCTTTTTTCAAGATTTCTTTCAAGTGTTGCTTCTTTCATTTGTTCGGTGGCTATAATGCAAACGCTATGAGCAAAATCTTTTACTTGCTGATAGCTGTATTTTTTGTTTACGGGTATATATATGTGCATTCCCGTTGATCCGGAGGTTTTGCAAAACGATACTGCACCAGCACTTTCAAGAATTTCTTTTACACAATTGGCTACATCTACTACCTGGTCGTAAGTATTTTTTGATGATGGGTCAATATCAATAATCAGGTAATCGGGGGTATCTAAATTATTAATGGTAGAATGCCACGGATTAATTTCGATACAGCCAAGATTATTCATGTAGATCAATGTTGCAGTATCATTGCATACGAGGTATTCAATCTCTTTTTTGTTTGACTCGGAAAAAATTTTTTTACTTTTTGCATAAGGGGGTATAATACCGGAAGCCTCTTTCTGGTAAAAGCTGAGTTGATGTATTCCATTGGGATGCCTTAGTAGCGATTCCGGTCTTTCTTTCAAATACGGGAGAATATATTTTGATATGGAAATATAATAGTTGATTACATCACCTTTGGTGATGCCATCTTCGGGAAAATAAATTTTTTTCGGGTGTGATACCTTCACTTTTATTTGCCCAAAGGAAAATATTTTTTCATCAATGGTTTTTGACATACTGAAAAATATGTGTAAAACGGTTCTTAAATGAAAACCAGACCTTATGATTTATTCTATTTTTTATTAGCCGTAAGCCATTTATTTATCGGCGAATTTTTTTTCGTATAGGCTTCACTGTTATATTCGTCATCCGTTGCATAGCTGTCCCGGTGTTTTATCAATAACCAGCTTTTATCTCCGCCGCGTTTCAACCGTACCAGCGCAAATCCGCCTTTTAGTTTTTTCCCAAACAACTGAAACTTTAAATCACCTTTTGTTAACCCAGCTCTTAAATTCTTTTCGGCAGTTTTTGAATCAGAATTGTCCGTATCAGTATAATAGCCCTCATCCCATATTTCCACTAAGCCTGCACCGTAACTGCCTTCCGGTATTTCTCCTTCAAAATCTTTATAGTCGTAAGGATGGTCCTCTACCATCATTGCAAGCCTTTTATCTTTTGGGTTTAATGACGGCCCTTTCGGCACAGCCCAGCTTTTTAAAACGCCATCCAGTTCCAGCCTGAAGTCATAGTGCAATTGCTTCGCTTTATGCCGCTGCACTACGAAGCAAAGTTTGGATGCGACTTTTTTTACAGCACCTACCGGCTCTGAAGTCTTGTTGAAGTTTCTTTTTTTATTGTATACTGATAGCGACATCGGGCAGTCTTTTATTTCTAAAGTTTCGTTGTATAAATTTACTCAGAAATAATTATGCCAGGCGACCAGAAAAGCAAAATGAAAAACTTGTTTCAGATTTACCCTGTGAACTATTAATTTTGCCATCCTTTAATTTTGCTTATTAAAATTGAGGACGGTCCCGTAGTTCAATGGATAGAATAGAAGTTTCCTAAACTTTTGATACAGGTTCGATTCCTGTCGGGACTACCAGATGAGAATTTTTTAAAAATGATTTCAGAAGTTCCCGTTTATTGTTCTTCATTATTCCCTCTCCACTCTGCAGTTCCAGAAATAGAAGATTTATTTTTAAGGTTCACGATAAGTTATTATTCTGATCAGAGAAAATGCTGCAGAAAAAAAATGCATAAATACCTTTAAGTTGCGATCTGTTATTTTTATTAAAGTTTCACAATTTTGCCGTCTTCCATTTCAATAACCCGTTGGGTGTTATGAGCAAAACCCATATCATGGGTTACCACAAGTAGTGTATGATGAAATTCAACTGACAACTGTTGGAAAATATCAAACACCATCTGGCTACTTTTATTATCCAGGTTACCGGTTGGTTCGTCGCACATAATAATTGATGGGTCATTGATGATGGAGCGTGCAATTGCTACCCGTTGTTTTTCACCGCCTGATAATCGATTGGGTTTTTTATCAGCCAAATGCTCTATGCCCAGCATTTTTAGTTTTAGCAATGCTCTTTGTGCAATTTCATTTTGAGTGTACTTATTAAGTTTTAGTGCGGGTAACATAATATTCTTCAATACTGTAAATTCATTCAGCAGGTAATGAAACTGAAAGACAAACCCAATTTTTTCATTGCGGATAGAGGCTAGCTCTTTTTCTTTTCGATTGTGCATCGGCATATTGTCAATCAGCAATTCGCCGGTGTAATCAGTATCCATTGTGGAAAGAATATAAAGGAGTGTGGATTTCCCACAACCTGATTTACCTATGATGGAAACAAACTCCCCCTTCTCAATACTGAATGAAATATCAAACAATACCTGCACCGTTATTGCTTCGCGGAAACTTTTATTAATATTTCTTGCTTCTAAGATTGGTGGCATATTTATTTTCCCCTGATGATGGCAACCGGGTCTACTCTACCTGCTTTGCGTGCAGGAAACCAGCCCGCAAACCATGTTGTTGCCATTGAAAAAAATATAGCGATGAAATAAAACGCCGGATCTTTATAAACCGGGTAGGTTTTCACTGTAGGGATTCCGGGGTTATTAAATGGAATCCTGCTGATAACATCAGTCAGGAAATTTCCCAGTAGTATACCCACCAAACAGCCAAAAAGACCAATGCCAAGCGAAATAGACATGAAGATTTTTTTTACATCACTCCCTGAATAACCCGTGGCTTTTAAAATAGCAATAGAATCCATTTTTTCATAAATCATCGTGTTAAGAATATTGTAGATACCAAAACCTGCTACAATAAGCAAAGCGATGCCTACAGCGTAAGAAATGATATTACGCACATTTGTCCCGGTTTCAAACTGGGCATTGGCTGTTTGAATATCATCTGCCTTTACCTGGAAAATAGCAGCATATTCTCTTGCTATTGGAGGTGCTTGATTTAGATCATGCAGTTTTACCTGTAGGTCAGTAATATAATTTCGTGGTTTGCCCAATATTTTCTGAACTGTTTCAATAGAAACAAAACTTTGGCTTTTGTCAAAGTCGTTCCATCCTGACTGATAGTACCCAGCCACCTTGAGTAAAAAACGATTACCCTGCACCGTAGTAACTTGTATTACATCTCCAGTAGCAGCACGTAGTTTATCGGCTAGGGGTTTGCCCAGTATTATACTGTTGGAAAGATACTTGAGGTTCATCGGGTCTCCGCCCGTAATATAGTCATGAAATTTATACAGTTTCATTTCAGATTCAATATCAATACCATTCATAAAGCCGGTAATATCTACCGGCCCATCAGTAAAGAAGACCTGTGTAGCCACTTTCCTTGAAAAACCTGCAACTCTTGGATCTCTGCTGAGAGTTTGCATAATTTTTTCTGCATTGTAAATTTCCTGGCGCGTGTTTGATATTTTAACTGAATTGATAAAGTTGTAATTATTTTTATATGCATCATTGATATTTACCGGTTGACGGGCATTAGGTGAAGCTTCGTTGTAGATGCGGATGTGGGGTGTGCGGTTGAGCACCAACCCGTCAAGCAATTTGTTTAAACCGCTCATAAAACTCAACAGTGTAATAAAGATGGCAATACCAAAGGTTACTCCTGCTGCAGCAACAATGCTTTGACGCATGTGGGCGCGCAGCATACCTAGTGTAACTTCTGTAAGCAATCTCGCTGTCATTGTTCAGGTTTTATTAAATCATCCGATTCAGTTATACCATCCAGTATTTCCACCTGTTCATAATCTTTCAAACCGGTTACAACTTTACGTTTGGTACCGTTTTTCAGCCATACATTGTTATCATCGGTAATATAACTGCGTGGTATGAGTAAGGCCCTGTCTTTAGTAGTAATGATGATATTTGCTTCGACAGTAAGATTGGGATACAAGTGTTCGGGTTTGCTGATAAAATCAGCCTCAATGGTAAATGAGCGGGTTTGCTCATTCATGATCGGATAAATTTTGCTTACTACTGCATCAAAGGAACGGTCTCTATAACTGTCCATAGTAACAACTATGCGTTGCCCTTCTTTGATCTGTGAAATATCATATTCATCCACCTGAAGTTCCAGGTAAAAATCGGTGCTGTCCCCTATGATGGCTAGTGGAGTTTGCGCAGTTACCATTTCGCCCTGCTTTTTTAATACGCTGAACACTTTACCTGCTATTTCACTTTTTACATCCAGGTCATTTGCCTGTGAGGAACTGATGTCAAGGTTGGTTTTTGATTGTTTTGCGGCAAAACTCAGTTGTTTTTTTAATTGCTCGTAACGGAGAACGGCACTCTCATAATTCATCTTTGAGTTTTGTGCATTCAAAGCCTTCTGTTCCAACTCCACCCGGGAGCCTATGTTTTGTTGCCACAGATTTAACTGGCGGGTATAAATCGCAGAATCAGTTTCGCTTTTCAGCTGGGCTGCATTGATGTTTCTTTGCAATTCTTGTAATTTATCTTCGTTATTCTGAAAAGAATTATATCCTGCTGCAAGCGATGCATTTTCACGGTTTAAGCGTAATGCTTTGTTATTAATTTTAAGCAAAACCTGGCCTTCCTTCACCAAATCGCCTTCGCTAATATAAAGCTTGGCAATTAATCCCGGTGTTCCTGCAAACACCTGGTACTGATTCCTGCTTTTTATAATACCTGATGCGTAAACTGACTGAGTAATGCTTTTATGCTGTGCATGGATTGTTTGCTTTTTATTGATACAAGAATACAGCAGCAACACAACAGGCAACATACCGAATAACTGCCCGAAAAGTACATTTTGCCTGTGCAATATATTTATGGTAACCAATTTAAATTTCAATTTAAAAGATCGTTTTCAAAAATACACATCCCTTCCGGAGGAGGGTTTTGGAATTATAAAGTTATTAAAAATTGACCTTTTACCTTTTATAACTGATATTAAACTTTCATTACACAAGCTCATTTTACCTTCAGTATTGCAGGGCTTTTTTTGTGCCTGAGTCTGCTATAACGTTACAGGTTAGACCACTTCTCTGGCAGGCACTCCTCCAACACAATAAACTAACGGTAAAGGGTATACGAAAACGGGGGTAAGTAGTAAATAAAACTATTATTGCAATACCTTGGCCAGTGCCCTCAAGCTGGCCTCAGCGTTTTTGTTTGGTAAACTAACGTTGAGGGACAAACGAAAATAGAAAAATCCCTAAAGCAATATGTATATTTACTTCCTATCTTGCAGCCAACTCTATCTGAAAATTTATGAGCAATATAATTATAATAGGCGGTGGTATCATGGGGCTCAGCAGTGCATTTTATCTGCAACGGGCAGGGCACAAAGTAACAGTAATTGATAAAAATGCCTTTTCTGATAATTGCTCTTATGGAAATATGGGTTACGTATGCCCAAGCCATTTTATACCACTCGCATCTCCCGGCATTGTATGGCAGGGAATAAAGTGGATGTTCAACAGTCGCAGCCCTTTTTATGTTCAACCATCGCTTAATGCTTCTCTGATTGATTGGGGATGGAAATTTATGCACAGTGCAACCAAAGTAAACGTGAAACGGGCAGCATTGCCATTGAAAGATATTGCAGTGCTTAGTCAGCATGAATATGCACGATGGGAAAAGACACCGGGATTTGATTTTGTGCTTGAAAGGAAAGGAGTACTGGAAATTTTTAAAACAGAAAAAGTTGCTGAACATGCCGCTCATACCGTTGAAGCAGCAAAAAAGTTAGGTCTTGATGCAGAACTCCTTGATGAGCGTGGATTGCAGCAACTGGAGCCTCAAACAGCCATAAGCGCAAAAGGTGCTATTAATTTTAAATGTGATGCGCATTTATACCCGGATAAACTGATGCATTGTTTGATACATTATTTGCGACAAAACGATGTGCAATTGATAAAAGGTGAAGTAACAAGTTTTGAAAAAAATAATGGCAAAGTGAGTTCGGTACTTACTGCCAATACATCACATAACGCGGATGAAGTGGTGATAGCAACCGGATCGTGGAGTCGTGAGGTGGCGGCAATGTTACAAACAAAAATTCCATTAATGCCGGGAAGGGGCTATTCATTTACACTGGAAAACCCCACGGATAAACTTCACCATCCTGCAATACTTGCCGAAGGTAGAGTGGCCATCACTCCGATGGAAGGAGGAAGTAAAATGCGTTATGGTGGCACCATGGAAATAGTAAACATAAAAACGGCGCCGCGATATCAACGTGTGGAAGGAATAGTGCAGGCGGTAAAAAATTTTTTCCCGGATTTTAAAATTGAAATGCCGCCAGTAGAAAAAATATGGTATGGTTTTCGGCCTACTTCTGCAGATGGATTACCCTATATTGGCAGGATAAAAAAGTATAAAAATGTAACGGTGGCCACAGGCCATTCTATGCTTGGTTTGAGCCTTGGGGCAGGCACTGGTAAGCTGGTGAGTGAGATTATTAATGAACAAAAACCCGGCATAGATTTAAAGCCATTTGAAGTAGAAAGGTTTGGATAAACAATATTGTTTACCTTAAACGAATATTTATTATTCAATAAACATACATGAAAACGATTAGCTTAAATGTTTTGTATGCAGCCATTATGTTGATGGTTTCCTGCACACCTGCTAACCATACAATCTCAAAAGGCATTACCAGAAAAGATTGGCGAGAAGTAGATGGTAAACCGGTATATCTTTTTACTTTGACGAATGCAAAAGGAAATGAAGTGACTATTACCAACTATGGCGGTACGGTTACATCATTTGTAGTACCGGATAAGAAAGGAAATAAATCAAGCATCATCGTGGGCTTCGATAGCCTTGCACCTTACTTACAGCATCCACCATATTTTGGAGCATTGATTGGCAGGTATGGAAACAGAATTGGCAATGCACAATTTAAATTAGGCGACAGTGAATATCATCTTGCTGCTAATAATGGAAAAAATTCTTTGCATGGCGGATTAAAAGGTTTTGATAAAGTAGTGTGGAACCCTTCTGTTGCAGATAGTACCACACCTTCGCTCACGTTGCAATATTTAAGCAAAGATGGAGAAGAGGGATACCCGGGAAATTTGCACGTAACAGTTGTCTATACTTTTACCGATAGCAATGAACTGAAGATTCAATATACTGCACAAACAGATAAACCTACTCCGGTAAATCTTACCAATCACAGCTACTTCAATCTTTCGGGCAATGTTGATAATACTATTCTTGGTGAAAAGCTGATGATAAATGCTGATAATTATACACCCGTTGATACATCATTGATACCAACCGGGGAAATAAAATCAGTAAAAGGAACACCGTTTGATTTTACTACAGCAAAACTTATTGGCCGAGACTTTGCCTTGGTGCCTGGCGGGTACGATCATAACTGGGTATTAAATAACAATAATGGTGTTCTTGCAAAAGTGGCCGAACTTTCAGATTCGATAAGCGGGCGTACATTGGATGTTTATACAACACAACCGGGGCTTCAGTTTTATACCGGAAATTTTTTAGATGGAGGCTTTATCAATCGCGATGGCAAACCAATAAAATTGCATACGGCGCTATGCCTGGAAACGCAGCATTTTCCTGATTCGCCGAATAAGCCCAATTTTCCATCAACTATTTTAAAACCGGGCGATACTTATGAAACTACTACAATTTATAAAGTGATATACTAAACATTGATTTTTTAAAACAGCGGGTCTTCTGTTTTTACAAAGTTTACAAGTGCTGCAGTATTTTTGAGGTTGAGCTTTTTCAAAATATTATAGCGATGCACCTCAACGGTTTTAGCCGAAACTTTTAAATGCTCCCCGATTTCTTTTGAAGAAAGACCTTGCTTTATGAGGTTCACAATTTCCAGCTCTCTTGCAGTAAGGTCTGTCAAACCTGGTTTCCTGTTTTCATTGTTATTATCTTTTTCCGAAAGAATATTTTGTATTTCGGCACATATATAAGTTTTCCCATTCATTACTTCTTTTATCGCTTCAAAAATTTCTTCATAAGGAGAATTTTTTGTTACATAACCATTAGCCCCCGCTTTAATCATTTTTTCCGCGATGATGGGCTGGCTATGCATAGATACGCCAATAATGCGTGTAGAAGGAGATGAGCTTTTGATTAAAGGAATGGCATCCAGCCCGGAGGCTTCGCGCAGGTTGATATCGAGCAAAACAATATCCGGCTTTCTTTTTTCTATTAATGAAAGCGCTTCATCAAATTCACCACTTTCACCAACTATTTCTGTTTCCTCGTTGCGGCTAAAAAGGTTCGACCACATTTCCCGGATCATTTTATGATCATCAATAATAATAATGGTTGTTTTGTTCATTTAGTTTTTTTCTTTGGGGTTATTATTGCGCGCGTTTTTCACCCATTCCGATAATTGTTTCAAACAGATCAGGTGTGCATGGGTGTATTAAAGATGTTTTTAATCAAAGGGGCTTAGAAACGGCTTTCTAATTATCTTACATCAACAACAAATATAATCTTTCAGTGTATTATTCACATTAATTAAAAATATTCGTTTCGGTGTCCGGGAATATTTGAAATATGAAATTAAAATATTCCTGTACAAGGTAACGAAAATATGAAAATGAGGTTGTAAAAAAAATTTTTTATAATAGCTTTTTAAAATTTCGTCTATACGTTGACGTTATATTTTTTAAACAGGTACAATTGGCGGGTAATTCCCGGCGGTATCATTCCTGTATTTTGAAACAACCATTCTGATTTCATTATAACTGACTTCTGATGGAAGATATTCCCTAAGTTCTTTGAATGACTTTGATTCAAGTTTTTCAGTTGCCTGTATGATTAGTAATTGTTTTTCTTTTGAAATCATTTCATCAAGTGAAATATCACCTTTACCAACGAACCACGCAAGATGCCCTTCAATAGTGCTTATAGCAAGATTTCTTTCAGTTGCAATTTCTTTGATAGTTTTACCGGCACGATATAATTCTAATGTTATAGATTTTGAATCTGCAACATTGTTTTCCGTTTTGGGCTGTCGTTCTTTTTTATGTTCATGCATTTTCAAATCAATGCTGGATGCAAGGTTGTTTTTTTCACAATATTCATTTACGATTTTCAATATTTCATTTCCATATTTATCCGCCTTTATTGTTCCAAATCCATGCATCTTCATAAGATCGTCTTTGCAGAGTGGCAGATAAGTAACAATATCTTTCAAGGTTGCCTGGTTAGCTACCAAATAAACCGGTAAATTTTTTTTATCGCAAACTTCATCACGCCATTGCTTCAAACTAAAATACAAAGGCAGATTGGGCATATTGTTTGCTAATTGTTTTCGATTCCCCCCATAACAAGTAAGATTGAAACGCGGTTGCGCATATTGAAGTTTATGTTTTAAAAAAGTAACAATGGTAAATGGTTGCAAACAACTTTGCAAATAATAATCCACGCTATGAATAGTAAGAGCCAATTGATTTAATAATTCATTTACATCAGTTGCCACTTCGCGATGTTCAGTAATTAGAGGATGTTCTTTTACGGATTGCTGATACAAACTCAATTGTTTTTTAAAATAAATGGCAGCGTCTGTTATTCTTTTTTGCAATACTTCATTTTTTTCAATTATCGGTTCAATGCGCATCATTTCACTAATCCGACTAATAAACTTTGCTCCGGTTATTTTATCGTTTTTAATAAAATCTTTTAGCTTGTTAATCCATTCAGAAGATTCTCTATTTAATTTATCTGACCACGTTTTTATTGACTGATACAACAAATCAATAGTATCTTCAATAACGGTAAAATAAAATATTTCTTCAAACAACTGTTGTGTAAAAATTTGGCGTGCTGTTGCAAATCTTTCAGCGAGCAACCCTTTGTGCGCAAACTTTCTCTCTGCCTGCACTATTGTATCATTTGAATAAATAACCGATGGCGAAAGTTTAGACATTAATACAATACCATCAAGGCTTGTACAACGGCTAAGCGCTACATATACCTGCCCGCTGCTGAAAGCAGCAGCTGCATCTATCATTACTTTATCAAACGTAAGCCCCTGGCTTTTATGAATAGTAATGGCCCACGCAAGCCTCAGCGGAAATTGCGTGAATGCACCAACTCTTTCTTGTTCCAATTTACCATCGCTTCTGTTTAAAGTATATCGCGTATTTTCCCAGGTTTCTTTGGATACATTAATGTTTACTTCATCGCAGGTTACAATTATTGTATCGTCTTTCAATTCTTTTATCACTCCGATCTTTCCGTTAAAATATTTTTTATTTATTACATCATTTTTTAAAAACATTACCTGTGCACCTTCTTTTAAAATTAATTCGCCCTCTGCCGGACAATTATTTTCCGGAAAATCCCCTTCAATAAATGCTGTATATGTATGCGAAGGGCTATTAAGCTTATATAACTCACGATGATTAATCTGGTCTGCAATATTATTATGAGAAGTAAGCGTAATATACTTTTCATTATGCGGTGGCCGAAAAGTGGCATTATAACGGCGATGCAACCTTTCGAAATCATCTGCATTCATTTCATTATTCCTTACTTTATTGAGCAATGAAACAAAATCATCATCTTTTTGCCGGTAAATTTTTTTTAATTCAATGAGTAATGGCAATTGATTTTTAATGACAGTACTATCGAAAAAAAATGGAGTGTTATAATACTCACCTAAAATTTCCCACTCGTGTTGTTGAGCCACAGGTGGCAATTGAAACATATCTCCGATAAAAAGCGTTTGCACTCCACCAAAAGGTGCATGGTAGTTTCTGCGCACTGATCTTAAAATTGTATCTACCGCATCTAATACATCGCAGCGAACCATGCTGATTTCATCTATCACGAGCAATTCCATTTTGCGAAGCAATTGCTGCCGATGCTTATTAAATTTCATTCGCGAAAGCAAATCTTTTTTACTTGCAGTAGTTGGTAAAAAGGGATGAAGCGGAAGTTGAAAAAGACTGTGAAGCGTAACGCCTCCTGCATTAATTGCAGCAACGCCTGTAGGTGCAGCCACAACAATATTTTTAGCACAATGCTGAATACAATATTTTAAAAAAGTAGTTTTACCCGTGCCTGCTTTACCGGTAAGAAAAATGTTCTCATTCGTTTCAGATACAAACTTGAAAGAAAGATCGAATAATTCATTGTGCTCAATAGTATCAGTTGTCTGCATGAAATAATATTAACAATGAATAAAATTGAAAGTCGCGGATAATATTATAATCAATAACATCATCCACGACAAAAGTAAAATTATTGCCTAATAAATTTCAGTTTAATACAACACACATATTTATAGCACTAAAAAGGGAATACATATTTTTATTGCTATAATCTTAGATATCTTCTCCCGGAGAATGATTGGTAGTTGCTGGTAAAGGGAAAGGAAGAATAAAAAAGCCACTTCATTGCTGAAATGGCTTTATGAAATCAAAATATAATTTTAAGAAATCTTTTCCACCTGCATATAGCTAAGCTCCACGGGTGTGGCACGGCCGAATATTTTTACCTGCACTTTCAGTTTTTTCTTTTCATCGCTTACTTCTTCTATCACGCCATTGAAGTCGTTGAATGGGCCGTCAATAATTTTGATTGTTTCACCAACAATGAATGGCTCACTCATTTTAATGCCGCTTGCGTCTGACATTTCATCTACTTTACCCAGCATTTTATTTACTTCTGCCTTACGCAGGCTGATGATGTTACCTTTGGAGCCTTTGCCATCAGTGAGGAAATGCATCACATTACTGATATTGCTGAGATGCTGTACCATCTCGTCAGTAAGCTTACCTTCTAATACTTCAATCATCACGTATCCCGGATAAAAATTACGCTCGCGCATTACCTTTTTCCCGTTTTGTACTTTGTACACTTTTTCTACTGGCAAGAAAACCTGCCGGATCAGTTTGTCCCACCCGTTTCTGACAATATCTTTATCAAGATATTCCTTCACCTTCTTCTCTTTGCCGCTTACTACGCGCAATACATACCATTTTGTTTCCTTTTCTGGTGCGGTTGTTTCGCCTGCGGGTGTCTCACTGATTTTTACTTCATTATTAATTTCTGTCATGATCAGTTAAATAAAGAATAAATAAATTTTAATACACCGTTCGATGCAAAATCCATTACCCAAACCATAGCGGTGATTAATATGGTAGCAGCCAGTACTATCATGGTAGATTGCTGCAGCTCTTCCCATGTAGGCCAGGTTACTTTTTGCATTAGTTCTTTGTACGAATCCCTGATGTATAATGATATTTTATTCATAATTCTGTTTTAAAAAATAATATCTCTTTCAGCGCACGGGTACAAGGATTCGAACCCTGATCTAAGGTTTTGGAGACCTCTATTCTACCATTGAACTATACCCGTAAGAAAGCTAAGAGCTATTAGCGGTAAAGCCAATAGCTCTTAGCAATTTCTGATTAAAGATAGTCAATTAATTGTTAGCAGCATTTCAGCTAACAGCTAATAGCTACATGCTAACAGCTATCTCTTGTTATTTTATAATTTCAGTTACCTGTCCTGCACCAACTGTGCGGCCTCCTTCGCGAATAGCAAATTTCAATCCTTTTTCCATTGCTATCGGCGCTATGAGTTTTACAGAAAGGGTAGTATTATCGCCGGGCATTACCATCTCAGTGCCTGCAGGTAATTCTACTTCACCCGTTACATCGGTAGTTCTGAAATAGAACTGCGGACGATATTTATTGAAGAAAGGAGTATGACGTCCGCCTTCATCTTTGCTCAACACATATACTTCACCTTTAAACTCAGTGTGCGGGGTAATGCTGCCTGGCTTGCAAATAACCATACCACGACGGATCTGATTCTTTTCAATACCACGTAATAACAAACCTGCATTATCACCTGCTTCACCTTCATCCAGTAATTTCTTAAACATTTCCACGCCGGTGATGGTAGATCCAAGAGGCTTATCTATCAACCCAACAATTTCAACTGCATCGCCTACTTTTACGCGTCCTCTTTCGATACGCCCTGTAGCTACAGTGCCACGGCCGGTAATAGAGAATACATCTTCTACGCTCATCAGGAACGGCTGATCAACCGGGCGGGGTGGTAATGGAATGTAGGAGTCAACTGCATCCATTAATTCATCTATGCATTTTACCCATTTAGCATCACCTGCTAATGCACCGGTAGCAGAGCCTTTAATGATTGGTGTATTATCTCCATCAAAACCATTTTTGGTAAGTAATTCACGAATTTCCATTTCAACCAGTTCGAGCAATTCAGGATCGTCAACCAGGTCCACTTTATTCATGAAAACCACCATACGGGGAACACCTACCTGTCGGGCAAGCAGAATGTGTTCTCTTGTTTGCGGCATTGGGCCATCGGTAGCAGCTACCACCAATATAGCACCATCCATTTGCGCAGCGCCGGTAATCATGTTCTTTACATAGTCAGCGTGACCCGGGCAGTCAACGTGTGCATAATGGCGATTTGCTGTTGCATACTCCACATGCGCTGTATTAATGGTAATACCTCTTTCTTTTTCTTCCGGAGCGCCATCTATTTCGTCATAATTTTTCTTTTCCGCTAAACCCTTTTTAGACAAAATATCGGTTATAGCGGCAGTCAGCGTTGTTTTACCATGATCCACGTGGCCGATGGTTCCAACGTTAACGTGGGGTTTATCCCTTTTAAAATTCTCTTTTGCCATTTTTTTTGTTTTTGTATGTTTTAAATATTAGGTGTTGTTTCACCTTGTTGAGCGGAAGACGAGGCTCGAACTCGCCACCTATAGCTTGGAAGGCTATCGCTCTACCAAATGAGCTACTTCCGCTAATGGTTATTCAATTAAAATTTATAAGAGCTGTTGATGAGATTTGAACTCACGACCTCTTCCTTACCAAGGAAGTGCTCTACCCCTGAGCTACAACAGCCAGTAAGAAATCAAACTCATCGTTTTCAAAAAACTATTTTTCTCAATCATCTTCCCGATTATTCATCGGGATGCTCTATCTATGAGTTTACAAAAGCCGAAAGAAATCAAACTCATCGTTTCAATAAAGCGAAACTTCGAATGTGGGCAGTGGTGGATTCGAACCACCGAAGTCGAAAGACAGCGGATTTACAGTCCGCCCCATTTGGCCGCTCTGGAAACTGCCCGTGCACATTTCGATACAGATATTGATGATTGAGTTGCAAAATTCTTTTGGCAAAAAAGCAATCATAAAACTTCAGCATCGAAGAGCCAGTGGAGGGATTCGAACCCCCGACCAGCTGATTACAAATCAGCTGCTCTGGCCAACTGAGCTACACTGGCAATCGCCCATAAAATCTTTAAATGAACTCTCCAAAAGTGCATACCTATACAAGGGTATTTTTTTGGGAAGGCAAAGGTAATGGAAAATGTTTAATGCAAAAATTTTGACTGGGAAATTTTACGAGAGCTATACTGTTGAACCTCTCTGCGCCTGATGATGTTTATTAAAAAAGAAATCCCCCGAAAACTCGGGGGATGTTTTTAAATTTTATAGTAGCTCATGCAGCTATTTTTTCTTTTTTTCGCTTTAGCTGGTTGATTACAGAATCAAGCGCAGTATCAAAACTTTCTTCAAATGATTTAGACGAATGTTTTACAAAAAAATCATGTCGGGGTACGTGTACTTTTATTTCGGCAATCTTGTCTTTAATAGTATGAACCAGATTGTCGAGTTTTAAAAAAACTTCTACTTTAATAATCCGGTCATGAAACTGGGTAAGCTTTGTAATCTTTTTCTGTACATACTCAACCAGCTTAACATCTGCGTCAAAATGCAACGACTGAATGTTTACGTTCATATCAATCAAAATTTAAATGTGAAAAAAATAGGGGGACTGTATCATAAAATAAAGTAAGCAATTGTACGGGCAAGTAGATGTGATCCATAGAAACTAAATTACACGTCGGCGGTCATATTTCAAAATAATTTTTCAATAAAATTTTGGATGATAAATATTATGATTTTGGATGGGCAAGTTTGTAAATTTCTTTCAATTTATCAATAGAATTGTGCGTATAAACCTGAGTGGAAGCAAGACTTGCATGACCAAGCAATTCTTTTACTGCATTGATGTCGGCACCATTATTGGTAAGATGAGTGGCAAACGTATGGCGCAGCACGTGCGGGCTTTTTCTTTCACTGGTAGAAACGCTGCCCAAATATTTTTTTACTGTATTATAAATATATTTCGGATAAAGTTTATTTCCTTTTTTGTTTACCAGCAGGTAAATATGGCCGGAATTATTTTCCAAGTTTTTTTTCTCTTTGATATACTCTTCAATTTTTTGAAACAGGTAGTTGCGCACGGGTATTATGCGTTCTTTATTGCCTTTGCCCAATACTTTAATGGCACTGTTACCTTTATCAATATGCGATTCTTTAAGGTTGATAAGTTCGCTCAGCCGCATCCCTGTTTGATAAAAGATCATTAATAAAAGACGTTCTGTTTTACCCTCCCATGTATCAGGGAATTCAAGATGACTGAAAAGAGTATTCATATCTTTCTGCTCAATAAAGGAAGGCAGCCGCTTATTTACCTTTAATGATGTAATGGAAGACATGGGGCTTACCAGCACGTTGCCTGTTTTCAACAGGTATTTAAAAAAAGATTTTAACGTGGATATTTTTCTGTTTACAGATTTTGAAGTGAGGTTTTGTTCTTTTAACAAAGCGAGCCACGACCGGACAACGGCTGGCGAAATTTCATTAATAGCAATACCGGTATAGTGTGCAGAAAGAAAATCAAAAAAAGCAACAAGGTCTGCCTGGTAAGAAATAATAGTATGCTGCGAATATCTTTTTTGAAAAGTAATATAGTTGATAAACTCCGGGATGGGATGGTATTCGCGAGATAATGGCATAAAAAAACGGATAGCGTAAAGTTACTGAACTAATGCTATCCGCAAATAATATGATTAGATATAAATATTAAATCTCAATTTTTCCGCTGGCGATTTGCTGCCTGTAAACAGCCTTCAGCACTTCGCTGCGTCTTTTTACAGAAGGTTTTACATATGCCTGGCGATCGCGAAGTTGAAGTAAAGTGCGGCTCCTTTCAAATTTTTTCTTGTATTTTTTGAGCGCTTTATCAATATTTTCGCAATCCTTTGAATCAATAATAAGCATAATTCTTTTCTTTTTAGGGTCGCAAAGATAAGGCAATTTTTCAAATTCAGAAACGTAAATTTAAAATGAAATGTTTACCGGTATCATCGAAACTTTTGGAATCATTCGTGGTATAGAATCCGAAAAGCTTAATAAAACATTTTGGATTGAAAGCAATCTTGCTTCTGAATTAAGAGTGGATGAAAGTGTTTGCCACAATGGTGTTTGCCTTACCATAGAAAAAATCCGTGATAATACTTATGCAGCTACCGCCATCCATGAAACAATTAATAAAACAAATATATCCGACTGGATAGTTGGTGACCTGATAAACCTGGAGCGCTCCATGAAAATAGGCGACCGGCTTGATGGGCATATTGTGCAGGGCCATGTGGACGGAACGGTTGTTTGTATCTCAAAAAAAGGTATGCAGGGAAGTGTTGAGTTTACTTTTAGTTTTGATGAAAAATTTGCTGCACTGGTTATTGAAAAAGGATCGGTATGTGTAAATGGTGTTAGCCTTACGGCTTTTAATGTAACAAAAAATAATTTTAGCGTAGCCATTATTCCTTATACTTTTAAACATACCAATTTTGAAAGTATTGCAGAAGGATATGTGGCCAATATTGAGTTTGATATATTGGGTAAGTATGTAGCAAGAATGATGCACATCAATGAAAAAAAATAATGAAACCAAAACATCTTGTTCTGTTTCTTGCGGTTTATGGTATTTTATATTTTATTCTCTTTCCGGGGTTCCGTTATGTAATCTCGCCGGTATCGACAGGGTATTTTAGTGTAGCCGAGCAGGTAGCTCACGGAAATTTTTTCAACTCAATAAATGGAACGTGGAATCCATTAGGATCTTGGCTGCTGACGCCTTTGCTAAGATTGCCTTTGGATGAAATACTTGCTGCCAAATATTTGAATGGTGTGTATGGATGCATTTGCCTGGTTGTATTTTTTTATGTTGTAAAAAAATTCAGGATACAATTTTTTATTGAAATCATTGTAATGGCAAGTGCCGTGTTGCTGGTGTTGCACTTTGCTTTCAACCGTATATTTGGCGACCTGCTGCCCATAATTTTTTTGCTGGCCTATATTAATATTATCCTTTCCGAAAAATTTGCGGATGGATACAAAATGAGCCTGCTCGCAGGTTTTATAGCAGCCATTTGTTTTTATGCTAAAGCCTATACCTTTTATTTTGCGCTTATTCATATTCCGCTTGCGGTGTATCTTTCGCAGAGAGGCACCGCAAAGTTTTCAAAAACTGATTTTATAAAAAGATCATTTGCAGGCCTATTGGTTTTGTGCATCACCGTTAGTTTATGGTTTGTTGTGCTGCATATAAAGTACGGCCATTTTATAGCAGGGCAGCAGAATTTTATCAGTACTTTTTCGGGCATGCAAACCGGGCCGAGAGTAGTTTTTACTCCGCCTCCATTCCCGGGAGCATACTCACTGTTTGATGATGTTATTTATAAAAAACATGTGTTCATCACACCGTTTACTAATTGGAAATTTTTTGCATCACAACTAAAACTGGTGGCATTTAATATTTTCGAAACCATTCATCATTTCAATGATTTTTCTTTTGCCATCATCATTATCATTTTGCTGAGCATTTTCTTTTATAAAAACTATCTTGATCAAAAAAGAACCAGGCTATTGCTGAGTTTTATATTAATATGGCCATTGGGCTATCTCTTTTTTCATGTGGAGCAACGATATTTATGGATAATAGATTTATGTGTGCTTCTTTTATCGGGCATATTAGCTTCTGCCGTCATCAGCAATTTTCATTTCACCAGTAAATGGCTTTACATTTTCAGCATTATTATCATCGGCAAATTTTGGATTTACCCTATTGTGGAATTATCTAATCAATACGGATCGGGGAAAAATTATTTTGAAATAGCGAATGCTTTCCGGAAAAATAATATTTCGGGAAACATGCTGTATAGCAACCAGGGCAGTGAAGAGTTTTCAAAGTCGGTAGTTATCAATTTTCTTTCTCGCAACAAGCAGTATGGCCCGTTTACCACAGACTATACCGACCGGGAAATCTCTGATGCAATTAAGCAACATCACATTAATTATTATGTGCTGTATTACGATACACCTTCACAAAAAGATTTGTTGCTGCACAGCAGTAGCGTATTTAACCCAACGGCTGTAATGGAAAATATTTATCCCGGAGTTATTATTTTAAAATTCAACTAAGAAAATTCTAAATATTTTTTGAACAGGTTTACTAAGTAATCCTTTCAAATTAGTTTTTGTTTATGCATTGCCGCCTGCCTGCCGCAGGCAGGTTAGGGAACGGGGTCATGGCCATGAGCGCCCCACGGATGACATTTGGAAATCCTTTTAATGGTAAGCCAGAGGCCTTTTATCGGCCCGTATTTTTGGAAAGCTTCGATGCCATATTGCGAACAGGTAGGAGTAAAACGGCATTGGGGACCCAGCCATGGCGAAATGATGAGCTGATATATTTTTATAAGAGCTATAAATGGAGCGGCAAATATTTTTTTTAGGGTCTGCATTATCTGTGTAATTCCTGTGCAGGGCATTGCAAATTTACTAAATCCGGCAGCGATTTTGACCAGGCACCAACAGCATTAAAGTGCATTATAAAAAAATTAAATTATGCTCCTTGCAAATCCTCATTCAAACCACTTATCTTTGCGCCAAATTTGAGAACAAGTATGGGTTCAACACGGATGAAATCTTTATTGGTAGCGGCTTTCAGCCTTTTTGTGTTGGGGTTTTCTGCAAATGTATTTTCACAAAAAATAACCCCCGAACATAAGGGTGCAACAGAAAAGTTTGACCCCACTACGGTTATTTTAAATCACGTGCAGGACGCCTATGAATTTCACTTCTTTACCGTAGGCAATTTTCATGCAGTTATTCACTTGCCCGTTATTTTATATTCGCCACAAAAAGGATGGTCTGTTTTTTCATCATCCCGGTTTGGTGAAGAAGGTACAGAAAAATATGAAGGGTATACTTTGGTAGATGGTAAAAAAATTGTTCCGGTGCAACAGGGAACCACTGTCTACGATTTCTCTCTTACGCGCAATGTGATTCAAACTTTTATTGCGATGGCTTTGTTTATTATTGTAATGCTGAACATTGCTAAAAAATATAAGAAAGGGCAGGGCGTAACATCGGCTCCGTCAGGAGCACAAAATTTTATGGAACCCATCATTATTTTTCTCCGCGATAATATTGGCAAAGTAAACCTGGGCACACGTTGGGAAAAATATATGCCGTACCTGCTTAGTCTTTTTTTCTTTATTTTAATTAATACATTATTTGGATTGCTGCCGGGTGCAGCAAATGTTACCGGTAATATTGCTTTCACATTTATACTTGGCATTATTTCTTTAATAGTGATTCTATGCAGTACCACCGGCCATTTTTGGAAACATATATTATGGCCTCCTGACGTACCTTTTTTAGTAAAAATTATTTTAATACCTGTTGAACTTTTTGGTGTATTTGTAATAAAACCCGGCGCTTTAATCATTCGTCTTTTTGCGAACATGATTTCGGGGCACATTGTTATTCTTGCCTTCATATCACTCATATTTATTTTTAGCGAAATGAGCAAGGGAATAGGAATCAGCTTTTCGCCATTTTCTATTTTATTTATCGTGTTCGATTATTTTATAGAAATATTGGTGGCATTTATTCAGGCATTTATTTTTACAGTGCTTACGGCCATCTTTATTGGCCAGGGGTTTGAAGGAAGCGATCATGACGTGCCGCATTCTGATGGGGCATTTTTATAAATTTTTTATTCATAAACAAAAACAAACAATATGTCATTATTGACCTTGTTAACAGAAGTTGGTTACTCACACATGGGTGGTGCTATCGGTGCCGGTTTGGCTGCTATAGGTGCAGGTATCGGAATAGGCCAGATAGGTAAAGGGGCAGTGGAAGGAATTGCCCGCCAGCCGGAGGCTTCCAACGAAATTCGTGCAAACATGATTCTTGCGGCTGCATTGGTAGAAGGGGTTGCCCTTTTTGCAGTTATTGCAGGGTTACTGGCTGTTCTTAAAACCGCCTAAGCACAAACTTTTACTGCATCCAATGCACAGGGCTGCGGATGCAGTATTTTTATTTTTAAATTTTTAATTTTTTATATGGAACTTTTACTTCCCAAACTTGGTTTAATCTTCTGGACGTTGATTGCGTTTGGCATTACCGTATGGATTCTTAGCAAATACGCGTGGAAGCCCATCATGAAATCGCTGGATGAAAGAGAAAAAAATATTTCTGATTCTATTTCATCTGCCGAAAAAGTAAAGCAAGAAATGGCCAATCTGAAAAATGAAAATGAATCGTTGCTTGCCAAAGCCCGCGAAGAAAGATCGCAAATGATGAGAGAAGCCAAAGAAATCCGCGATAAAATTATTAATGATGCCCGCGAAGAAGCAAGGCAGGCCGGCAGTAAAATGATTGCCGATGCACAGGCAGTCATCAATCAGCAAAAGATGGCTGCCATTGTGGATTTAAAAAACCAGGTAGGCAATTTGGTAATTGAAGTAAGTGAAAAAGTATTACGCCGCGAACTGGGCAACAAAGAAGATCAGGAAAAATATATCAATCAACTTGCAGAAAATGCAGCATTAAATTAAAAGAAAAAATAATCATGCAGAATCAGCGTTTAGCAGAGCGATATGCAAAAAGTGTGATAGACCTTGCTGTAGAATTCAATCAGCTTGATGCAATTCACCAGGATTTTTTGTTGCTGCAATCCATTTGCAACCAAAGCAGGGATTTTGTTTTGATGCTGAACAGCCCCATCATTAAAAATGATAAAAAAACCAAAATTATCTCTGCGGTAACTGCCGGTAAAATATCAGGTACCACTCAAAACTTTATAAACCTTTTGTGCCGCAAAGGCCGCGAATCCGACCTGCCTCAAATTATTACCTCATTCATCAATCAGTTTAATAAAATTAAAGGTATTCATAAAGTAAAACTGACCACTGCAGTGCCTGTATCGGATACATTGAAAAATTATTTTATCAAAAAAATAGAAGCCACTACCGACGTAAATACGATTGAGTTGGAAACTAAAGTAGATGAAAAAATCATTGGCGGTTTTGTGTTGGAAATGGAAGGTAAATTAGTAGATGCAAGTATTCTCCGGGATCTGAATGATGTAAAAAAACAATTTGCCAACAACGATTATATTCATAAGCTGAGATAATCTTTTCTATGGTGTTGGTATTCCTTCAATCTCCATCATTGAAGTAATTTTTTTCAGAATTTTTTTTCCATGGTATTTACCCACGATAATAATTTGCCCATGCACAGGTGTCACTGGAGAAGGAAGAATTTTTTGTGCAAGTAACAATTGAATGTGCCATAGTGTATTGCTACCCAAAGTTTTTTTTATTACCAGTTTTTGATTATTGCTCATAAGCGTGCCAGCATCTACCTGACTTGTATCAATAAGGTTTGCAATTACAGTATAACTTTTGCCATCAAACCAAGCACTGCTCCAGTTTACATCAGCCGATGTTGATTCCACATATACGGTAAATACAGTATCTCTCATTGGAATTTCATTTCCATTTTGGTCAACAGGAATGTTGCCCGGAATATGAACCGAGTAGGTTGCATAAGTTTTTTTTATTAAATTTTTTGTTTGAGCACAAGCAAGCAAATGAAGCATCATAAAAACATACATCAATAAAGTACCTGCTCTTTTCATGCTGCAGAATTAAGTAAAAAGGCCGGTGTTCCGGCCTTTACTGTTTGTTATTTTTTTATAAGCTTATACGTGTACATCTTGTTATCCACCAGTGCACGTAAAATATAAATACCTTTTGATAAGTTCAAATTTGAAACATCCATGTTTATAAATGTTGTATTAGAAAATACTTTTGTAAAAATCCTTTGTCCATTGATTAATGAAAGTTCTGTTCTTACTTCCTGCTGAGGCAAACGCGCCAGGTGTACAATGATGTTATTATGGAACGGATTTTCGTCTATCCATACCCGTTGGGAAACAGATTCATCTTTTATAAGTATCGTGGAACTATAAATAAACTTATTATCCACATCTACCAATTTCAAACGATAGTAATTCAATGCTACAGGTTGATTGTCGGTATAGTTATAATTCAACGTTACCGCGCTATTTCCTGCCGCCTGCTTCACACCCAGCGGATAAAAGTTTATGCCATCCGTTGATTTTTCAATATCGAAATATTTTGAATTATGTTCCGAACTGGTCTTCCATCTCAAAAGAATATTGTTATTGCCGGCATTGCCATCAAATGATAACAACGTAACCGGCAATACCACGGATGCATCTACAAGAAAATAATAGGAGAACCCCGTGAATGTTGCAGTAAATAAATATCCGCTTCCATAAGCAACATAGGAGGTAGTTCCGATAATGGTGTTGCTTCCGTTAGCCAGGGAAACATTGGCTGCATCTGTTTTTGAAATTTGCAATGTTGCAGGGTTTCTTCCGCCGAGCTCTGTAGAATCGAAATATAATCCCACGGTATAAGAAGCTCCAGAATTAGTAGTTGGCGTGATGTCAAAAACTTTCTTTGATCGCATTCCGCCAAAAAATGATTGCCATACAATTCCTGTATCGGATATAACAGCGCTTACACATCCAAGATTTGCAGATGCACTATTCAATGTATTTAAAATATAAGTGCTATCATAGAAATAATAGGTACCTGTATCACTGATGTTTTCTGTTTTTGAACCCGATAATGCAATCAGGTTGCCATTAGCGGTTACATTCAGTTGCAACTGCGGTTTTATGCCTTGGCCAAAATCATTTGCATCAGCCTGGGTAAATGTACCACTGCAATTAATACTATCCTGCCATATCATATTACCTGTTGATGCACTGCTGCCATCGGAATAACCAACAGTTTCGTCAAAAAGATCACCAGGGGCGCCAATGCCATTATCATAGCAAATCTCAATAACAATATTGCTTGTACCATCCCAATGGAATGGAACATCGAGCGTAAATGTATTCCAACCGCTGACTGTTGAATAGGAAGAAAGTGTTTTTACCGTTGATGTAGTTACCGGTGCAATTGTCCCTGATGGCACAAGCGCACTCTGCGTTGTTTGAGCCATCTTTATTTCAAGATTCTGATAAGCACGCGTGCTTTGCTTGGTTATATAAAATGCAACACTATTGATAATACCCGCGGTGATACCTGCTGCAGTCAATTCGCTTGCTTTATACAGCATTTGAGTGCGCATACTTGGCATTACGGCATTAAACGGAGCTGATTCACTACCACTGGTGAGATAATAAGATTGAGAGCCGATAGTATAATTATTTGTTGGCCCCGAAGGATTAGGGGCTACATCATTATCATCTATAGTAAATGTATAGCTGGTGCTGCTCGGCGCAGCCTGCGCATTTGTTGAACCGCTTACTGCATCTGTAAGAGTAAAACTTTCTGAATTCTCAATTTCAGCATCATCATATACTCTTATTGTAATTGGCTGCGAAGTAGTGGAGCCATTTGGGAATGTCAATATATTAGATGGTGAAGCAAAATTTCCATTGGTTGTAAAATCATAATCTACTCCCTGCGTAGCAGTACCACCGCCTGCTACATTAAGAGTAACTGTAGCATCACCTACAGGTGCTGCATCAATGGTCATGTTCACTGTATAATCTTTATAATTCCGGCATCCGGTAGTAGCTGCTGTTGTTTCCGTTTGCTCGCCATAATTTTCGGCAAAACGAATGTATGGTATAGTTACAGGTATATCGGCTGTCCATAAGCCCCGGCCATGTGTGGCAGCAGCTACCGTTCCATCACTTTTCCTGTATTGTAGCATATCTGTTCTTACAATCGGGAAGGATGCATCTCTTGTCCATACCGTTGATGATCCGTTTATGCCGGATGTCTCATAAACCCCCATTTCAGTTGCAACTAAAGCTTTGGTATTATCCTCCGGATAAAACATTGCCCAGCGAACAGGTATATCAGGAAGATTTCCGGTAATGTTTCTCCAACCAGAACTTCCACCTTTGGTAGTAGTAACCCATACATGTGCTGCACCGTAATTGGAGAAAGTTGCTAAGAGACTACTGTCATTTGTACCCAATGCAACACATGATACTGAGCTGCCTGGCATTCCTGAACCCGCAATGTTTGTTGCTGCGGGCGATGCACTATTGGCTGCATCCACCTGCACTACTTTGCCTGAACTACTTCCGAAAAAAACACGGTTAGGTGTATAAGGTGAAACTGTTACACTTCTTACAGAGCCCGAAAATGCAGCTATGGTAATTGGGTTAAATGTGTTTCCGGTTTGCGGATTTTCCCATCTTATATATTGGTTGCTATTGCCACCGCAATACATTTTGTTACTTACATTATCATAATCTGTGGGATTTATAAAAGACCCAACAGAGTTTGAATAGTTAACCGACGACCAGGTATTGCCTCCATCGGTGCTTCGCCGGTATTGATTATAAACATAAGATCCAAACTGGTACTGCGGCTGGTCCTGGTCAATATGAACAAAAGCTCCGTCACCGCCTGTTACTTCGGTAATGCTTCCCAATCCTGCATTGGTAAACTGGCTTACTCCATTGTCCTGTGCTCCGGCAAGAAAATAATTGGTACTTGTTGGATGTATAGCACAGGAATAATATTGCCGAATCCTAAGACCTTTATTACGATCTGAAAAAGTAGCACCACCATCTGAAGAATAAAAAATGCCTCCATCGCTTCCAACCAGCACTTCATTGCCTGCCCATACTGCTGTTTGCTGATCGGCATGAATATAACTTAATGACGAACCTACCCATGTAGATAGCTGTGTCCATGTAGAACCACCATTTGTGGTGCGATAACAATTCAATCCGCCCGCTACTACATTTGAATCATTGGAAGGGTCCATTGCTATTGCCATACAATACCATGCCTGGCCACTGCTCAGATCATTAGTGCCTGATGCAGCAGGAGGAGAATTGGCAGTGCCAGACCAATTATCTCCACCGTCAGTAGATTTATAAATTTGCGGTGTTTGATAAGAAGAATTTGATACCAGGGCATACAATACTGAATCACCACCCACTGCAAGTTCTGTGTTGTATTGCACATTAGGAAATGCAGTAATAGGTGCTGTCCATCCCGAAGCAGTAACCGTAGCAGCATTATCTGTAAATCTGTATCCTGCATTGGCACCGCCGTTATACCCGCATACAATATGCAATCTTCCATTCCTGCTCAGCTTCATATCGGTTACATTCGCATTTAATCCGGAAGGAGTAATGTTAGTCCAGGTATTACCTCCATCGGTAGAGCGCTGTATTCCTTTACCATTGCCGATGGTCGAAACATACACATTACCCAATGTGTCGCATATTATTTTTGAAACATTATAAAACGAAGTAGTGGATGGTAATAAATTCCATGTAACGCCATGATCGGTACTTTTAAATATACCACCTCCACGAACTGCATCTGCATTGAAAGTTTTTTCGCCAGTGCCAAAATACATGGTATCTTTTGTTCCTAACGGATCCTGGCATATACTGCTTACCGCAAGGTTAGACAGAAGATCATTCACAGGGCTCCATGTAGCTGGTGAAGCAGATATATTGGTTGTTTTCCAAATGCCTCCGTCTATACCACCCACCCACACGGTATGATAAGTAGGATCAGCAAGGTCTATCCATATTGCTCTTATTCTGCCACTGGCCGTTCCATTACCAGCGCGTGTATTTCCATCAGTTGGGCCTACAACATCTGCATTAGGCCCCCGTTCTGTCCATGTTAGTGCACTTACATTTGCAGGTGTATTCAAATACCTGTTCTTCATTAAATTTTTAAATGCATTTACAAGACGAAACCTGGGAACATAACCCAGCGATACATCTTTAGTAAGCTCAAACTCCATTTTCTGCGCATCCAGAATTCCATCGTCTTCATCTTCGCCATTTTCCTCATTGGTTATTTTAATTGGTGTAGCGTCAAATCTCCTGATAGTGTTTTCACTGATTTTTTTTCTTAAAAATGTAAGGGATACAAAAAAGCAAATGGTAATAGCGGCTGTAGTTAGAATTAGTTTTCTCATGGAAGTTAATTTCAAAATAAAAATAATTATAATAAATGGATATTATAGTAACGCCCGCACAAGTTTTTTTGTTGTTTTTTTAATTAAACGAACAAAATTTGATGAATAATATTTTGCCAAAAATTTTTTTAATCAAACTAAAAATTTGATGGAAAGCATTTTTGTTACTCCCCGTATCTTATTTTACCTTTGCACCTCGAAAAAAAAATCATTTTATGGCGGATATAAAACCAGATGAAATATCGGCAATCTTACGAAGCCAGCTGACCAATTTTAATGCTGAGGCCAATCTTGAAGAAGTAGGTACGGTGTTGCAAATCGGGGATGGTATTGCCAGGATATATGGTTTAAATAATGTGAGTTCTGGCGAGCTGGTAGAATTTGAAAATGGAATCAGAGCCATTGCATTAAACCTTGAAGAAGACAATGTAGGTGTGGTGTTGATGGGCGATAGTGGCGACATTAAAGAAGGCGGCACTGTGCGCCGTACCGGAAAAATTGCTTCTATAAAAGTGGGTGATGGCCTTGCAGGAAGAGTAATCAATACTTTGGGAGAACCAATTGATGGTAAAGGGCCGATTACCGGTGAGCTTTTTGAAATGCCACTGGAGCGCAAAGCTCCGGGCGTAATTTTCAGAGAGCCTGTAAAAACGCCGCTGCAAACAGGTATCAAAGCTATTGATGCAATGATTCCCATCGGGCGCGGACAAAGGGAGTTGGTAATTGGCGACAGGCAAACAGGAAAAAGCGCTATTTGTATTGATACTATCATCAATCAAAAAGAATTTTACAAAGCAGGAAAACCAGTTTATTGTATATATGTTGCCATTGGTCAAAAAGCATCTACCATTGCTAGCGTGATGAAGGTGCTCGAAGATAATGGTGCAATGGCTTACACCACTATTGTCGCGGCATCTGCTTCGGATCCTGCTCCGCAACAATTCTATGCACCTTTTGCAGGCGCTGCTATTGGCGAATTTTTCCGCGATACCGGACGTGATGCATTGATTGTTTATGATGATTTAAGTAAGCAAGCTGTTGCCTATAGGGAAGTTTCACTTTTGCTGAGAAGACCTCCGGGTCGTGAAGCATATCCCGGTGATGTATTTTACCTGCATAGCCGTTTGCTTGAAAGAGCCGCAAAAATCATTTCAAAAGATGAGATGGCACAAAAGATGAACGACCTTCCTGCAAACATCAAACATCTTGTAAAAGGGGGCGGCTCATTAACTGCATTACCGATTATTGAAACACAGGCCGGGGATGTTTCCGCTTACATTCCAACCAATGTGATTTCTATTACGGATGGACAGATATTTTTGGAGAATAATTTGTTCAACTCAGGCATACGCCCTGCTATCAACGTTGGTATTTCTGTAAGCCGTGTGGGTGGTAATGCACAGATCAAGTCAATGAAAAAGGTAGCCGGAACGTTGAAACTTGACCAGGCTTTGTATCGCGAAATGGAAGCATTTTCTAAATTCGGCGGTGACCTTGATGCAGCTACAAAATCTGTGTTGGACAAAGGCGCAAGAAATGTGGAAATATTAAAACAACCTCAATTCACTCCTTACGCGGTAGAAAAACAAATCGCTATAATTTACTTAGGTACCAACGGACTTATAAGCAGTGTTCCTGTAAAAAATGTTCGCGCTTTCGAAGAACAATTTCTCCTGGAAATGGAAAACAAACATCCGGAGATACTTGCAGAATTTAAAAAAGGAAATCTGCCCGAAGACGGCCTGAGAAAAATGACTGAACTGGCGCGGGGAATAGCGGACCAATTCAAATAACATTTATATTTCGCAAGATAATTTTACAAAAGCCGCTAAAAAAAGCGGCTTTTTTTTTGCGAAATATTTTTTCACCATTGGGCTGGTATTTTTTTAATAAAATCGTATATGCGTTACCGTTATGTTTACCAGTATTAATAGTTGCTCTCCTCCCATTATTATATTTTTTTTAAAAAGACGGTTTTCAGCTAATTCGTAAATTTGAACAAGTCATTTTTAATAATATGCCATTAGACATTCTTTTTGTTTCTCTTATTTTCATGGTGCTTGGGATGATCGTGCAGTTCCGCCTCAAGAGCAAGTTTGCCGCATACAGCAAAATAGCCACTTCCAGCGGATTGAGCGGGAAAGAAGTGGCGGAAAAAATGCTGCACGACAATGGTATTTACGATGTAAACGTGGTATCGGTGCCCGGCTTTTTAAGTGATCATTACGACCCATCAAAAAAGACGGTGAACTTAAGCCCCGATGTGTATGAAGGAAGAAATATTTCTGCCTCTGCCGTAGCTGCTCATGAATGTGGGCATGCCGTGCAACATGCCGCTGCTTATTCAATGCTTACACTCAGAAGTGCGCTGGTGCCCATGGTGCAAATAAGCAGCAATCTTGCACAGTGGATAATTTTAATCGGGTTGGGCTTATTCAGTTTTGGCGGTGGTAATGCCACAGTATTGCTCATAGGAATTATTTTATTTGCAGTTTCCACCTTATTTTCGGTAATCACCTTACCGGTAGAATTTGACGCATCGGAAAGGGCGCTGAAGTGGCTCAACGGATCTCATATCACTTCGCGGGAAGAGCAAGAGAAAGCCAAAGATGCATTGAAATGGGCGGCCCTTACTTATGTAGTGGCGGCCCTTGCCTCCATTGCTTTACTGATTCAATATGTCTTAATTTACCAGGGCAGAAGCAGGGATTAAATGAGTTAACTATAAAACTTCATATAGGCATAACCGTTAGTAAAAGCAGGAAGTCATTAACTATGTATAAAAATTTTATTCTTTTCCTATTTACTTTCATTGTAAACAGCAGCGCAATATTTTCCCAAACCAGGTTCATAAAATTCAATGATAAGCATCTCTCTTTTGAAGGAAGAATTCTTTATACAAGGGATGCCGCTATATTAATGTGGCCCGGCACTTCAGTAAAAATAAATTTTACAGGCACCGGTATTTTTGGAATATTCAAAGACCAGGACACCGCTAATTATTATAATATAATTATTGACAAAGACAGTATTTATGAAATGAAGTTTGATACCATTGAAAAAACTTACTCGCTTGCCCGTAATTTATCTTTTGGAAAACACAGCATTGAAATTTTTAAACGCACCGAATGGGATAAAGGCAAGACATGGTTTTATGGTTTAGAATTACAAAACAGCAGCAAATTATTAAAACCGGATAAATTACCGGTTAGGAAAATTGAATTCTTTGGTAATTCAATTACGTGCGGATACGGCATTAGCGATCCGCAGGGCAATTCGCCAGCCGGGTTTTACGAAAATAACTATGACGATTATGCTGCTATTGTAGCGAGGCATTATAATGCGCAATACCATTGCACTTCCAAAAGCGGTATTGGCATTATGGTTAGCTGGTTTCCGCTGATAATGCCTGAAATGTACAACAGGCTTGACCCGACAGACTCAACCAGCAAATGGGATTTTTCAAAATACACACCGGATGTGGTGGTAATAAATTTATTGCAAAATGATTCATGGATTGTAACGCTGCTCGGCAATGAGCAGTTTAAAAAACGGTTTGGCACAAAACCTCCCGATTCAACCTTCATTATAACATCTTATAAAAACTTTGTGCAAACGATTCGCACCACGTATCCAAAAGCACAAATCATTTGTATGCTCGGCAATATGGACATTACCAAAGAAGAATCACCCTGGCCGGGATATGTTCAGGATGCCGTAAATGAATTGCACGATAATAAAATATTTACATTTTTCGCTCCCTATAAAAATACGCCCGG